>Ga0209098_1000240_pt1 | contig 62269 bp, 40 predicted proteins | sample AD_JPNHW1_MetaG_FD_184429 | JGI IMG/M metagenome (GOLD analysis project Ga0209098, IMG submission 184429) | Active sludge microbial communities of municipal wastewater-treating anaerobic digesters from Japan - AD_JPNHW1_MetaG (SPAdes) (version 2) | ecosystem: Engineered > Bioreactor > Anaerobic...
GACACAAGGTCCAAAACCTCGGAAGGAGGGGCCCAAAACAGCATGGGAAGCACGACACCTCGGAAGGAGGGTCCAAAAACCACAAGGGCCATACTTGCCAGTCGAATGAACATCCTCGACCTCGAAACCTCGGTCGCCGCCCCCCACGGCCGCAGATAGCGGCCGGGGAAAGGGGGGCGGCTCCCTCGCAGCGGTGCCGCCGCCGCAAGATAGCGGCGGGAGAAACGGCACCTTCATCGGGCTTCGCCCGAAGGTCTCGGCTGCCATGAAAGAGCCTCACCCTTCGGGTCGCCCCCTTCGGGGGCTTGAGGCTCTAGTCATGGCGCCTCGACAAAAACCCCCACCGGCGGCGCACGGCCGCAGATAGCGGCCGGGGAAAGCGCCACCTGCTTCGGCAGCCCCACGGCCGCAGATAGCGGCCGGAGAAAGGGGCTGCCTCCCGGAGCGCTCAACCGTTGTGTCAGAACCGAGCTCCAGTGACAAAGAGCTCAGCGGGGGTCGCCGCCCGCCCGGGCCGCCTGTTCGGCCGCCTTGGGGAACGGCGGCCTTCCACCCCGGCGGCCCACGCCGCCGGATAGCGGCGGAGATGGGCGCGTCTCCGGCTCTCAGCCCCGGCACCCGCAATAGCGGGGAGATGCCGGGGCTTCGCCCCCCGCTTCGCCAGGCCTCCGCCCGCCTGCCTTTGGTCGCAAGCTCCCGCAGGCGTGCTGAGGCCTCTTGCGGCTCGGGGAAGTTTCCCCGAACCCCTCCCACACGGTCAGGCGCCGGCTACGGCGCGGCGGGGACCCGTCGCCCGCAGGATAGCGGGCTCCCCCGCCGCGCCTTGCCGCCGCCTTCCCTCCGGCGGCCCAGCGCGAGCCTCAGGGCTTCCCCGGAGCCGTCGCGGCAGACTTCTTTTTCTCCGGCCGGCCGCGCAGTCCTCCGGCCTTCCGCGCTTCACCGCCCACCGGTGTCTGCCGTCTCCCGTCTCCGGGCGGCTCTGGCACCTCGGGGTGATCTCCTCCGGATACGTCGGAGCTTCCCCGGGTGCCGCGCCGGCCCTTCGTTCGCGCATCGGGGCCTTTTCTTTCCGCAGACCCTCCGGGCTGCGTTGCTTTGCCCGCGCTGTGTGGCGCGGGCACGGGCTACGCCCGCGCCGCTTCGCGGCAAGAACACGCACACGCCGCGGTCCCGCGCGCTCCGGTCGCGGGCTCCCTACGCAATGGCTTGGGGAGGTTTCCCCAAACCCCTCGCGCCCGCGCCTGGAGCCATGTTCACCCGCACCCAGTCGGCACACCCCCGCCGCCCCCCCCCGAACCCCCCCTGCGAACCCCCCGGCTATCGCTGGCTTTCACGGGGGGGGCTCGAAATCCGCCTATTCTGAAGACGGCGGATTTTTTGGGGGGTGCCGATGCCGCCTAAGCCCGGCGGCACCCTTCGGGCCGGGCTGCGGGTTCCATGGTCCAGGCGGCGCGGCTTCCGGCAGACGGCGGGCGGCTCGCGCGGCTCGCACGCCCGCCTTACTGCCTCAGCCGCGCCTTCCGCGGGCTTACTTGGTGCGGGCTTCGTCAGTTCCTTCCTCGCCCGCCACTCGCATGCACACGGGCTCACGCTCGCGGCGCGTGCTGCGCACGCCATACCGGAATCCGGAACCGGCCCGCCACGCGGCGTTGCGGGATGATATTCAGGAGCACCGCGTGGCGGGCCTTGCGGATCGGGGCCAGCCGCATCCGCTTGGTGGCCCCGCCCGCATCCGGACCGGTACGGTCACCGCCGCTACGCTTGCCGCAGCGGCAGGGGCGGAGTCCAGCGCGCCGGCCCGCCGCGTCGCAGGCTCCTTGCGGACCGGATGCGCTCGCCGCCTTTTCCGCATCCCCAGTGTGGCAGCCGCCGCCGCTGCGCGTCGAGCGTCTGCCACAACGCCGGGCGCGGGCGCGGCAGCCGGGACACCGGGGCGCGGTCTTTGCGCATGGATATATGCCCCAGCCCGCAGACCCGCCGTCCTGATCGGCTGCCGCCACGCCGTGCCCGCAACCCGCGTCCCCATCGCGGGGAGCCGCTGCGCGGAACCCTGCGGGGCGTGGCAGGTGTAGCAACCCGTCGCTTCACGCGAGTTTGCTACACCGCATCCCTTTGCGTTTTGGGGCCCCCCGGGGGAAGTGAGCGCAGCGAGCAGGGGGCAGCTTCGAAGCCCCGCCGCAACCGTTCCCCGCGACTGCACCGTGCCAACGTTCCAGCGTCGCAGTCGCGACTAACGCGTTCGCGCGTACGGCATCGCGTCTGTCGGCCGTTGCCGCACACGGGGCACGGCGGGCGCGCACGGCCGGCACCGCGGCGGCCGCGCCGGGGGACCTTTGGGGGGGCGTTGCGCAGCAGGGGGGGGGAGGCCCCAGGGGGGAGGGGGGGAGGGGGGCGGCCTCTGGCGGGAGACACACATTTTCAAAATTCGCACAAAATAATGCACACATTTTTGCGCAAATATGGGAGAGGGTCGCGGGCAAAGCCCGCATTAGGGCGTGGCAAGGCGGTAGAAGCGGGCGGGGAGGCTGGTTGAGGCTGGGTCGCTGAAGGAAAGAGAGCCGGAATTTCCAAGCGTAGCGGTTTGCAGCGGAATCCAGACTCCGGAGGAAAGGTTGGTGCAGGCTTCCACGGCGATCGTCCGTCCGCTGGCCCAAGCGATGTTGAAGCCGAAACTGCCGGATTGGACTCCGAAACGCGCGTCGCGCAGGATTTGCGGGTTCCAGCAAAATGTCGGGCATCCGCCGAAGGTCGCACCCCAGCCGGTTGTGCCGGGAAAGTAGGTGATGACTGCGGGCGTACATGCAAACACATCACCGTCGATGACGGGTGCGTCGCCTGAAAAAAGGACGTTTGTCAGGCTCTTACAATCAATGAAGGCACCGAACCCGATGAGGTTGACACTGTCGGGGACGGTAACAGAGGTCAGGCCGGAGCAACCGGCGAAAGCATAGGATCCGATTTCGCCAACATGGCTGCCGATCGAGACGCTGGATAAGCTATCGCATTTCTCGAAAGCCGTTTCTCCGATGTGGGTGACCCCGTCACCGATGACCACAGATGTCAGATTATAACTGGTGTCGCCGCCAAATACCCAATCGGCAGAAAAGGCAGATAGATCATTCAGAAGCGTTGCGCTCCTCAGCGACGAGCACCCGCCAAACACGTTGTAGCCGATTTGGGCGAGACTGTTGGGGAGGGTGATCTCGTTCAGACTGGCACAATCGTAAAACGCCAGATCCCCGATGATGGTGACGCTGTCGGGGATCGTGACGCTGGACAGGCGGTCGCATTTTGCGAAAGCTTCAATTCCGATGCTGAAGCAGTCGCCGGGGAGTTTGACGGATGTCAAACCGTAACAACCCCCAAAAACACAAGCCTCGATGTCGGTGACGCCGTCTGGGATCATGATGCTGGTCAGGCCGGAGCAGAAACGGAAAGCATCATGCTCGATACGGGTGACGCTGTCAGGGATCGTGACACTGGTCAGGTCGGGCCTGTCGGCGAAGGCAGACTCTCGGATCACGGTGACGGGCATACCTTCCAGAGTGGGGGGAATGATCACGGTGCCGCCGCTGCCGGTGTAACCGTCGATCGAGACGGTCCTGTCGGGGTTGGTCGAATAGGAAAAGGGCAGCAGGGCGACCGGGGTGCCGCCAAACGCTGTTTGCCAGTCGCAGGAGTCTTGAACGTGATAGACGGTCGCTAGGTCGGAAAGGTAGAACACATCCGAGCCTTCGTTCGGAACATTCCCCAGGAATAAGACGCTGGACAGGCTGCCGCATTCCGCGAAAGTGCGCCACCCGACATCGGTGACGCTGGCGGGGACGGTGACGGCCGTCAGGCCGGAGCATCCACAGAACGCGCCGTCCCCGATATGGGTGACGCCGTCCGGGATGGTGATCTCGGTCAGGTTGGTGCAGCCGAGGAACGCGCCGAATCCGATGCCTGTGACAGGATGGTTCTCGAGGGTGCCAGGGATGGCGACAAAGCCGCCTGCGCCATTGTAGCCGGTGATTGTGGCCGTATTGTCTGAATTGACCGCGTAAGTGAAGCGTATCTGCATAACGGCGGGTCTGTCGGCAAAGGTTGTGCCCCAGCCGGTGGCGCTCTGTTGGTAATAGACGGTCACGGTATCAGAAGCATAGAAGGGGTTATGTCCATAAGGGGGAGGGGAACCTTCGAACACGACATCCGTCAGGACGGGGCAATCGCAAAAGGCCTCGTCGCCGAGGTAGGAGACGCTGGCCGGGAGGGTAACAAGGGTTAGCCCGTGGCAATAACGGAAAGCATCTTGTCCGATGCGGGTGACGCCGCTGCCAAGCACAACGTTGGTCAGGCTGGTGCAGCAGGCGAACGCGCCTGGCCCGAGTTCCGTGTCGCTGGAGGGGTGGAAGATAACGCTGGCCAATCCCGTGCAATCATAAAAGGCCGAGTATCCGATGTAGGTGACGCTGCCGGGGAGGGTGATGCCGGTCAGGCCGTAGCAACTGATAAACGCATTGTCCTCGATGCGGGTGACACCGCCGGGTGTCGTATAATTTCCCGCCCTGGCTGGCGGGTACATCAACAGGCTCTGCCGGTTCTTGTCAAACAACACTCCGTTCAGGCTGCTGTACGTCTCGTTGAGCACAGACACGGCTAGGGTCGTCAGGCTGCGGCACGAGGAGAGCGTCCCTAAATCCCTGATCTGGCTGCCGAGCGTGAGGCTCGTCAAGTTGGGGAAATCCCTTTCCCACGACGTGCATTTGGGCACATAGGCGATCCCGTTGCCGAGGGACACGTGGGCCAGGTTTGTGCAGCCTTGGAACAGACTCCATTCAAACCAGATGACGCCGTTGCCGATCACCGCGTTCGTCAGGCTGGAACATCCATTGAATGCAGAGTCCCCGAGGTTAATGCAACAGGAAGGGATGATGACACTGGTGAGGCCGCGGCAGTCTGAGAACGCCGCTGGCTCGATGGTCGTGACGCGGCAGCCGCCCAAGGCGCTACGGATAGACAAGTTGCCGGCGTATGACGTGTTGAAATGGTTGATGGTCGCCTCGCCAGCTTGGTTGGTCGTATACGTGTAGTCGTCTTCAGTGAGCAGCGGGTACGCGCAAGAGCTGAGGGGTACGAGAGAAATAGCGAGGCAGGCGCAATAAAGAAACATACGGGAGCAGATGCTTGAGCGCATAACGGATGCTTTCATAGATGGATAAAGAGTCCCTTGCCAAAAACCATCCCAAAGTTTGTTTAGTATTATGCGGTAGGTGGAGAGGGGCGTCAATCAGCAAGGATCAGGAAGTAAATATGCTGACGCTGATGCGGGCGGCGCGGGGACCCCCATCCCCGCGCCGTAAAGGTCACCGCCTGCGGCGCTGCCAGACGCCGCCCCCCCGCCGCGATTTCGGCGGCTCTCCCACATAAAAAGCGGAGCGGGTGCGGTCCGTGCGGACTTGGATTTTTCGTATCCGAAAAAGCCCGTCCGCATCGATCCGCACCCCGGAGCGCGGCACGGGCCTTTCCCTCCCGGACCCTCCCCGTCCAAGGCCGGCACAATACACCGCCGTTGCCGCCACTCATGCCTTTGCCCGTCAGCAACGCCGCGCCGTAGCACACGGTCACGCCAACGCTTCGGATACTCGCGACGGCGGGATACCGCCTTTGTCATGCCCGTTGCCCACTGCGCGGCTGGCGGCAGGCTCCCGGTCTTACGTCCCTCCAGACCGTCCGCTTCACCATTCCAAAACTGACGGACACGGCCCCACCGTCCTGTCTGCAATCTAAGTTTCTTATAACGCCGTTGCCCTCCCTTTCGCCATCATCGCAAACACCACAGGCGAGGATGACGGCGAAAGGAAGGGCAGCGTTATGAAACAGACACTTTTCAGATTGCAGAGCAGGGCCGGTTTGAGTTCGGCGTCCACGGCGGCGGGTGCCGCTAGTGAGGATTCGGGCTCAGTCAGAGCAGACGTTTTGTCACACCCCCTTCGTCGGGTGTGAGGAAAGGAAACACCGCCATGAATAGCACATGCCACCCGTACAGCACCACCCGCGCCGCACGGCGCTACGTGTCACCCCGCACACGCCCCTTGAACGACTACGAGCGCGAGACCCGCGCACTCTCCTACATGCTCAAAGAGGCCGACTGCCCCGAGGCCCCCTTGCAGATCGCCGCCGCCGAAATGGCCGCGATGGTGTGGGGGCCTTGCCACCTCATCCCCGCGCCCGACCACACCGGCGACACCGCCGCCAACCGCCGCCTTGCGAAGGCCATCGCCGCCCATGTGAAGGGAGGGGCCGAGGTCCACGACATCCTGACCCGCACCGCGCCCGCGCCCTCGTCATGCGACCGCCACCGCACCAAGGGCGCACCCGTGAGCGTGGCCGAGCACCACATCACCCGCCGCGACGGCAAGCCCATTCCCTGCCGCCGCACCTCCATTGTCGACAACGTCATCACCAGCGGAAACACCATCCGCGCCTGTTTCAATGCGCTGGGTTTCGGAACCGGCCTTGTTTTCGGCGACGCCTCTTACCATCACGACTAATGCACTAATGAACGAATGAACTAAGGAACTTCCCAATGAAAACTCCTAATTCCTCACTCCTAACTCCTCACTCGCTTCCGCAGGAAGCGCCCCCCGTCGGCGAAAGCGCCGAGTTCCACCAGACGTGGCAGGCCCTCATGCGGCAGCTTGAGCGCGTGCTATCGCTCGCCCACCAGCGCCAGCCCAACCGCACCGAGACCCGCGAGGCGGTCAGCATCGCCAAGCACCTGCTCGGCAAAGTCGGCGACCAGATCGACGCCGCCAACCCCGAATGAACCCCGTAGGGGCGGCCCCGCGCCTGCCATGAGCGCAGTCGAATGGCGGCTGTCCCCTTTTTCACTCATCCGTGCGCCCACTCGGTGGGCGCGCAAACCCGAAAGGAACACGCACCATGAAACGCAAACGCTACACACCCCCCGAGAAGCCCCACGAACTCGACACGCTCAAGCTGTTGACCACTCCCCAGCAATTCGAGGTCATCACCGACGCCATGATGGGCGAGGAAGGCGACGCCTTCATTGAGATCATCGGCCGCATACACGCCACCTGGCAGGCCATGCCCAAGACCTACGAGACCGACGGCCAAGGCTGCGCGGCACTCGCCCGGCTTCACTACTTCACCGGCGGTTGCGACTGGTGGATTGTGGAGAAGGACGCCGACCACGACCACGCGGGCCAGGTGCAGGCCTTCGGCGTCGCCGACCTCGGCATGGGCCGCGAACTCGGCTATATCAGCATCCCCGAGCTACTCGAGAACGGCGCCGAGCTGGATCTATATTTCAAACCCCAGCCCATCGGCGAGTTGCTCGCCTAGAACCCGCAGGGGCGGCCCGGCCTGCCATGAGCGCAGCCGAATGGCCGCCCCTTTTTGCGCCTAAAAATCGCGCCGCTCCCACGGGGATCGCGGCCATCCAGCCCGTCGCTCGCCGCGATAGCGTCTCGCGATGGGTCCCTTGGCATATATAATCCCCCAAATCACCAGGATTACTATTTTGCTTGCCGTCAATGTTATTGTGTGAGATACATATAAACGTCGTGTTGTTTTTTCCATCTTGCTTGCTGCGGCGCATTATAGGCTCGCCGATTTTTGTCTTATCAGTGAGCCTTTTTCTTGAAAACTCCGCATGATGTAATTAAAGACCGAGATCAGTCTGGCAACGGCGGGCTGCGATGTCAGGCAAGATGTCGGATGTTGTTAGGTTGAAGGAGGCACCTGTGAAGACGAATCGGTTACCGTCCGGGTTCATCGTGAGCCGCCGCCAGCTTTGCTTCAGTCTGGTGGCGCTGGGCACCGTCGGCGTTACATGTGCGGTGATGGGCCGTCGCATATTCCAGATTGCGCCCGAAGACGCTCAGCACATGGACGGCATCCTTTGCCGTAATCCAGCTTACACGCTGCGACAGCAAGGTGCTGACGCTGTTTTGGCGACAACGACGGGGGGTAGGGAACGAGCGTATGCGCTTGATGCCGGTGGCGCGGCCGTCTGGCACGCCTTGCCGACCATCGAGGACATTCGGAAGGGTATAGGCAAGACCGTAGGACAGGTTGTCGAGGAGGCGGGGCGGTCACTGCGCGTAACGGATACCTCATCCATTCGGGCCGGAGCCTTGGCGTTTCTTCGTCAGGCCGCGGGTGAAGGCCTTGTCGTATCCACCGATGGTCGCTATACGATGAAAAGCATCGTCAGAACCAGTAGCCGATAGCTAGGGGATGGCGATATGACCTTTCGTTTTGACGATGAGCTTTTCGTGATCCCCAGCAGCGACCAATACCTTGTCTTCGCGCCACGGAGGGGATGTCTGCTCCTAACAGGCGCTTCGGGTGTGGATCTGCTTGCCAAGGTTCGTGACAGCGGTTGGAAAGGTGGCGAACCGCCGCATGGCATTTTCCGCGCTCTTGAAGAGTCGGGCGTCATTAATGGTAGCCCCTTGCCGCCGGTGCCGACTGCGGAAAACACGCCTTACGCTCCGACCTCAGTGACACTCTTTCTGTCAAACCGGTGTAATCTGGGCTGCGTCTATTGCTACGCGGATCAGGGCTGCCAACGGGACATGGCAATGGACCCCGTCATTGCCCACGCGGCCATCGAAAAAGCTTTGAAGCATGCCAAAGAGGGTGGCAAGGCGTGCTCGGTCAATTTCCACGGCGGCGGTGAACCGACGATGGCATGGAGTTTGTTGCAGGACGCTGTGACCTACGCACAGGACCGGTCGCGGGCGCTCGAAGTGAAGTGCACCTTTGGTTTGACAACCAACGGTTGTGTCGAGCCGGACCAGGCGGAATGGTTGGCGGCCCGGTTCGGTAATATCAGCATTTCGTGCGACGGGCCGCCCGAAATTCAAGATCGCAACCGTCCGCTGCGCAACGGTTCGCCCAGTTCGCCGATAGTGGCCCGAACTGTTTCTATCCTTCAGGCCGCCGGGGCTCCCTACGCCTTCCAGTCCACAGTGACTCGCGGCATGGTCGACCGGATACCCGACATCGTCGAGTATCTTTGTCATCTCGGCAAACCGCGAAGTGTCAAACTGGAGCCGGTATCTAAGGTTGGCCGTTTTTCGGAGCACGCACAGGATATTCCGGTCTATGACTGTTTCGCGAAAAAGTTGGGTGAGGCCTTCGACGTGGCGCTGCGGAATGGTGTGGGTGTCGATTTTCCGGCGTTCAGGTTGACAGGAATGCCCCAGAGCACCTTTTGCGGCACATGCCAGACACCGTTCTCCGTTACTCCGGACGGTTTCATCTCAGCCTGTTACGAAGCCTGCTGGGAAGGTGCCGACCACGGTGACCGGCTGATCATCGGGCAATATGACCGCGACAGGCAGGAGTTCATCATCAATGAGCAGAGGCTTGCCGAACTCCGCAGCCGCCACATTCACAACATGCCCGGCTGTAAGAACTGCTTCTGCAAATACGCGTGTGCGGGGGATTGCCCCGTGCGGAACTGGCGGGCGGCTGATCGGAAGGACGACTCGCTTTTGGCGACGGGTGTCCGTTGTGACCTGATCCGCTCCGTCGGCGCGATGTACCTGCGCCGCCTCGCCGACGGAAACATCCTGTTCGACTCGGCCGCGCAATCGCTTTCAGATGGCAAAGGAAACCGTTTAGCAAAGGAGGAGGAACATGTCTGATTCAACTAACAGTCCGATTGCTCCTGATGACCGGCTCCGCCCGCTTGGCGGCGGCTCGGGGGAGCCGACCTTCACGCTTGTACGCCTGAAGGCCTTCCAGAAACCGGCGTTAGAGGAAGAGCTTATTGCGCCCCCGGGCGGTAGCGGAACGCCCTGCGCCTGCAACTCTGTCTGCGGGTGCGTTCCCGTGCAGCAGTGCGCATGCGACACGGTTTGTTCGTGTGATGCGGTCAGTTCCTGCGACCCGTACGAGTCGCCCTGTTACTCGTGTTGGGTCGTGTGTATCCGCTTCATTATTTTTCATTGATCGCTGAGTGATTTGGAAAGGGGGGTGTCATGTCATCTGTTGCCCTTAAGCTTATGCGCAAACGCCTGCTGCGAATGGGATGGCTGTTAGCTGTCCTGGCGACAAATGTTGCCGCCCAGAGCCTTTCCGTCCGTAATGCGGTTTCACAGGGGAACGCCAAGTACCTGTCTGGCGACTTTGTTGCCGCCTCGAATTCCTATCAGAGTGCGATCAACGAGGACACCACCTATGCGATTGCGCATGCCAACCTAGCGCTGGCGTGCGCCCGTCTGGGTGTGTTCGACTCCGCAGAGAGCAACGCGCTCTTGGCCGTTTCGCTTGACACGGCTGAGCCCAAGTACCGCCTCAACCTCGGCAAGATCCTCGCGATGCAGGGGAAATACGTCGGCGCCACCAATGCGTTAACCTTTGCCCTCGGAATGAACCCGGCCTATAAACAGGCGTATTTCAACCGGGGCTGGTGTCTGGACGAAATGGGACAGTATGCCGCCGCCGAGGTCGAATACCGCACCGCTCTGAACATCGATTCATCTTATGCCAAGCCGATGTTGGGCTTGGCGCTGGTCAAAGCTAGACAGGCTTTGACAGAGGAGTCGGAGTGGTGGTGCCTCAATGCGGTCTGCGTGTCGTTGGGCCAGACGGGGCCGATGCAGGCGCTCAGCAGGCGCAACCTCGCTGTGCTGCGGGGACCTGACTTTGCGTTTGAGCAGTCATCATCCACGAATGCCTTCACCTCGGCGCTTGCCCTGCTGGTTGCTGATCGCACCGAGGAGGCGGTGACCGCTTTTGGCAGCCTCGTCGCAGTCGAGACCAATTCGGCCATCGCACGCCTGCTGTACGCTCAAGCACTGGTGGATCGCGGTAACGCCTCGGCCGCCAATACTCAATTGACGGCGGCTAGGGTTTTGATGCCGTCGCTTTCCGCCGACTCATCGCCCACAGGGCTGCCCGTGCGTGTCGACTTCACGGATCAGGGTCATGCGCCTGCCGCTCTCTCGCTTCTGCCTTCTTGGTATGGGGTCAGCGTGAAGAACCTGCCGTGGGTCGGTTCGGCCGAAGTGTGTACGACCGGTGGCGCGGCGACCATCGTTTTGGCTGCAGAGGCTGGTATGCAGTCGGTGAATCTGGGTGCCCTTGTAGTCGGCACCAGCGTCAGTAACGCCCTTGCGTCCTCGCAAACCTATCGGATAGATGCCAGTCAACTCATGTCCGCTCTTTGGCTGATGGAGAGCGGTGCGGCCGGGAGCGGTGACTTTGCGGCCTATCGCATGGCATTGCTGAATCGGTCCGGCTTCTTCGGCGCGGTGGACAGTAACCTGAATGTGACCGTCTCTTCCGGTTCTCCAAATGTATCTGTCACCAAGGCGTCCGCATCCCTTTCGGCGGGAGATCGGTTCATTGAGTTCTTCACGCCCACCAATTATCCGGCCTATCCGCAGCGCCGGGACGTTGTGCTTCCGGTTTCCTGGACTACCGCGCGATCGGCCGGGTCGTTCTCTTTGCGCTTCCTGACCCTTCCGCCAACACCGCCCCTGACCGACGGGTTCGAAGCGGCCAGCCTTGACGGTCTGGCGAACTACTGGTCTTTCGATTCGACTGTAGGAAGTTTGGCCCTCTCGACCGTAGCTCCCCATGGAGGCACCTATGCGCTGGCCATGTCGGATACCGTGGACCGCGGTTCGGCCAGCGCTTTTCAGGAGGCGGTCCTGCGGGTCAATCTCGCGGCCATGACCAACGCGGTTCTCGACTGCTACGTCAAGGAGCACGATGGGACCGCTTCGTCGGGGGAGATCGCGGTCAGTGTGGACGGCACTGTCTGGAAGACGGCCTACACCATTCCGGGGACGCCGGTTTACGAGCATTGCGCTGTTGATCTTGGCGGGCTTGGACTCGTCCTCGACAACGAGGTTTTCATCCGCTTCCGGCATAGCAGTCAGTACAAGGGTGGGTTCACCTGGGACGATGTCCGTATCGGAACCGACCGCGGTGTTTTCGGTCCTCGCGTAGCCGAGGCCACTCCCATTCGCACGGGTGGCAGCAGCGGCGCTGTGACCGGCATCCGCATCCGTTTCGACAAGGCCATCGATCCCGCCACCTTCACCTGGCATGACGTGACGATCACAGCACCGGGCGGCGCAGCCATCTCCCTTGCCGGTAATCCGGTGGATAGCGGCGATCATACATCCTTTGACGCCGTCTTCGGGGCAGGAAACCCGGCCTCCGGCGTGTATTTCATCTCGATCGGACCCAGCCTGACCGATCCGGCTGGAACGCGCATGGATCAGGATCACAACGGATTGCCCGGAGATCCTTTCTCTCAAGCACTCACGGTCGGCGCTTCTCCCCAAGCGCTTCCCTATGTTCAAGGATTTGAGAGCGGAGACTTGACTGAAGTCTTGGCCGCGTGGGAGTTTAAAGTTGATGGTGGGGCGATCGCGGTCGGAGCGGGCCACGCGCGTGAGGGCTCGTACGCGCTGGAGCTCTCGCAGCCGCAGCTGTCGGACTACAACCGGTGGCAGGAGGCGGCGCTGCACCTGAACCTGACGAACCAGACCGGAGTGGTGCTGGACTTCTGGGCGCTGGAGTTCGCGAACGGGGGCACGCTGGAGGCGGCCCTGAGCGTGGACGGGGCCAACTGGCGGACGCTCAAGAGCCTCACGGGGCCCGGGGGCGGGTGGCGGCAGCACTGGGTGGACCTGGACGCGGCGGCCGCGGCGGCGGGCTGGAGCTACACGGGCGACGTGCGGGTCCGCTTCCGGATGGGGAACTCGTACTACGCGGCGGGGTTCGCGCTGGACGGCGTGCGGGTGCGGGCCGGGCAGGCGATGCCGACGATGGCGGCGGCGGCGCCCTATACGGAGGGCTTCGAGTCGGGCGACATCTCGGCGCTTGGGCCGTGGTGGGAGTTCGCGGATACGTACAACACTTTTTCGGCGGTCTCGCCGGCGCGGTCGCACGGCGGCACCGGCTCGCTTGATCTGTACGGCGCGAACACCAGCTCCCGGCAGCAGGACGCCGTGCTGCACGCGAACCTGCTGGGCCTCAGCGGGGTGACGCTGGACTTCTGGGCGTGGGAGTACGTCGATAACGGGAACGGGGCGCTGAACGTTCAATGGAGCGTGGACGGCGCGAGCTGGCGGACGCTGCTGTCCGCGGGCGACACGGGGGGCGGGTGGCGGCACTTCTCGGCGAACCTGGACGCGGACCGCGCGGCGGCGGGCTGGAGCTACACGGGCGACGTGCGGATCCGGTTCCGCAACGACAGCTACTACAGCGCCTTCGCCCTGGACGACGTTCGGGTGGCGTTGGAAGGGCCGGACCCCGTGTTCGGGCCGCGGGTGGCGGCCTGCTCGCTGGCCGGGCAGACCGTGGCGGGGCCGGTCTCGGCCTTCACCGTCACGTTCAACGAGCCGGTCGATCCGGCAACGTTCGCGGCGGCGGACGTGTCGCTGACGGGCCCGTCGGGCTCGGCCATTCCGGTGGCCTCGGTGACGGACAGCGGGACGCACACGAACTTCACCGTGACGCTGAGTGCCCCGCAGGGGTTGGCCGGTCTGTATCGGCTGACTGTGGGGCCCGCGGTCACGGACGCGGTCGGCAACGACATGGACCAGGACCAGAACGGCATTACCGGCGACGGCTACGCCGCGGCCTTCACGGTGGAGGTGGTGCCCGCAACGCCGCCGTTCGCGGAGACGTTCGAGGCCGGGACGATCGAAGGACTGCGCTCCTGCTGGGCGTTCACGGTCAACGGCGGCACGGCGCGGGTGGACTCGGGCCACGCGCGTGAGGGCTCGTACGCGCTGGAGCTCTCGCAGCCGCAGCTGTCGGACTACAACCGGTGGCAGGAGGCGGCGCTGCACCTGAACCTGACGAACCAGACCGGAGTGGTGCTGGACTTCTGGGCGCTGGAGTTCGCGAACGGGGGCACGCTGGAGGCGGCCCTGAGCGTGGACGGGGCCAACTGGCGGACGCTCAAGAGCCTCACGGGGCCCGGGGGCGGGTGGCGGCAGCACTGGGTGGACCTGGACGCGGCGGCCGCGGCGGCGGGCTGGAGCTACACGGGCGACGTGCGGGTCCGCTTCCGGATGGGGAACTCGTACTACGCGGCGGGGTTCGCGCTGGACGGCGTGCGGGTGCGGGCCGGGCAGGCGATGCCGACGATGGCGGCGGCGGCGCCCTATACGGAGGGCTTCGAGTCGGGCGACATCTCGGCGCTTGGGCCGTGGTGGGAGTTCGCGGATACGTACAACACTTTTTCGGCGGTCTCGCCGGCGCGGTCGCACGGCGGCACCGGCTCGCTTGATCTGTACGGCGCGAACACCAGCTCCCGGCAGCAGGACGCCGTGCTGCACGCGAACCTGCTGGGCCTCAGCGGGGTGACGCTGGACTTCTGGGCGTGGGAGTACGTCGATAACGGGAACGGGGCGCTGAACGTTCAATGGAGCGTGGACGGCGCGAGCTGGCGGACGCTGCTGTCCGCGGGCGACACGGGGGGCGGGTGGCGGCACTTCTCGGCGAACCTGGACGCGGACCGCGCGGCGGCGGGCTGGAGCTACACGGGCGACGTGCGGATCCGGTTCCGCAACGACAGCTACTACAGCGCCTTCGCCCTGGACGACGTTCGGGTGGCGTTGGAAGGGCCGGACCCCGTGTTCGGGCCGCGGGTGGCGGCCTGCTCGCTGGCCGGGCAGACCGTGGCGGGGCCGGTGACGCAGTTCGCCGTCACGTTCAGCGAGCCGGTTGACCCGGCGAGCTTCGCGGGACAGGTCCGTGTTAATGCTCCGGGTGGAATGGTTTTACCTGTGGCCAGTGTGACGGCAGGTGCAAACAGTAACACTGTCATGGTCACACTCTCGGGATCGTTGACCCTGTCGGGATCGTATGGCATCACTCTGCTGGCCGGTATCACAGACCTGAACGGCAATCCGCTGGACCAAAACGGAGACGGTTACTCGGGCGACGGATACAGCACGACCTTTACCATCAGTGATCCGGGGATGCTCCCGGCAAGTTATCCGTTCCATGAGCCGTTTGATGTCGGTTTCGGTACGCGGAACTGTTGGCGGTTCCAGTCCACCGCAAACGGAAGAATTCAGTTTGTCGATGACACGGGCGACTTGGTGCTCCGTATGGATTGCCAGACAACCGCTTGGTCTACGAACACGGCGATTCTGGCCATCAACCTTGCCGGTCAGTCAGGGGTGAAACTCTTTTGGGACGAGTATAATCCCTACGACGAGCAGCAAACGGGTGCCGGAGGAGACGGTGTCTTCGCCAGTGTGGATCAAGGGGCAAATTGGTTAAGGATCGCTGATATGGCGTCGCCTAACAGCAGTGCCCGGCAGCGTAAAGAAGTTGATCTCGATGCTGCCTTTGCCACCAATGGTCTGGCCTATACCGCAGACGTCCGCATCAAGTTCCAACACTGCGGTCAATACGCTTGGAGTAGCGGCGGCAGGCAGATCGACGACATTGCGGTGAGTTGGGAACGCAACGGGCCGAAGGTATTGTCGCACTCGCCTACGCGGTTGCCGGACGGCAGCAGCCTCTCTTCCATCACACTGGTGTTCAGCGAAGCGATGACGCCCGCGACATTCACAGTGGATGACATCGTCTCCTTTGCGGGGCCCTCGGGCGATCTGCTTGCCGCTGTCACCGGGGTCAGCATGATCGGTTCAACCGGAACAGTCTTTTTCGCAGCCCAGTCGGTTCCCGGCGCCTATACCTTGGTGGTCGGGCCCTACATACACGATCTGGCCATGGCGCCGATGGATCAGGACGCTTCGGGACAGACACATACCGTGACTGACCGTTACACGGCAAGGGTGGCGATCGGTGTGGCCACCATGCCGTATTATGAGCCCTTTGACGCCTCCGTACTCCCGGCCGCATGGGATACATGGTCGTCCGGCAACGGGCGCGTGCGGCTTGCGAACGGACGTCTCGAGATGGATTCTGCAAGCGATTATGCGCTGAACGAGGCCATCCTGCACATCAACCTGACCGGAGTGACCACGCGCGTCACGCTGAGTTTCTACCACCTCAGCCAGGGAGACGAAACGCACACCGACAGTCTCGCGGCGGGACAGACGTTCACGGGCCACCGCAACGCCGACCTCGTTGCGGTCAGCAGTGACGGAGGTGCCACTTGGAGGGTTGTCCAGATGCTGGGGGCGTCGGGAACGGTAACGCTCACACTGGAACCGGACGTGACGGCCCAATCACCCGATTTCCTCATCAAGTTCCAGCAGTACGACAACTATGAATGGGGAACCGACGGTCGCGCGTTCGACGATGTGCGTGTCTACAACGACAGCTTCGAGAGTTGGCTCTCCCTTCGGGGTGTTGCGGGCGATCCCGCTACGCTCTTCGGACAAATCAGTCCCGAAGACGGCGTGCCGTACGCGTTTGTCTATGCCTTCGGGTCCAACCTGTCGGCGGGTGAACCTCTGCTGACGATCCGGATTATCAATGGACGGCCGATTGTAGAGACGCCTGCGCAGCAAGAGATGACCCGTCCGTTTATCGTGATCCGGATAGTTGGCACGACGGACCTGAGCGCGACCGATTGGACGCTGCCGGTTGTGCCGGCGGCGGACACGGCCGGGAAGCCCGAGAACCGCGATTGGTACGAACCCGGAAATGGCCTGCCCGAGAAGGGGTTCTTCAGGTTGGAGACCGACTTGAAGTAACGCGGGTTGTGAAGTCTTACACCGCGACACCTCCGTCAACGCGGCAGGCATGCGGTTCTATAAGGTCAGGCTGGTGTTGCCGTAAGGAACCGCGTATGACACGCGAGGAAGAGATCTTCCAGTTGGCGCTCGACCTGACGCCCGGTGACCGTCCGGTGTTCGTTGCCGACGCCTGCGGGGATGACGATGCGTTGCGCCTCCGGGTTATGCAGCTGCTCGCTGTGCCGCCGACTGACACGTTCCTCGCTTTTCCGGCCACACGTAAAATGACAGATGCGCCCGTTAGCGCAACAAGTGCCAGAACGTCACCTTGTCCCAGACATTTACCATCACGCCATCCTCAACTTTGGAGGTCAGAGGGACGTAATCTTTTCCTCCGATTGCAATCGCTATTCGATGATAGACACGTCTTCCAATAGGCGGCAAAGGCAGGCAGGGTATTCCGTTCTTTTGCAGAACAGTACGTGCCTTGTCCAGTATGCGGACGGCGCCGTTCACCTGCTTGATCGACTCATCAACTGCATTCCGCGTCCAACGATCACAAGCAATCTTGTAGAGATCGGGTCTGTGGCGCGGATCACCATCAACAACATCGCATGAGTTGTCATCAAGTTCCGCTGGTGCGTCTGCAAAATCCGCTCCTTTGAACTCGCACTCCTTGACGCTGATCACAATAACGTGTGGGTCGCAGATCACCAGAATATCGCAGAGTTCTTTGTCCGGTCTTTTCCCTTGCGGATTGACGTAGCTCCACATCGATAAGAACGATTTCTGACAGACATCGAAGACGAACTGCTCTGATCTGTTTGGCGCTGTTGCCATAAGATTGCCCTTTAGCGCTGAATGGATGCCGCATTATTGCGTGCTACGAATAGCTTGTAACTCCGCCAAATATTGAAGTCCTTGTGGCGTGAATCTCCAATTCGGGTTTGACCAAGAGCCGAAGCTGCCAACGGTCATCTTCACCAGTTTCCGCGCCATGAGTGTCTTAAGCAATGGCTCTAGCATGAAATCCTCAAACTCAATTGAAAATTTCGGATCCGTTTCAGAAAGATGTTGTGCTACCGTTCCTTCGAGTCGCTTACACAATTCCCTCTCAAGCAAGCCCTTCAAGTCATCCAGAGTCCGTCCTTCCTGCAATCCGCGATGCAGAATAAGAACAAGCTCATCCCAAGTCATCTTCACTTCATGCTCAAAACTATTCGTAGGAACATTTGTCGGAAATCCAAATTCATCCTCAGTCTCCTGAAAATCGTGATTTATGACTAACGGCATTTCAACAACCTCATCACCAGAGGCAAAATTCTGCCGATTCTCCTTGCTTTGCTTTTTTAGTTGTTTCTCCAAATCCGCGATCCGTTGTTTCAGTCTTTCTGTCCCATCACTGTTGGGCAATGATTCAGCACGAATCCAGCCCGGTTTCGGGGTGAATTCAAGTGCGTGAATTATTGCCGACTTGACGGCGGAACCAAGTTCAGCGGGTGACGACCAAAACCGACACAGGTTACTCCGTACTTTCTCCGTGAATGCCGTTAACCGCTGGTTACCTAAATCAGTTCTTTCCGTCCGACAAACTGCCAGCGCCTCAACATCTTTATGACAAAAAGCTAAAATCGGCTTGCCAATTTTAAGAGCATAGTCAAACTCCATTTCGGTATAGCTCTTGCCTTCCTTGTTTAGGCTTCCGTATCGCCCGGCTACAATGACGATGTAGTAATCACATTCATCAATGACGCGTTTGATGAGTTCCCACTGTTCGACGCTTGCAGCCGGGAATAGTTCCATGCCCAACGGAATGCACTTCGTTTCAAGAAGTGCCTGAATAACGTGCTGACGTTCTTCCTTCAAGTCTTCGTAGGTAGAACTGACAAAAACTTGATATCGGCGCTTCAGAGCATCTACACCGAGTGCTGGTGATTGATCGACGGTCATTGGTTCCCCCACGCCCCGTTGGCCGATTTTGGTGCCGAAACCTTGGCGGCCGCGTAATTCTCATCCAACTGCAGTTGCATCTCAATCAGCGCGGCGATCCGGCGGGCGGTCTCTGTGACGTAACGCACCTCGGCTACGGTCAGGCCGCGCCCTAGCAAGGGTTTCTCGCGGTAGGAGAGCCATTTCTTGATGACCTGATACCCGCCGATGGTGTATTCCCACACGGGCACGGGCACGTTGCGCCAGCAGGTTTGGCCATTGAGATAGATGTCCAAACCGGAGGCCGGAGGCCGGAAGTCGGAGGCCGGCGTGACGCCGTGATCCGCTGGCTTCTGCTCTCCGCCCTCTGCTGCTCTTCGTCCTCCGTCCTCTGTCCTCTCCACCTTGCCCCGTCCCGGCATCGTCACGCCGCCTTTGCCCGCATGTCCCCAGCCCGCCGTCAGATCCAGGTCGCCCGCGTCGGGATTGACCGGCTGGCCGTCCGTGCGGGTGAAGACCGCCACGGCTTTGAGTTCTTCGTTGATCTTCCCGGCTGTCACGCCTGCCACCGGCGTTTCCGTATCCAGCAACGCCGCCATCTGCCGCCCGAGCGCGGCCGAGGCCAGCAGCGCGTCTTTCGTCGCGGGCAGCGGGATGCGCGGCCAGTCCTGCCGCAGCGCTCCCGCGTTCTCCTTGCGGTAGGCGGGCGCGTGCATTATGGCCAACGCGTGATAAAAGAGTTCTTCGGGGGCGGCCGCAATCCCGGTGAGATAGGCCCCCGCCGCATCGCTCAGGTTCGGGCGCTTGCCTTCGGGCTCAAGCAGGGAAGTGCCGTCGGAATGAAGGAAAAGCGGGAAGAAGTTGGAAAGACCGTTGCCGAAATTGTCGGCAAGCGTTCTCACAAAGTAGCCGCGATCAAACTTCTCTTGGGGCTGATGTTGGCGAGCCTCAATCCAAAGGTTGATCTCGAAGACATGCGGAAAATAGTCGCTGCGTTTTTCGTCGAGCAGTTTCGTTTCCGGTTCCCAGTAAAGCCAGCGCGTATCGAATGGCCGATAGCAGTAGCGGACGATGTTGTCGGGCAAAAAGCCTCGTTTGCGCAGGGTGTCGCGCACGGCCTCGCCTTTGAAGCGGGCCGTGTCTTCCATCACGCCGGGGTTGAGGTGGCGCAGCTCGGTGTGGGAGACGGTAGGATCGAAGTAGGCTTGGAGCCGGGCCAGCAGGCGGTCACGGTCAGTGTCCACGAGGAAGTCGTCGCGGCTGGTCTTGACGCCGGGAAAGGAAGTCGGGAAAAGCGACGGCAGCGCTGGCCAGTTCACGTAACCGGCCGCGACTTGTCCCGGCAGGAAAGGGAAGCCCAGTTCTGCCACAGGGGCGAGCGTTTGGTAGGGGATCTTGTCGGCGAGGAGTTCGTCGCGCTTGGCCTTGCCCCAGAAGTGACGGAAGCGGACGCACGCTTCGGCGCGCGAGGACGCGCGCCCTCCAGAAGACTTGACCAGCGTGGCGATAGCGGTGCCGACCTGGATGCCTTCGCGGTTATACTCGGTGGAGAAGGCGCTGGGGTCGGGGTCGCCCTCGGGCGTGAGTTTGCCGGTCTTGTACTTGTCACCGTTCAGGTTGTCGATGGCGATGCGGTCAAAGACCTCCAGATAGCGTTCGCGCATGCCCGTGAAGGAAAGGCCGTCGAGCCAAGAGTAGTTGGAAATGAAGCTGATGATGCCTTGGCCGGGCCGGTTCATCTCGACGATGCGCCGTTCGGCCATACGGAAGAAACGGACGTAAAGGTCGTTGAGTCCTTGCCCCTGCGGCGCAGGCGCGTACTGAGTGGTGCGGTAGGCGTTCGACAGGTCGCGCTCTTCAGCCAGGGCCACGCCCGCGAAACCGTTGTAGGGCGGGTTGCCGAGGATGACGAGGATGCTGTCTCGCCGCTTGATGCGGTCGGCGGCGTCGCGCTCCTCCGCCATTTCAGGAAAGAGCAGAAGCGTTTTGGGCTCCTTGGGCGGCTCCCAGCCGGTGAGGGCGTTGGTCAGGTAGACACCCACGCGCTCGTCTTTGGCGTCGTTGAGCGGTGCGCCGAGCGTTTCCAGCAGCAGGCCGATCTGCAGGTGGGCGATGACGAAAGGCGCGGGAAGGATCTCGAAGCCCAGGACGCGCTCGACCGCGGCAGTTTTAAGGTCCTGCGCCGTCAGGCTGTCGCCGCCCTTGTCGTCCAGCGTCTTGGCGATGCGGTGCAGCACGGAACGCACATACGCGCCGGTGCCGCAACACGGGTCAAGAACGATCACACGCGGGTCGGCGAGCCCGTCGGCGATATGCATCTCGTCGCGCAGCACGGTGTCGACGCGCTCCACCTGATAGTCCACGATCTCGGTTGGCGTATACCAGACGCCGAGGTCCTTGCGCAGCTCGGGGTCGAACTCCTGAAGGAAAGGTTCATAGAAATACTGGACGGCGTGCCCTTCGTCGAAGGCGGTGAAGAACGCGTCGGCGTCCACGCGGTTCAGGGCGGCGGCGGCCCAGTCGAGGACCTCCTCCAGCCCCAGCGGACCGAGACGCGCAGGGGTGGCGACCTGCTCGAACAGGGCGCGGATCATCGGCACGCGCAGGTGCCAAACGGCGGTGTGCCAGTCGAAATGCTTGCTGTCGGTGTGGTAGGTGGCAGCCGACTCTTTCAGGGCATACTTGAGTGTCTTTTCCTTGGCAGCCGATGCGGGCTTGCGCTTACGCGCCCACAGGACCCACGCGGAGAAGATGCCGTAGAAAAGCGTCTGGATCAACGTGGATCGGAAGAAGTGCTCGCCCTTCTCGCCCTCGAACTTCAGCCCCAGCGCGTTCTCCAGGGCTTCGCGCAGACCGGCCAGCGCGGGCAGGTCGGCGTGTCCGATGCGGGCCTTGGCGTCGCGGGCATAGGAGGCGAGGATTGCGGCAACGTCCTGCGGCGAGGCCAGCGGCGCATTGTGGATCATGACGCGGTGCAGATACTCGGCAAAGCGTTCGCGCACCGGCTCCGGGCAGGTGCGCGGATGCGCCGCCAGACGCCAGAAATCCGCTTCGGTCCCGGCCAGCGTGAAACCCTCAAGTTCCACAGCCTCGCCCGAGGGCGTGCGCCCAATGAGCGTGAAGGCGCGGTAGTTCGTGACCAGCACCAGGCCGTAATGCTCCCAATAGCGGGCGACCTGTTCGCTCACGAGGATTCCCGGCATCTCCTCGGCGGGGGATTTCACCTCGATGACGCCACGGGAAGGCGGCAGCACGGCCAGCGGATTCGCCCCAGCGTCCTGCTTGGCGGCTTTGGATTTGAACTGGTCGGCAGTGAACATGCCGCCATCCGGCATGCCCGCGCCCTTGTTCTGGAGCTGGATCACGCAGCGCACTTTGGGGTTCAGCGTGCTGCCGATCTCATTCAGGAGCACGGAAAGCGCGGTATAGTACGACGTTTCACCGGTCCCCGCCTGCGTGGCGCGGATGGATCCCATGTCGCTCAGATACTGTTCAACTGGATGCATGCTCTTCCCCTGCCGGGCCGGAGTAGCCGACGCGACTCATCACCCGGCAACACCGCATGATCTCTGCGGCATATTTTGATTCGCAAAGCGTACCAAAGTGAGTCGAGCCTGTCAGTCCAACAGTTTTGCTGATCCCCCAAAGATAATCAGGTCGAGGCGGAACAGGTCGGGGTGCAAGCGTCCTGTTTTCAGCTTATTGCAAACAGACGGCTTGGTACTCCGCCGGCACTGGCGTAAGGTCAAATCCGACATCACTACCAAGACCGGGTGGATTTTTGATACCATCAGAAACATAGCGGATGGAAAGGGGAATCCAAACCGGGTGCTTGTTTTGAAAGTGCATCAGAGCCAGAGCGTGCATGCCACTCAGGCGGATGAGGTGTATTACCGCGTAGGGGACAAGTCGAAGAAGCTCACGTTCGACGAGCGTATGCAATTGATGTACGACAAGGGCGACCGGTTCTATGAGGATACGCCGGTCGCGGGGGCAACGCTGGCCGACCTGGATCTTGATTTCGTGAGGCAGTACACGCGCCAGATCGGCTATTCGAAGACGCCGCTCCATTACTTGAAGGAAAACAGCGGGTTCGTCAAAACGGGCAAGGGTGCCGAGCAGGTCAGCGCCGCAGCCATCTTGCTATTCGGGAAAGCGCCGCAGCAGTATTTTCCGAGGGCGCGTATCCGGTTCATCCGGTACGAGGGCACGCAGGAGAAGACCGGTACCCGCATGAATGTGATCAAGGACGTGGCCTTCGAGGGAACCGTTCTGGAGATGACCCGGAAGGCGATCGAGTTCGTCTCGACGCAGATCAAGGAGCATACCTATCTCGGCAAGGCGGGGCTGTTCGTCACGGACGCCCAATATCCCGAGTTCGTGCGGCAGGAGATCGTCGTCAATGCCGTTGCGCACCGCGATTACAGCATCAAGGGGACGGACATCCAGATCAAGATGTTCGACGACCGGCTGGCGGTGGAGAGCCCCGGTACCTTGCCCGGCCTCGTGCGCCTGAACACCATGCGGAACGTCCACTTCTCGCGAAACCCGAAGATCGCCGCGTTCCTGAAGGACTACGGCTACGTCAAGGAGTTCGGCGAGGGGGTTGACCGGATGTGCGCGGAACTGACGGGGCTTGGCCTGCCTGAGCCGGAATACGAGGCCGTGTCGTTCATGTTGCGTTGCACCGTCAGGGCGGCGGAAGTGCGGGAACAGGGAGCCGATGCGGATGATCACCAACGAAAATCTCCGGCGGCTGGGGACAATACGCCCCCAAAGACTACCCAGAAGACTACCCAGAAAACTACCCAGAAAACTACCCAGAAAAATACCCAGAAGATCCTAGACTTGGTTAGAGGCAACCCGGCTGTAACTCGCCTGCAACTTGCAGAGATAATGAAACTGACATCGGATGGGATCAAATATCATCTGAAGCGAATGCAAGATTCCGGCGTGCTGCGCCGTATCGGGCCAGACAAGGGTGGCCATTGGGAAGTTGTGGACGCGAAAGAAGAAAAATGACACCCATTGAGGCAAAAGGACGCGGAGAGGCAGCAAAAAGAGCCCCGTTTCCCGTTTGTTTTGTGCTGAAATGGAGTGAGAATCAGGCGACAATCGCCCGGATTCCGGCTCGCAAGTGCCAAAAAGACCAGTCCGGGGAGGCGTCTTTGCACGCTGCAAGGGCTTGTTTTGGTCTAAAAATTACACACACACTACACACACACGGCCCAAACATCGGTACGCCCGGAACACACAGAAATTCGGAAACTCAATCGGGCGTGGATATTCTTCGTTTTCAAGGTCCGCAACGTGTGTGTGTTTGTGTGTGTAAATGACCCTTCAAAACCACCCTTTTTCACATCTTGACAGGGTCAGAGACCGTGCGCGTCATATAAAACAAAAAGGCCGTTTTTATTGGGATTTTCCAACAAAAACGACCTAATTTAATGGTGGGCGCTACAAGATTCGAACTTGTGACTTCTACCGTGTGAAAGTAGCGCTCTAACCAACTGAGCTAAGCGCCCGCACCGTGAAAAACGGGGGTATTTATATCATTGGAGCCGCAGCACTGTCAAGGGGGGACGCAAAAATATTCAGGTTGAGGATGTGGTGAAAGCGCGAATGCGCTAAACTATCGGACTGACGAGAGCTTGGAGGCATCATCGTGTTCCAGAAAAAGCAGTTTGACCCGTTGCGCATATTGGAGAGGGCGATAGGCTACACGTTCAATAACCGCCTGCTGCTGGAGACCGCGCTGACGAATCCCTCGTACCGGTCGGACCATGCCACGAAGAGCGTGGAGGACAATCAGCGGCTGGAGTTCCTGGGGGACGCCGTTTTCGGGCTGTTGACGGCGCAGGAAGTCTATGAGCGCTACGCGGACGAGAATGAGGGCGGGCTCACCGTGCGGCGCAGCCATTTGGCCAGCGGCCGGGCTTTGGCGGAACTCGCGCGCCGGGTCGGGCTGGGGCAGTACCTCCGCATGGGCAAAGGCGACGAGGCTTCGGGGGGGCGCGACAAGGACAAGTCGTTGACCGATGCGATGGAGGCGATCTTCGGCGCGGCGTGGTGCGACGGGGGGCTCAAGGCGGTCAAGACGGTCTATGCCACGCTGATGGCGGAGCATGCCGATGCGCCGCTGGACGTGTGGGCCGAAAACCCCAAGGGCAAGCTGCAGGAGCTGGCGCAGCGCAACGCGTGGCCGGACTCCCCGGCCTACGAGCTGGTCGAGGCGGCCGGCCCTTGCCATGCCCCCTCCTATACGGTGAGGGCGCGGGTTCACGGAGGATGCGAGGCCACCGGAATCGGCAAGACCAAACGTGCGGCGGAAGTCGCCGCCGCCCAGGCGCTGCTGCGCGCGCTGCACGAGGCCGGCTTGACCTGACGCCGCCCGTCGCGGTGGCTGCAAAGCGGTCGAACGAGCTCTGGCTGATGGCGGCCCACTCCGGCGACGGCGAATACAAGCGCGCCGTGCAGCAGGCCGTTCTGAACATTCCGCTGCGGAACGAACAGGGCGCGGTGCAGCACATCACCTTCCCGCAGATCGCGGATCAGGAAGCGGGGGCGTCAGGGATCACGCTCCGGGCGGTCTCGGACGCGGGCGTGCCGGTCTCCCGTGGCGCGCGTCTTTGCGGTCACGAAGTGAATCCGCTTCAGACTTGCCTTTTCAATGATAGTTAGGCATTCTTTCCCTATAAATCGTATTTGAAAATGGAGTTCATCCGGAAAAACAAATTGTGAAACGGAAATTCTTTGATGAGGACGTGTGTCATGCATACACTTTCGCGACGTGATTTTATCGGTGCCGGGGCGGGGCTTGGCCTGACGGTGCCGTTCACTGCGGCCCTCGGCGGTGCGGGCGGTGACAAGAAGATCAAGCTGGGCCTGGCCGGTTGCGGCTGGTATGGACTGGTTGATGTGGAGGCGGCCTTTAAGGTGGGGGGCGTCGAGGTGGTTGCGCTCTGCGATGTGGACAGTGACCACCTTCTGTCCGCGATGGACAGGGTGGAAAAATTGCAGGGCTATCGTCCGCGCGGATTCAAGCTGTACGAGGAACTGCTCAAAGTCGAGGAGTTGGAGGCCGTGATTATCGCGACGCCGCCGCAGTGGCACGCGCTGCAGCTCATCGCCGCGGTGGGGCGCAACCTTGACGTCTATTGCGAGAAGCCATTGGCGTACGATGTTCGCGAATGCCGGGCCATGGCTGCCGCGGCCCAGGCGAGCGGACGCATTGTGCAGGTCGGTTTCCAGCGCCGTCAGAGCCCCTCGTTTCTGGCGGTCCGTGACTATCTGCGTCAGGACAAGGCCGGAAAGGTCATCTGCGCTGAAGCGGCCATCCATTTCACGGCGGGCACAAAAGATCCGGCGCCGCAATCTCCGCCGGCGTCGCTGGACTGGGACCTCTGGTGCGGCCCCGCGCCGCTGATCCCGTACAGTCCGCAAGTCGGCCACAAAAATTGGCGCTTGGAGCAGACCACGGGGCATGGTCATCTGGTGGATTGGGGCATTCACCTGATCGATGCCGCACGCGTGATTTTGGGTGAGCCGGCACCACTGAGCGTCTCGGCCAGCGGAGGGCTCTACGGCCTGAAGGGCAAGATCACGACGCCGGATGTGCTGACTGCGCACTTCGAGTTTCCCTCCTGCCCGCTGACGTGGCGGCACCGTTTGTGGGGCGCTGTGGAGTATGCGTCGGAGGTGTCCAACGGAATCTTCTTCTACGGGGAAAAAGAGACGGTCTTTGTGACGGACGACCGCTGGGTCGTGATTCCCAAAGGGAAAAACGCCGAGCGGCAGGAGCATAAGCTGAGCGCGGATGCGGGCAAGTTGCATATGGCAGAATTCCTGAACGCGGTGAAGACCCGCCAGCAGCCGGGATGCCCGGTTGAAGAGGGACTGCGCTCAACCGTCGCGGTCAAGTTGGCGATGATCGCTTATGAGACGGGCAGCCGGGTCGTTTGGAATCCGGAGAACGAGTCGGTGACCGCCAACCCGGCAGCGCAGGGGCTGCTGAAGCGCGAGTACCGTTCGCCGTGGCGCCATCCGTGCCGAGGGTAACGCGGCGACGTGGAAAGGTGTATGTGAATCAGGACACACATACGGGATCAAGACCGCGCAAAACGAATACGATCCGGCGGCAGATCGTGATAATTCTGGTGGCGTTCGATCTGATGATCGTGCTTGTCGTCACCTGGGTGCTCTACGCCGAGAAGAAGCAATCCCTGATCGCGGATATCGACAATACGCTGCGGTCGGTCGCGACCATGGGCCGCGCCCTTTTTCCGCCCGATTACCACGACCGGATCGAGGGGCCCGGAGCGGTCACGGACGAGGCGTTTCAGGAGATTGTGGACCGGAACAACAAATTGTGCGTCGCTCTCGGCCTGGAGTATATTTGGAGCCTGATGCTGGTGGATGGCAAGACCGTGTTCACCTCCGCGACCTCGCCGGATAAGGTCGTCGGCAACCGCAGGCACGCTAAATTTTTTGAAGCGCATTCGAATCCGGAGCTCTATGCGAAGGCGTTCGAGACGATGGCCCCCACGTTCCGGACGATCCATGACAAATGGGGCAATATGCGGGTCGTGCTGCTTCCGGATATCGACCGGCGGGGGCGCAAGTTCCTGTTCGCCGCCAGCATCTCTTTGGAAAACGTGAACCGGAAGTTGATGAGGGGCGGTGGACAATCGTTGGCGATGGGCGTGGTCCTGTTTTTCGGCAACGTGTTCGTCATCTTGTGGATTTCGCATGTGGTGACGCGCCCGATCAAACGGCTGACGGCCACGATTCAGGCCATCGCGGAGGGCCAAGACGGCGGGGACGCGGATGAGGTCGGGACCTATGAGGTCCAGACGTTGGCGCACCACTTCAACCGGCTCAACCGTGAACTGCACGACAAGATTTCCGGGCTGGAGGCGTCGCGTGTGCAGTTGATCGATCAGCATGCGGAGGCCAGCAAACAGGCGCGAGACGATTTGGACAGCAGCGAGAAACGCTACAAAGGGCTGCTGAACTTTGCGGTCGACGGTATTCTGATCGGCACGAACAAAGGAGTCATCACCGAGGTGAACGAGTGTATGTGCTCGCTCTTCGGGCTGGAGCGTCAAGAAATCATCGGCAAACACATCAACCAGATGCCGTTCAGCGAGGAGGATTTCATAAATAATCCGTTCCGCTTTGATTTGGTGCGCGCAGGACAGAGAATCGTGCGCGAACGCACGATTCAGCGGGCGGACGGCACTGCCGTGGTCGTGGAGATCCACTCGAAGATGATGTCGGATGGCATGCTTCAATCGATCTATCATGACATCACCGAACGCAAAAGGGTTGAGCATTCGCTCCACGAGGCGTATGTGCTGTTGGCGGATGCTCAGCGGCTGGCGAAGTTGGGCGGGTGGAAATATGATTTGACGACGTGCCGGGCAAAGTGGACCGATGTGGCATACAACATATTCGGGGTCGGTCCTGACTTTGACATCAACGACCCCGAAAAATTGATCGGACTGCTCACGCCTGAGTTCCGTCCTGTATTTTCCCGCGCATGGCAGCGGGCGGTCGAATTTGGCGAACCCTATCAGCTGGAGATGGAACACGTCCGGCCTGCAACAAGAGAGCACGGCTGGGTTTGCGTCAGCACCGTGGCGATCTTCGAGAACGGACGGGTGACCGGTTTGACGGGGAACGTGCTGGATATCACCGACCGCAAACGTGCGCAAGAGGTGCTGGAGTTCATGAACCTGACGTTGGAGAGGCGCGTCGCGGACCGGACGGCGGAAGTCCAGCGCTATGCGGATCAGCTGCGGGAGCTGACGGCGCGGCTGATCCGTGCGGAGGAGTCGGAACGTCAGCGCATGACGCATGTGCTTCACGAAGACCTTCAGCAAGGTCTGGTCGCTGCGCGAATGACGTTGGAAGTCGCGAGCCAGATGGATGTCGACGGCAAAATCCAAGACGCTCTCAGCCGCGCCGACAGTATGCTTTCGCGATCGATTCAGCTCATGCGGACGCTGGTGAGATAAATCGCGGTGCCTGCGGTGAAAGAAGGCAATCTGCCCGATGCCGTCAGATGGCTTGCTCACGAGATGAAGGAGAAATTCGGGCTGACGGTCAATCTGACCGTTGACAACGGACTGGAACCCGTGAGCGAGAATGTCTATCTCTGTCTTTACCGGGCGATCCAAGAGATCCTTTTCAATGTGGTCAAGCACGCGAAAGTCTCTCACGCGGAGGTCATCCTCCAGAAAGAGGACGCCCGGCTGGTCCGAGTGACGATCAAGGACGGAGGACAAGGTTTCCCGCTGGATGCGATAATGTCGGTGAAAAACTCTGACCAGGGGATCGGATTGTTCGGAATCCGCCAACGGGTCGAAGGCCTTGGCGGCAGGATGCATATCTACAGCTCGAAGGGGAACGGAACCTCGATCGTTATTGTTTTGCCCATTCGGGATGGCCTCTGAGCGAGGCCTTCCGGTGTCTGGCGCCCCCGGCGGAGGCGGCTCCCGCGGGTCCCGCAGGCCGCGTGCGGCGGGACGAGCGTGCGGTTCAGACGGGTCTTCTCTGGGCTTCGGAGAGTGCGAAGGGCCCAGTCGCGTATCCCTTTTCAACCCGAGGCTCAAGGCTTGTGCAATCGGGCGCGGAAAGGTATAGTAAAAGCTTCTTTTTCCGAACCTTTAAGCGAGACTTTGAAACATGAGAGTTCTATCGGGCATTCAGCCCTCGGGTAAACTGCACTTGGGCAACTATTTCGGCATGATGCAGCCGGCGTTGCATCTTCAGGAAAAAGGCGAGGCATACCTGTTCATCGCCAATTACCACGCGCTGACGTCGGTCCATGATGCGGCGCGGCTCAAGCAGGACACGTGGGACGTGGCGCTGGATTTTCTTGCGTGCGGCTTGGATCCCGAGAAAACAATTTTCTTCCGGCAGAGCGATGTGCCGGAAGTGCACGAGTTGGCGTGGCTGCTCTCGGTGGTGACGCCCATGGGCTTGCTGGAGCGCTGCCACTCGTACAAGGACAAGATCGCCAAAGGCATTGCGCCCTCGCACGGCCTGTTCGCCTATCCCGTGCTGATGGCCTCTGACATCCTGCTCTACCAGTCCAATATCGTGCCCGTCGGGCGCGACCAAAAGCAGCATGTCGAGGTCACGCGCGACATCGCGGTCAAGTTCAACAACGAATTCGGCGAGGTGTTCACGATCCCCGAACCCTTCATTCCCGAAGAGGTGGCGGTGGTGCCGGGCTTGGACGGGCAGAAGATGTCCAAGAGCTACGGGAACACGGTCGAGCTGTTCGGCGACATGAAAGAGGCCAAGTCCCGCATCATGAAGATCGTGACCGACTGCAAGGGGCTGGAGGAACCGAAGGATCCCGCGACCTGCAACATCTTCGCGCTCTACAAACTGTTCGCGAACGAAGCCCAGCGCGCCGAGATGGAGGCGGCTTACCGCGGCGGCAATTACGGCTACGGTCATGCCAAGAAGGCGCTCTACGCGATCTTCGAGGAAACCTTCGCGCCGCTGCGCGCCAAACGCGCCGAATTGCAGGCGAATCCCGATTTCGTGGAAGCGGTCTTGCGCAAGGGTGCTGAACGCGCCCGCGCGGAAGCCGTCAAAACGTTGGACAAGGCGCGTAGGGCGGTCGGGCTGGCGTAAGGCTCCAGCCCGATGAGCGGGGCTGCGCGAGCGTGCCCGGCGGGGAAACGATATGTCGATCGACGCGTTGTTGGCAGACGATTACAAGGTGGATCTGGAGGTCTTTGAAGGCCCTCTCGACCTGCTGCTTTATCTGATCCGGCGCGAAGAGGTCGACATCTACGACATTCCGATCGAAAAGATCACCGCGCAGTACATGGCGTATCTGGAAGTGATGCGCATGCTGGACTTGAACATCGCGGGCGAGTTTCTGGTGATGGCCGCCACCCTGATGATGATCAAGAGCCGGATGCTGCTGCCGGTGGAGTCGCGGGCCGCGGAAGAGGAGAGCGACGAGGAGTGGATCGACCCCCGGCTGGACCTGGTGCGTCAGCTGATCGAGTACAAGAAGTTCAAGGACGCCGCGGGCCAATTGTTGGAGCTGGAAACGCTGCAGAGCGAGGCGTTCGCGTATGGCGGCGAGATGCCGGTGTTCGAGGAAGGGCCGGAAGATGCGGGGCAGGCCTTGGGCGACATCGGACTGTTCGATCTGCTGAGCGCGTTCCAGGAGGTGCTGGCTCGGGCGCCGATGGAGCCGCTGGGCCATTTGGAGCCGATCCGCTGGTCCGTGCCCGACAAGATGGAGTCGATCATCTCGCTGACCAAGGCGCGGGGGCAGGTGGTTTTTTCCAAGCTGTTCAATACCGAGTCGCACCGGGGCGAAGTGATCGTGACCTTCCTGGCGCTGCTGGAGCTGTTGCGCCTGCGCCAGATTTCCCTCCATCAGAACGCCGCGTTTCATGAGATTCTTATTCTGCCGGCGGAAGACCTTTCCGCGGCTGGGCTTCCCGCGCCGGTGATCGGAGGTGGCGAACATGTCGAATCCTGATGACGTCAAGTTGCCGATGGCCTCGAGCCTGCAGCAGATCGTCGGCGCGTTGCTCTTCGGGTCGGACCATCCGCTGACGGTCGATGAGATCCGTGCCTGCCTCAAGAGCGTGGCCGAGTCGTCGGACGCGGAACAGAATGAGACGCTGAAGCTGTTTGCCGAAGCGTCGCCCCGCGAGGTCAGCGATGCGATCGAGAGCATCTCGATCGAGCTGTCGCGTCTGGAACTGGGTCTCGAAGTGGCCCAGATCAACGGGGGCTTCCGTTTCCAGACGCAGCCGTGCTGCGGCCGTTGGGTGCGGAACCTGCTGAAAATCGACCGTCCGAACCGCCTCTCGCGCCCGGCGCTGGAGACCTTGGCGATCATCGCCTACCGGCAGCCGATCGCCAAATCGGAGATCGAATCGATCCGCGGCGTGGTCGTGGACCATATCGTCAAGGCGCTGATGGAGCTCCATCTGATCCGCATCGTGGGCCGCAGCGATTTGCCGGGGCGTCCGTTCCTGTATGGCACGACGTCCACCTTTCTCGACCATTTCGGGCTGAGCAACCTGAAGGAGCTGAACGAGCTGGACCCGACGCTGCAGCGGTCGAAGCCTTCCGAGCGCAAAGCCGTGCACAAGAAAGAGAAGCGGAAGGACGAGGCGGCGCAAACGTCAGGGATGGATGAAGGATCGCTTTTTGCACAGACGCCTGCGGACGGGCCGGCGGCGAAGGCGGAGCCCTCCGAAGCGGTGAAAGAGATTTTGGGTGACCGCTCGGCGGAGACGGAGAATGTCGAGCCTTTGTATGACGATCAAGGTGAAGGATAAATGGGACGATGCCTTTTTTGAGTAAGATTCCGAAGCCCGATACGTTTAAGGACTTCGGCGAGCCGGACGCGTTCAACATCTGGATGAAGTGGTCGATTTTCGTTGCCGCCGGCGTCTGTGTGGTCGGACTGTTGGTGTGCCTGTGCGTGGAAAGTTGCGGCAAGCATCCGCCGGCCGCAACGGAAAAGCCGTCTGCGGCGGAAGAGAAGAAACAGCCGCCGCCGGACCTGCACAAACCGGTGCGCGAGGCCCCGGCCTCCTTTCCCCCCGATTCCAACATGCCCCGTGGCAAAGAGATCTTCGCCTCTGGGCCGATCGACCTCGGAACATTTAACGAGACAAATGACCTCGTCCGTTTCGAGGACACGCGCGTGTGGTTCGAGAGCGACAATGACCACCACAGCGATGACGAGGACGACCACCTGGTCCACCGCGCGATGGAAGTCCCTCTCAAGCGGCTGGTAAACCTGCTGGAGAAAAAGGGCGGGACGCTCAAGATCCAAGACGCTTACCGTCACGCGGAAAAGAACAAGATCCACATGACCGCCTCGCTCCACTGCGAGGGACGCGCGATCGATCTGACCTGCGAAAAGGTGGGGCTGGGCGATTTGGCGAAGCTTTGCTGGCAGTCGGGCTTCGACTTTGTGCTTTACGAGGTCCCGAGGAAATCGGGCGTCCATCTGCACTGCTCGGTCAAGCGTTCGCCGGACGCGCCGTTGCCGCCCCGGCCGGCCAAGTGAATCCTCGGCCGCGGGGGCCCTTGCTCTTTCGGCACGGGATGATGGTGGATTCTTGCGGTTGGGCGGGAAGCAAAAAGAGGCGCGCCCGGAGGAAGCGCGCCACCTAAATACACCCATTTCCTCTGCACCCTCCGAAATGGGATCGTACTTCGTGTTTTGTGTTCTGAGCACACGCGGTTACACGAGTGTGACCGCCATGTCTGAGGCCCAGAGTCCGTGGATGTTGCAGTAGGCCGTGGCATAGAGTGTGCCCGAGGCCGCGAACTTGGCACGGATCGAGACCGTGCTGTCTGTGTAGGCCGGTCCCTTGTCGGGTCCCTCGACGGAAGCGCCGTGCGCGCTGAACTCGCAGCGGGTGATTTCGATGGAGGTCTTGGCACCGGCCGGAACGAAATGCAGCGCGATCCACGCGATGTGGTGGTTCGTGGTGTTCGGATGGGCGATCTCTTTGCCGACCGTTACCGTGATGGCCAGCGGCTCTCCGGCCTTGACGGTGTCCGCACACTCGATGACGGGCACGTGCTTCTCGCTTTTCCAATCTGCGCTTTTCACGAATTCGGATAGCATGGCTTGATCCTTTCTTTGGGTTGTTTTGAGAGCTTTCGACACCACATACGATGGACGGTTATAGTTTAGGGGATGAGCGTCTTGAAACGCAAGAGACCTTCAAGGAAATAATAGTCGCCGTAGTTGAGCGGCACGTCGATTTCGCTGTTGCCGGGCAGGTGGCCGACCCCGTGTTTCAGGATGAAGTTGCCGTTGTCGCCGCCGGCCGCGCGGTAAGCGGGCGAGCAGAGGGCGAGCAGCTGCCGGACGGCCGTGTCGCGGTAAAGGACGGCTTTCGGGGTTTCCACAAAGGTGCTGAGCTCGAGCAGCGCGCTGGCCATGATGGCGGCGGCCGAGGTGTCGCGCGGCGCGTAGGGGATGTCGGCGGCCTCGTAGTCCCAGTAGGGGATCTTGTCGGCCGGCAGGTTGCGGTGGCTGATGAGGAAATCCGCGCTCTTCACCGCGCGAGCCAGATACACGGGCTTCTTGGTCTCGCGGTACATCATGGTGAAGCCGTACAGGCCCCACGACTGGCCGCGCGCCCACGGGCCGTCCGCGGATGCGCCCTGGCCCGCGTAATAGCCGAAGACTTTGCCGTTCTGGGGATTATAATCCACGATGTGGTAAGCGCTGTTGTCGGGTCGGAAGTGTCGCAGGTCCGTTTGGTCGGCGTGGCTGACGGCGATGTCGCTGAAGCGCTTGTCGCCGCTCTGCTTGGCGGCCCACATGAGCAGCTCCAGGTTCATCATGTTGTCGATGATGACGGGATTGTTGAAGTTGTCCCAGGAGCGGATCATGCCCAGACGCGGCACGAAGCGCGTGCAGAGCGCGGACGCGCCGTCGAGCAGCACCTCTTTGTAGCCGTCGGGGCTGGCGAGGCGCAGGCCGTTGCCGTAGCTGCAATAGAGCATGAAGCCGATGTCGTGGTTGCCGCTGTAGTGCCGCACCTGCTCCAGCATGGCGGTGTAGCGCAGCGCGGCCTCTTTCCATTCCGGGGCCTGAGTGTATTCGTAGAGATACCACAGCGAGCCGGGAAAGAAGCCGCTCGTCCACTCTTTGGGGTCGACGGTCACGAGCTGGCCGTTCTCCCAGCGGCGGGGGAACTTGTCCTGCGCGCCTTCGAGGCGCTTGAGCATGCCGCGGTACTGCTCGGCGGCGACGGAGAACGTGTTGGGGATCATGGCGCGCAACGCCTCGGACGTGTCGGTGCCGGCCGCCTCGACGACCGAGTCCAGCGTGCCGCCGGCAAAGAAGACGGGCGCGTCGCTGAGCGGCAGAATACAGGTGTTGCCGTTCCACTGCACGCCGACAGGCGTGCCGAGGTGCGAGGTGAGCGGCAGGTTTTTCGCCGAGAAGGTCAGCTTGTAGACGCCAGGCTTCTGATAGGCCCAGACCGCGCCGGCGGCTTGGCCGTCCGGGCGTTTCCACTGCGGGTGGAAGAGCGCGCCGTCCGCGGATTTCCACGCTTTTTCAAGCGGGACGGAGCCCGCGGGCCGCTGGGCGATGAGCGTCTTGTAGGCGAGGTAGGCCGGCTTGGGTGACAAATTGCGGTGCAGCATGCCGAAGTGGCTTTCCGGGTCGAGCTCGTCCGATTCCGGCGCCTGAAACTCGTACCAGAACATTCGGGCGATGCCGAGCTGGTAGGCGATGAGCTGCGCGCGCGTCAGCATTTTTGACTGCTTGGCTTCGGTGCTGCCACGCTGGCTTTTCTCGAAGAGTCCGGAAACGATGACGGCGCCTTTGAGATCGCTGTCGAAGGCGTAGACCGCCGCGGCCGTGCCTGTGTAGCTGTTGTGGACGCCCGTCAGCAGGGGGATGAAACGGTCACCCTGTTTGAACCCGTTCGGGGTGAGGAAACGCTCGGCGGTGAAACCGTTTTTCGGCTGCGGTGTGCCGCTGGCGGGCCCTGCGAATTTCACGGGCATCTCTTCGGGGATGACGCCTTTTTTGTGCCACCAGGCTTCGACGCCGATGCGGAGCCGGTCGCGGAACGCTTCGCCATACTTATTGGATTTGCCCCACTTGCCGTCCGGTCCTCGCGTCATGGGGTTCCAGATCGGCATGCCGCCGCACTCGATGAGGATGCCGCCGCGGCGCACGTAGTCGACCAACTTGTCGAAGTCGTCGGCCGGAAAATTCTCGTTGAAGGGCAGGACCACCGCGTCGATCTCGTAGGCGTTGATGGCCGCAAACAGCGCGTCCATGGAGAGCCGCTGCACCCGCGAATTGGCGGGAAGTTCGTCGTTCAAGATTTCGTCGGAGGGCGCGGAGTGGTCGGAGGAAAAGTCAGGATCGTCGAGCACGGCGATGCGCCAGGCGCCTTTTTTGTCGGGCTTGGCGGCTTTGAGCCCGGCCTTGATGAGCCCCGGCGCGGCGAGCTTCTGCTTTTGGGTGGGCCAGCCGATTTCGGTGATCCAGATAGGCTTGGCCGCATCGCCGTGCTTGGCCATGATCGCCTTGAGGCCCGCGATCCTTTCCTCCAGATAGGACTCGGGCTCGGCGGGCTGGCCGTAGGGGTGGACGTTCATGACGTCGAAGAAGCGGGCACCGCCGGCCTGATAGAGGCGGTCGATGAAATTGGTCGGTACGCCGGCGTAACCGCCAACGGCGACGGTGAGCTTGGGGTTGACCGCTTTGATCGTCTCGTAGGACTTCTTCAACAGCGGCAGGTAGTCCTCCGGGCCGGGGTTTTTCCAGAAACCATCGATGTTCTGCTCGTTCCAAATCTCCAGGACCGGCAAGCGCTCTTGGTAGTGCTCGGCCAGCGCGCGGACGTATTCTCCCCAGCGGTCGAGGTGCTGGTGCGCGGGCGTGGCAAAGGAGGTGCTGTAGCCGAGGATCGGCAACATCTGGACGCCGGACGCCTCCGCATTTGAGATCACCGTGTCGAGCGACTTGAAATCCCAAGTGCCGTCGGGATTGTGCTGGATGCCGCTCCAGTCAAAGTCCGAACGGGCCCATGCGATCCCGGCTTCTTTCATGAGGCGCAGCTCTTCCGTCTGCGTCTGGAATTCGCCGCCGCGCGTCAGGTGCGCGCAAACGCCGTAAGGGCTTGCGGGGGGTGGCGCGGACTTCGCGTAGCCGTGAAAAAAGAACGGTATAATAAGAACACACGCCAGTTTCTGCATAAAGGTCATTCCCCGATTAAAAGTGATGCTTAAGGGTAACACACGTGTCCTTAGCCGTCGATGGGGGAAGCGCGGACGCCGTCCCTTTTTCTCGCGCCGCGCGTCACACTTCTGTTGGCCCCACGCAGGGCATGATGATAAACTTAACGCTTTAAGAAGGAAGAACAGCCATGACAAACTTCACGTATTACAATCCGGTAAAAATCGTGTTCGGCAAAGGCATGATCGCGGAGCTGAAAGAGCTGATCCCTGCCGACGTCAAAGTGATGATCACCTACGGCGGCGGCTCGATCAAAAAGAACGGCGTGTACGACCAGGTGCGCCGCGCGTTGTCGGACCGCGCCGTTACGGAGTTCGGCGGCATCGAGCCCAACCCGCGCTACGAGACCTGCATGAAGGCGGCGGCGCAGGCCAAGGCCGAAGGCGCAGGCTTCCTGCTGGCGGTGGGCGGCGGGTCGGTGCTCGATGCGACCAAGTTTATCGCTGTGGCGGCGCTGTACGGCGCGGGCGATCCGTGGGAGATCATGGAGGGGCGCAAGCCCGTGACGGCGGCGCTGCCGCTGGGGTCGGTGCTGACCCTGCCCGCGACCGGCTCGGAGATGAACTCCTTCGCGGTGATCTCGCGCGATTCGACCGGCGAGAAGCTGGCCTTCGCCTCGCCGCACTGCTATCCGAAGTTCTCGGTTCTCGACCCTGAGACGACCTTCTCGCTGCCGGTGCGGCAGGTGGAGAATGGCATCGTCGACACCTTCGCGCACGTGATGGAGCAGTACATGTGTGACGCGGGCCGCGCGCCGCTGACCGAGCGCCAGGCCGAGGCGGTGTTGCAGACGCTGATCGAAGAGGCGCCGAAGGTCAAGACCCAGCCCGATGACTACGAGGTGCGCGCGAGCCTGATGTGGTGCGCGACCGTCGGCCTGAACGGCTCGCTCGGGTGCGGCGTGGCCACGCAGGACTGGGCCACGCACATGATCGGCCACGAGCTGACGGCGCTCTACGGCATCGACCACGGGCGCACGCTGGCGGTGATCATGCCGGCGGTGCACCGGCACCAGCTCGCGCGCAAGCAGAAACGGCTCGCGCAGTGCGCGGCGCGCGTGTGGGGCATCACCGCGGGCGACGAGGCGTCGCGCGCGGCGCAGGCGATAGACCGGATGGAGGCCTTCTTCCAGGCCGTCGGCGTGCCGACGCGGCTCGCGGCGTACGGCGTGGACGCGGAAGAGGCCGGCCGCCAGGTGGCCGCGCGCCTCGCCAAGCGCGGCGTGAAGATCGGCGAGTTCGGCGACCTCGGCGAACAAGCGGTCAAAGAGATCGTCGCGCTCGCGAAATAACAGGGCGGGACTTCAGTGACCCCAAAGGCCGGAGATTTTCGATTTCTCCGGCCTTTGGGGTCTCTCGAGTCTCGGAAGTTTCTCTCCCGCTTACACCAGCGCCCACGGGCCGCGCGGCGTGCGGCCGAGCAGGGCCGAGGCGGCGGGGTCTGCGAAGACCGGCGTCGCGGCTCGCGCCGCGGCCTGGGAGTTGCCGCCCGCGGCGAGGGGTGCCGAAGCCCGCGGCGAGGGCGGCCATGCGGACCTCTTCGAGCGCCGGCGCGGCGGGCTTCGAGAGCGCCGCGAGCGCGTCTTCGGTGCCGATGCGTCCGAGGTCGGCGGTGGCGACGGCGGTGTCCTTGTCGGCGAGGGAGGGAAGGATGAGGTCGACGTTCTTGCGGATCGCCGCGGCGCCGAGCAGGGTGCAGCTCAGGGCGAGATCGGCGCCCGCGAGCGCTTGGGCGAGGGCTTGGTCGGCGGCTTTGCCGGGGGTCCCCGCGAGCAGGGTCGCGGCCCAATCGCGCGTTTCAGGCGCTTGGAGACAGTCGGACACAGAGGCCGTGTCGGCCGGGGCACCAATGGCGAGCAAGGCGCGGAGGATGGCTTTGTTGCCGTACTTGAGGGCTTTGACATGGACAAAGCCTTCGCAGCACCAAAAGACGAGGATGCGGCGGGCTTTGGCCGGTTGGGCCGATTGTCATGTTGACAGCAGGGTGCCGATATGGTCGGCCTCCGCCTGCGGAACAGGGTTGAGCGCTTGGGCCGAGGAGGTGATCACGGATCCGCTGGCCGCAAGCAGTCCGAGGGCGGCGCGGAAGATCCAGTTGCTTGAACGTCTCAATAGCTTGTCTATTTCAGTATGATGCGGGCGAACGCTGCGTGGCGCGTCTGTGCGGGCCAAAAAAGAGCGGATCAAAAACCGATTTAAACGACTTTTGTCCGCCCTTGTCACGGTTGCGAAACGGCCTATTGCCGTTCGCCTGTGTTCGGCCCCGCCTCTGTTCGCCGCATTTGCGAAAAACAGAAGGCGGGCCTTATTCACACAGCGCACACATCAATCCCGAATTTAACCATCACAGTTCCCGCTTGAAACGATTACGGAACAAATTTCCGTTCCATAATTTGGGATCAGTATAACTCGTCTCGGCAAGACCGGTTATGGTAAGATTGCGCATATGAAAGGTAAAAATGCGCAGAGCCGGCAGGGCCATTACCGCGTCGCGCTGCTGGTGGAGACCTCGCACGAGTTCGGGCGCGAGGTGCTCCGCGGCATCCGGGACTACGAGCGGACGCTGGACAACCACTGGGCTTTTTATCTCCAGCCCGACGGGATGCGTCAGGACGTGCCGCAGATGGGGTCGTGGCAGTGCACGGGTGTCATCGCGCGGCTTTTTGGTCCGGCGGTGACGCGGCTGCTGCTGACGAGCGGTCTGCCGCTCGTTTTGCTCGATCCCTATACCGAGCACCTCGCCAGAAAATTCGAGCTGTCGCAGATCCCCTATATCACGACCGACACGGAGGCGATCGTCCGGATGGCGTTCGAGCACCTGCACGCCTGCGGCTGCCGCGCTTTCGCCTTCGTGCACAGCACGGCCGACACGGTCTGGTCGACGGCGCGCGAACACGAGTTCGGCGCGCTGGCGGCGCAGCGAGGGTACAAATGTCACGTCTACGGCAACCAGCCGGAGGCGGTCAGCTGGGAGAGCGACATCCACAAGCTGGGGGCTTGGCTGGCGCGGCTGCCGCGCGGGCTGGGCGTCTTCGCGGCGATGGACCAGCGCGGCCGCCACGTGATCGAGGCCTGCCGGGAGGCGGGGCTGCGCGTGCCGGACGACGTGGTGGTGCTGAGCGTGGACAATGATCCGCTGCTGTGCGAACTGTGTGAGCCTTCGCTGAGCAGCATCGCGCTGGACGCCCATCGCGCCGGTTTTGAGGCGGCGCGCATGTTGCATGAGCTGATGCGAGGCCGGAGCGTGCCGCCGAACACGCGGATACTCGTGAAGCCGACGCACGTCTCGCGGCGGCAGTCGACGGCTTCAGGCTTTGACCAGGACCGGTTGGTGGCCGGAGCGAGACGCTTCATTTTTGACCGTTTCCACGACAAGGGCCTGCAGATTGCGGACATCGCAGCGCACTGCGGGGTGTCCCGGCGGCTATTGGAGACGCGGTTTGTCCAAGCGATGGGCCGCACGCTGCTTCAGGAGCTGACGGAAATCAGGATGGAGCGCGCCCGGACCCTGTTGTGCGAATCGTTGGAGACGGTGGCGAATATCGCGGCGGCGAGCGGGTTCGCGGATCCGAACTATTTCACAAAGGCGTTCCGACAGCGTCACGGCCTCGCGCCCTTGCGGTACCGGGAACAGTCGCACATCATTGCGTGAGGCGGAAACGGCCTCGGTTGGTCCGGGTTGTTCCGGTCTAAGGGCTTGCGCGTCGCCTAGAAAACCAGTAAGCTTTTTATTGAATTATAAGGTTGTTCAGTTTGGAACCTGTAGGGGGTTTCAGGCTTGCCTTTTTGTCAGGTGGTACAGTGATGGTCAATGGATTTAAAGAGATTTCCGGTCAGAAACGCAAGATGGATTTTGTGCTGTCGGCGGGGCTGGGACTGTTGGCTGCGGTGGTGTACGGACTGACGTTGTCCCACGGCGTTTATCCCGGCGAGTCTGCGCGGCTGATGACGGCGTACAGCGGGATCGATCCGCTCGAACTGCCGCTGCATCCGATATGGGGAACGCTGGTTTCCTGGGTCAGCAGTCTGCCCGCGTTTTCTCTGCCGTTGCGCCTGAATCTTTTCAGCGCGGCCTGCTCGGTGGTCTCGGTCGTGTTGATGTACCGGTTGATGAGCTTTCTGATCCACGACATCCTCTACGAGGAATACTCGGTTGAATACGCGCCGCGCGTGTCGGTGTGGGCGGGCACGGTGTCGGCGTTGGCTCTCATGTCCGCGGTTCCGGTGTGGCAGGCCGCGACGCGTTTGCAGTACCAGAGCTTCGACCTGATGCTGGTGCTGGCCTCGGGAGCCCTGCTGGCCTCGTACGCGGTCCGGAAATGGCGTCTCTTCCTTGTGTTGTTCGCGCTGTTGCAGGGCGTCGGCGTCGTCGAGTCGGTGGTGTTTATCCCGCTGGCGCCGGTGTTCCTGACGTTCTTGGTTTACGTGTTGTGGAAGCAGGGCGAGCTGAGCCTGCGCCGGGTGGCCTGGATGGGCGTGTTGTCCGTGGCGGGCATGAGCCTTTACTATTTCAGCGCGCGCGCCTTTCTCGCGACGCACGACGGTGAGGCGCTCGGATTCAAGGGCGTGATGGACGTGGTGGTGGCGGTCTGGAAGAGCCAGTTGGTGCAATTGCGCTCAGGGTTGCCGCGGGTCAATTGGCTGGTCCTGCTGCTCATGAGCGTTGTGCCGTGGCTGGCGAGCGGGTTCGCCTCGTTTCGTGCGCTGAACAACGAGCGCTCATGGAGCCAATATATCCTGCATTTGACCTTGAGCGTGCTGGTTGTGCTGGGGCTGACGAACGCCGCGATTTCTCCGTGGGAGATCCTGAAACCTTTCGGGCACCTCCCGGTGTGGGCGTACGCGATGTTGGCGATGACGACCGGTTATCTGGTGGCCTACTGGTATCTGCTGCTGAAGGTCGAGCGGCCCAAGCGCGGTCAGTCGACCTCCGTCCTGACGAAGCAGACCGGCGACTGGCTGGGACTGATCCTCACGTATCCGATGGCGGCCGTTGTGCTGCTGGCCGCGGTTATCAATGGGTTCGAGTGCCGCAGTTCCCGCGGCGCGTTCGCGGACCGCTGCGCGAAGGAAATCCTCGACCGGCTGGGAAGCCGGACCTGGTTTGTGACGGACGGCACGCTTGACCCGCACCTGCGGATCATGGCGAAGGAGCGGGGCCAGGAGCTGAACCTGCTCTGCCTGCAGAACGACATGAGCCCCTTCTATCTGAAGTCGGTGGCCAAACTGATTGACGAGAAGAAGCTGTTCAGCGCGGCGAACATGCAGCGGATGAAAAGCACGCTGGACCTCGGCATCCTTCCGTTCATCCAAGACTGGTTTGCGATGGACAAGGAGATCGAAAAGAAGGTGGCCGTGTTCGGTGTCCCGGATTTCTGGTACACGGCGGGGATCACGCCCGTGCCGGAAATCCTCTTCTTCTCGGGCAGCCGCAATATTCAAGAGTTTAAGGACCGGCCGCTGTTCACGGAGTACTCGGCCTTTTGGAAAGCGATGGACCGGGTCCTCGCGCCCAACAAAAACGGAAGCGACGACCCGACGATCCGGCTGCGCGCGCAGCTGCGGCGCCACATGGGGTTTGTCGCGAACAACCTGGGCGTTTTGTTGGAGGACTTGGGGAAAGACGAGGACGCCTTCGCGGTCTACACCTACGTGCATTCCACGTTAGACCCTGAAAATGTCTCCGCGCTGTTCAACCGTTTTGAGATGGCCCGCCGCGGCGTGGCCTCCGCGAACGCCAGCAAAGAGGTGATTGAGCGCGAACTGAAGGATTTCGTCGGCGATCTCAAGCAGAAGTATCCGCTCTGGTCGCTGTCCCGGTATTACGGGTATGTGCGTTCGCCGGAGCTGTTCGCCCGTTTGGGGTGGGGGTGGGCGCTGTCGGGCCAGACCGGCGCGGCGCTGGCGGGCGTGAGCCGGGCCATCAATCTGCTGCCGTCGGACCAGCGGGTCGGCGCGATGCACGCCATGGCGGCGGTCTACGCGCTTTCGGAGGACCGGAGCAAGACGGAGGCCGTCTACCAGGACATCATCAAGAGCGATCCCGGAAACCGTTCGGCGATGCTGGGCCTGGCGCGTCTGGCGGTGCAGGAGGGCGCCCTTGAAAAGGCCAAACAGTGGCTGGAAAAGGCGGCCAAGTCGGACGACAAGCTCGGCGTGTTGGGGGTCGAGTGGGCCGTCATCCACCTAATGAACAACGACGTCGCGCGGGCGCGGCTGGCGCTGCAGGAGGCCACCGATCTGCAGCCCAAGAACCTGCAGGCGTGGGCCATGCTGGCGATGGTGCAGCTGCAGCAGGACGAGCTGACCGACATCGAAAAGGTCATTTTGCCGAAGATGGAAAGCATCGCGGGAACCGTGGACAATTACTTCATCCAGATCACCCGCGCGCAAGTCGCCATGAAGAAGGGAAAAAATTTCCAGCGCTCGGCGCGTGAGGCATTTGTGCGCGCATCGATGCTGCGCCCCGACGTGCCCGGCGTCAAGGACATGATCCTGCAACTCGATATCGCCATGAACGACCAGCAGGATGCGGAGCTGCATGCCCGGCAGGTGCTGCGTACCAACCGCAAACACGCGCTTGCCAACTACGTGATGGGCTCGTTGCGGCTGCAGGAGGGCGAATATGGCGAGGCTGAGGATTTTCTGCGCCGCAGCGTGGAGGCCAACCCAAGCGCCGCCGCTTTGAATGATCTCGCCGAGGTTTTGCGTCGCATCCGCAAATTCGACGAGGCGGAAAAACATGTGCGGGCCGCGCTCAAGCTCAGCCCTGAGCTGTATGTGGCGTGGGAGACGCTGGCCGTCATTTTGTTCGAGGCCGGCAAAAACCTTGATGAGGCTGAACAGGCCGTGCAGAAATCCATGGCGCTGTATGACAAGGACCTGCGCATCCGGATCACGCTGGCCCGCATCCAGCTCAAGAAAGGCGAGATCGAGCGCGCACGTGAAACGATCCGTCTGCTGAAGAGCCGCCAGAGCGATTTGTCGAAGTTCGATCAGGAGGCGCTTGCGAAACTCGCAGACGAAGCGTCTTCAAACCGTGTCCGGTAGTCGCGTGTTCAAAAGGGGGCGGAGCGTGAAGACAGTCTTGACCGTAGTGTTGCCGATGGCGCTTCTGCTCTGCGGCTGTGGCACGTTATATTTCGATGCCATGGAGCGCTTCGGGGTTCACAAGTGCGACATTCTGGTGGATCGGGTCAAAGACGCGCGCGACGCTCAAAACGAGGCAAAACAGCAATTCGTCTCGGCTCTGGAGCAGTTCAAGAGCGTGGTCAATTTCCAAGGCGGCGATCTTGAGAAAGTGTATAACACGCTGAATCGCACCCTGCAGAAGAGCGAGTCCGAAGCGTCGGCCGTGCGCAGTCGTGTCCGTGCCGTAGAAGAGGTGTCGGATGCGCTCTTCAGCGAGTGGCGCGCCGAGATGAAGCAATACGCCAGTGAAACGCTCCGGAGCGCGAGCCAAAAAAAACACGACCGAACGCTGGCGAAGTACCGGCAATTGATTGCGGCTATGAAGCAGGCTGAATCCGAACTCGATCCCGCGCTGGTTCCGCTGCGTGATCAGGTGCTGTTCATGAAACATAACCTGAACGCACGTGCGATCGCAGGACTGGGCAGCGAGGTGGGCGCCATCCAGGCGAGCGTGGACAAGCTCGTGTGCGATACGGAGGCCGCGGTCCGGCAGGCCGACGCGTTTATCGCGACCCTGCAGAATGAGCCGTGAGCGGTGCCGTTGCCTGAAAAGTGGCGCATGTGAAAGTGCGCCAGGGATGTATTGCTGACCACAAAAAAGCCCTGCAACCGATTGGATTGCAGGGCTTTCCGTAAAATGGTGGTAGGGCTTGGATTCGAACCAAGGAAGGAGTACTCCAGCAGATTTACAGTCTGCCCCGTTTGGCCGCTTCGGTACCCTACCGTGTCAAAAGACGTTGCGAAATATCGCAAAAACAACGCCGCCTGTCAACGGTGGAATTGGATGTTTTTCATATTTTTTGCTGCCGGTGTATTGACGGCTGTCCCGTTTTTCTGATATTTTGATTTTTCACATCAACCTGAGCGGTGTAGGCTGCGGAAACGTGTCTGGTATGGACAGCCCGCCGAAGGTTTTGAGAGGGGGTGACAAGCGTGATTCAACTCCGATTGAAGAAGGGCGAGTCTGTCGAGCGTGCGCTCAAGCGCCTGAAGAAGATCATGGACAAGGAAGGGTTGCTTAAGCAGCTCCGTAATAACCGTTATTACGAGAAACCTTGCGAGAAGGCTCGCCGTAAGTCGGCACGCGCCCGTATCCGTAACAACTCCCGCCGCGGCATGCGCGAGATGATGTAATCGGTGCGGTACACTCACTGAAAAAGGCTCTCCGGGAAACCGGGGTGCCTTTTTTTGTTTTGTGCCCTGAAAAAATACTTGATCAAGACGAGATACGGGATTATATATAGATATTAATGGCGTTCAGTATGGCGGGTGGAAAATCGTGATCCGAGGAGGTCGTCATGATGTGTACAATCGGAGCCATCGGGAAATGCGGTCGGTTGAAGACGGCATGGGCGGGCGTCGTAACCTCTCTGCTTTTGAACGGCATGGCGGTCGGGACAGAACTGGCCGCCCCTCAGGCCGGTCCCGCCACGGAGGTGCACGCCGACCGGTTTACGGCGAATTGGTCGGCGGTGGAGGGCGCGACCGGCTATTTTCTGGATGTCTACGCGTATGACGGCATTCCGCCCACCCGTATCAAGGAGGGGTTCAACGGTTATCCGTCGGCGCTTGCCGATGGCTGGGCGGTCACGAATCTGGGCGGCATCTACACGTCGGAGGGCAATTTCGGCGAAAGCTCGCCTTCGGTGAAACTTGAAGAGGATGGTCATGCCGTTGTCACGGCGGTCTATCCGGCCCCGGTGACGAATCTTTCTTTTTGGTATAAAGGACAATCTGTCAGCAATTCGTTCCTGCGGGTCGAGGCACATGACGGAGCGGGGTGGACGGTTCTCGACACGTTGCCGGTCACGAACAAAGCGGCCACGTCCGAATTCGCATTGAGCGCCGCGGACGCTCTTCGTCAATTTCGTTTAGAGTATGTTAAAGATAGGGGGAATGTGGCGGTCGACGATGTGAGCGCAGCGTACGGGAATGCCTCGCTCGTGTTTGTGCTGACCAACGCGGCAGCGGGGAATCGGACCTCGCTGACGGTCTCTAACCTCACATCGGGTGCGTATTATTACCGCGTGCGGGCGACAGACGGCGACCGGGTTTCGTCGGATTCCGGCGTGGTTGAGGTGGATACCGCGGCCTTGCCGATCCCGCCGGTGATCCGGCCGGTCGTTCCGCAGAGCGTGCGCGTGGGGGAGACGCTGGAGTTCGCATTGACCATTGTGCCGACCGGGGGCGATCCGGTGACGGCGACCAATGTGACGCCGTCGGCAGGAATCTGTGGCGTGTGGTCGCTCGCGGAAGGGCGGTTCTGCTTCTCGCCAATGGCCGGCGATGTCGGCCTGCGCATCTTTGCGTTCGCGGCGCAGGACAAGGACGGGGTCAGCGACGCGACGGCGGCGACGGTGACGGTGCGGCGCGCGCAGGTGGCGGCGTTGCGCATCACGGGCGCGACGGGGGCCTACGTGCAGGATTTCGACGGGATGGCGTCCAACGGCACGGACAATGTCTGGGACAATGCGGCTGAACCGTTGGAAGCGTGGCATGCGTATGCGAATGCGACGGCGATCACAGCTTACCGGGCGGGAACGGGGAGCACCCAGAGCGGAGGGCTTTACGCGTTCGGCTCGGAGGGCAGCGCCGACCGCTCGTTGGGGTCACTTGCCTCGTCCGGGAACGCGTTTCGGTACGGTGTCGCTTTTTCGAACGAGACGGGACTCGCGGTGACCAATCTGTCCGTGCGGTATACGGCGGAGCAGCGGCGCGTCGCCGCGAATTCGGCGTCGAATACGCTGATGTTCGAATATTGCGTGACGAACCGGGTGATCCCGTTGAACGAAGGCCTCTGGAGACGAGTGAACGCCCTCTGCTTTAAGACGCCGCTGGTGACGAACGCGATTCAGCCGGCGTGCGCGGCCGACGTGTCAGCGGTGTTGTCGGCTGAGATCACGTTCCCGCTCCTGCCGGAACGGGTGCTTCTGCTGCGATGGAGTGACCCCGATGACGCGGGAAATGATCACGCGTTCGGCATCGACGATCTGGCGGTGTTTTGGACCGCGGGCGAGGCCGCCGAGTCGCTGCGAGTGGGGACGTCAGGGCGGACGGAGACGTTCGACGAAATGGGGTGTCTCGCAGGTTCGGAAATGCCGTTTCTGTGGCGAATTGAGGCGCGTGACGACGGGCCGCGCGTGAGCGGTCCGTATGCGGACGCCGGCGTGCGCGTGGCGAACGTGAACGGATCGCTCAATTTCACGGCGGCGGGCGGTTACACGTTCATGTCGGGGACTGAAAACGACGCCGCGGTGGGCGGGCTCGCCTCGCAGAGCGGAGCAAAGAGCGTGACCGTGTTTGCGAAGTTCTGCAACGGGACGTCGGCACCCATGCGGCGGTGGAATGTGCGGTATGCGGTGGAGAAGTATCGCAACGGACTGGCCGGTTGCTCTGTCCGTCTGCTGGCGTCGACAGACGGGGAGACCTGGTCCTCGGCAGGCGCGCCGACGTCGTTTGAAGCGGATGCGGATACGAACGGCTACCCCGCCGAAGAGCGTCCGTCCATAACCATCGAGGTGGAACGGTTCGTCGTGTTTGCCGCGCCGGTGATGCCCGAGGGCGTTTTTTACCTCGCCTGGCAATACTCGGTCACGGATGGCGAGGAGACGGCGGATGCGCAGGCATTGGGGATCGATGACGTTCGGATCGTGCCGGACCCGGCCAGCGTGAGCGTCTTTATTGTGCGGTGATCCGCGGTCGGGCGAGATACGTGTTTCCCAGCAGGGTTTCGGACAGAAGAAGAAGCATGACGAGAAAAAGAAGCATGCCCGTCAGGTCGCTGCCTTGACGGTAGCTGCGGACTTGGGTGTCGATCGCCGCGTCCGTTTTGAGGATGCTCACTTTTCCCTGAACCATGTCGGCGAGTTTTCCGGCGTCCATCTGGGCGAGGACGCTTTCGGAGGGGGCGGGGTTGATGGCAACGGAACGCGGGGCGGCTTGCTCGGCGGTCATGATGCCGGGTTGCCAGGTGTCGTCGAAGACGGCTTCACCTTTCTCGGCCAGGATTTGGAAACGGAGGCCGTCGCTGTGGCGGAGCGCGACCGCCTTGCCGTCGGCGGCGAGCGTGTTCAGCCGCAACAGCCTGCCGCACGTCACGGCCGCATTCTGCTGCGGGTCGTGCGCCGCATAGGTCAGCAGATGGATCATGGCGATCGGAAACGATTTCAGTTCGGGCCAGTTCCCAGCGTCGCGCCGGAGGGAGAAGGCGCAGGCGATGAAACCGCCGGCCCCGATCCGCTCTTCCGCGATCATCACGCGGCCGCGATTTTCAGCCAAGACGGTCGCGGAGGGGGACGGCGCGAGGGGGTGGAGCCGCTGCCATTTAACCAGATCCAGCTGCAGCAGATCGTTGAGTCCTGCCAGCGCGCCTTTGAAGCTGAGTCCTGAGACCGCGGCCGGGTCACGGGCACCGAAGAGCTTTCGGACATTCTCGTTCTGGAACGCGGCGAACGTCGCGGTCGTCACGTCGCCGCCTGCGAAAGCGAGCACCGAGCCGCCGCGCTCCATGTAGCGCGTGAGCATGTCGGCGGTTTGCGCGGTCAGCGGTTGGGGGTTGGCGAGGACGACGACGTGGTAGTTCTCCAACACTTTTGGCGTGAGTTCTTGGATGAACCCCAGGTCGGTCTGGATACCGTTGACGGCTTGGCCGTCGGCGGGGTCGACCGCAAGCTTCAAGAAGTGGAACGGTCGGACACGGCTCCGGATGTCCGATTCCAAAAGCAACGCGCGGATGTTCTCGCTGACGTTGACGGTGAAGAAACGCCGGTTGTCGAGCTCGAGCTGGCGGTCGGAAACCTGCACCGAACCGCTGAGGAACCCCGCATGCGTCGGCACATATTCGAAACGGCCCTTCGCGGCGTCGCCGGCGGGAACGGAAACGGTTTCGGTTCTCACGGTTTCGGTGCCGATGACCAGGCGTACGTCGGCCTCGCAAGGCGTGTCGCCGTGATTCCTGATTTCGTAAGGGATGGTCATGCTTTTGCGGACCGTCTGGGGGCGAGTGGAGAGCTTCACGTTGTCGACGGAAAGGTTTTCCGTGTTGCCGCCGATCGGCAGAAAATAGATGCGCAGCCCCTGCGCGTTCCCGAGACTGATCGGCCGGGACGGCGCCTGGTTGGCTTGGAAGTCGGAGAGGACGAAGATCTCGCGGTTGGGGTTGCCGTCTGAGGCCAAGTCGGTCAGGGCCTGCTGAAGTCCCGCGCTGTATGATCCTGTGGCGCCGGTCACGCGGGAGGCTTCCAGCAATTGCCGGACCGCCTGGCGTTTGCGCGTCAGGGCAATGCCCCTGCGGCCCGAGAGGAAGGACAGAGCGGCCGCGTCTCCGTCTGCGAGCGTGTTCAGGATCTCGTCCGCTTTCTGCACGGCCAGTTCAAAGGCGGTGGCCCCCGAGCTGAGCTTGCGGTCCATGGAAAGCGTGTCGTCGAGAAGAATGGCGGCGTTCGTGCGGACCGCGAACGAGGCCGGCAGGCTTTGGAACCGCGTCTTCGCGAGCGCCAGCACAAGGCCCAGCAGGGCGAGCGTGCGGATCAGGAGAAGCAGGATTTCGCGCAGGCGCCGGCGGTGGGCCAGATAACGCTTCCGCTGGTGAAAGAACTGCAGCGTGGAGAAGGCGATGTTGGCTTTGCGCCGCCGGAAGAAAAGATGGAGCAGAACCGGCACCGGTACGGCCAGCAGACCCCAGAGAAAGAGTGGGTTCCCGAACGACATCAGAACATCCGCTCCCGTTTGTGGAAATAGGCGAGGAGGGCACGGTCGAAGGGCGTACCCGTGCTCAGGGTCTCGAAACCCATATTCATTCGGCCGCAGGTCCGTTTCATGTCCCGGATGTGCCGGCCGAGATCGGACAGATAGGTCTCGCGACAGTCCTCGCTCTCGACCTCCAGCGCTTCGCCGGTTTCCATGTCGCGGAATTCGATGAGCCCCCGGAACGGGAACTGCGTCTCCATCGGGTCCAGGATCTGGAAGAGGAGGACCTCGCAGTTTTTGTGCTGGAATTGCCGCAGGCTGTTGATGAACGACGGGTTCGGGTCGAAGAAGTCCGAGAAGATCAGGACGATGGAGCGGCGGTGGATCTCTTCCGCAATGCGGTGGAAACAGGGGCCGGCGTCGGAACGGCCTTCGGGCACGAGCGTCTCCAGATGCGCGAGGAGACTCAGCATGTGCAGTCGCGAACCTTTGGCCGGGAAGTACGACGTGATTCTGTCAGAGTAAGAGAAGAGTCCCACCGCGTCCTTCTGCCGCTGCATGAGGTAGATGAAGGCGGCGGCCAGGTAGCAGGCGTAATGGAACTTGTGGGCCTTCGCGCTGCCCAGCGCCATCGAGCCGGAGCGGTCGAGAACCACGTATGCGCGCGTATTGGTCTCGTCCTCGTACTGTTTGACGTAATAGCGGTCGGTTTTCGCGTAGGCCACCCAATCCACGTGTTTCACCGCGTCTCCGGGGCAGTACTTCCGGTACTCGGAGAACTCCGAGGAGAAGCCGTGGTAGGGCGACCGGTGCAGGCCGGTGAGAGTCCCTTCGACCATCGCGCGCGCCACCAGCTCGAGGTTCCGCAGCGTGTCGAGCATGCGCGGTGTGAGAAGGACTGTCGTGTTGGGGGCGGGCATAAGATGGAAAACTCCGGGCCGACTGTAGCCCGTAAGGTTCAGACGCCGGTGCTGTCGGGTTCGGGGATGTGTTTCAGAAGGCGGTCGATGATCTGTATGGCATCGATGCCTTCGCCGGTCGCGTGGAAGTTGCAGGCGATGCGGTGGGTGAGCACCGCGTGCGCGTTGCGCCGCACATCGGCGCAGCTGACGTTGAGGCGCCCCGCGAGCGCGGCGCTGGCCTTAGCCGCCAAGACCAGGTGCTGTCCAGCGCGCGGGCCGGCACCGTAGCTCAGGTTCGCCTGGACGAAATCGGGGGCACCCGGTTCGCCGGGACGGGTGTTGCGGACGAGGTCAATGCAGTAGGAGAGCACGTGGTCGCTGACGGGGATGTCGCGCACGCAGCGCTGAAGCTCGAGCAGGGCCGCGCCATTGACCATGCGGGTCAGCTTGACTTCGCGGTTCGCGGTGGTCTGGCGCAGGATCTGCACTTCTTCTTGGCGTTGCGGATAGTCCATGCGCACGAGGAACATGAAGCGGTCGAGCTGCGCTTCGGGCAGCGGATAGGTGCCTTCCTGCTCGATCGGGTTCTGCGTGGCCAGCACGAAAAAGGGCTGGGGAATCGGGATGGTCCGCCCGCCGGTGGTGACGACGTTCTCCTGCATGGCTTCGAGTAGCGCCGCCTGGGTTTTGGGCGGCGTCCGGTTGATCTCGTCGGCCAGCAGCAGGTTCGTGAACACCGGCCCCGGCACAAACCGCAGGCTGCGGCGGGTGCTCCCGCTTTCCTCGTCGAGGATCTCTGTGCCGGTGATGTCGGAGGGCATCAGGTCAGGGGTGAACTGGACGCGGTTGAAAGCCAGGTCCAAAACCTCGCCCAAGCTGCGCACCAGCAGCGTTTTGGCGAGCCCCGGCACGCCGAGCAGCAGGCAGTGGCCGCGGGCGAGGATGGCGATCAACACCTGGTCGATCACTTCTTCCTGACCGACAATCACTTTGCCGATTTCCGCTTTGATGGCCCGGTGGGCGGTGGCGATGTCTTTCAGTTTCTCCGGCAAGGGTGCGGTCATCTTCAACGCTCCTGGGCTAGTTGACGGGCGGATTGGAAGAGAGAAAAAAGGAATTGCGCAATTCGCTTTCCCCAACTCCGTTCAGTATAACGCACTTCAGGCGTTTGCCGCAACCCGCAGAAGCGCGCTTGCCGGGTTCCTGCGGGTGTGCGGGGCGTGGGCACCGGCATCCTTTCGCGCGCGGGCGTCGCCTTTCGTTTGACGGGATACGGTCAATCAACTATGTTATCCACATTTAAATGTCAGCTTCGCTCCAACGCCACCCGGCGCCGGGGCCAAGATGCGGAGGTGGTGGGGATGAAGACGAGTCAACGGGTATTGGCCACAACGGTTGTCGGAATGGCGGCTTATGCTTTTGCGGCCTTGGCGCAGCCGAACACGATCGATCTCTCCGGCGAGTGGTCGGTGCGTCAGGCCGACGGCGATCAGCCGGCTATTCCCATGCAGGTGCCGGGCGATGTCCACAGCGCGCTGCTGGCCGCGAAGATGATTCCCGATCCGTATTTCGGCAAGAACGAGGAGGAGATCCAGTGGGTGGGCCAGAAGGACTGGATAGCCGAGCGCCATTTCGAGGTAACGGAGGCTTTGCTGGCCAAGCGCTCGGTCTGCCTGCGTCTCGAGCACGTTGACACCTTCTGCGAAATCAGCATAAACGGCAAGAAGGTCGGCGACACGGGCAACCGCTTCCGCCGCTATGATTTCGAGGTGAAGCCTTTCCTGAAGACCGGCCGCAACACGATCACCGCCCTGTTCCGCAGCGCGGAGCTGATCTCCGAAGAGAAGGCGAAGGCGCTGCCGTTTGCCCTGCCGATGGTGGACAACGGCAAGGTGCCGCATATCAACCTGCTGCGCAAGCCCGCGTGCCACGGCGGTTGGGACTGGGGCATCGCCATGATGATGGCCGGGTTCGCGGGCAAGACCGAACTGATCGGCACCGATCTCGCGCGCTTGGATTACGTGTACTGCGACCAGGCCCATCGGCCGGGCCGCTGCGACGTGACGGTGACCGCCGAGGTCATGTCGCCTGCGGGCGGCGAGGCCGTGCTCGCCGTGACGCTGGGTGAGGCGAAGGCCAGCGTGCCGGTGACGCTGACGGCCGGCAGCAACCGCCTCGCCGCCAAGGTCACGGTCGAGAATCCGCGCCTGTGGTGGCCCAACGGCGCCGGCGAACAGGCACTCTACGACCTCTCCGTGTCGGTCGGGGAGGACACGCTCACGCGCCGCCTCGGGCTGCGCACCATCGACGTCGTCAACAAGCCCGATGCGGGGGATGCGTCTTCACGGCCGGGCATGAGCATGACCTTCCGCGTCAACGGCGTCGACCTCTTCTGCAAGGGCGCGAACTGGATCCCCTGCGACGGCATGACCCAGCGCCAGACGGCTGAGCGTTATCGCGATCTGCTGGGGTCGGCGCAGGCCGCCAACATGAACATGCTCCGCCTGTGGGGCGGCGGGCAGTTCGAAGACGACATTTTTTATGACACCTGCGACGAGTTGGGACTGCTGGTGTGGCATGACTTCATGTTCTCGTGCGCGCTTTACCCTTCCGACCCGGCATTTATCGGCGAGGTCAAGGCTGAGTTGGCGCATCAGATCCGCCGCCTGCGCGACCACGCCGGTATCGCGGTGTGGGTCGGCGACAACGAGTGCATCGGCGCGCTGACGTGGTTCGAGCCGAGCAAAAAGAACCGCGACCTCTATCTTGTGAACTACGACCGGCTCAACCGCGCGCTCACCGAGACGGTCGAGACGTATGATCCCGGCCGCATGTTCTGGCCCTCCTCGCCTTGCGCGGGGCCCGGTGACTTCAGCGACTCTTGGCACGACGACAACCGCGGCGACATGCATTACTGGACGGTGTGGCACGAGAACAAAAACTTCTCGGCGTTCTACAACGTCAAGCCGCGCTTCTGCTCCGAATTCGGGTACCAATCCTTCTCGTCGCCCGATGTGGTGCGGACGTTTGCCGCTCCGGACCAGATGAACCCCACGGCTCCGGACTTTGAACACCACCAGAAGAATGCCGGCGGCAACGCCCGCATCCTCGAGACGATGGCTCGGTATTTCCGGTTCCCGGAAGGTTTCGAAAACATGCTCTACCTCTCGCAGGTGCAGCAGGCGATGGCGATCAAGACGGGCGTCGAGGCGTGGCGTCACCTGCAGCCGCGCTGCATGGGCACGCTCTATTGGCAGCTCAACGATAACTGGCCGGTCGCCTCGTGGTCGAGCATCGAATACGGCGGCAAGTGGAAACACCTGCACTACCAGGCCAAGCGTTTTTACGCGCCGGTCGCGGTGATGATGACGCCGGCGGACAATGGGACCAACGTCGAGTTCTGGGCCGTGAACGACGGCGGCGCTCCGGCCAAAGCCGAGGCGGCGGTGGAGCTGTGGGGTTTCGACGGGAAGAAGATCGAGACCGTGCCTCTGACCGGAGTGATCGCTCCGCGGTCGGCGCTGTTTCTCGGCAAGTTGCCGGCGTCGCGCTTCGGCAACGAGAAGGAACAGAAGGAACGATTCCTCGAAGTGGTGCTGTCGGCGGACGTGGATGGCCAGACGGCCAAGCACCGCAACGAGTGGTTCTTCAACGCCTACAAGGTTTGCGCGCTCGGCGATGCGTTGGTCGACGCGATTCCCGCCGAACGCGGCGGCAAGTGGACCGTCACGCTGACGACCGACAAGCCTGCTTTCTTCGTGTGGGCGAACGTCAGCGGCATCCGCGGCGAATTTGACGACAACAGCTTCACGCTTTTCCCGGGGCGCCCCGTGACGCTGACTTTCACGTCGAAAGACAATACCGCAACGTTTGCCGATTTCGTCAAGGCGCTGACCGTCAAGCATCTGCGCCAGACGTATGCGGGTAAGTAAACCCGGCGCTGACCGCGCGGTGCTCGCTGCGGGCGGCGCAGAAAGACGGCGATGAGAGCGGCGATCTTCGATATGGACGGCGTGTTGGCGGACTCGGAGCCGCTGATCTGCGCGGCGGCGTGCGCGATGTTCCGCGAGCGCGGACTGATCGTGCGGCCCGAAGATTTTCACCCGTTCGTCGGCGCGGGCGAGAACCGGTATATCGGTGGCGTGGCCGAAAAATACGGCGTGGCGCTGGACATCGCGCAGGCCAAGGCCCGCACGTACGAGCTCTACCTGCGCATGGTGCCCGAGAAGCTGTCCGTGTTTCCCGGCGCAGCCGCGTTGGTGGCCGCCTTGCGCGCCGAGGGCTGGCCGTGCGCGGTCGCCTCCAGCGCGGACCGGATCAAGGTCGATGCCAACCTGCGGAAGATCGGGCTGCCGGCCGCGTCGTGGCAGGCGGTCGTGACCGCGGAGGACGTGGAGCGCCGCAAGCCGGATCCCGCGATTTTCCTCAAGGCGGCCGCGCGACTGGGCGTCGAGCCCGCCCGTTGCACCGTTATCGAGGATGCGGTGAACGGCATCGCGGCAGCTAAAGCCGCAGGCATGCGTTGTGTGGCGGTGGCGACCACCTTTCCAGCCGAGAAGTTGACGCAAGCCGATGTGGTGCGCGCCTCCATTGCGGAGGTCACGCTGGCAGATTTGCGCGAGTGAGCGCATTCAAATATCGAGGAAACGGGGCGAGGTCAAAAGGGAGGGGCTGTCTATGCTGTCTGTTTTGAGGGCTGCGGGGCTGAAAGGATTCGGGGTCCTGTCGCTGATGGCCGGTTGGTCGTTCGGGGCGCAGGATGTGCTTCACGTCAATTCTCAGATCGGCAGCGACGACAATCCGGGAACGTCGGCGAAGCCGTTCGCGTCTCTGGAAAAGGCGCGGGATACGGTCCGCGCCATGAAGCGTGACGGCGTCTTTCCCGACCGTGGGGTTGCGGTCGAAATGACCGGCACTTTCGCGATGCCGGTCGTCTCGCTGCTGCTGGACGAGCGAGACGGCGGAGCGGGGGCCGCGTCTCTGGTGACCTATCGCGCGTCGGAGTCGGGTGCCCGCGTCATCGGCGGATATGCTTTGCCGGAAAAAGGTTTTCGGACGGTGACCGACGCAGCGACGTTGGCGCGGCTTCCGCCGTCTTCGCGCGGCCGCGTCGTGGCCTTCGATCTGAAGTCGGTGGGCGTCGGAAGGCTTGCGCCGCTGCCGGACAAGTTCAGCGGCTGGAGCGAGATGGAAGTGTTCAGCGGAGGCCGGGCGATGCGGCTTGCCCGCTGGCCCAACAGCGGCTGGGCGGAGATCGCCAAGGTGATCGACCGCGGCGTCAAACCCGTCGATCATGCGACTGGCGAATGGGAGTTCGGATACAAAGGCGGGACCTTCGAGTATGCCGAAGAGGCCCCGTCCCGCTGGGACGTCTCGAAAGGCATTTGGATGAACGGGTTCTGGTGCCACGACTGGGCGAATGAAACGCTGAGGATCGGGGCGATCGACAAAGAGAAGAAGCAGATCACGTCCGCAGCGATTCATACCTATGGCATCGGGAACGCTTCCCGGTGGCATACGGCGAAGCGTCGCTATTACGTGTTCAACCTGCTGGAGGAACTCGATTCTCCCGGCGAGTGGTATGTGGACCGCGAGGGCTGCGTGCTTTATTTCTTTCCGGTGGACGGCGACCTGTGTAACGTCGTGCTGGCCGTCCAGAAAAAGCCGTTGTTCGAGCTGACGAAGGTTCGGCACCTTCGCCTGGAAGGACTTTCTTTCGCGTACAGCACCGGCAAGGCGGTCTCGGTGGATGCGTGCGAGAATGTGGTCCTCGAAAATCTTCGCGTGTCGAACCTCACCGTCGACGGCATCGGGATTAACGGCGGCAAGGACTGTGGCTTGAGCCGGTGCGAGGTGTCTGACGTGGGCGGGACGTGCGCCTATGTGTACGGCGGCGACCGGAAGTCGCTGACCTCGTGCGGCCACTTCGTCACGAACTGCCGCCTGCATCACAGCGGGCGGCTGCAGCGGACGCAGGGAAAATGTTTGAGCTTCGTCGGGGTCGGCATCCGGGTGACGCACAACGTGATTTACGATGCGCCGTATATCGCGGTGGGATACGGCGGTAACGATAACGTTTTCGAGTTCAACGAGGTCCACTCTGCGATGATGGAGTCCGGCGACGGCGGCGGCCTTTACACGGGACGGGATTGGGGCTCGCAGGGGAATGTCATCCGGTGCAACTATTTTCACCATTTCGGCAAGCCCGGCGTGGACTGGCAGAAGACGCGTGGACTGAATCCGGATTACGAGCCGTTGCGCGAAAGCGTCATGGTCATGGGCGTTTATCTGGACGACTGCGACAGCGGCGACACGGTGTGCGGCAACATCTTCTACCGCACGGGCTGGTCCGCCTTCGTCGGCGGTGGCCGCTACAACAAGATTTTGAACAATCTGTTTGTCGAATGCACGTCCGCGTTGCACCTGGATGACCGCGGCCTGCAGCGCGCCCGGCCGGGGGAAGGCACGAAAGACGGCTGGGACTTGCTGGCCAAGCTGCAGGCTTTCAACTGGCAGGAGTCACCCTGGCGGGACAAATATCCGCATCTGGCGGGCATCATGCAGGACGAGCCGAAGTTGCCGCTGCACAACGTCTTCGCGAAAAACGTGGCGATCAACTGCCCGCGTTTCCTGCAGATGCACGGCAGCGTGAAGACGACGGCGCTGTCGCGATTGGATTTTCACGACAATCTCGTGTTCGGCCCGGTCAATAAAGGGGATTCGGAGAGTTTTCCGCAGACGGATGCGGGTAAGAAACGCGCCGAATTCCGTTCCGAGACCTTGCCGGACAGCGCGGATCCGGATGTGAGCGGATTCAAAGTGCAAGACAGCCCGGAGTTCAAACGGCTTGCGCCGTGGTTCGCGGCTGTCCCGTTCGCGAAGATCGGAATCGAGAAGTAGCGAGGCAAGGTTCCCCGCCGGATTTCCGCTATTTGACTTCGGCGCGCTTGGTCACCCGCTGCGCCATCTCTTCGGGCGTGATTTCTTCGACGCGGACGTTGTCGAAGTAGTAGAGGCCGTTCGGCCAATAGGCGTAGAGCCGGACCTTGAACTTTTGGATCCGCGGCGATCGGGCCGTCGGGTTGAAGCCGATCGAGGCGGTGTGCCATTCGGCAGCGCTGCAGGTGTCGGGCTCGAGCCGCGTCTGATAGCCGTCCACCCAGGTCTTGCGCGCGGGGTGCCACAGGAAGCCTTTGATCCAAACGAAGGCCTTGCCGACGCCCCTGAAGTCGGCGGTGAGCTTGTAGTTCTGCCCCGGCTTGCAGTCAATGAAATCCGAGTCGAGCATGACCCCTTCATTGCCGCCGATGCTGCCATAGCTGGCGGGGGCGATGGGCGTTTTGACGGGCGGCTTGAGCATCGGATCGGCGGTGAAAGCCTTGTGCCAGTCCAGCGCCTGCTTGCGGTCGACCAGCGTGTCCATCTTGACGATACGGCCGCGCCCCTCTTCCGTCACGTAAAAAGAGGTCAGGCCATCCGCCTGTTCCCAGTGTTCCGCCGCCGCCGCGCCTTCGTCGAAGGTGCCGTTCTTGACGAGGTTCTCGCCGGCGAAGAGGAGGGGATTGGCGAATAGCGCCAAGGCCGTTGCAAGCCCGTTGCGGTTTTGCGGCTTCGCGTGTGGGTGTGCCATTTCTATTCCTCTGTGTCGGGGTCGGCGAGGGCGCGGAAATAGGCGTCGACGCTCACCTCGTATCCGTCGGGCGTGGGCTCGTTGCTCTGGTATCGGATGGCGGCAATTCGCTTCGTCGCGGCGTGGCTCTTCTCCGAGCCGCCGACGGCTTTTGAATTCATGACGGTTTGGGCGTCTTTGAGGCTGCTGAGAAGGGCGCTCCGGATTTGCCTGACCTGCAGGCCTTGCCCGGCGGAGCGGTACTTCTGGATCTGCTCCATTTTGCTGACGGCGTCTTCCAGGTTGCCCGTCGGGAGATTGCGCACGTTCAGCTCGCGCAAAAGCGCTTCGGCTTTCTGTTTCAGCTCGGCCTGTTGACCGGGCAGCCGCTGTTGGACGTCCGGCTTCTGGTCGGGGGTGATGCCGCGCCGGCCGTCGCCGCCCACCCCGGACTGTTTCCCGCCGCCGGTCGCGCCGCCCTGGGGGTCTTTCGAACTGTCTTTGACCGTGCCTTTCTCAAAGGGGGACTGCACCAGCCGGGTCGGCGTGTCGCGTCCGCCTTTGCCGGTGGCCTCTTTTTCGACAAACTGTCCGGTGGATTTTCCGGAGCGTCCTTCGCCGGAACGGCCGCCGACTTCATTGTTGTTGGGCATGACGTTCCCGGTGATGCCGCGGGCCGACATGTTGTCCATGTTGCCGTCGCTCACCCCCCAGCCGAGGCCGTCGTCCATGGCGCTCAGAGAGGAGCCGGTGGAGTCCTCGACGTCCGCCATGTCGCTCACGTCGTCGATCAGTTCGCCGATGATGTCGGTCAGCTCTTCGGGGAGGTCTTGGAGCGGCACGTCGGGATTGACGCCGCCCTCCTCGCCATTCCATTTGATGAAATCTTTGGAATCCGAGAGCCAGCGTTCCAGGTTTGCTTCGATGCTTTCCGCCTGCTGCCCCAAAAGCTCTTCGTTGACCGTGGCGATCTCGATGTGTTCCTTCTCCAGGGCCGCGCCGGATTTCTGCAGCTCCTCGATCATCTCGACCAGCTCGTCCGCCATGGCCGAGTTGGAGAAATCCTGATTTTCGACTTTCGAGAGATCGTTGAACGCGGCTTGGAAGAACTTGGCGAAATCCTGTTGTTTGGCGGCGAGGTCGCCCAGCAGTTTCTCTTCGGAGTCGGTCCAGTCTTCGGGCTCTTTCTTGTCGATCGCCTCGAGGTCGGCCATGATTTTGCGCTGTTCCTCCTTGAAGACCGAGAGTCCTTTCTTGAGTGACTGAAGCTTCTCGGAAAGCTTCTGGTTCTGATCTTCCGCCGCGAGCCGCTCCTGTTTCAAGTCGGCCAGAGCCTTGTCGCTGCTGACCGCCCCCAGAATGCGCTGGAGCGCGGTGACGATGTCGGTCTGCGTGAGTACGATCTCGTTGAGGCCCGCCTTGCGGCGCTCGTCGTCGAGCCCGGCGATGACCGGGATCTTTTTCATCAGAGGCTCTGAGCGCGCAGCCCGCAGCTCGCTGACGCTGTCGAAGAGTCCCTTTTTGATTTTCGACCGGCGGTACAGGTCGTCGGCCAGGGTGGCGCCCAACACGATCCGTCCGTGAACGGATTCCTGCCGTTTCTGAAGTACATGGCTGAGGCGCTCGTGGCGGTCGCGCTCGATGCGTGAAGCGATCCAGTCGCGCAGCTCCTTCTGCTGGTCGAGCGCTTCGGAGAGCACGGTGAAGAGGCGGACGTAGGGATCGTCCTTGTCTCCTTCGTCCAGCGACTTGGCCAAGTCGGCGACGTGCAGTGTCAGCGGGATGATTCCTGTGCCGGACTGTGGCGGCCGGTGGTTGTCGAAGGCCCGTGCCCAAATCTTGTAGCTCGCGTTGCGCGCGAAGAGGCCCTCGGAGACCGTGATCACGCACGTCTCGTTGCGGTCACGTTTGATGTCGCGGTAAGTGAGACGCTTCAGGACCTGTTCCTCTTGATTGCGGACGGTGAAGACCTCGAGCGCGGTCAGACCGTAATCGTCGGATTCCTCGATGTCCAGAGGGAAGCTCTGCCCCACAACGGTCTGCACGTTCAGCTCGCGGTTAAGGAGCCGTACGTTTGGGACTTTATCGGTCAGGATTTTGAAACGGCACTGCCAGACGGCCGTGTGGGTGAGGCCGCGGGCATCCTTGACGTCGAGCGCGACGCCGGTGTCTGCGAGCATGTCGAATTCAAGGTCGGGTCCGGCGAGGCGCGCGTTGTCTTTGAAAAACGCGATTTCCTGCCGTGCCGGCGCGCCGGTGAGGATTTGGACGTGCGAGCCTCTGAGAATGTCGGCGTCCCGTTTGGAGGGGCTTAGCGTCCAAGCCTTGCCGCCCGTGTACTCGGGCGGGATGACGGTGACGGCGAGTCTCTCCAGACGCGGGCGGCGGATGACCGAGACCGTGTACCAGCGGCTGCTGTCGTTGCCGTTTTTGACGGCGTAACGCGTGTCGCGCGCGAGACCGCTCAACTCAAAGACAAAACCGTCTGCGGCGGACCGCATGGGGTAGAGCAGGGGGACGTTGCCGGCCTTGACCAGAAGGTCGAGGCCGGAGGCGCGGCGCCCGAACTTGACGGCCGTGGCGCGGATCATGCAGGACGATCCTTCGATAATCTCTGTGTCGCCGGGGGAGACCGCGAACTGGGTGTGGTTGAGCGGGGTTACGGAGGTGGCGGGGTTGATGAAGCGAAGAAAGGCGTTCCGCGCGTGTGCCCCGAAAGGGACGACGTAGGCGAGGAGGAGAATGCCCCCGGCGGCGCATAGCCTGAGCGCGGGTTTCAGGTGCGCATGGAGCCACACGCGGCGGAGATCGATGCCGGCACAAGATGATTCCGCGGCGTCGGAGAAAACCTCTTTGATATAGGCCGGAAGCGCGGGGTCGCGGTCGAAATGGACGGCGTTGACGAGTCGGTTGTCGCCAATGCCGTACCGCTGTTCAAGATAGACGGCCATTTTTGCCGCGTCGGGGAGCTTGTGCCAGTAGAGAAAATAGAGGCGCACCGCTCCTGCGGCAAGCGCGGCCAGCGAGGCGAGCGCGAGACCGATCCGCAAGGGGGGCGGCAAGTTGAAGAGGTTGTCGGCGGCGAAAACCGCGATTAGCCACACCGGGAACGCCGCGCAGGCCAAGAGCAGCCGGCGTAGGGTGAGGCTCAGTCGCCGGTGGAGGTCCGCCCTAGTTAAGGTCGCGTATAAAGTGCCACGCTTCATTGTTCTTCTCGTCCGGCCTGACGTGCAGCACGCTGCCGGGGACCACGGCGTCCAGCATTTTGCCGGTCATGAGTTTGCGGTTTTGCTCGCCGCCTTTCTGTTTGTGCCGGATCAGGATGTAACGCCGGTCGACCTTCCAGTCGGGGGCGGCAAGGTGCCAGCTCCAGACCTCGAGGTGCCAGAGGAACCCGCCGGGCGTCCAGCGCTGCGCCTCATAATAGTCCGCCCGGCGCTTGTAGACAAGCGCCTTGGCGAATGCCCGGTTGCCGCGGAGACGCAGGATCCAACGGTCGTTGAAGAAGTCATCGGCTTGCGGGAATTTCTCGTTGATGGAGGCGAGGTCGCCCGCCTGCAAGGCGTCGCCTGCGGCCTCGTCTGACACGGCGTCGGAGAGCCCGGTCAAGACGTGCGTGTCGGTCAGCACGCAGAGGTCGTAACAGCCGGGGAGGACGATGCCGAAATCGAAACGGTTGTCTTTCGTGACGTTGGCGGACAAAACCTGCCCGCGCCCGTTGTCCATCGCGGTGACCGACTCAACGGCGCCGAAGCCCTCGACGCTGCCGCGGAGGGGCAAGCCGTCGGAGATCGCGTTGGCGGTCATGCGGATGGAGCTGACATAGGCGAGGTCCGAGAGCTTCTCCTCTTTCGTGCCCTTGATCTGACGCTGGAGGAACAGCTTCTGCAGCCCCGAATCGGAGGTGAGGGCGAGGACCGCCGAGATCATGTGGCCTGTGACGACGCTGCCGTTGACCAGCGTGAGGCGCGTCCTGAAGTTGATCAGGGGGTGTTCGCCGTCCAGAAACACTTTCTCGGGCCGTCCCGCCTCCTTGAAGGTCCAAGGGCGTTCCATGCCGGCGGTCTCGACCTCCTGTTCAAGCGTCACCAGATCGCTGAGCTGGAACATGCGCTGCCGGTCTTCTCCGAGCGGAACGAGTGTCAACGGCCGCGTGCCGACCATCCGAATGTTTCCGGCGGCCACCGTGGCGTCAGAGAATGTGACCACGGCCGGGACCGCCTCGCCGGCGCCATACGCCTGAAGCGAAAGAAGAAAACCGAAGAGCCAGAGGCTTTTTTTGTCCTTCGCGTCCAATCCCCGTCCCCCTTTTGATGAAGGCCATTGTACCGCAGTCGGAACGTGCGCGGCAACACCTGCCCAGAATAATGAAAAAATGGGAATGGCAGTTTCGCCTGACTTGCAAGAGCAAATGCACGCAAGCGATAGAGCGGTGAGATGATTTTCATGCGGCGTTTTCCTCGAAGTAGCGTTTGACCTTCTCCTCGGCGGAGAGTCCGTCGAGGATTTTGCGGGGGAGG
>Ga0209098_1000241_pt1 | contig 62178 bp, 58 predicted proteins | sample AD_JPNHW1_MetaG_FD_184429 | JGI IMG/M metagenome (GOLD analysis project Ga0209098, IMG submission 184429) | Active sludge microbial communities of municipal wastewater-treating anaerobic digesters from Japan - AD_JPNHW1_MetaG (SPAdes) (version 2) | ecosystem: Engineered > Bioreactor > Anaerobic...
TGTGGGTGCCGGGCGAGAGACCAGGGATGGTTGAGGGCGTGATCCCCTTCATCTTGCCATCGATATAGACGAGCGCCCCGGGCGGGGTCGTGGTCACCGAGAGCGACCCGGTACCGGCCTGCATGGTGGGCTGGGAGGTACTGGTGACCCGGTCCATGGTTGTGACAGTACCGGCGGGGGTTATGTACGTGGTGACCGTTGCAGATTTGCCGGACAGGACCGCATTCACCTGCGGGGCGTCAGCCATCACCGTGACGGCCCGGGTGTAATCCTCGTACCCGTCCAGGCGCAGCAGCACGGTATGGTACCCATTTGCAATTGAGGTCAGGGTCACCGGCGAAATGCCCCGGATCGTATTGTCAAGGTAGACATTTGCACCCGTAGGTTCCGATGTGATCACGATGCTTCCATAGGCCGGTGTTGGTGTGGGCGTGGGCAGGCCGACAAGATGCGTGGTCTCGACAACCGATGAAGTGATCACGGTGTTCCGGGCATTCAGTTCCTGGATCTTCATAAGCGTGATATTTCCTCCCGCTACAGCGGTTGTGGGGACCTGACCTTTGAGATCCATTGTAACAACCACCGAGTCCTGTTCAGGGTAAGAGAGTTCGTACCCCCCGATGGTGAGGATCCTGACCCGGTCGCTCGGCCGGGTATTTTTTATCTCGTTGACGATGATCGAGTAGGTCCAGACCGGATCGTCAAGACCTGTCACGAACTGCAGGTCATTATAGGTGGAGAAGGCCGTACCGTCGGCCGCATAGATCGTGCACGAGACATTCACCGGGTCACCGGGATTCATGATCTCGGGATTCACCGATAGTGACGATACGCTAAACGCCATGGTGCCCGGCACGAGAAGGAGCAGTGCCACGAACACGCCAAACCACAAGAGACGAGATTGCACAGGATAACACCCTTGATAACGTGAATCGCTCGTAGTATAATTACCTTGTTGGATGATCTGATCCATATAATCTCCCTGCGGCTAAAGCTTCCCGGTGCCAGTAGGTAACCGGCTGTAAATGACGGTGGTAAAAAAGATCTATTCGAAGAGCCGATAGTTCGGCGCCTCGTCCGTGATCATGATATTGTGCGGGTGGCTCTCGGCCATACCGGCATTCGTGATCCTGACAAACCTGGCCTTGGTGTGCATATCACCGATCGTCTTTGCACCCGAGTAGCCCATCGCGGACTTGAGCCCGCCCACGAGCTGGTAGATGATCTCGCCCACGTGACCCACGTACGGGGTGACGCCTTCCACGCCCTCGGGCACGAACTTTGTACTGCCAATGCCCTTCTTCTGGAAGTACCGGTCGCTCGACTGGCCGCTCTCCATCACACCCAGCGATCCCATGCCCCGGTACTGCTTGTAGCGCCGGCCCTTCATGGTGATCACCTTGCCGGGCGACTCATCCGTGCCGGCAAACATGCTGCCCATCATCACCGTGTCGGCACCGGCAGCAATCGCTTTTGCCACATCACCGCTGTACCGGATGCCGCCGTCTGAGATGACCGGAACATCGGCTGCATATGCCACCTCCGCCACCTGTGAGACGGCAGTGACCTGCGGGACGCCCGTGCCCGCCACAATCCGGGTGGTACAGATCGAGCCCGGCCCGATCCCGACCTTGATGCCGTCAACCCCGGCATTCACGAGGGCTTCGGCGGCTTCCCTGGTTGCGATGTTCCCGGCCACCACATCGGCTTTGACGCTTCCCTTGATCTCTTTTACCGCAGCCACGACCTTCATGTTGTGGGCATGGGCACAGTCAACAACGAGCGCATCGACACCGTGCTGGTCTAAAAGTTCCGCCCGGGCAAAGTCGAATGGTCCGACTGCTGCTGCTACCCGGAGGTTACCCCGGGCATCGCGGCTTGCTAGGGGATACTGGCGCTTCTCAAGGATGTCCTGCATCGTGATGATGCCGATCAGGTTTCCCTTCGCATTGACCACCGGGAGGCGCTCGACTTTGTTTGTGTACATGATCTCAAGCGCTTTTTCCGACGTGATGTCCTCACCGGCAACGATCGGCTTTTTGGTCATGATGGTGGTGATCTTCTCGTCCCCGCGTTTCTGCACAATGGCCCGCACGTCGCGCCGGCTCACGATACCGATGATCTTGCCCTTGCCGATGACCGGGACACCACCGATACTGTACTGCTGCATCAGGCGTTCTGCGTCCGAGACCGTGGCGGTATCCTCGACGAAGAGCACGTTGTGCTCGATGAGCTCCTCGGCCTGCTTCACGGCAATGATCTCCTGGAGCTCGTGTTCAGGCGTCATGTTCCGGTGGATGACACCAATGCCTCCGCCACGGGCAAGCGTGATTGCCATCGTTGCTTCGGTCACGGTGTCCATGGCGGCCGAGACGAGCGGGATATTGACCCGGATATTCTTCGAGAACCGCGAGCGCGTGTCGACCTCGGAGGGTTCAACCCAGGATTCCAGCGGCTCCAACAAAACATCATCAAAGGTTAAGGAGAGGGGTACTTCGAGTTTTTCCAGATACATACGATCACCTGATCATCGCGAGTGCTTTTGTGATCAATTCTTCCCGGACCACCGCATTCCGGTCGCCGCCGCAGACCATACCCCGGACACCGATGATTGCCGGGTTGATGCGCTTTAAGGCATCAATGTCTTCAAACTTCAGGGCGCCGGCAAGGGCGGTCTTCAAACCAAGGCGGGTGTTCTCTTTTGTGAACGAGGCGAGCATCTTCTCGTCCATGAAGGCAAACGTGCTCTGCCGGTCCTTGATGCCGGTATCCACCATCGCGTAGTCGGCCCCGCATTCCGCGGCAATCGGCGCCATATCGAAGGGTGAGATGGCGTGCATGCGTTCGAAATCAGAGTAGGATGCGATGACGACAAACTTCTCCGGGAACTCCTGCTTCACAGCCCGGACCACGGCACCGATCAGTTCGCGGGCCTCGTTCTTTCCTTCAAAGGCAAGCCCGATCTTGATGTAGTCAGCTCCGGCATGGGCAGCGCCGAACGCGGTGAGGGCAGCCCCGCCCGGTTTGAAGTCGAAATCTCCGATGGCTGCGCTCACGGGTTTTTTCACGTACTCCTTGATCTCACGGATGACCCAGGGAAAGTTGGCGCCAAGCGAGCCTTCGGACGGCTTCTTGACGTCAATGATGTCAGCGGCAGTGGAGTTTTTCGCCTCAGTGATGGAGCTGGGGCTGACCAACAATTGCATAAAGTTTAATGATCTTTTATCCTAATAGTGGTTTGCTTCGTCTATGAAACTGATTCTGGCAATGGATTTGAAGAATAATCTGGTCGTGCACGGGAGATCCGGGCAACGCGCGGGCTACAAGCCGCTGGACTGGGGCTGCTCCCCGACGGCAGAACCGCTGGGGTTTATCCGGGCGATACGGCCCAAATTTATTTACATTGCGGATCTTGACCGCATCGAACGGACCGGTTCGCATGACACGATGGTCCGGCAGTGCGCACGGGAAGTCGATGCCTGCTACGTTGACCGGGGATGCCGGTCGCCGGGCGATCAGCTCGAAGGCTATCACATAAAAAATATAGTCGGCACGGAGACCGGGGGCAACGATCTCGCACAGTACCCGGGCGGTCTCTTGAGCCTCGATATCAAAGACGGCCGGGTCATCCCGTCCGGTCGCGACCCGGTGGACGTGCTCCGACAGGCCAATGGCTGGACGTTTGAGGGATGCATCATCCTCAACATCACGGCCGTGGGAACGGAGTCGGGGATCGACCGGCAGCAACTCGATGCAATGCGGGCGGCCTATCACCGGAAGTTATACTATGGCGGGGGGGTCTCAACCATCGCAGATCTCATAGCGATCAGGGATGCCGGGTTTGACGGTGCGATCATCGCAACCGCCCTGCACCACGGGATCATCCCCCTGGATTGGATCAGGAGGGGACGCCTGTGTTAGTCACCCTGGAAGGTATTGACGGGAGCGGGAAGAGCACGCTGCATGCAGCGCTCAACCCTCTGCTTGCGGATCTCGACCCGATCTTCACCCGGGAGCCCGGGGCTACGTGGGTGGGCGAGTCGGTCCGCCGGGCGGTGAAAGAGCAGATCGATCCGGTGACGGAAGCGACTTTGTTTGTTGCGGATCACGCGGCCCATCTTGCAACGGTTGTCCGCCCGGCGCTCAACGAGGGACGGCTCGTGATCTCCGACAGGTACAGCGACAGCCGGTACGCGTACCAGTCCGTAACATTGCAGGGCATTGTGCCGGAGCCGGAGCAATGGCTGCGGGCCATGCACAATGGCTGGACGATCATCCCTGACCGGACATTCCTCTGCGTGCTGCCCGTTGACGATGCCCTGACCCGGCTCAAGCCGGATGCCCAGCGCGAGCACTTCGAGAAGCGCGAGATCTTAGAGAAAGTCCAGAACAATTATCTTGCCTATGCCCGGAATGAACCGGCCCGATTCGTGATCGTTGATGCGATGCTTCCACCGGAGACGGTTGCGAAGTTCGTGGCGGATGCGATCAGGCAGGATCTGTTATCTGGAAAAACGAAGAGAAGGAGATAATTCCGACTCGATTCTGATTGAAAACTCAATAAATTTTTTTTTATTCCTTCTTCGCAATCGTCACGATCACATCGCCAATCGTGAGCACATCCACCTTCGCCCCTTCCTCCATGTAGGAGTATTTGGGCGTGAAGACATTCTCCGGCAGGGCGACTTCGGTACCACCGAGTGTGATTGTCTTGGGCGGATTGGCAAGTTCTGCCGGTGAGAGCGCCTTTACCGCATCCATGAATGCCTGCGCATCCTTGCGGAAGGTCTTGCCCACAATCGAGCGGTTGAAGTCGATATCCGAGATCACGCGGTCGAGGTGGGCGGCATCGGTCCGCCAGTGTACATCCGCGTTGAGCGTGCGTCCGGTATCGCCTTCATCAGTGACCGTGTGCGGGGCATAGATCGTGACCTTGCCGAGCGGGGCATTGAGGGCCATGCCATTGTCGTGCTTGTACTTCCGCACCTCTGCAACCACCTGCACGAGCAGGTTGCCTTCCGTGCGGGCCGCTGCATCGTCGTACGTGAAGGAGACCCACGGCTGCTTGTGCACGCTCTGGCCCGGGTTGAAGTAGGAGTAACACTCCTCGGCAAAGTAGGGGGTGAACGGCGCGAGCATCCGGCAGAGGGCGTCGAACGCGGTGTGGAGGACGAGACATGCGCTGGCGCGGGAGGCATCCTGCTGGTAGAGCCGGCCCTTGACGAGCTCGATATAGTTGTCGGCGAGCACATCCCACGCAAACTCGCGGATCGCCTTGAGCGCATCGTCGAACTCATAGGATTCGAGCGCAGCGCTGACCGCCTCGACCGTGTCCGAGAGCCGGACCAGCAGCCAGCGGTCGGCGAGCGCCGTGACGGGGGTATCCTTCTCAAACCCGCCCTTCTCCAGCTGGATGAGGGCGAACTTGGTGATGTTCCACATCTTGGTCTGGAACCGGGACGCGGAGACCACGTCGTTCCAGTTGAACATGATGTCGGAGCCGGTGGCAGCGCCCATGGCACCCCACTGCCGGAGGGCATCGGCGCCGTACTTCTCGAGGATCTCTTCCGGGACGATGATGTTGCCCCGGCTCTTGCTCATCTTGAACCCGTCCTCGCCCAGCACCATGCCGTTGACGAGGATCTCTTCCCAGGGCTTCCCGCCCGTGAGCGCCACGGCCCGGAGGATCGTGTAGAACGCCCAGGTCCGGATGATGTCGTGGCCCTGCGGCCGGATCTGCGCCGGGAAGAACGGGGGTTTCCCGCTCCCGTCCCAGCCGGTCACGTTCAGGACCGAGATGGACGAGTCCATCCAGGTATCGAGCACATCCACTTCGCCGTCAAACTCGGTGCCCCCGCATTTTTTGCACGGGTGCTTCGGTTTCACGAGCGTGGGATCGACCGGGAGATCCGCCTCATCCGGAAACGCCATCTCGCCGCACTTCTTACAGAACCAGACGGGAATCGGCGTTGCAAAGATCCGCTGCCGGGAGATGCACCAGTCCCACTCCATCTGCTCCACCCAGTTCTCCATCCGTCGGAGCATGTGCTCGGGGTGCCACACGACCTGGTGGGCTGCCTTCTGGATCTCGTCCGGCTTGATCTTGACAAACCACTGCCGCTCGGAGAGGATCTCGATCGGCGTCTTGCAGCGCCAGCAGGTGCCCACCCGCTGGGCAAGGTTCTCCTGCTTGTGGAGGATCTTCTGCTCCTTCATGTCGGCAAGGATTGCAGTCCGACAGTCCGTGGTGGTGAGGCCTTTGTACTTGCCGGCGATTGCCGTCATCTTACCCTGACGGTCGATGGCTTTCCTCAGGGCAAGGTTGTACTGTTTCCACCAGTGAACATCCTGCTTGTCACCGAAGGTACAGATCATCACCGCGCCGGAACCAAAGGCCGGGTCCACGGCCTCGTCCTCGATGACCGGGACATCGTGGCCGAAGAGCGGCACCTTCATGGTCTTGCCTTTGAGTTTGTTGTAGCGCTCGTCCGTGGGGTGGACGGCAACGGCAACGCAGGCCGCAAGGAGCTCGGGCCGGGTGGTTGCGATCTCCACGCCATCGAAGTCGAAGTAGTTTAAGAGGGTCTCGCGGTCCTCGTACGTGACCTCCGCAAACGCGATCGCCGTCTCGCACCGGGTGCAGTAGTTGACCGGGTGCTCGCTCTGGTAGATATACCCCGCCTGCTGCATCCGCAAAAACGAGAGCTGCGTCTTGCTGTAGTACTTCGGGGTCATCGTGATGTATTCGTTCGACCAGTCCGTGGAGAACGCCATCTTGCGGAGCGTGATGCGCATTGCGGCAATGTTCTTCTCGGTGAGCTCGCGGCACATCGTCCGGAACTCTTCCCGTGAGACATCGTTCTTGGTGATGTGGTTGAGCTCCTCCACCTTCACTTCGGTGGGAAGGCCGTGGCAGTCCCACCCTTGAGGGAACATCACGTTGAACCCTTTCATGCGCTTGTAACGGGCAAAAAAATCGATATAGCACCAGTTCAGGGCATTGCCGATATGGAAGTTTCCGGTCGGGTAGGGCGGGGGGGTATCGATGACGAACTGGGGTTTCTTCGAGGTCACATCAAAATAGTGATCCTCGTCGCGCCAGGTCTTTCTCCAGCGCTCCTCGACTTCAGCGAAATCGTAGTTTTTGGGCAGCTGATCTGATGACACCATTCGGGAGAAGGTTGCACGTTGAATAAAATATAGTGATCGTATCGGCCGGGTGTACCATAATAAAACTCTTTTTGCTTGAAGACAAATGACGTACCAGATGCAGCGGCAGCGGGGCCTTGGATTTGCAGCAGCACTGGTCGGCAGCGTGACCCTGGTCGGGCCCTACCTCCAGCCCGCGTGGCTGATGGCCCTGGTAGTCATACTCTATGCCCTGATCCTCTGGCGCTTCTTCGCTACCAAATATCTCACCTACACCTTCTGTGTTCTCGCCGCGCTCTATGCCGTCGGCCTCCTGCCGTTCTTTGTCTTTGCCACCACGATGGCGATGCTCGTTCTTGGCGAACTCGTCTTCAAGGGGGCCTACGATGACCTGAACACTTACCTCTATTATATCATCTCGACTGCATGGGCGGGTGTGCTGGTGATGACCTACCTCCACATGACGGCGATCCTGACCATACTCTTTGGGATCATCGCTGCGGTGCTCTTGAAAGTGATCCTCCTGAAGTACGAGGATTCACTGGTGATCGAGGGCGTTGGCATTGCTATGACGATGCTGTTGATCCAGGAGCTGAATTACCAGGCTGACCTCCAGATCGTGGTGGTGGCCATCATCTTTGCGTTCGCGTTTGCCTATTTTGCCTACCGGTCAAAGACCGCCAACCTCTCGGGCCTCATCTCCATAGCTCTCGTCGGAATCATCCTTCTGGTATTCTCAACGCCCCGCTGGCTTCTGGTCATGATCGCGTTCTTTATCCTGGGATCGACTGCCACGAAGTACAAGTTTGAGTACAAGAAGCGGATCGGTGTCGAGCAGGGCCAGAGCGGGGCCCGGGGGTACAAGAATGTCTTTGCCAACGGGATTGCAGCCACTGCTGCTGCGGTCCTCTTTGGGGTCTTCCAGGAGCCGGTCTATATCGTGATGTATGTCGGGTGCGTTGCCACTGCCGCGGCCGACACGCTGGCAAGCGAGATCGGGGTGACGGGCGGGGTTCCCCGGCTCATCACCACCTTAAAACAGGTTCCCATCGGGACGAACGGCGGCGTGACACTGACGGGCCAGAGCGTGGCGTTCTGTAGCGGCCTGGTGATATCAGTTGTTGCGTTCCTGCTGGGCATGATCACTCTCCCCATGGTGCTCATCTGTACGCTGGCCGCTTTTGTGGGCACCAACATCGACAGTTTTATCGGGGCAACGCTGGAGAACCGGGGATTCCTCGGCAATGCAGGCACAAACCTTGTTGCAACGGTCGGCGGCGGTCTGGTCGCGGTTGCACTCTTCGTGCTCCTTGGGCTGTAGATGCGGTACGCGTGAAAAAAAAGATTATTGAGAGAATTATGGGGATGCCGGTGGGATCACCGGCCCTTATTACTGATGTTCATTTGATCGTTTTTGGATCCTGCAAGGATCTGCGGTGGGGATCAGTATTTGTACCAGCGGCCCTTGCTGTCGTATTCACCGGTCGTCTGCTGGATCGAAACCGGGGTGCTGGTACGGTTACCACTGCTGACGGTACCGCTGCTGCCGGTCAACGTACGGAAGAAGCAGGCCTTGTAACTTGCGAGTAGGGGGACGAGCACCAGGCCGGCAAGGAAGAGTATGGCTGCCGAGACCCAGATGCCGTTTGTGCCGATCATGGCCAGCAGCTGGTCGGCCGTGATGGCCTGGATCTGCTCCGCCGTGTAACTGGTGAGGGGCTCCAGCTGGGTGTAGAGCAGGGCCTCCCAGACGATCATCAGCCAGAAGAGGACTGCACAGGTCACAAAGAGCGAGACGAAAAAGAAACCGATGACCCGGGTGAGGTTCTCGCTGACGAGAAGCGTGCTTCTCCGGATCGAGGCGAAGACTTTCTGGTCCTCGAAGACACCAGCCGTGTCGGCAAAGAAGGTCAAGAGCAGGGTCGGGATCAAAAAGATGAGGGTCATGCTGACGACAAGGACCGGGTCCATGGGAGATCCAACGAGCGAGAGGGTGACAGCCACCAGCGCAACAACAAGGATGACCATGAAGACGATGACAAGCATGGGAAGGAGCACACGGAAATAATACTGTACGCCGTTTTTGACGAGCGGGCGAAAGCCAGCTTCATCGTGCCGGATCAGGCCGTAGATGCCGGTGATGAAGAAGACGACTGCGAGGCCGGCGAGAACAACCAGCCGGCCGGCAAAGAACTCGCCGGAGAAGACGAGAACCAGCCAGATGGCGGCGGCAAGGAGCCCCGTGACGACTCCCGCCACCCAGAGATCCGGCCGATTTCTTAAAAGCCGGGCTGCCTCAACGAGAGACTGGATTGCCATGGTCAGCGGACCCTCGGCATGGCAACGATCTCGCGTACCTGGAGATCGAAATAGTTCGCGGTGTTTGCCGGGCGAATGACGCAGACCGTGTCTGCCCCGCTCGCGGTGCCCCCGACTGCGATCACCTCATCGGTGATGCCGATGGCGCCCTGGTCGGCTGCGATCAGCACGCATTCCACGGCAACCTTGAGGCCCACCGCCACGGTACGGCGGAGCGCTTCTGCGATCGCCTCGGTGCGGGACCCGCCGCTCACCTTGGGCGAGCGCGAGAGGGCACGTTCGAGACCTGAGAGGGCGTGGGTGCCGGTCACAATCGTCACACCCTCCTTTTTCAGGCGTTCTGCAATCTCCTGCGAGAACTCCCACTCGCCGGGCTTTGCGAACCCGAAGACGTGGGTGACGACAACGAGCCGGAGGCCCGAGCCCTTCATGGCCTCAACGAAGAGCTGCGCGGTCTTACCAGAAGAACTGGCGACAACGAGGGTCGAGAGGCCCAGTTCCTTTGCCCGCTCCATGGAGAACCGGGCGGCATCCCCCGTATTGGCCGGGCCCGGCGTATCAAAGTAATAGGATCTCTTCTGAACAAACGTCATAAGTACCTTTTAATAAGCCGCAATGAAAAACCTTTGTCAGATTCTCTCCGGGCCAGCCCGGGACATGTATCTGACAATTACGAGGACACGTAACTATGCTCACGCTTGCACTTGCAGGAAAACCAAACTGCGGGAAGTCCACCTTCTTCAAGGCGGCCACCATGGCAAATGCCGAGATCGCGAACTACCCGTTCACCACCATCAACCCGAACTTCGGGGTCGCCTATGTACGGACGAAATGTGCCTGCACCGAACTCAAGGTGAAGTGCACGCACTGCGTGGACGGGAACCGGTTTGTTGCCGTGAACCTGATCGATGTGGCAGGGCTGGTGCCCGATGCGCACAAGGGCAAGGGTCTTGGCAACCAGTTCCTCGACCATCTTCGGCAGGCAAATGCGATCCTGCACATCATCGATGCGAGCGGCGGGACGGACAGCGAAGGAAACCCGGTGGGTGCGGGCAACCATGACCCCGCATTAGACGTGAAGTTCCTCGGGTACGAGATGACGATGTGGGTCCATGGCATCCTTGCCAAGCACTGGTCCCAGATCAGCCGGGGGTCGCAGGGGAAGGGCGCCGCGATCCAGCAGGGTATTGCCGATACCTTCGTGGGCCTGGGTATCACGGTGGAAGATATCCGGGATGTGGAGTTGGCACTGAAACTTGATCTCGTGCACGCGGACATCAATGACCTGATCCCGCTCTGCGCCGAGGTAGTGAAGATCTCAAAGCCGATGCTCATCATCGGCAACAAGTTCGATGAGGCCCCCGAGGCGCTCCGGGTAAAACTTGCCGAGCAGCAGGTGGCCTTTGCGAGCGCGGCATCTGAACTGGCGCTGCGCAATGCGGCAACCGCGAACGTGGTGAAGTACCTGCCGGGCGACGAGCAGTTCACGGTCGTCAACGAGGCATCGCTCTCTGCCCCGCAGAAGGCCGGCCTTGCCAAGATCGCGGCCGTGATGAAGGAGTGCAAGGGCACGGGCGTCCAGCAGGCGATCAACCGTGCGGTCTTCGAGCTCCTTGACATGATCGTGGTCTACCCGGTGGAAGACGAGAACCACTACTGCAACAAGCAGGGCGATGTGCTGCCCGATGCGTACCTGATGCGGAAGGGTTCAACACCGCACGACCTCGCGTACCAGGTCCACACGGAGATCGGCAAGGGGTTCCTGTATGCGATCGATGCCCGCACCAAGATGCGGATCAAGGAGACCCACGAGCTGAAGAACGGGGACGTCATCAAGATCGTGAGCGCCGCAAAGTAAGCGGCCACGCGTGCAGTGCGGCGGGTGCCGGGGAGAGTATGACGGTTGTCATCCAATCGTCAGACAATCCAGCCGCTCTTTCGTAAAATATCCCCGTATTATCGTTTTTTTCAGCGTAAAACAGCATTTTTGTCGTAATGTTTATATAGGGACGAAATGAACAGTCCATTTACCTAACCAGAAGGGAGGAGGTGGACACAATAGCAGGAGAAATTTACCAGGCACAGGTGATCAAAAACTTCTTTGACTGTATTACCGGTACGGACCGGAACCTGACCCGGATATACATGTGTGTCATGAGCCTTGCAAAACTCCGCATGGAGGCTCCCGAGAAGATGGCGGCACTCGTTGACCAGCTGAGGAAGAGCAAGATCCAGAAGGAACTGTCGGTTGACATCCTGGATTACATGTGCGATGCCGCAAACCAGCTCGAACTCACGCAGATACAGACCGCATTTGGCGTCAAGGATATCCGGGAAGTTGCGCAGGACTTCACCGGGATCAGTATGGACAGCCTGTAAATTCTTTTTTAATAACACACTGTATTTTGTGTGTTTTTCAAAGTTTCAGATCCCTGACTTGGCTATAAAAGCGACAATTCAAGGTACCATTAGTGCGTATAGATACTGTAATAATTCCTATGAAATTGGCTCAACAAGTACTGTATGCAATTGATGACGCAGGGGCGAACAAGTTTGATTCTGCATTACTACACGCATGCATAGCGATTGATACCACCTCAAAACGACTAGCACCCAACAAAAAAGTTAAGGCTAGATATGTTGGTTGTCTTCGTCACTACTATTGGATTTTAGAGCCAATGCTAGGAGCGGGACTAAATTTGGAAGAAACAAAATTTGAAACCATACATTTGGAGAAAAAAAGTTCGCCCGATTTGGCTGAGATTATTTACGAAATTTTTCGTTGCTCCTACGCTCATGGTGATGAAGTTCCTACTGCGTTTTCTGTTGTCCCAACTTCCGGTTCTGCAGATTCCAAATGGAGTTTGGGAAATGGAGAATTACATATGCCGGATCGGATAATTTGGGCTCTTCTTTCGGTGGCTGTTTTTTCAAGGGTCAACGCATGTGAAAAGTCTGACGGAAATTACTATCTCTCACTTGGCGATCACCGCTTTCTTCTTCGTGAATGGTGGGGGCGAGAAGATGAATTTCGTGTTATTGCGGCCCAATATAATCAGACACGAGTCACACTTGACAAGCTTGGTAGATTAGAAAAAGGTAATGAAAATCCTGCGCTCGACAAAACTGTAAAAATAGAAATAATCCAGCCTTATGCCACACAAAGACGTACTTAAACATTACTTTTGATAATGCAAATCCGATTAACTTTTCACAACCAGAGTCTGCTCAAAAATTTTTAAGCAAGGTCCGGTTGATCCGGATCAGCATTTCAATCGCGATCGTGATCACGCCAAATAGTTTTCAAGCAAGGTACGGCAAAAAATTTTCAAGCAAAGTCTGCTGAAAATTTTTCAAGCAAGGTCTGCTCAAAAAATTTCACGCAGGGTCTGGTTGTTTTCCCGGATCTCTTCACGTCGGACGACAATTTTCTTAATTCCGGTTCATACAGATCTGTTTAACTTTTCACACCCAAGGTCCGGCAAAAAAATTTCAAGCAAGGTCCGGTTGATCCGGATCAGCATTTCAATCGCGATCGTGATCGTGTCTAACATTTTTCACGCAAGGTCCGGTTAAAAAAAAAACCGGCCGTATCCGGTTATTTTTTCCCTGCCAAATACCGTCCCGGCATCCTGTACCCACGCGACCCCCCACTCCGGAAAAAACCGGAAGGCTTGGGCCGGTACGTACCACAGTTACCAGAACAGGAACGATCACCCCGGCTCCTCCAAGACCGGAACTGAATCAAAAAAGGAAGTATCAGAGACCCATTGCTCTCTTGTAATCCCGGAGAATTCCCACGATCATCTCGCGGTGCTCTTCCAGCGTCTCCTCATCGTTCGGCGACGTGATGAGCGCAACCACGTAGAGACAGATCAGCGCATTGTCCAGCGCAAGCGTAGCGGCATCCTCGATGGCTGCCGGGGGAAGGGCAAGGGGAACAAACGCCTGTTCGTCCTGCGAGAATCTCACCGCGAGATCCGCCGTCTCCTGCGCATTGATCCGGTACATGGCATTCGCTCTGAGGATCAGAAGCGCCGTCTTCAGCGCAGGCGCAATAGCGCTGTCGGGAATGATGCTGAGCGCATGGGTGCATTCGCGGATCGCATTCTCATACAGGCCGTACTTGAACGCAAGAAATGCCGATGCCAGTTCGTGAGCCGCAGAGAGCGGGAACCGTGTAACGTGCGTTCGGGTGCGTTCGATGTAGGCATCAAGGTACTGTTCCATTGCGTTGACTCTCCTGACCGGGTGAATACCCGCTTTCCCGTTATGGGGGGATTTGGGCGCAGGACCAGCGAATACCCAGCGGACCTGCACGAGCTTTAGTCACTATTGTGAACCGCGCTCTTATGAAGATATTCTTCGGGGAGCCGTGCGATACCCATAACCTGGAGCATCAATGGTTTATATCATTCAGAAGCGCCAATACTGCGTGACCTATGGGTGCCGTTATATTCTCTGATGTGCACGCAGATGCAGGAGCGATAGGAGCTCTTGCATCCTGCATCAGATCGCCATCGTTCAGCGCGACCTTCGGCCCAGTAGATTGCCTCATCAATCTCGGGGATCTTTTGCACCGGGGGAGCCGTCCGCAGGAGACCATGGAGAAGATACATACCTTATCGCACGAATACCGGCTGGTCTCGGTGCTCGGCAACCACGACCATGCCTTCCTGCACGGGATCATGGTCAGCGGAAGCGATGCGGCGAGTACCTACCGGCACGAGCAGCTCCGGGACTCGCCGCTGCTCTCGATCTTCGAATCCATGCCCATGGAATGGTCCAGTCACGGGATGCTGTTCGTGCACGGGGGCCCGATGGATCTCGGCACCGATACCCTCCGGCTGAAATGCTGGCAGCGCCTCTCCCACGAGGCCGGGGAGTTTTTCACCGGGTACCATTACACGGCAGCCATGGCATTCGATACCCTGGAGAAGCGGGGGCTCACCCACATGTGCTGCGGCCACCAGCACGAGCATATCTGTTGTCGGAAGACCCCGGACGGGATCGTTGAGCAGGAACTGGATTTTGTGCCGGTGACCTTCAAGGACAACAAAAAAGAGATCCCGCTGGAGATTGCAGAGATTCCCTTAACCTGCCCCACCCTCTTCCGGCTCGGGGGCTGTCATGGCGATGAACCGGAATTCGCCTATACCGATTTCTCCACGTTCACCTTTATCCGGCTCGTTGATGGTGCCTGAGCAGATCACGCACGCAGCGCGTCTGAGCCGTACTACGCAGGTGCCGGTTCAGGAAGTGTTCCCGGCAGCCTGCACGGGAGCCGGCAGGGTACCGTAGTCCTCAAGTACCAGCGTCTCCCCGCTCAGGCTCGTGATCCGGTTCCTGAGATCCGTATAGAGCGCGGGAATATGCTCCATGGTCTTTGTCTGCCACTCGGTGAGATCCGAGAGCACCTCCTTCTCCCGCGCGAGCATGACGGCAAGCTGCGCCTTCTCCCGCGCAAGTGACTGCATCGCAACCGTGATCCGGTGGGACGCCAGCACAGATTCAGCCGTGCGGCAGCGCTCCTCAAGAGAAGAGAGCAGGGTGCAGGCAGCACCGATCTCGGACCGGAAACGCGGGGTATCCGAGAACATGGCCCGCTCTTCCTTATTCTTCAGGGCGATCTGCCCGGCATCGGTCATCTGCACGATGACCGGGCACGCGGCCGCAAGACGGGTGTCCAGCAGGTCAGGTGAGGGGAGATCGTGACCAGAGAGCATCTCCATCGCCGTGCGGAGCGCAAAAACCTCTTTTGCATGAGGATCGCGGGCGGCAAGTTTCTCTGCTTTCCGGATCACATGCGATGCGGTCATCGAGAGGGATGAATAGGTCCGCATGGCCTCGTCCCGCTGGCGCACCAGAACGGCAAGTTCCTGTTTCAAACTCTCGATCTCGTGCATTGCGGGATCCTGGGGGAGGCGAGCCAGTTCCGCCTCAATTGCAGCGGACCGTTCCGTGTATTCGGTGATCCGTGCCTGCATCCGCCCGGCCCGTTCTTCTGAGCCGGTATAATCATTTCTGAGACTGGCGATCTCCTCCATGATGGCCCGTGCAGACCGGATCTCCGCAATCCGCTTCCGGCAGGCGGCAAGGAGCGGGTTTACCGTGTTGATGCCCCGGCCCATCTCATCGACCGCAAGCCGGATCAATTTCGTCTCTTCGGGAAAGATCGCCTGGAGGTACCGGCCCGGCCCCTTGATGGCCAACAGACAGTTCTTCACGGATTCCGCAGCAGCGGTGTAAAACTCCTCGGGGTCTTCGGGCAGTTCCTTTGCCGTCGACGACTTCATGGCCCGGACAAACTGCGGCAGGGAATTTTTCGCAATCGTCTTTAGTTTCGGGTGCATGACCGGGTCGTGTTCGGCGCCGGCAAGGGTGGCCAGATGCAGCTGGAGATGCGCACGGGCATTCCGGATATCTGCCATCGGTTGACGTATGCCGCGAGAGAGTTCTTCTCTTGCCGCCTCTTCCTGCCCGTCAAGCCACGCAGGCATCCCGGAATAGGAAAGAACCTGTGGGGCAGGTTTCGGTGTGCCGAATAGTTTCTTTAACAGGTCACGCATGGGTATTCACTTCAGGGTATATCCGCCACGTGCGGAGTTGTTTTTTTGTTCAATCGGTCCGGGCAATCTGGCGGAGCCGTCCGGCTCCATCGATCTCTTTCATCACCTGTACAACTGCCGGGGGAACAAGCTTCTGCCACGGTTCGCCTTCAAGAATGCGCCTGCGGATCTCGGTGCCGCAGAGGAGTTCCCGCTCATACATGGCAGGCGACTGCACCTTCACCCCGGCTTCACTGAAGAGCCGGACCACGAGCGGGTTCGAGGAGTAGCAGATATCAAAAGGCGGTGCCATGGACCGGACATGGGCAACCCAGAGCGCGTTCCTCTGGACATCCTCGATCGGGATGACATAATACGGGCAGTCGAGCGAGGTGAGCGCGCGGGTGATCATCAGCACCCGTTCACCGGCCGTGAACGGGTTGTCCACCTGGTGCGAGAGCTGGGCGCTCCCGATCCCGATGATCATCTCATCCACCGTACCGGCAATATGTTCGAGCACGGTCTGGTGCCCGTTGTGGAATGGCTGGAATCTACCTACGTAAAACCCGCGTTTCATGATCCTGTCTTCTCCCCACTTGCTCCGGCACACTGGTTTGCGATCCGCGCAGCAAATGCCCCGCCGGTGAATCCTGCATCGATGTTCACCACGGATACCACCGAGCAGGACTGGAGCATGCTCGCGAGCGCTGCCCGGCCTTCGCCCATGTACCCGTAGCCCACGCTGACCGGGATGCCGATGACCGGCTTGTCCACGAGCCCGGCAACCACGGATGGCAGGGTGCCTTCCCGTCCTGCGCAGACAATAAAGACGTGCGCCGCGAGCAGGGGTTTGAGCGCGGGAAAGAGCCGGTGGATACCGGCCGCCCCGACATCGTAGGCAGTCCGGACCTCGCAGCCCATCTCCTCAGCAATGATCCGGGCCTCCTCGGCCACCCGGATATCGGATGTGCCGGCCGTGATGATGGCCACGATCCCCCCGGTCTGGGCCGGGGCCGGACTATTGCCGGCCACCAGAACCCGTCCCGATTCCCGGTATTCGATCCGGATACCGGCCTGTCCGGCTTCCGTCCTGATCCGCTCCACCTGCCCGGGACCGAGCCTTGTGACAACGCACCGGCCGGCTGCCTGTGCGTGGCGGATCACGATCTCCGCTAAGTGACCGGGATCTTTACCTTCCGCCAGCACAACTTCCGGCATCCCGCACCGGACGTTCCGGCCGAGATCAAGGCAGGCGAACTCCCCGACCCGGTCGAGCCGCAGGCCTTCGATAGCCTCGGCTGCGGCATCGAGCGAGAGGGTGCCCGCCCGGTACTGTTCGAGCAGTTCGTGGAGCTGGTGGTGGGCCGGCATGGAAGTAATAATACAGATATGGATCGGCGCATAATAAGTTAGTTCATTGCCATGTCGTATCTCCTCTACATTGCCGTGTTCGGCGCCCTTGCCGTGATCTTCCTCTGGCTGCGCGATGCACGGATCTTTTACCGGACCGGGCTGCGCGGGTACCGGAAGGCCGCGTACTGGGGCGTGCTCTACGGCGCGCTCGCCCTGCTGGGCGTTGAGATCGCACGGTATGTACCGGACTTCGAGCTGCTCGGGCTCGGTTTGATCCTTGCCGCGCTCTACCTCCAGACCAGCCGGAAGAAGGAGCAGATCTGGACGAATGAGAACACCCTGCAGCGGTTTTTGGGCAGCGTGCCCATCAGGCAGAATAAGAGATAATGCGCCCCGCGCACCAGTAGTGAATTAAGAATTAATAACCAAACTAAAAACGAACAGGGATTTTCAATCATGCTCCAGAAACCACGAGGAACCAGGGATTTTTTACCGGATGAGATGGAGGCCCGGCGTGCGGTTGAGTGGCGCATGCGGGAAGTGGCACGGCGCTGGGGATACCGGGAAGTCTGCACCCCGGAGTTCGAAGACCTTGAGCTCTTCACGATGCGCTCGGGAGAAGGAATCATCGGGGAGATGTACGTCTTTGAGGACAAGGGCGGGCGGAAACTTGCCCTGCGCCCGGAGATCACTGCGGCAGTGATCCGGATGTACATCAACGAGGCAAAGGTTGCCCCGAAACCCCTGCGCTGGTGCTACTTTGCCGACTGCTTCCGGTACGAGCGGCCGCAGAAAGGCCGGTACCGCCAGTTCTGGCAGTTCGGCGTGGAACTGATCGGCGCCGATACGGCCATCGCCGATGCCGAGGTGATTATGCTCGCTGCCGACATGCTCAATGCCACGGGCGTGCGGTACGAGCTGAAGGTCGGCCACCTTTCGTTCGTGAAGAACCTCTTAAAGGATGTGGATCCTGCCTTACAGCGGACGATCCGGGCGCAGCTCGACAAGAAGGATTACGAGGCACTGAAGACAACCCTCGATGGCATGAACCGGCCGGAACTCGCCGAGTCCTTGATGACGCTCGTCACCTGCCAGGACCTGAAGAAGGCCTTCGCGATCGCGGGGGACATCCCCGAACGGGAGCGGATCGAGCAGACCATGGGGTACCTCGATGCCGCCGGTGTCCGGTACTCCCTGAACCTCGGCATTGCCCGGGGGCTCGACTATTATACCGGGGTCGTCTTTGAGGGCTTCGCCGACAACCTTGGGGCCGAGAACCAGATCCTGGGCGGGGGCGTGTACCGCCTCGCGCACCTCTTTGGTGGCGACGATGTGGCGTCCTGCGGGTTTGCCATCGGCTTTGACCGCGTGATGGTCTCTCTCGGCGAGTCTACCCACCGGAAGGAGACCATTGCCGCCATCATCTGTACCCCGGAGAGCCGGAACCGTGCGCTTGAAGCAGCCCGCGTGTTCCGGAACGCCGGTATTCGCACCGAGATGGACCTCATGGACCGGGGCTTTGGTGCCCAGCTGGGCCATGCTGCAAAATCTGCGAGTTTTGCCGTGATCATCGGCCAGCGCGAAGCGGCCTCAGGGGAGGTCACGCTCAAGAACCTGCAGAACGGGGAACAGAAGACGATCTCGCTGGATGCCGCAGTTGCCGAGGTGGTTGGATCTGGTTCTCGCGGATGAGCTTGCCAAGCAGCAGCGCAGCATCAGTGTAGCAGAATTCTTCGAGAAGAACAAGCACCTGCTGGGGTTCGACTCCCCGACAAGGGGCGTCATCACCACCATCAAGGAAGCGGTGGACAATTCGCTGGACGCCTGCGAGGAAGCGCAGGTGCTCCCCGACATTTTTATCAGCATTAAAAAGACCGGCCCTGAGGTCTTCCGGATCATCGTTGAAGACAACGGGCCCGGGATCGTGCCAAAACAGATCCCGTTCGTCTTCGGAAAACTCCTCTACGGCTCCCGCTTCCACCAGATCCGGCAGACACGGGGCCAGCAGGGTATCGGGATCTCTGCTGCCGTGCTCTATGCCCAGCTGACCAGCGGTCTTCCCACCATCGTCATCTCCCGCACCGGCCCCAGGGAACCCGCGTACCGGTTCGAGATCCAGATCAAGATCGAGACCAATGAGCCGGACATCCTGGTGCAGGAGCCCTTTGAATGGGACCGCATCCACGGCACACGGGTGCAGATCGAGTTCAAGAGCACGATGGCGGCCAAGAAGAAGCTGCTTGAATACCTGCGGTACACCTCGGTCGTCAACCCCCATGCGCGGTTCCGCGTGGAACTCGACGACGAATCCTTCACCTTCGAGCGCGTCAGCCAGGAAGTGATCATCTGCCCGGTGGCGATCCAGCCCCACCCGCACGGCATCGAACTGGGCCAGTTCAAGCGCATGACGGCGGCGAGCGACTTGAAACTCCTTGAGTTCCTGGTCGAGGGATTCAGCCGTGTAGGAAAGAAGATCGCGCAGGAGATGTGCGACCGGGCCGGGCTGAAGGGCACCCTGAAAGCAAACGGGCTCTCTGCCGTCCAGCAGAAAGCCCTGCTTGCCGCCATGCAGGAGATCGCGGTTCCCGCACCCCCGACCTCCCAGTGCCTCTCCCCCATCGGGGAGGAACTGATCCGGCGCGGCCTCGACAAGGAGTTCCAGATGGACTTTGTTGCCGCACGCACCCGCCCGAACGCGGTCTTCTCGGGCCACCCGTTCATGGTCGAGGCGGCCATCGGGTACGGGGGAAAACTCCCTGCCGAGGGAAACGCCATCATCCTCCGCTTTGCCAACCGCGTTCCGCTGATGTACCAGCAGGGTGCCTGCGCCATCACGGAGTGCATCATGAACGTGAACTGGAAGGCCTACAACCTCTCGCAGCAGGGGCTCCCGATGGGCCCCGTGTTGATCCTCGTTCACGTGGCCTCCACCAACGTTCCCTTCACGAGCGAGAGCAAGGATGCGATTGCGAGCATTCCTGAGATCGAGAAGGAGATCGTGCTGGCCCTGCAGGATCTTGGCCGCGAACTCAAGAACTTCGTCTCGCGCCGTGACAAGAACAAGCTCGCCGAGGACCGGGCCCGGGCCGTCTGCGCGATCATCCCGGAGATTGCCGAGAAGGTGAGCGAGATCGTGGAGAAGCCCCTTGTCGATACCACGCCCATCGAAGGAAAACTGATGCGGAAACTGATCGCGAAGAAGGCCACCCGCAACGGCAAGGTGACGCTTGAACTTGCCAACTACAGCAGTTTTGACGGGGAGATCACGGTCTACGACATCTCTGCAGATGATGCAGCCGATGCGGTGCCGAAGGCGGATTTCGTAAGCGAGATGGACGGGCAGTTCACGAAGGTCTGGAAGATGACGATTCCCCCAAAAACGGTCTGGCATGCGGAATATTCCGGCAAGGGCGGGGGCATCCTGGAGGTACGCGGGATAGACGACAACAAGAAGATGGTGGTGGATCTCGATGTCTAAAGAGGAACTGGAGAAGAAGGCGCTCATATCGCTCCTCAACATCGCGAGCGCATGGTACGACCAGATGAGATCGGGCGAGATCCCGTCCATCTCGCTCCCCACGCGGACCAAGTACAATATCGAATTCGATGATACAACCGAGGTCTGGAAGTACGGGGAAAAAGAGAGCCTGCGGAATGCCGCATCTGCGAAGAGCGCAACCCACATCCTGAAGATGGCGTACGTGATCGCGTTCATCAAGCAGCAGCTCGCTGAGAACCGCTCGTCAACGCTGAGAGAGATGTATTACATCTCGGAGGGCTGGAAACGCGCGAAGTTTGGCGCGCAGGACGAGAGCAACTTCTTAATTGAAGATCTTGAGATTCTCTCGGAAGTGCCGCGCGAGGGGTTCCACCTCCATCCTGAGGAGAACGGGGCCTCGATCTACGGCCCGATGCGCATCCGCGAGGAGACGCGGAGGGGGATGAAGACCCTCCACTGCCAGGACGATGTCGGGCAGGCCGGGTACACGATCCCGAACAATGTGGAGAATATCGAGTTCGTGGACCATGATGCAAAGTTCGTGATTGCCATAGAGACGGGTGGTATGTACGACCGTTTGATCGAGAACGGGTTCGATGAGGAGCATAACGCGATCCTCGTCCACCTCAAGGGCCAGCCGGCCCGTTCGACCCGCCGCATGCTCAACCGAATCAGCACCACCTGGGACCTGCCGATCCTGGTCTTCACGGATGGCGACCCGTGGTCCTACCGCATCTACGGCTCGGTTGCGTACGGTGCCATCAAGAGCGCCCACATGTCGGAGATGCTTGCCACCCCGAAGGCCCAGTTCCTCGGGCTACAGCCGAGCGACATCCGGGACTACAACCTGCCCTCGGACAAGCTGAGCGATAAGGATATCGAGGCATTACGATCTGAACTGACCGACCCCCGGTTTGCTACCGATTACTGGAAGAAAGAGATCAATCTCCAGATCGAGATGGGACTCAAGTCAGAACAGCAGGCGTTTGCAGCACGGGGGCTGGATTTCGTGACGAAGAAGTATCTGCCGGACCGGCTGAGTGAGATGGGGATACTGAAGAGTTGAGATGAAAATGAATTCGGGAGATATGTATACTGACGGGAATTACCTGAAGAATAATCCTACGTGGGATGTGGAGGATGCCCCCTGGAAGGCCGATCTTATCTTTCGCATGCTGGAAAAAAACCGGATCAGACCCGCAAGTATCTGTGAAGTCGGGTGCGGGTGCGGGGAGATCCTGTTTCAGCTCCAGAAAAAACTACCAAGATCCACTCAACTCACGGGTTACGAGATTTCCCCTCAGGCGATCGAACTCTGTAAAGAGCGATCAAATGAACGGCTCACATTTTGTCTGAAAAACTATTGCGATGAAAGGGATAATTCCTGCGACTTAATCCTGCTGATTGATGTTATCGAACATCTCGAAGATTACTTCAGTTTTTTGAGGGATATCAAACCAAAAAGCCCGTACAAAATTCTCCACATCCCCTTGGAGATGTTTGTCCTGGCAATCCTCCACCAGCAGTTCCTTGTCGGTCAACGGAGAAAGGTCGGACATCTTCATTATTTCTCAGGAGATATTGTGCTTCAGATGCTCCGTGACATGGGTTATGAAGTCGTGGATTACCAGTATACTGCCGGTTATTCATTGCCGAGAAAATACGGGCTGATAGACAAAATGTTGAAAATTCCACGTTCTCTGTTGTTTCCCTGTTGCCCGGATTTTACCGTGAGGTTTTTTGGGGGATACTCGCTCCTCGTGCTGGTGAAATCGTGAAGATACGAGTAATGGCAAAAAAGCCAGAATTCCATGAGGCGGATAATGCCTGATTATACCATGGGGCTGTTTGCCAATATGTATCCGGCCTTTGATGGTGACTACCGGGGGATCTTTATCGAGCAGATGGTACGTGACCTTGAATTTCGGGGAGTGATGGTGAAAAAAGCGGTGAAGACCGGTGCATCTCCGGCTGGTTATATCCCGTTTTATTACGAATCTCTCCGTCTGTCCCGTAACAAAGACCTTGACCTGATGCAGGCGGAATACATCCCCCACAGCAGTATCGTTCCGGCCATTTTCGGGCGCAGGGATGTCCCGCTGATACTTAAATTCCATGGCGACGATGCGCGGATCTTCCCTTTTAAAAATCCGGTTTTCCGTCATATTACCCGGTCAATGATCCGTCGTTCTGCATATGTGATTACTTCAAGCGAAGAGATGCAAAAGCCGTTGATGGATCTGGGACTTGATCCTGACAGGTGCGCTGCGGTTCATACCGGAGTGGATACGAAGTATTTCACGCAGGGCTCAAAAGAGGAGGCACGCTGGGCACTTGGTCTTTCCATGGACACAACCATCTTCCTGTTCCTGGGTCGACTCCACCCGTGGAAAGGAATCTTCGAAATTATTGATGTGGCAAAACAATGCCCGGCATTTTCTTTCATCTTTGTTGGGCCGGGAACCATTCCCGACCATCCATCCAACTGTCACTTTACCGGCCCAAAAAACAAGGACGAGATCCGGACCTGGCTCCGGGCTGCGGACTGCCTCCTCCTGCCAACGTACACAGAAGCGGCCCCTGCTGCGGTTATGGAATCTTTTGCCTGTGGGCTTCCTGCAATAACAACCGATGCCGGCGGTTGCCCGGAGATTGTTGAGGATGGGAAGAATGGGTTGCTTGTTCCTGTACGCGACGTACCTGCTTTGAAAAATGCGGTGGAATGGATGCATGACAATCCAAAGGAACGCCACGGCATGGGGATTAATGCGAGGACTACGGTTTGCCAGCGGTATGATCATCAAATCCTTACGGAAAAACTGATCGGGATTCATACCCTGCTCATTAATCTATAACCGTTTTTCCAGAATTCAATGTCCTCTCGGAGAATGTTGTAGGAAAGGATTTTATCGGCTCGGCAAGAAATATATAGAAAATTACTTCGCGGGTTTACGATGAAGAACTTCTATCAGGGTAAGAGCATCTTAATCACTGGAGCTGCCGGTAGTATCGGTCAGGCACTTGTTGAAAAGATTCTGGGGTATGATCCAAAAGTCATACGCCTTTTTGATAATAATGAGAATGGTCTTTTCAATTTACGTCAAATATATTCTGGAGAAGCCGGTAAAAAAGTCCGTTTTCTACTGGGTGATATAAAGAGTCTGAATCGGCTCCAGTATGCTTTTCAGGGAATTGATATTGTAATTCATGCTGCATCCTATAAGCACGTTCTCGAGTGTGAATATAATCCCCTTGATGCTGTCGAAACAAATATTCTTGGCACAGCGAACGTAATTCAGGCTGCAATTCACCAGAATGTAAAAAAGGTGGTATTCACCAGTTCCGATAAGGCTGCAAACCCCTCAAATACGATGGGGACGACCAAGCTCCTTGCCGAAAAACTGATGATCGCTGCAAATGAGTACGGGGCCCGGACTACGGTCTTCTCCTGCTGCAGGTTTGGAAATGTTGTCGGTACCAGCGGATCGGTGATCCCTCTTTTCAAGAAACAGATACTCGAAACTCATAAGGTGACGATAACAGATCCCGCAATGACACGGTTCATGATCACACAGGATACCGCCATCGATCTGGTACTAAAGGCCGGGATTCTCTCAGAAGGTGGAGAAATATTTATCTTCAAGATGCCCGTTGTCCGGATTGAGGATCTTGCCAATGCGATGTGTTCACGGTACGGGAATGCCAGAAAAGAGATCATCGGGAAAAAACCTGGTGAAAAAATGTACGAAGAGATCATGACCGAAGAGGAGATGTCCCGGGCATATGAAGGACAGGATATGTATGTCATATTCCCGCAGACTAAGGCTATTGATTACGAAAATTACACGGGTTATACACCGGTATCTCAGATAAAGCACTCCTCAGAACTTCCTGCATTATCACAGCAGAATATTCTCCAGCTCCTCGATGAGGCAGGTATATGAAAGTACTCGTGACCGGTGGAGCCGGATTTATCGGAAGATGGGTAGTTAAAAAACTGCTCCATGACGGGCATTTAGTCTGGGTCCTCGATGATATGTCCAATGGCAGTCCAGACAATCTCGCGGAGTTTGTGGGTAATCCGGCTCTCATTGTAATAACCGGGGACATCAAAAATCACGCAGTTCTGGCATCATTATTTGAAAATAAATTCAACCTTGTCATTCATCTTGCTGCAAATATTATTGTCCAGGAAAGTATTGACAATCCCCGCAAGGTCTTTGAAAACGACGTGGTTGGGACTTTCAATGTTTTGGAAGAGGCAAAAAAAGCAGGGTCGCGGTTTGCTTTTATGAGTACCTGCATGGTGTACGATACAGCATCTGCAGCAGGTGCAATTGCCGAAACACACCCTACCAAAGCGGCTTCACCATATGCCGGTGCGAAATTATCCGGGGAAAATATGGTACAGTCATATTTCCATGCATATGATCTTCCCACGGTAATCCTGCGTCCTTTCAACACGTATGGGCCTTACCAGAAATCCACCGGTGAGGGTGGTGTAATATCAGTATTCATCCAGAAGGACCTGAATAGTGAAGATCTCAACATCTATGGTGATGGGACACAGACCCGGGACCTGATGTATGTCGAGGACTGTGCTGACTTTGTTGTGCGGGCTGCAATGAGTGACAAGTGTACCGGTCAAATTGTCAATGCCGGGCTAGGGACGGATGTCACGATAAACGACCTGGCTGCGATGATCTGTACGGACAAGTCACGGATCAAACATGTGGAGCACATCCATCCCCAGAGTGAGATACCAAAACTGGTATGTGATCGCTCGAAGGCAAATCGGTTATTGGGATGGGAGCCGAAGACATCTCTGAAAGAAGGGATTGCGAAAACTAGAGATTTTATTTCGAATCTCTAACCAAATATACATTTTTTTATTTCATCGCCAACTTGAAAAATAAAAACCGATGTTAACCGGGTGAGAAATGTCTAAATCGTCGAGTAAAAAACTGGTGATGCTTGATAATATTGATTCGGCAAATTTTTCATTTGCCTGTGCATGTGCAGAAAAAAACGAGACTGTCTGCTTCTTCGAAATCGATAATAAAATTGTAAATCGCCCCAGTGTTCAGAAATATCTTAAGAATTTTTCGTTTATAGATTTATCAAAAGTTATTTTCGATTATGAACTATTTATGAAATCTCTTGCATGTGCTCAGACGAATCTGGATACGATCTTTGAAAAATATTTCAAAAAAACTCCTTCAATATCAGTTGCAAAAAAACTGTATAACTACCCTGGTATTGAAGATTTGTATAAAAAGGAAGTTCTTTTACAACTCAATGATATTTACTACATCCATTTTCGGATTAACACTTATATTGAGGGATACAGGGGTCAGGTGGAATATTTTCCTTCTGAAAATATTGAGATCCATTTTGACAGCAATTCGCCACTTTCAGAAAAAGTTAAGGTTAAAACACATCCAAAATTTAGGATCGCAATAAATACGTATAGCAAAAAAGTTATTGAAATTGTAAATTTTTTTTATCCTCTGTATATTCTTCTGAAAAAAGTCAAATGGATCTCTTTTGGTAAAAACACCAAAAAAAAATACCTGTTGGGAATAAACACAAATCTTCCCGGTTTACTCACATGGAACTACCATTACATAGAATATCTCATCGATGAGTCCTATGGAATCCGTATGAATGAAGTCCTGTTTGTAGATGAGACCTATCAAAAAGAGATCCCAGCAGAATTTGTAGACACCGGATTCGAATATTTTAATTTCCTCACGAAAAGGGAAATAATCAGTCTGGAATACCTTTTCAAAGTCTTTTGGTTTTTCTTACCCTCATGGTTCCGTTGCTTTTTTCATTCATTTTTTGAGAATCGTCATATGGTTAAGGTTTCCCGTCTTATGCTCTCGGACTATATCCGTTGGAATCTTTTGATGGACATTGCAGAAATCCAGAACCACGTTACAATACTCCTGCCAGACAGAATATCAAAAAACCTGATCTTCTCACAACACGGTACGAGAACATGGTATATTTATCCTGACAATTATGCAGGTGATTACCATACCGGGTGGGATGAGAATATCCGGATAGCAGGTATCTATTCATTTATTCATGCAGATTTTGCAGTTGTATTTGGGGACAAAATCAAACGATATTTCTCAAACCACAGGAATCGTTTTAAAAATTATTTTACTGTAGGGGTCCTCGCATCCCAACGGGTTCGGGAGATTCGGGAAGGAACACTCCCGTCCAAGGTTGAAATGTTAATAAAAACAAAAAAAGGGGCACATCCGATAATTGGGATATTCGATACAACATTTGTAGATTATGGGCCGGTAAAAATTAAAGATGGAGTTCAGTTCGGAAATGACATCCTGAAATTATTGAATGATTTTCCGGAAATTTTTGTAATTTTCAAGGAGAAAAAGCAGCGCCGTCATGTGAAGGGCCTCGTTTCTGTATATACACAGATTGAACAGCACCCCCGCTGTCTCACCATCCTGAAGGATGAAAAAGATTGTTTTTTTTCATCAGATGTAATAGCATATTCGGATCTTGTAATCTCAGCAGCATACTCTTCAACCGCTGCTGAAGCATGGGGCATTAAAACAAAAGCAATTTATTACGATATTGCCGGAACGGATCTGGGAGAACAGTATTATTTTAACAAATTCCCAAATCTGGTTGCCCATGATTATGACGAGTTAGTAAAATTAGTAAGATACTGGCTTTATGAAATATCCAATGATGAATATGAGAACTATTTTAAAAAATATGTGCAGGGTGAAATTGATCCGTATCTCGATGGGAACGCGATAACCCGCCTGCATAAATTATTACGAATGACATGATTTGATTCTGATAAGGCCCACAAGAGGAGTTCGTTTCACTTATTTCCGGAGAAGTAAACGGCTTGTTCCTTTTTAAAATGTTTTCACTAACACATAAAATTTAATAAATCCGGATATTGCATTTTGGAATTGATAGTCTTCACAGGTTCTGTATATCCCGCATTTTTTACCATACTGACGAGGGATGCAAGTCCAAACACATGGGCGTCTTCATGAGATTCATTGATATTCGACAAATAAAAAGGACAGAATGATTCTGCATGTTGTTGTATTCCCGTCGTATTAACTTAAGTGTTTATTATTTTTCCGTTCATTGGGTAATAGAGTGGACAATTTATCCGGCCTCTATTTTTTTAACTCGAAAGAAATTTCCAGGACCAATTACAACCATTTAACCGCAAAAAAATTCCAGATAATTGTAATTTATACTTTATTATTCCCGCGAAAAAGATCCGAAAAACAGTAATATTGTTTCGTACAACCTAATATCACGTAAATATCAAATAATGGTCATTGTTATGCCAATAAAAGACTTTATTTTTGAATTGATCGATTTTTACATCCGAGTCACACCCAATAATCAATTTTTTAATAAATTACGCTGTAATTATTTCAAAAAAAGGTTAAAATTTGGGTCAAATCCCCAGACAATCGGATATTTAACAGAAATTTCAACGCCCGACCATGTTTTTATTGGAGAATCATTTATCCGTCCTTTTGTAATTATTTCACCAGAACCTTCAGAGATCTTTATCGGCAATAATTGTATGGTAGCACCCTTTGTAATGATCCGAGCTGGTGAACATGATTTTTCAAGAACCGATATCCCCATTCATCAGCAGGGTTTTGTTGGCAGGCCGATAGTGATCGAAGATGATTGTTTAATTTCCAGTCATGTTACTATTACCGCAGGTGTTCGTATCGGAAAAGGATCGATTATCGGAGCAAATAGTGTCGTTACAAAGGATATTCCCCCCTATTCCATCGCATTTGGGTGTCCGGCAGAGGTTTACAAATGCCGGTTATAGATATTTTTCCGGAAATCTGATGTAAGGTAGGATTAATTTACGACAGGAAACAAATCACCCTGATGGCAAATTAATAACCTAATTTTCTTACCAACTACTAAAACCCCCGGTGTAAAAAATGGATAAAAAAATCATCCTTTCGATTCACAATGAAAATATTCTCAAAGAATTCCTGAATTCAGACAATTCCTCTTTTTCATTCATATATCTTGGCACGCGAAATACTGAAATTATTGCAAGGCTGGAAGAAAAAAGCCATTCCGAATATACCATTTTTTCGCATAACAAAGGTGAGAACGAGCAGTTTATTATTCAGTATCTGGAACTGATCGGGCAGCTCAATAATGAGTGCCCATCGAAATACTGGTGGGTAACTGGTCTCTCTGCAAAAAACCGGTTTCTGTCCTCGTTTTTTGATAACCTTTTCATTTTCACTAAAATAATTCAATTCTTAAATAATGACAATGGCTCCCTTCTGATTATCAACCCCCCGGATGAAATAATCGAATCCCTCAAACAGTTCACTCGTGATAAGTCAATAGATCTCACGGAATTACTGCCAGCGTTTTTCTCAAGAATTTCTTCTGGGATTAAACACTCCACTAATCGGATCAAAGAAAAAGTCTGGTTTATTTTCGATATCTGGAAACGAATTTTCCTTTCCCGTATGTATCTGCAGAAAAAAGTGGATGGGATTATCCGGAAATGTAATAACCTGTATATTTTAAGGTCATGGTTTTACTATCACACAATTAACGAAAACGATGAATACCATGATTCGTTTTTTGGGCCCCTTCCTGACTATTTAACGAGAAATGGAGAAAATCTTGTAATTGTGTGTGGGATTTTTGGAAATTATCACCAAATTCTTAAAAAAATTGCACGAACCAGACAAACCATTGTTACTGAAGAGTTTTTTTTATCATACTTGGATCCCATCCGGGCTGTCCTCGAACTTCGAAAAAACAAGCCCCTGTTTCATAAACCAATTATTTTTAATGGGTTGGATATTGTTGGGATTATACAGGGGGAGATCGATAAGGAATATTCACATGAACAGATATTGCGTGATTTTATCTACTTTTTCCAAGCAGAACGGCTTATTGCAAGGACTTCGATTCATACATTTACAACAACCTATGAGAATAATCCTTGGGAAAAAATGTATTATTCGGCATTTTCTCAATATTCCCCTCATACGAACATCATTGGTTACCAGCACACCATAATCACAGAGTCCTCCATTAACCTCCGTCTTGGCCGAAAAGAAAAAAATAATGTACCTCTCCCCCATCGTATTATCACAATTGGACAGGTTTCAAAACAGTACCTTGAACAGATCGGAAATTATGATGCCTCACAAGTTGTTTCTGGTTGTGGATTGCGGTTTGACTCTCTTGACAGAAAAAATCTGGCGCTAAGACAAATAAAAAACCGGATATTATTTGTACCTGGGGGTATTACTTCCCGGGTTCTTGAAATGACCAATTATGTCCATCGGGCCCTCAAGGATTCTGATTATACGATAACACTCCGGCCACACCCTTACCTCCCAGTAAAAGATTTTCAGAATTTACTCGATTTTGATTATTCAAAATGCGGTCTCTTTAATGAATCAAAGATTAAAGAAGTCAATGCGGATCTGGAATCAAGCGATATGGTGATCTATGATGCAAGTACCCTTGCACTTGAATCCTTTCTCGTAGGGGTCCCGGTTATTCACATCCCTCTTGATGATATTCTAAGTTATGATCCCCTGTATCACTTTGTCGATTTCAAGTGGGAAGCAGAAACTGAAGAGGATCTGGTAAATGTAATAGAGCAAATCTATACCCTTTCGGATGAAAAATACCACGTATTACAGGAAACGGCACATGAATATGCAAAATCTTACGCACGTAATGTTACTAAAGAAACACTTAGCTCATTTAGAATGAGATAATAACCAGAAAAAAGTGCTCTGTAGAAAACCTTCGCAAGAATAAATTGTAAGAATCGGTGAAGGTTACAGACAATCATTTTATTGGCGATTTCCTTTCTCTGGATGAAATATTGTCTTGCTTTGAGATCGCCACTGAACTTTCTTTTAAGGACAGAGAATTTGGTTTCCACGATTTGCCGTCTGGGATAAACAACATCATTGAACTGTTGGGCCATCTCCTGACGATATGTACCTCCAACGATTTCATTATTCCAAGAGTGGATCGGGATAACGGAATTAGCATGGAGGTCTTCTCGGATTAGTCGATGAATAGCTTCAGAGTCATATCCTCTGTCCATGACGTAGCAGTCCGACTTCCGGGTTTTGTGGCATTGTCGGAGCAATTTTTCGGCATGACGGGTATCGTGGACCCGGCTTTTCGAGGCAACGAACCCGGTAATCGCATGAAGATCGGTATCAACCGAGATCGAAGTTTTGATGAAATGTTTTCGGATCTTCTTGGTTCTTTCGGAGAAATAGTGGCTGCAATAACCACTGGTAAAGCCGGATGAATCGATGGCTGTGATGGGAATTTTATCGTCGGTAGAGTAGAACAGGTTCACGGTTTTTTTGAAGGTAATCCGAAGATACAGGGATTTGATCCGGCGGAGGAATTTTTGGAGTGTGGTGAAATGCGGTACAATCGTGAGATCAAGGATCTCCTAAACATTCTTCATATCTCCGACATCCTCGATGAATTCCCGGTAGTGCTGGTTCCGGTAATCTTTGAGGAGAACAAGCGCGAGAAGCTGATGTTGAGTGTAGATCTTTTTTGAATATTTGCAGGAATAGGGAGATATTTTCGTTGACGTTACAACTGATAACGCGGCCTGGATAAACCTGATATTCCGGCTCGCTGATCTCTTAATTGTCTCCTTGCGTTTTGAGCACACACTCTTGTAAGGAGACAATGTACCTTAGATCTTTCGGTCGTCGGTACGATCTATTTTCGATTAGGATTTCAACAGAGCAGAAAAAAGAATATTGTTAAACTCGTTTCAACCTTTTTTTTAAATTTTGGTAAAAATATGTTTCAGGAAGGTTTATTTGGACAGAATATACCGGTGATCCCCATCCCCCCACATCTCTTTTGCATCCTTGACCTTTTTGCGGTCAATGGCATTATCCAAGTCAAATGAGTTCTTACCAATAATTTTCTTATAACTGAATCCAACATCATCAAGCATTTCATGCAATTCTTTTGTAGTGGTGAGTCTCTCAACAGGAACATACCATGTATCACAAAAGATGAACCGGTTAGATGGCATTCCAATGCAATTTAGGATCTCCTTAGTGTAATCAAGAGGAATTTTATTGAAAATATTTCTCATCACTGCACGGGTATTCCAGAAGAATCCTCCCGCCCCATAGACGAATAAAAATGCGTTTCCAGACGGTTTTAAAACGCGATATATTTCCTGCAATCCCTTTTCCATTGAACTCGAGTGGTGGATAACTCCATTACAAAAGACAAAGTCAAAGTATTCGTCTTCAAACGGTAATTCCAGAACATTTCCTTCCTGGAACGTGACGGGGATTTTGTTTTCTTTGCAGAAATCCTGTGCAGCACGGAATGCCTTGCCCTGAAAGTCTATCCCATATACGTTTTTAGCTCCTAGGGATGCTAATGCAATTGAATATCGTCCGGAACCACATCCCATATCGAGAACACGCCCACTTTTGATGTTTGATTTTATCACAGGATCTGGCAAACGGTTTTTTATCAGCTTGATGCTCTCTTTTGTCAATGTCTCATTATTGAAGGATTTCCATAAGGATGAATAGAGATCTGACGTATCTTTTTCCAAAACTCCGCTATTGTGTTTCCTGATATCAAATCTTAATTTATACGGTACTACTACATCTGAAAAATGATCTCCCAGTTCTAAAAGCTGATCAATTTTCCGGTTCATGAAGACGACTGGATCATCATGGACAAAGTTTGCATATGGTTCAGATGGCCACAAAAAACGATGAAGTTCATGGCAGAGAATTACAGCAAGATATGGCTGACCATTATCGACCATACGAACACATGTTTTTTCGAATTTAGTTAATTTTTTATAAAAATGTTTTTCACCGGGAGAAAGTTCAGTCATTTGGATACCTCTCATTTTATTGCGGGGGAATCCTCATAAACATTAGCCAGTGACTATCAGCATGTTTTTTGATTGCTCAAATATGCTAGAATATGGTAAACCGTATCAATTCAGAACTGATAGAAAAAATAATTATTAGTCATTTATTGTTGCCTTTCCCTCAAGAATAATTTTTTCTGCAAGCCAGAGATCGTACATATCATGAATGTCAACAGAGGCTGTTTCTGAGGAATTTTCAACAATGTCAACAGAATCGCCAAGACGGCGTCCGTTTTTAATGAAATGCACTCGGGTTGCACAAGCGAGTCCGGTTTCTTCGCGATACAGGTGTTCACGCGTTTGTCGGGGACCATATTGGATATCATGGGCAAGTTTCACAAACTTGCCATTAATTTTTCTCCAGTAGTTTTTATGGGTTGGATATCCAATGAAAACGGAATCCAGTTGATCATTATTCACCAAGCGGGAAATCACCTCCATCAGCATGTATTTTTTTCTGAAGATGTCAGTCGGCTGTAAAAAAACAACGATATCGCAAAAGTAACCTTCATGCTCTTCAAGCCAATCAACCGCATGCTTGAGAACAGGTTCTGTAGGTGTATCGTCCTGTGCAAGATTGAGGGGACGAAGGAATGGCACCTCCGCACCGTATTTTATCGCAGCCTCCGCAATTTCTTCGCTGTCCGTAGTAACGATTACCCGGTCAATAAGTGGACAATTTTTTGCAGCTTCAACAGAATATGAAATCAGAGGCTTTCCGGCAATCGGCCTTAAGTTTTTATTCAATATTCCTTTTGATCCGCCACGTGCCGGGATTATTGCTACACATTTTTTCTCACTCATATGATGGCTCCAATATTGTATAACCCTATTACATCAGATATGACTTAATTATTGGTTTTCAGCCCACCAATCCTTGATGATAAGATTAGCCAGGTGAGACCCGCTCTGCCTGCCAACATCAAGGGCAAATATGAAGTCATCAATTTCAAGCATCCCCACATTATGACCTAACCGTTCCCCTTCCCAGACCGTGAATGGATAGGATACGGAAACCAAACCTGAAATTCCAATATGAATTGGCTTTTTAAATTGACTTGGTATGAATCCTTCATCAATCATTTTCATCTGGCCATTTTCTTCAATCCAAGAGGATCGATATTCTTTCATGACCGGTATGACAGTATCATAACCACCCCGTATGAGGTTTTCGATTGCGATATCGATAAGGTTTTTTGGCCTGAATGGATGCATAATGCTGAGATAGATGATCAAATCCGGAATGATTCCTTTGTTTTCAAGTTTTGTAAGACTGAATTTGAAAATATCCTGTAATTCAATATATCCAAGGGATAACTCCTGAGGTCTTTCAAGACAGATATCGGCACCCAGGTTTTCTGCAACCTCCAGTACTTGAGGGTTATCGGAGGTTACCACAATTGTTTTTATGTACTTGGATTGCGATGCACGTTTGATTGTATACTCAAGAAGTGGGTGATCCCCAAGATATGTTACATCCCCTTTAACTGGGATCAAACAAACAATATTGAGTTTATTGGGGTCAATGAAATTGTTGTAATTTATAACATCATGCTTTTCGAGAATCTGGATAATCCTGTCACACCGAGATGGATCCATACCCTGATGAATACCGTGGTAGTGGTAAACCCGTGCTTCAGGTTCATAGATTATCGTATGGCCTCTCCTGATGACCTCCTGTGCCCATAACCGGTCCTCGATATTAGTTATCCGGTCATCAAAAGGGATCTCATTCCAGATTGATCGCCGTAATGCGCTGTTTGCATTATGGAAAAATGTGTCTTTTTTCTGGACGATCTTATCCAAGCCGAAAGTGATAAGCAAATCTCGTTTGTCAAACGAGCTGCTGAACGATAGCGGTTCTTGCCTTCCATAGACGCCGGCCACATTATTGTCCGATAAATCCTGAATGAGTTTTTCGAGCCATTCATTATTCACTGGGATACAATGTCCCGACAAACAGACAATATACTCTCCTGTTGAGGCACGAATCCCGATATTCAGGGCTTTACCTGGAAGATACTCATCGATATTCACGATTTTTACATCAAATTGTTTGACTTTCTCAAGGGTTTTATCCGTGCTGTTGTTATCAACAATAATCACTTCAAAATCGCTAAAAGTTTGATTAAATACACCGGTCAGACATGACGTAATCCATTTTTCTTCGTTCTTTGTCCGTATTATGATTGAGACTTTTTTATTCATAATGATCAGTCATTATTTAGTATCTTTTTTAATGATGGATGAAATTGCCTGCAGGTCTTTCATCAATGATTCGAATTGTGAAAAATTCAGGGCCTGGAGCGGATCAACCCATGCTTTGGCGGGATCCGGATGTACTTCGATAAGAAGACCTTCTGCACCGGCAGCAACTGCTGCTCTGGATATCGGGGTAACATATGACCTCTTAAACGTTGCATGGCTGGGATCGATAAAAACAGGTACCGAAGGTGCATATTCGTTCAGTGCCGGAATTGCCTGAATGTCAATAATTGCACGTGATTCAACATTATGGGTATGTGGTACCGCAACACCGCGTTCACAAAAAACAAAATTATGTTTTCCTCGTGCCTCGAAATGTTCTGCAACACCAAGAAGCGACCGGAGACTTTCCCCGTAATGTCGTTTTATCATTATGGGTTTGTGAATTTTTGATAATGTTTCGATAAGATCCATGTTAAACATGTGCCGATATCCGATTTGGAACATGTCCACGTATTCGGACATCAATTCAACGGAATCTGCGTAGATGATTTCTGATATCACTGGTAGATTATATTTATCCCCGGCTTCTTTCAGATATGCTAACCGCGTTTCAGCCAGGCTATAAAGTTCAGATTTTGGAAGGATACGTTTACGATCCGGGCTCGGTGCGGTGCAGTCCGAATCTGGTTTTGCGAGTGGATCCCCATAGGGGAATGTAAGGGGTTTAAATACACCGCCGCGAAGCATGTGTGCCCCGGCTTTTTTTATCTCGCGTGCCGTATCTAAAATCTGAGTTTTACTTTCGACCGTGCACGGTCCGGCCATTACGGTAAGTTCATGCCGTTTGATTGTATGGTTTTTTACCGTTATTTTTCGATCAACATTCTTCCTTGATACTAAGGGTATATTATTTTCAATATCATTTGACGAGATATCTTTCATCCAAATCACTCCGGTTTAATCAAGCAGCCATTTTTGTTCCGGATCTACGAAACCACAAAGTGTATTTCCTTTTCCTGCAAGGAAAAATAAATAATATAGCATGCAACCCGGGCCTGCAACAATCTGATGATATCCCCAAGGGATCAGGGTGATAGTATTATCTGTCAGAGGAATCAGTTCGTGAACTTCTCTCTCCGGGGAGTATGTTCTCTGAATTCCCCAATCAGATACCTTTTGGGTTTTAAAAAAATATAACTCCTCATGAAGGGATTCAACAGGAACATTATCATTCTCATGTTTATGCGGAGGTGTTCCCGACCAGTTCCCCGGAAAATTTATTGTTTCGCCCATTATGAGGTTTTCAGAGAAACCTTTGGGTGGAATAACTGTTCTGACCTCTCTTGCCCAGTTGTCTTTCCCCACGATAGCCACCATTATGTCGGATTCCCGGATTATCCGGGGAACCCCGGTTGTTTTTGCTTTACTGTAACAGAATGCTGCAGTCAGTCCATTTCCGGATAGAGAAAACGTGTGTTTTGGAGGAATATATGCAGCCTGTGGTAGTCCGGAAAAGACATTTTCACGATTACCGATATTAAAAGATTCATTATTTATGGTGATCGTACCTTTTCCTGATAAAATCATTATCCCCAGTTCCCGATCCCTGGTATTATTCGCATATATCGTTTTACCGGTTACATTGAGGATTCCAAATTCATCAATATGTGAATAACCACAGGCATTGCCCGGAATACCTGTATATCCTTCTTTTTGTGAATAATTTAGGGCAAAACTGTTCATAAAAAGAATTAGGTTTCTTGAGCATTAATGGTTTTTATAAACTGCAGAAAACTATGCATTGCATCGTTCTCAGTGGGAAGTAAAAGCATTTCTCCGGATATATATCCCTGATAACTGATATCATGTAATGCCTCGAAAATCTCAGCAAATTGGATGTGGCCGGCACCGGGGTAATGACGATTGCTGTCAGCGATATGTAAATGGGATAATAGTGACCCGCACTCCTGAATACTCTGAGGAATGGCTGATTCTTCGATATTCATATGGAATGTGTCTGCAAGTATCTTCAGGTTTGGAGATCCCATGCTTTCAATAAAACTTATGGTTTCGGAGATAGTATTGAGGAAACAGCATTCATACCGATTCAGGGGTTCGATAATGAGATTCACATCCGCTCTATGGGCATGATCCAGGCATACCCCCAGAGATTCCTGTAGTATGGATGATAGCTCTTTTTTTCCAAAGGTTGTATCTATAGAACCTCGGATTAAACCTATAATTACAGATGATCCCAATTCATGCGCAAAATCAATATGTGATATAAGACGGTTTATTGCGATTGCACGTTTCTTCAAATCAGTATGGGTTAAGGATAATCCCTCATCGACAAATGCCTGCCCGGTGCCGATAGCCGGAACTTCTAGATGATAGTCGGATAAGTACTGCAGCAGTTCGGTTTTGTTTATTTCATCAGGATTACGTATTGCCAGTTCCACACCATCAAACCCGAGATCGGTCATATGTCTGAATCGGGACTTAAAATCAGTTTCAGGCTGTATAACTGCGTTAAACCGGGTTTTTTGCAGGGATATTACAAATGATTTTTTATAACCCGATTTTTGAGGATTCATACAATCATATTATTGGAAGAAACTACAAATTTATTGCGATCTAAAAAAACTCAGAGAAGTTTTTATTCGTTCCTAACAGATATTTATACCAATTTCTGTGACATTTGTTGCCATCAGGTAAACAGAATATGAACAGATAATGCAGATCAATGAGATTAACCGAAATTCAAATCAGAGTCAAAAATGCACGTTTCAGTTATTGGTACGGGATATGTAGGATCGGTTACTGGTGCCGGTCTTGCAGAACTTGGAAATATTGTAACGTTTGTCGATATCGATCAAGAAAAACTCGCTCAAATCCGTTGTGGAAAAGCACCAATAATCGAACCCGGATTGGAAGAGATTATTCGAAAAAATATCGCACACATTAAAACCACCACGAGTATTGATATTGCGGTCAATGAAACGGATGTCACATTCATCTGTGTAGGTACTCCTTCAAATTCTAATGGCTCAATAGATTTACGTTACATAAAATCAGTAAGTGAACAATTGGGACAGACTCTGAAAAATAAAAAGAAATATCACACTGTTATTGTCAAGAGTTCGATCCTGCCTTCGACAACTGATACGATCGTGATCCCATTAATCGAAAAAAAATCCGGAAAACGTGCAGGTGAATCTTTTGGTATTTGTTCGAACCCTGAGTTCCTTCGCGAAGGATCTGCAGTGTTTGATTTTTTCCATCCTGAACGAATAATTGTGGGGTGTCATGATGAGAAGACCCGAAGACAAATAAAAAAACTCTACTCCTCATTTGCCTGTACAAAAATGTTTACCGATATCCGTACTGCTGAAATGATAAAATATGCAAGCAACGCATTTCTTGCCACTAAAGTAAGTTTTGCAAATGAGATCGGAAATATCTGTAAAAAACTTTGTATTGATAGTTATGAAGTTTTCAAGGGTGTTGGAATGGACAATCGGATTAACCCTCATTTTTTGCGTTCCGGTGTTGGTTTTGGGGGATCGTGTTTCCCAAAAGATGTGAATGCACTAATCAGACAAGCACAGGATCTCGGAGAAAAACCGCGGATTCTTTCATCAGTTATTACCACCAATGACAGACAACCCGAAAAAATGTATAGTTTATTAAAAAAACATGTATCTGTCAAAGGAAAGACAATTGGGTTATTAGGGCTTTCCTTTAAACCAGGAACAGACGATATCAGGGAAAGCAGGGCTATACCCCTGATTAAAAAACTACAGAAAGCAGGTGCCAATATTGTTGCTTATGATCCTGTTGCAATGACAAATCTTCAGGAGTTAATCCCAGATATCCGCTATGCCGAATCTCCAGTTTCGGTTCTGCAATCGGATGCAATCCTGATCATTACAGAATGGGAGGAATTTGAACATCTGGATTACTCTGGAAAAATCGTTATTGATGGGCGACGTGTTGAAAAGGCGCGAAATGAAGCAAAGGTGTATGAAGGTGTGTGCTGGTAATGCAGGTTAAAAAGGCCGTTATTCCGGCTGCAGGGATGGGTACCAGGTTTCTCCCTCTCACAAAGTCAATGCCAAAAGAGATGCTCCCAATAATCGATCGCCCCGTGATCCACTATGTGGTGGAAGAAGCAATTCACTCAGGGATCACAGATATCCTAATCATAACCGGCAGAGGAAAACGTGCTATCGAGGACTATTTTGATGCCTCTCCTGAGCTTGAAACATACCTGAAAAACCATAACAAATCAGAATTATTATCAGCGCTTGAACAGATCTCTGACGCAGGTTGCATTCATTATATCCGGCAAAAAGAACCAAGAGGACTCGGTGATGCCCTGCTGCATGCCCAAAAACATTGTGATGGTGAGCCCTTTGCAGTCTTGCTGGGGGATGATATCATGAAAGATCACATTCCCTGCACACGCCAGTTGATGCAAACATTTGAAAAAAAGCAATCCCCCGTTATTGCAGTTCAGAATGTTGCTCTCGAAGATACCCTGAATTATGGTATTGTCAGAGGCCGTAAAATTGAACAAAACCTGTACCAGATTGATAATATTGTTGAAAAACCACATCCCGTAAATGCCCCTTCAACATTGGCTTCTATCGGCAGGTACGTGTTTATCCCTGAAATTTTTGATTACTTGAGATCAACTGCCCCTGGTGTGAATAAGGAAATTCAGCTTACCGATGGGATCAAGAGCATGCTGGAAAAGCATCCGTCATATGCTTACCTTTTCACGGGAAAACGGTATGATACCGGTAACAAACTGAAATATATCCAGACCATCATCGAATTTGCCCTTGCCGATGATAAAATGAAAGAACCATTGAGCAGGTATCTGAAAGATGTGATTAAAGAATGAGATTCCTTGTTACAGGTTGTGCCGGTTTTATCGGGAGCCATATTGTCGATCGTCTTTTATCAGAGGGACATTCGGTTATTGGTATTGATTGTTTTACGGATTATTACAGCAGAAAAAACAAGGAGAAGAACATATCACAGTCGTTAGCAAATCCGGACTTTACCCTTCTGGAAAAAGACATATGTGATATGGAGTGTTTTCCTGATGTGGATTTTGTTTTTCATGAATCTGCACAAGCAGGAGTAAGGGCCTCTTGGGGAAGTTCATTTGAAATTTATACCCGAAATAATATTGAATCTACCCAGCACCTTCTGGAATGGTATAAAAAACGACCGCTAAGGAAGTTTGTGTATGCCTCATCTTCTTCAGTATATGGTGATACAACCTTACCGATGCATGAAAGTCTGAAGTTACAACCTTTGTCGCCGTATGGGGTCACGAAACTTGCGGCGGAACACCTCTGTTATCTTTACTGGAAAAATTTTGGAATTCCCACAGTTTCCCTTCGATATTTCACCGTATATGGTCCACGTCAGAGACCGGATATGGCAATAAATAAATTTTTCAGGGCATTACAGTCCGGTCAGGATATCGAAGTATATGGTAATGGGGAGCAGACTCGTGACTTCACGTATATCAGTGATATTGTAGACGCAAATATTCTTGCAGCAGATTCAACTTCGGAAGGAGTGATTTTTAATGTGGGGGGGGGAAGTCGGATTACAGTTATCGATTTGATCCATCACATCGAGGATATAACTGGCATAAAAGCATCATTAGTATACCGGGACACCCAAAAGGGAGATGTTACAGATACTCTTGCTGATATATCCAGAATACGATCAATACTGCGATGGAATCCAAAAATTGCCATCAGACAAGGATTATTCAGATACCATGAATGGTTGATGAAAGCATAATCTTACTCTGTAGTTTTGCCGTATGCAACCAATCTCCGGGAACGCGTTGTTGAAAACAGAATAAAACAAGTGAAATTATGTGTGGAATTGTCGGGTATTATGGGAGTGGGAATCAGCATGATAATATATCAGAAGCATTATCTGCAATTTCACATCGAGGACCTGACGACAAAGGCATATTTCAGGATGGCCCGGTATCTCTGGCACATGCCCGTCTGAGTATTATTGATTTATCCTCTCTTGGGAGGCAACCTATGAAAGACGAGGCAACCGGGGTCGTAATCGTTTTTAACGGTGAAATCTACAATTATCTCGAACTACGGGCGAAACTAGCCGGAGAATCTTTCATCGGTTACAGTGATACAGAAGTTATATTAAAGCAGTACCTGAAGTCCGGTATTTCCTGTGTTAGCAAATTGCGGGGGATGTTTGCATTTGCAATATGGGACCCTCGTATAGATACAATTTTTTTATGCCGTGATCGTTTCGGAATAAAACCATTGTACTACTGCCAAGACGGGCTGTCCCTATTGTTTTCATCAGAGATTAAAGGAATTCTCGCATTTGGGATTCCGGCACATCTGAACTTGAGGGTAGTTTCGGATTATTTACGGCATGGACTCACGGCACATAACAATGAAACTTTTTTTGCTGGTATTCACTCGTTTCCAGCGGGTACGGTAGGTACTTATTGTCAGGGAAAACTAACGTTTTCAACGTATTGGTTCCTGGATGACCTGAACCAGAATTGTGGGAATGGGTCGGATATCGAAAAAGAAGTCCAACATCTTTTAAAAGAAGCTCTGCAACAGCACTTGATAAGTGATGTTCCGGTCGCGGTCAGTTTAAGCTCCGGTTTGGACTCCCAGTGTATCACGTACCTCCTATCTCAAGTCGGTGACGGAGAATATCAGACTTTCACATATGGTTTTAAGGAGACTGAATATGACGAAATTATCCGTGTACAACAAAGAAATTTTCCCACTTCGTTCAAACAACATTTTTTGCAGATGAATCCTGATGAGATGCTGGGAAAGATCCAGCAGGCAATCCACTATTTCGAAATACCCCTTGGGGGTTTAGGAACCCTTGGGCAATTTTCTCTCATGGAACTGGTAAAAAAACATGGCATCAAGGTCGTTCTTACTGGTGAAGGGTCCGATGAAATTTTTGGAGGATATAAATACTATTATCATGCGTATTTTCGCGACCTGTACGAAAAAAAACAGATTCAATTGCTTCAGCATGAATTACAGGAGTATTCAAGAACCAATAACGAATCATTGAAAATGGACAGTAAAGAATTCAGGGATATTGTACTGACTGACACCAGCAGTGTCCGTGCACCTGATGGTTCGACTCTCGGAGGAAGCGGTTACATAAGTCAGATTTTTGAGAAACAGATGGCCGCAGGTTCGAACTGGAAGGCACCGGAATTTCCCGGGCACTCCCATCTGCGGCAGGCAATGCTTCGGGATTTGTTCTCACTTAAACTCCCCAAACTATTATGGTTCCAGGACCGGGCCTCAATGGCATGGGGAATTGAAACACGTGTACCGTTTTTAGATCATAAAATTGCAGAATTTGTATACCGTTGTCCTCCTGATTGGATAATCCGCGACGGAATTTCAAAATACATACCGAAACGTCTTTTCAAGAGATTTTATCATGTTGATTATACAAGTTCTGTAAAACACTATGTTGCGACTCCCCAACGCGAATGGTTGAAGGGTCCTTTATTTGATGACATTATGCAATACCTTGATGGTGGATATTTCAGCCAATCCGGTCTTGTGAATTATCCTGCCTGGCAAAATGCATATCGGGAATATGCTGCATCACGAGAACTCGGGAATTCATTCTTTATCTGGAAAATGGTAAATATGGAAGCATTATTACAGGAGTTTTTCCCGCAAATGCAGTATAATTCCATTCTATCAGCCGTGTCTTTTGCAAATGCAAAACCTGAGTATTGATAAACACCCGAAACGTGAACACAAATGATTATCGATAAAAAAAGCGTTTATAATCACAAGCTCGCCCTGATTATCCCCACGCGGAATCGTGCGGATTTGCTTAAAAAACTTCTTATGAGTGTACGAAACCAGAATCTTCAACCGGCACAGATTATTATCGTTGATGGAAGTGATAAACCAATAAAACAAAGCATCGCGCAATATCTTTTAGATAATGATATGTATGTACATGTATCCCCTCCGTCGCTGACCCGCCAGCGTAACGAAGGCATCCGTCAGATCAATAAGGATATAACCATCGCAGGATATCTTGATGATGATATAGAATTTGAATCTGACTCAATCGAAGCAATGCTCCGGTTCTGGGAGGCCGCCCCTGAAGATACCGGTGGTGCGGGATTTAATATCGTCAATATTCCTGATAAAAAGCCATTTGCGGATATAATCCGCAGGTTTTTTTATATGGATGGTCGCATTCCCGGAAAAGTATTGCGCTCCGGATTTTGTACCAGTGCGTTTCCTGCGGTTCGGGACCATTCCTGTGAATGGCTCTGTGGCGGGGCAACGATCTGGAGAAGGAAGGTTCTGGATAACTATCAGTTTGACGAATATTATACGGGGTGGGCGTATCACGAGGATGCAGAGTTCAGCTATCGCGTTTCAAAAGCATTTTCCCTTTACGTTGTGCATTCAGCAAAAGTCACGCACAATCCCCCCCCCTTCAATTCACAAAAGAATTTTGCTCTGGGTAAGATGGCTGTAATTAACCGCTACCATTTTGTGAAGAAAAACCCGGAAATGTCAACCCCGTTATTTTACTGGTCAACAATCGGAGAGTTTTTGGTAAATATCCTTCAATCAATATGGGAACGAAACCTCGATGGATGTCGCAAGGCGCGTGGGAATATGTCAGCACTGATCCACATTATGCGAAATGACCTCGTCCAGATTGATGAAAATTTCCGAAAGGCGTGATTTGCCCTACCCATACTGTATCCATCTGCCATCATTTCAGGATGATTGTTCACAAAGTATCTATTAAATGCACATCAAATATTGAAGAAAAAACGTCGTAATTATGCAGGATAACGGTCCTCATGAGCACTAATCAGACTAACCCCAAAATCCTTATTATCGGTGCAGGATCTATCGGTCGTCGGCATTCTGCAAACCTGTCCCAGCTTGGATGCAGAATCTCTCTTCATGATGTAGCACGCGAGCATCTACAGGCGGTTTGCAGCGAGCACGGTTATACGCCCGTTTTTGATTTATCCAAGGCTCTCAAGACCAGAGAATACGATGCAGTTGTCATTTGCACGCCCAACAATCAACATGTATCCTCTGCTCTTATGGCGGTTGATGCAGGACTAGATATTTTCATTGAGAAACCCTTGTCCGATTCAATGGATGGCGTGGGCGATCTCATCTCATCTGTAAGGAAATCCCGATGTATTGCAATGGCCGGGTTCAACCTGAGATTCGAACCGGGGCTCGCTTATCTTAAGAAAACAATCGATCCCACCCATGTGGCATTTTCCAGGATTGAATTCGGATCCTATCTACCGGATTGGCGCAAAGGCGTTGATTACCGGAAAATTTACAGTGCCAACAAGTCCATGGGGGGTGGTATCATCCTTGATGATGTTCATGAGATTGATTATGCCTGCTGGCTTATGGGATATCCGGATAGTGTTCACAGTGCCAGCGGGAGATTCAGCGATCTCGAAATCGATGTGGAAGATGTTGCTGATATCCAGTTCAGGTATCCTGACAAACTTGTAACTATTCACATGGATTATCTTCAGAGGCTGTATACCCGCAAGTGCAGGATTTGCATGAAGGATGGTAAAATCGTTGAATGGACTTATGGATCCGGTGTGATGGAATACGAACCCGATGGTGAAATAAATCAGTATTCCTATGAATCCACTTTTGATGCGAATATGATGTATTCTCAGGAGATGGCTACATTTATCCGGTGTATCAATGATCGTGTGCAGCCTGAGTCAGGGATTGACAATGCATTAAAAATTCTAAAAATTGCCCTTACCGCAAAGCATCAACAATAATAGGAGTTCTGGTATTCATGATTGGAGCAATAATTCAGGCAAGAATGGGATCTACGAGGCTTCCGGGTAAGGTATTGCTGGATATTAATAGCCAGCCTGTTCTCTGGCATGTTTTTTCCCGGGTTTCAAAGTCAAAACTGCTGGATACGGTAATCGTTGCAACAACCACAAATCCGGAAGACGACGTAATTGAAAAATTTTGTTTATCGAAGAATATTCCGGTTTTTCGTGGTTCCAAAAATGATGTTCTGGATCGTTATTACAAGTGTGCAAAAAAATTCGGAATTGATACAATTGTAAGAATCACTGCGGACTGTCCCTTACATGATGCGCAGGTAATCGATTTGGTCGTGAATGAGTATCTGAAAGGTAATTACGATTATGTTACAAATACTTTTGAATATTCATTTCCTGATGGTCTCGATGTTGAAGTGTTTGGAATAAAAGCACTGGCCACTGCATGGGAATCAGCTGCACTTCCATCAGAGCGGGAACATGTCACTCCGTTCATCCGAAACAGTCTGTGGTTTACGAAATATAATGTATACTCTCCAAAGCCCTGTCCTCTTTATCGGCTGACCCTCGACCAACCGGAAGATTATGAGTTCATTAAAAAAATTTTTGAAGGGATTGGAAAATCTGATTTTTCGCTCGATACTATCGTTGATTTTCTGGAATCGCACACGGATCTGTTGAAAATAAACCAGAATATTGTGAGAAATGAAGGTTATATTCGTGCAATGATAACCGATGCTAAAAACAGTAAAATCGAGGGGCCCCGGATTTACCTACGGGGATTAAAAGAATCTGATGCGTCTCAAAAATATCTTTCATGGTTGAATGATCCTGCAGTAAATTCTCATATTGAAACGAAACAGACTTCAGCCGAAGAACTCAAGGCTTACATCCGTGAAAAGGATGAACACTACGATTGTATCTTTCTTGGTATTTTCCTCCATGACGGGCGTCATATCGGGAATGTCAAAATTGAACCTATTAATTATGCAAAAAATGAAGCATGTCTTGGGATTATTATTGGTGATAAGACCCAATGGGGGAAAGGATTGTGTTCAGAAGCTGTAAACCTGTCCATTGATTATATATTCCGAAAGATGCACCTCAAACGAGTCTACCTAGGAGTCTTATCGGATAATGAACATGCCATCAGTTGCTTCACTCGTGCAGGTTTTTCTGTTGAAAAAACAGACCAGATCATAAGTAAAAATTGCGACAATCCCATGCAACAATTAATTATGAGTATCTATAATCCAGAAGAATGTTCGTACGAGGGGAAATCATGAAACTTGAAAAAGGACCAGAACTCTGGCAAAAGGCAAAAAAAATAATTCCCGGAGGAAACCAGCTCCTCTCAAAACGGAGCGAGCAATTCCTGCCGGATTACTGGCCATCCTACTATAAAAAAGCGAAAGGAGTCGAGGTATGGGACCTTGACGGCAACCATTTTTATGATATGTGCATAATGGGAATTGGTGCCTGCCCTCTGGGATATGCTGACAATGATGTGGATGATGCAGTAAAATCCGTTATTAATAACGGGTCCATGTGCACGCTCAACAGCCCCGATGAGGTAGCACTTGCTGAATCTCTGCTCCATCTCCACCCGTGGGCGGACATGGTCCGGTACGGTAGATGCGGTGGTGAAGCTATGGCAATGGCAGTCCGCATCGCACGTGCAAAAACCGGAAACGATAAAGTTGCATTCTGCGGGTATCATGGCTGGCACGACTGGTACCTGTCTTCAAATCTTGCAGATGACCGGAATCTCGATGGCCATCTCCTCAAAGGGCTCAATCCAGCCGGTGTTCCACGGGGCCTGATCCATACCGCACTCCCTTTCCGTTACAATCATCCTGAAGATCTTGAGGCAATTATTCAGAAACATGGCGATGAACTTGCAGCAGTTGTCATGGAACCAGTACGCGATCATGACCCGGAGCAGGGTTTTTTGAAATCTGTCCAGAATCTTGCACAAGAGCAGGATGCTGTTTTTATTGTTGACGAAGTATCATCCGGGTTCCGTCTTTGCACAGGTGGCGCACATCGTATTTATGATATCAAACCGGATATTGCGGTTTTTGCAAAAGCACTGGGCAACGGGTATCCCATGGCGGCAGTTATCGGTATCGAAGATGTTATGCAGGCAGCCCAGTCGACCTTCATGAGCAGCACGAACTGGACCGAAGGTATCGGGCCGGCAGCGGCACTTGCAACAATACAAAAATATGAGGATAAATCTGTTCCCGATCATTTAGTAAAAACGGGAAAAGAGGTCCAGGAACTCTGGGTGGTTGCGGCACGTAATGCAGGTCTTGAGATTGATGTCGGAGGGATCTACCCCCTGAGCCATTTTGCGTTCAAAGGAGATTTTGCCCTGGAAGCCCAGACCCTTTTCACCCAGATGATGCTGGATGAGGGATTCCTTGCCGGAAAATCATTCTATGCAACGTATGCTCACCAGAAATCCCATATCGAAAAATACCGTACCGCTGTGAATATATCCTTTGAAAAGATTGCCGATGCGATTGACAAAAAATCCATCAAAAAGCTCCTCATAGGCCCGGTCGCACATTCAGGTTTCCAGCGTCTCACATGAAGCCCTTGGTTATACGCACCGATGCCGGCCCCCGAATTGGAATAGGGCATCTGATGCGATGTCTCGCCATTGCCGAATCGTGGTACGATAAGGGGGGGAAGGTCAGTTTTGTCATGAACTCTGCACCTCCCGCAATTAAACAAAATATACAGAATCAAAAACTGGATGTTATAGAAATATCGTCTACTCCCGGTACTGTTGAAGATGCAACCGATCTGATCACTATTGCCAACAAGTTAGGGGCTGAATGGATTGTTGTTGATGGATATCAGTTCGGAACAGAATATCAAAAAATCATCAAGGAATCAGAACATTCTCTATTGTTTATCGATGATTACGGTCATGCCAGTCATTATTATGCGGACATAGTACTAAATCAGAATATCTATGCGGATATTTCGTTGTATCCCTTCCATGAACCCTTTACAAAATTCCTATTGGGTTCAGAATATGTATTATTACGACGGGAGTTCCTGTCAGGAACCGATCGGGCGCGGATTATCCCCCATCAGGCCAGAAAGATATTAGTAACTCTGGGTGGTGGCGATCCGGAAAATATTACGCTAAAAGTGATAGAAGCCATAAAAGATATCGGGATGCCGGGTGTTGAAGTTATTGCAATAATCGGCGGAGTAAACCCTCATTTTTCAGTTTTGAAAGAATATGTGGCCGACACCCCTGGATTTTCAATTCTTGTGGATGTGAATAATATGCCGGATCTTATGGCCTGGGCTGATATTGCCGTGTCCGCTGGAGGAAGTACCTGTTGGGAACTTGTATTTATGGGATTACCATTCCTGTCGATTATTCTGTCCGATAACCAAAGTCCGATAGTAACCAGACTTGATCAGGAAGGTGCGACAATTTCTTTGGGATATTATAAAGAATTGTCTAATCAAATACTGTTCCATTCTATTGAGGACCTGATGAAATCGCAAAATAAGCGAATCCTGTTACACAGGAATCAGAAAAAAATAATTGATGGAAATGGTTGCAGCCGCGTTATCCGGATGCTGATTTGAACCTGTGATGATTATGAGAGTTGTATGCCTTGCAAATAATTTTGTCGGAGAGAAGGTCGTATCCTGGTTGAAAAAACAAAAAAAAAGTGAAATTGTTGCCCTTGTTCTCCATCCTCCCGGCAAACAACGATATGTGGAAGAGATCATTTTAGAATCACAGTTGCCCGAAAACAGGGTATTTTTTGCAGATACGCTGGATAATGATACTACGTTAATGGAAATTCAAAAACTTAAGCCGGATATCGCGGTATCTGTATATTTTGGTTACATCCTTAAACAAAAATTTATTGAACTTTTCCCAGGTGGGTGTATTAACCTGCATCCGGCATATCTCCCTTACAACCGGGGAGCGAATCCAAATATCTGGAGTATTGTTGATGGTACCCCTGCAGGTTCGACATTGCATTATGTTAATGAAAAAATTGATATGGGGGATATTATCGCTCAAAAACAAGTGCGTGTTGCGATGACGGATACTGGTTTTTCCCTCTATGAAAAACTGGAAAAGGCAAGCATCTCATTGTTTAAGGATACCTGGCCTGAGATCGAAGCCGGCAGAATCCACCCTGTCCATCAAAACCCGGATGAAGGTACTTATCACAAACTTGCAGATATCAGTAAAATTGATGAAATTGATTTAGACCGAATGTATAAAGCAAGGGATTTAATCAACATTATTAGAGCGAGAACATTTCCTCCATATAATGGGGCATATGTTCTCGATAACGGGGAAAAGACGTATTTAAATATCCAATTCAAAACTGAAGATAAATTTCAGTAAAGGGGAAAAATATGTCAAACAGCACAATAAAAATTAACAATCGGATAATCGGGCCCGGATTTCCTGTTTATGTCATTGCGGAACTGTCTGCAAATCATAATCAGGACTTTGAAGCGGCTATTGAGCTGATTCATGCAGCAAAGGCTGCGGGTGCTGATGCAGTAAAAATTCAGACATATACGGCGGATACCCTGACGATATCCTGTTCTAATGAGCATTTTATTATCGGAAAGGGGACTCCGTGGGAGGGAAGAAGTCTGTATGATCTTTATCAGGAAGCATATACTCCATGGGAGTGGCAGTCGGATTTGATGAAAACTGCCCTTCAGGCCGGTCTGGATTTTCTCTCCACAGCATTTGATCCGACTTCTGTAGAATTCCTTGAAGCAATGGATGTACCTGCATATAAGATTGCTTCGTTTGAACTTGTGGACCACGATTTACTCAAACTTGTTGCCCGGACAAATAAACCGGTGATTCTATCTACGGGAATGGGAACATTTGATGAGATAAAAGAAGCTGTCGGGGTTATACGCGGGGAAAACAATCCAAATATTGTTTTACTTAAGTGTACCAGTGCATATCCGGCGCTTCCTGAAGACATGAACCTTGTAACAATTACCGATATGTCCGAATCATTCGGGGTTCCGGTGGGACTTTCTGACCATACATTGAACACTGTTGTTCCAGTGGTCGCCGTGGCTCTGGGTGCAACGATTATTGAAAAACATTTCACAATCTCGCGGAAGACCCCCGGACCGGATAGTGCGTTTTCCCTTGAACCGGGCGAATTCCGGGAGATGGTGGATGCTATACGGATCGCGGAGCAATCGCTTGGCCGTGTCACTTACGATGGCGGCCCTCATGAACTTGCGAGCCGTAAGTTCCGACGGTCATTATTTTTTATAAAAGATATAATTTCTGGTGAAATTGTAACAAAAGATCATATACGCTCAATCCGACCCGGATATGGATTGTTACCAAAATATCTCAAAGAAATTCTTGGAAAAAGAGTGAAAAGAGCAATCCCTCGCGGCACACCCGTTCAGTGGGACCAATTCTTATAATCTGCGGTACCGGTTGTTCTCAATTGGATCTCCAAGGATTTTTCTTTTTCAGATATGGTGAGATAAAACGGATATCTGTATAATAAAAAAACAGACCCAAGGATATTGTTATTGCAAGGTTGAAAAGAATTAAAAGAATTGGTGACAGGATCGGAGCAATAACGGTAAAATCAACATGTAACGGAAACCCCGTTACGAAATAGAGCATTTGGACAAGGAAAATATGATATGATGCCTTACCGATCGTATTAAACGAGTCATAAACATTTCCGGATGGTTTAAGATAAAAGAGTAAATCTATCAGTACGATCACCAATACCAGGGAATAAAAAAAAGATAATACATTTTGTGACGCCCATTCTGGTCTGAACAGGGGGAATTGTATCCCACCAAAAAATTGCAGATATACAATTGAAAGGGGAACAAACAATAGTAGATATCTGTTATTCCCTTTCCTGATGCTGATATATTGATTATTAATGAATTCATCAGCAATGAAAAAACCAAGCCCAATGGCAAAAATATATCGCAGGATACAATTCCCATAAAGAGAATATATGGGTAGAAGTGGAGCGAGAACCTCAAACAGGAGACCAATACAGAAGAATCCGGTTAAAGTGATTGACGGATTTTTTTTATAAAGATAATACATCAAAGGCGCAATCAGGATAAACTGGATCAATATCGAAACAAAATAATTTCCCAGTCCCCCAGAAGGTAAAACCCCGATCAGTGTGAGCCAGGGGTAATGAAGCCATTCTGGAGAGAAATTTCTCGAATATGCAACATATGCAATATCAATACAATATATGATAAAAAACGGGGCGATAATGCGGTATATCTTTTTCATGAAGTAATCTCTTGTATAAAAGTCAGAAATTTTTGGAAATGTTTGTCCCTCAAATGAGATCACAGTTGTAATGCCCATGAGGATAAAAAAAATTGGTACCGCCTGAAAGATAGTTAAAATTGCTATCTCAGGAACCGCACCATATCCAAAGGTATGCAAAAAGATGACTGAAATTATGGCTAACGCCTTTATAAAATCAATCTGGGGGTAATACATTGCACGCATCCTTTTTCCGACCCTGGGACATACAGATAGATTATTTGTGGGTCTAATTCGCCCGTAATTATCAATAATTATTCATTTTTGCCAAAATAATATAGTCAAATTCTCTGAATCATTGTGATTTTGGATTTGCAGTTTTTGCTTACTTCACTTTACGGACGGCAAAAAACCAGTTACTATCTCTCCTCGAGGATCAGATCATATTTTTTCAGGGAGTCTGCAGCTTGTCGGATCTTGCGAAAGGGAATTTTGGATCGGATTGCGATATCAAGAAGTGAATGCTTCCCATCTGAAAGATTCAATACCCAGAATATTGCCATTTCATCCAAATCAGAATTTTTCTGACTACCAATTTTCCGGTAAAGTCCCCTCCGTCCAAGTTGGGGTTCACATTTAGGATTCTGGTTGTAATAAACTGCATTATTTTCAATAATATATATGATATCTAGGTACTTTTTCAACGAGTCTGCCAGATGTTCCGCTGTGACAAAATCCAGGTTATCTGCTGAGGTGTGGTATTCCGGAAATTGTCCATAGGGTGTTCTCATCAGGGATCCAACGGGGAGGTTGAAACCTGGGGAGCAGAACTGACGTTCATCACTTCCTGAAGGGAAAAACTCGACAATACGATAGGCATCACCAGACTCTTCAAGAACCAATTGTGAGATCAGATCAATGGTATTTGCTCCATCTCTGCTTTTTTTATAAGTTGAAATCCCTGGGTCGCCAACGCATGTAGCAACAAGGCCGTATTTTATTTTTGAGATGTTTTGTTGGTTTTGTGAGAGCCATGCAATTGCACCGATTGTTTCAGGAATAAACAGAAACCTGTAAGAATATTTCAGTTTCGTTGTTTTAAGGATTTTTGCAAGATGAGTAATCAGGACAACCCCAGATAAGTTGTCGTTGCACAAAGAGGGGTGACAAAGATAGGTTGATAATAGCACCTCATCCTTATTTCTCCCCTTAAGATAATATTCCCCGTAGGACAACGAACCATTTTTCAATGATGAATCAATCACAACGTCATAACTGCCAGATTTAAAATTATTCAAATCATTCTTGCAAACACAAAACCCCCAGTTTTCACTATAATATGATGTCAGATAGGGAATCCATTCGGGATACTCTTCAAGAGTATGCAAATGTTTTTTTAATTCTGTGAGGGGTATTTTCTTTGAGACCGGGCTGCTGTAACTCATAACATGAAGATTCGACTTTTTAAAATCAACGATTTTTTTACCATGGGAATTTTTTATATAGGCATCGCGGATGTTCCATTCTTTGGGAATGGTCCAGTCGAAAACCTTGGTCCCTGAGGGTATTTCAGTTATTTCCAAGGGAATTACCTTTTTAAGGATTTTCAAAGTTTCCCGTACACCCTCTCCGGTGATACTGCGACAAATTGGATAGAGTTCTGTTATAAGTGAATGCATTTCCCAGCCGGTTGTCGGGAAATCAACATTCTTTTTTGTAATCCCGCTCAAAATACCACCAAAGTATTTTTTGTTGAGATATTGTATTTTTTCATAGTTTCTTGAATTTCATTGTGAAATGAGGATGCAATAACAAGATTCTCAACAACCTGTCCTTTTATATTGGTAAACCCCCCAACCTGTAAATTTGTACCTGGTATTAACAGACCTTGTTTTTTCGGATCACTATCAATTACGGCAATTTTATATTGTTCCAACAAATCGGGATCCAACTGGTTGAGAAGAATTGTTGATGCACTCCCGGCCCCCCACCAGTAAATTTTATTGGTGTGACTCGTTCTGAATAATTGTTCAATTTGTTTTATTTTATCTTGGAAATCCTTCTGCATTTTATGCGCCCGCTCAATAACCAGATCCTTATCGAAATTTCGGGTTATTTCGGGGTAATCCTGGTTTGTTATCTTAACAAAGACGACCCTCAATACTTCACTGTCTTCAAATAGTTCAACGATTTTAAGGTTTTTATCTTTACTCATCCGGGCGAGAAACGGTGCAGAAAAATAATATAGATGCTGGTGATGATATCCTGTAAAGTTAGGAACTTCAAGAATAATTTTCCCTCTCCTCGATAATTGGGATTGCATTATATCCAGCAATTCAAACGGATTTTCAAGATGTTCGTACACGTGCATTAAAAAAAATGCATTTACAGTATCGCGGAAAAACGTTTTCTGGGTAAAATAATCCTTTATTACGTTTATCCCGTTTCTCCTTGCGGAATCTGCTTGAGGGCCAGGTTCAATTCCTGTAAGATTCTCATACCCGTTCTCTTTCAAAAGTAAGAGCAAATATCCTTCTGAACACCCAATTTCAACGAGTTTGTCTTTTTTTGAACAATATTTTTGTAATGTTGAGAGCATTCCTTCATATTTTGAAGTGCCAATTGCATGCAGAGGGGAGATATAGCAATAATTATCATAAATAAATTTTAGTTCCTCATCGTCAAGCCTGGCCGCGTTGAATCCCAATCCGCAGGCGGTACAGAGTTCTGCCCGGATTGGAAACGTTTTAACCTTCTGATGCATTTCTTCAGGGCATGCTGCTAAAATATTCGGCATTTTCACATCGTAATAGGGAAAAGTCAAATCGCTGTTGCAATAGGGGCATTTCATTATTATCCCTCAAATTCCGTCTTAAGGAAAAAACTAATATCGTTATCTAATTGTTTTGATCCCTCGAGAAATAATCTCTCTGCTTCGATGGAGAGGATATTCCCATTTCCTGCTGCTGCTTTTTTGAGATATTGATGGTTGAGTAAATGTTTTTCAAATCGCGACAAGTCAACAACAACTTCTCGATTGTCAAGATAACGAACGAGATAGGTAAAAGTATCCTGATATTCTTGATTTCCGTTTCGAATTGTTCCCTCAAATTTTTTAAAAAATCTGTACGGAACCCCATGCATCTGTTCAATATAATGGATAAATGTGCATGACTGGAAAGATGCACCAAGGAAGAGGATCTTACCTTGGTTTTTATGCAATTTTCCAAATACCGAATCCGAATCAAAAGAGTCTTTACTTATCGACAAATAGGATTCCTTGTTTTCCCCCCAAATCGCAAAGGAAAAAATCGGATGTATGGTCCTGACAACGTCCGGCAGTGTCCTGAAATATTCTGTAAGTACCCCGACTCTCGATTTCGTTCGAACAGATTCAAAGACCTTGTTTTCGCAGAAACTGTAACTGAATGTGGGCATGATGATAGTGCCATCTTCGCCCACGGCATTTTTCAGTTCATTGATGAGGGAAGAAAATAAATGCTCCCGGTCATACGACGCCAGCTTCCCAAATACCGCAATATCGGAATGGACAAGGATACAATCGCCTCTGGTAATCCCCAAGGTTTTCAATGCCTCGGCGAAATCCTGAGGATAGACTGGCTTTTCATCTGTATAATAGAGGGGATCCTGGTCCGAGGTGTTGGTCATGTTCCGGGAGTTATTGTTTTTTGTCCAGAATCAATGTACGGATATCCGAATACGATCTTGCTTCCTCAATCTCCTGCAAAGAAAAGGAGATCTGAAATTCTTTCTCGATCTCGCTCATCAGCATCAGGTGATTGAATGAATCCCATTCTTCAGTTGTTTCACGTGAGAGGGAATCATCTACTTTTTCATAATCGATATTGAGAACTGTTGCGAGAAGTTTTTTTAATTCATCCATAGTCTTACCTTGTGATTACTCGGATATAATCCGGTGCTTTATACGTAGTACTCAGATTATATTCCCAGATTTCTGTATCCCCCTGTTTTGATTTCAGGGAAAACCCATTGTTCATAAAAAAATTCTTGGCCGGTGCATTTTTTTTCGTTGAGATAAACTCGCCGGAGATCTTTTTTGCTCCACTCTTTTTTGCTTCTCCAATAATAAAGGCGAGCAGGGCTTTCTCAACATCTCTGCCAATAATCCTGCAACTTAGAAGGAGCGAATCGATTCTCCATTCGGCCGGGTCCCGGGCTGCAATCATCACCCCGGTGATCCCGTTGTCCCCGAACTTATCCTTTACATCCACGCAGAGAACCAGCCAGTTTCCATCTTCCGAAAACCTCCTGATGTCTTCTTCAAGATACCTTCGTGTAGTAAGGTTGAACTGGTTGGTCTTTTGCGTGAGCTGGGAAATGCGGGGGATGGTGAATGGTGTGGCCCGTTCAATAGTCACCGTCATATCAAGTCCCTTCAGATAATCGGAGAGATCCCTCACCGTCTTCTGGAACTCATCCCGCTGCCGCTGCTCGGCATACATCTTTCCTTTGCTTAAATCCTCTTCGGTTATCTGGAGTATGTTGAAATCATTGAGTTCCGCAAGGGTTTTCAGATACAGGGTTGTGTCATCCGGCATTTCAACGACCAATACATCGGGAAGCTCTGCCCGGATCATCTCCCGGTTCAATTTGTCATCGTCAAGAAATACTATTGCATCAAGACCGATGTTCAGCTCCCGTGCAATATCAATCATATTTGAGACTTTGTCATCCCAGTTGATGCGGATTGCTGCAAAATGCTGTTCCTTAAGTATTGTATGTGGGTGGTTGCGGAATACAGCCAGGGCATCATCAAGATTGTTTTTACTGTTGATGGCAAGGATAACCCCCCGGTTGAATAATGCGAGGAGATATGACTGGAATTCCATAAACGACCTGCCTTCAGGTGTCGGCCCAAGACAGATTCCTTCTAACCCATCTTCCCCGATTATCCCGCCCCAGAGTGTATTGTCAAGGTCTAGGACAATGCATTTTTTTGTTTTTGAAAGGATAGGTTTGATATATGCAAGATACTCATCTGCCAGCCAGGGGAGATATTCAAGATTCAGTTTCAGGTCCGCCAGATAGTACAATTTGTAATTTATAAGATCCTGTTTCCCGTACCTGGAACAAAATGCATTGTAATCAAAAACAAAAACCTGCGAATCCCGTTTGAATTCATCGCGAATTTTTTCATTCAGGTATTCAATAGACTCAAAAAAACCAAAATTTTGTTTATTTTCCAATATCCCCATCGGGGACCAGAGGGGGACTTCGAGATTATGAAAGATTATTTTTGCGGAACTTCGCGTTTTTATCTGCTGCACCAGCATGATGAGATTCTTTGCAGCATTATCTGCCCAGGTCTTCCTGTCTTCATTATCGATTTCATAGGGATTCTGGAAACGCTGATCCAGAATAGACCGTGTATCAATGAAGACAACAACAAGATCCGGTTCGAATGCATAGAGGCCACTTTGAGGATTGAGGATTTCCTGGTTATACTGGTTGTACGGGGCAAGATATAATTTCGGAATAATTCCCTGTTCACAACATTTCACCGTCAGGATCTCTTCCATCCCGTTGGTCGTAAAACTGGACAGGATCGCGATTTTTACATGCGGCCATTGTATCGTATCCTCTCTGTTTATTGCTTTCCTGATCTTCCTGGAACACTGGAAATATTCCGGAATGGTTTTTGGTTTTGCAACCTGTACGATATCAAAAATATTTTTCATTTACTTATCCTCAAAAAAAACCGCAAAAGCCAGACTTTTATCCCTGCAATGAGACAAGCTAATTTTTATTGTTACATTTTTAAAATCCTTCTTATCAATTCTGACCGATGGGATACCTTTTTTATCATTTAAGATTTCAATGGCAGAAAAGCCCGGGTTATCAAAACCCGCACTTTGTAGCGCTTTTATCACTGCTTCCTTGCAAGAGAAGCGCGCAGCAAGGTGAGGTGCAGGATTTTTTTTTGAAAAACAGTAGGATAATTCTTGTTGGGTGAATATTTTTTTTAAGAATTTTTCATTTTCATCCAGATTCAGGTCCTTAAATCTTGAAATATCTTCTATGTCTACGCCAATACCTTTTACTGGCAGCGAAATATTCTGGCAATCCATGGCGGTTTTTCCACGATCCTTCTTTTTTTCCTGCACATTATCACACATTGCGGCTGTCCAGGAATCGTTGCAGGCATGCATCCAGTCCCGGAATTTGTTTCTGATAGTATTGCTCGAATTTTTTTACAGAAAGCGATAAATCCGGTTGCCGTGGGGCCTTGAATGAATTAGCAGATACTTCCTGAGGGGTAATGATTGATTTGTCAAAGCCTGCAAGTTCGGCAAGACGGATACCGAATTCATATTTTGAACAACGCTCTGATCCTGCAATATTCATGATGCCAAAGAACTCAGAACCGATAACCGTTTCGATTGCTTCTGCAAGGTAGTGGACTTCAATCGGTGTGAAATAATAGTTGGTAAATAGCGTTATGGGCCGTTGCTCCTTAAGATTGGTATATACCCATTCTCCGAATGTCTGGGTATGCCCTTTGGGGCTCCATCCAAAAAAATTTGTCCGGACAATTGCTGCATTCGGATTCGCCTGAATTGTTTTCTGTTCAGCAAGCAGTTTTGTTCTCCCATATTCATTTACCGGTGCGGGAATATCATCCTCGGTATACATTGATTTCTTCCCGTCGAAGAGATGATCGGTCGAAATATAGATTAAACGACTTGATTGTTCCTCTGCTGCCTCCGCTATATTTTGTGTGGTCCGAACTGTGATATCATATGCCAGCGATGGTTGTTCCTCGCACAGGTCAACGTTGACAAGACTGACTGTATTTATGACGAGATCCGGTTTTATTGCGGAAAAAAGATCCTTAACAAACGCCAGGTCCTGAAGGTTCCCTTGGTAAAAATTTTTCGTATCGTGAAGAACCGATTTTTTCTGGGATGTGGAAAATATCTCGAAGTTCTTGTTTTGTGAGAAAAACTGTACCAGGTTCGAGCCAAGAAACCCATTGGATCCGGTGATGAGGAGTTTTTTTGCAGGCATCTTATTATTCACACCAGTATAAGTCCCGTCAGGGTCAGAGCCCAAAGCAGAAATCGTTGTTGTCTTTTGCCAGTGATAGTAATCATGATACATTCACCTGCCGGGTATACATTTCCCAGTACTTGTTTTTCCGACTGATGAGTTGATCATGTGTGCCGCTCTCAATGATAACTCCCTTGTCCAGAACATAAATAATGTCCGCGTCCCTTACTGTTGATAACCGGTGTGCCACGATAATTGTCGTGCATTTTTTCGCAACATTGTTGATAGCATCCTGAACACTTTTTTCAGATACATTATCAAGTGAACTTGTAGCTTCATCGAGGATGAGCAGTTCAGGATCACCGATGATCGCACGGGCTATTGCGATACGTTGCCGTTCTCCACCGGAGAGCTTAATCCCCCGATCTCCAACCGGAGTATCGTACTCCTGGGGCAGCTGCGAGATCATATCGTGAATATTTGCCTGTTTTGCTGCTTCGATGATCTTCTCTTTAGGATAATCGCGCCCGAATGCGATGTTATCCTGAATTGATGCATTGTAAATGAAAGTTTCCTGGCTTACAAATCCCATTTTTTCATGGAGCGTCTTGATGTCAAAGTTCCTGATATCCTCATAATCTATAAGAATTTCCCCTTTTTCCACATCATACATTCTGAGGATGAGGTCGATGATCGTGGATTTCCCTGATCCGGATGCACCTACAAGTGCAGTGGTCTTTCCCGCATCGATTTGCATTGAAAGACCCGTGAAAATGGGCTCGCGATTCAGGTAACCGAATGTAATATTGTTGATTATTATGTCAGGTTTTTTTGTCTGGAACGGGAGTGTCCCGTTTTTCACGTTCACATACGTCTGATCTTCCAGGACCTCCCTGACAATTTTCAGGTTGGGTAATGCACTCATGATCCCCATCAGGTAGTTCCCGAAATTTGCAAGGCGGGGCAGCAGTTTGAGGATAGCGAGGGCAAATGTACCAAGAATCGGCAAGTAAGTTAAGAAATCAAGTGGATAATACAACTTGATAATTATTACAACGACGCCAATCGCAACGAATATACAGAGATAGAGCAGCAGGGCTGGTACCTGCAACCAGAAGCTGTCTTTTCGCCACAATTTCCAGAACTCATCAATGGTTTCATCATATTGTTGTTTCCACCGTTGTGCTACACCATAGACTTTGATCTGTTTGATACCATTGATGAATTCATTCAGGATGACATTTTCCTGCTGGCTTGCCATATATCTCCCGGTTCCGGTATTATACGATACTTTCAGGCTCAGATACCGGGTCATGGAATAATACCCGGCGCCGGCGCAAACGAGAATGAGGGAACCTTTGAACGAGATGGAGAGAAGAAGGATGATTGTCGAGATCGAGAGGATAATATCGATACTCATTTTTGTGAGATTGTTAAACACGTCGGCAATGAATGATGGTGCCCGTGTGGTTTTATAGATCAAATCTCCCTGTTTATGGTCAAGGTAATACTGGTAATCTGCGTGATTCTGCTTTTCAAAAATTTTCTTTTTGTTCTCAATGGTAATTTTTGTTGTGATTCTTAACGAGAGTAGGATATAGAGCAGACCGAAGAAAAATGAAAGAATGGCAAATCCGATAAACAGGATACATGATGAAATCAGCGGATCATGGATATTCAGGATCGTTGAACAGAGAGAATCAAGATAAAAAATAAAATTATAGAACACATTGTCCGGGTGGTATGACTGGTTTGTGCTGATGGATAATATCGGGTATAAAAGAGCGATATTGATGAAATCAAAAACTGCCATTAAAATGCCAAGGAAAAAAAGGAGTACGAGATGGAGTTTGTACGGTTTTAGAAAAAAGATTATTGTCTGAATGTTTTCGTTATCGATTTTCATATGTCACCTTAAAGATCTCAATACTCGTGGATTTGTTATTTCTGATTATATGTAATCACAGAATCGATTACCTTACACATATCCGAGTTGCTCATCCCTGGGTGGAGTGGAAGTGTGAGAATGCGCTTGAAAACCTCTTCCGTAACCGGGAAATTCGTAAATTTTTGCGGCAAACGGTTCAGGTAATACGAGAACCGGTATGTTGGGATGTAGTGGACATTCACACCAATTCCCTTATCCCGCATGTATGCAAAGAACCTGTTCCTGTCAATATCCCGGACAAGCAGGGTATAAATGTGCCACCCGTGAAGAATACCTTTTCTGGTTTCAGGAAGCTCAATGAAGGGAACATCACTCAATTCTTTCTGGTACTGAACTGCAAGTTCATTTCGCTTCCTTATAAATAAATCGAGTTTTTTCATCTGGGACAGGCCTAGTGCAGCCTGAATATCCGTCAGACGGTAATTTCTTCCCAGATGAGTCATATCGTATTGCCATGATTTGCCTGTATCTATAGTATGGTTACCCGATTTCACTACACCATGACTTCTTAACAGGTACATCTTATTTGCCAAATCGGAATTGTTGGTGAGTGCAGCTCCCCCCTCACCGGTGGTTATTGGTTTTACAGGGTGGAAACTGAAAATGGTAATATCTGAAAAAGTGCCGATTTTTTTTCCGTTGTATGTGGATCCGAGGGCATGTGCTGCGTCTTCAATCAGATAGAGATCGTGTTCATCTGCTATTTCACGAATTTCATTCAGGTCACATGGATGACCTGCATAATCCACAACCATAATTGCCCGTGTGGATGGGGTGATTTTTCTCCGGATATCTTGTGGATTGATATTTCGGGTGTCCTGTAGGATATCGGCAAAAACCGGCTTAAGATCATTATACAGCAGGGCATTGTTGGTTGCAGCGAATGTGAATGCGGTACTGATTACTTCTGAACCTGGGGGGAGTTCAAGCGCTTGTACTGCAATATCGAGGGCGCTTGTAGCACTATTCACAGCAATGGCATGATGTGCACCGGTATATTCGCAGAGAGAACTTTCAAATTTCTCTATGTAGGGTCCGGTAGTAAGCCAATCACTTGTAAGCACTCCTATAACGGCTTCGATATCTTCCCTCTCAATCAGCTGGTGCCCGTAAGGGATCATGCATCTACCTCAAAAGGAATTGTGTCTATCTTGTCTTCAGGTGTTTTGCTGAACACAACAACACTTGCTTGACAATTCCCGATATTCTTTAATGAATGCGCAATATTGGGGGCGATATGAACTATTGAATACTCTTCTGCATTTGTATCAAGAACTATTTTCTCTTTTTTGTTTGTACATATATCCACCGTTGTAATTTCAATAATCCCAGCGGTTGCAGCTATCCATTCCTCCTTTTTTTTATGGTAATGATTTGCCCGGGTCATCTTCGGAGTGATTGAGACAAGGTACGTGTGGATATCAGAAAACGGATCATCGGAATGATTCATCGATACGAGTTCGCAAAGCCATCCATCAGCCCGAATATGTTTAACTCTGGACAACAGGTGCGTATTCATAGAAAAAGTGAGTTCTCCTGCACAATGGATTTGATTGTTACGATGGCAGTATCATGGATGCATTTGCCACCCTGTTCTTTGATTTGAAATGATCTTGAAATCACACTGAATACCACAAAGCCTCAGCCGAGCACCGAGACATGATGTTCGATTCTACAATTTTTTCAACTTTTGTGAAATTTTTCTGGAAATAATCTGTTACTGAGTAGTTATTCGCTATCCCTCTTTAAAAATTCGTTCATTTCCATTATGTACTCAAAACCCCCGCGCATATTTTCGTCGATAAAAGTATCAATTTGGGGGTTACGCTCAAAGGGGCCCCAGGCCCCTCGCCGCGTGGGCTTCCCGAGAGATGTCCAGAATAAAGCAAGCCGGTCGCGGAGCGGTGCGAGCACGGCGAAGTCGTGCGAAGCGTGCGACGCGGGCGGCGATCTTC
>Ga0209098_1000242_pt1 | contig 62134 bp, 63 predicted proteins | sample AD_JPNHW1_MetaG_FD_184429 | JGI IMG/M metagenome (GOLD analysis project Ga0209098, IMG submission 184429) | Active sludge microbial communities of municipal wastewater-treating anaerobic digesters from Japan - AD_JPNHW1_MetaG (SPAdes) (version 2) | ecosystem: Engineered > Bioreactor > Anaerobic...
TAACCCACACACCGCAAAAAATCAAAAAATTGTCAAAGAACTCCTGAATTATGGTAAAATTGCCGCCTAATTTTTTAACGGACTATTGTATAAAAGGACATATTGAAAACCTCTAAAGAGTAAGTTTCATTAATAAATAAAAAAATGCAAACACAAAAGTTAATTTCAATTGCGGTTTGCCTTTTAACGGCAAATTTGTGTTACTCACAAAACAAGACAATTCCTAATATTCCCGTTATGAATAGTAAGGAGTATTCATGGTGTAGCCGCCAGTCTTTTTATATTGATGTTGACAGTTTGGCCAAAGCTAATAGTTTATTAATGGACGATGATAACCTGGCTGCAAATACTGAATATATAAAAAATAGTAAACTGATTGTGGATGAAATTTTACATTTGATTTCATCGAAAAAGATAAAAGCATATTCATATGAAGGAAATGCCTTGACAATAGTGGAGGTAGGCAGAATCCTTGCTCAAAATGTTTTGGTTAAAGAAACCGGCTCAACAAAGTTGGCATATGGCTATAAAAAACAAAATATTACAACAATAAGGTTTATAGTGGATATTTATATTAATAAAAAATCATTGAACGTTGAGACAAAACTTTTAGCTTTAGTGCCATACGCGGTAGTTTATGATAAAGAAGGTTTAGTGATGTGGATGCACCCATTGTTTTATCTTTATTTCTGAGACCATATTTTGAATTGGTATGGGTTTGGTCAAATCAAAAGCAAATAATCAAGTTATATAAAATGTAATATGAAGAAAAACGCAGTATTATTTTTATTAATTTTTGCAAGTGTTGCAATATATGCACAGAATTATAAAATCTGTTTTTCAGGAATAGGAGCTTGCAATACAGTTGACTCTGTAAAAGTAGAAAACCTGACACAATGTAAAAGTTTTATTCTTAGCGGAAAAGACACATTGCATCTGACTGCGGAAATAATACCTGTCGCGATGAAATTGCAAAACAATACTTCAGGTTCCGGAAAAAAGAATGTTTTGTCTAAATACGGTAAATTAGCAGGTATGAAATATAACTTTGGCGAAAGGCTTAAAATTACTGGGTTTTCAAAAGGTATTTACCGCACTGTTGTTACACTTGTGCCCGAACGCGACACGACAATTGTATTCAATTTTGTTGCATGTGCCGATGCGGATAACAACCATTATGCTGTGGTTCAAATAGGTACACAGTTATGGATGGCTGAAAATCTTAATACGACCAAATACAGTAATGGCGATTCGATTATTTATTATAAAGAATATAAAAAAAAGAATAGCACAAATAAAAGCAAACACGGGCTCTATTATGATTGTGGCAATAATCCGGATAACGGAAAGATATACGGAAAACTATACAACTGGTATGCAGTCCATGACAGTCGTAAAATAGCCCCAAAAGGTTGGCATGTGCCTACAACGGAGGAATGGGGATTATTAACCAGCTATTTGGGAGGCGAAAGTGTTGCGGGCGGCAAATTAAAGGCTACTTGTTCATCGTTTTGGCAGGACCCAAATTCAGGAGCCACAAACGAAACGGGTTTTACTGCATTACCTGCGGGTATAGTCTGCGAAAATTCTAAATGTTACCTAGGTGAAAGTGAGAATTGGTGGTGTTCCACCCAGTGTAGGACGACAGTTAATAGTGCGACCGAATGTGCATGGAGCAGAGAAGTTCTAAATAACAGTTGTGCTGTGACTAAAGATGAATATTTGTATAAAGCAAATGGTTTTTCTGTTCGATGTGTTAAGGATAGATAACAACTGCTAAATTTCTAATGAAATACTAACTTGTTTGCTCCTGGTGATGGTCAGGATACGCCAACATCAAATTTTGTTGAAATCCGAAGTTAGACTTTTATTATGCCCCGACTGACAATAAGAGGCTGCCCCATTGATCTTGTCGAAAAGAGCCATTTAAATTTATTTTTTGCAAAGGCTAAATCTTGCCTCGACTAAGTTTAAAATGCTTGTCATAGAATATTCATCCTATCATCCTTTTATATTCTCCGTGTCTGACAGAAAGAAACGAAAATTATTATCTTTGAACATCGGTTCGTGTGAGCGGAACGTGCTCCTGAATGCCCTTCGCATTCCGCCGCAAAGCCCTTAGCGTCATGCAAGACCACAACACCTGATTGAAAATGCACCATACCGAAGACGACAAAACAATGGGTTTATATATCAGAAAAGTTCTTGAATTCATTCAGATGAACCTTGCTGAAGACCTCTCATTACAGCGGCTTTCCGAAATTGCCAATTATTCACCTTTTCATTTTCAGCGGGTATTCACAAAGGCTGTTGGTAAAGCAGAAAAATGGACGTTGAAAGAAACACTGGCTGCCACCGTAATAACCGGGTTTGCTCATACCCTGAGCACCATTTTGATCGGCATCTTGGTAGGCCTTATCGGCATAAAACTCTCAGGTAGTTACCACATGATCATGACCTATGTGGCGCCATCTATCTTGATTATGATAGGCGTAATATATGTGATCCTTGATTTAAGACGACACGATCATCATCATCACGCATCGGAGGCTGAGAAGGGCAATTCCGCGAAATCAAAATTTGCTATACTGTTCAGCCTGAGTTTAGCCATGTTTCTTACACCTTGTATCGAAATTGAAGCATACTATTTTCAAGCCGGGATGATGGGTTGGAAAGGTATTTTTATCGTTTCGGCTGTTTACACGATCACCACAGTAACGCTGATGCTTGTGCTTGTATATGCGGGCTATAAAGGCACACAGCGGATACAGTCGCATCTTCTCGGACATCACGAGCGCCTGATTACGGGTAGCGTTTTAATTGTGTTGGGGCTTCTTGCTTTTTTTGTGAAGTTTTAGTTGCTGTTTTGGAAGTCGGAGTATGACTTTTTTAAAAGATAGTTTTGACACTTATCGGGAAAGTCTTGCCCCGACTAACAGTGCAAGTAATAGCTTCACTAAAAGCTTTCACTTTAGCTGCAAACCCATTAAGCAAGTGAAGCTCTCACTAAAAAAACACAATCCTACTCAATCCTCTCATACCTCTCCATCGCCTCAGTCCTGGTGCATGAATTAAAATGCCACCACTCGGTCTGGATGTTGAAAAACCCGGATTTAGCCATCACTTGTCTTAACAGTTTACGGTTGTCCACCTGCTGCTGCGTCAGAGTGCTGTCGGATATGAGCTGATTTTCCATTACAGGGTAGGCGAGAGGGCCGAAATAATCGTAGGGGCAGCCCATATCGAGTTCTTTGCCTTTATCGTCAATGATACTCAGGTCGACAGCCGCACCAAAATTATGCAGTGAGCCATTTTGGGGGTTGCAGGCAAATTTTCCTTTTTCGCGGGCAGGCATTTTCAGTGAATCCCAGAGCATTTTCTGGGCAGAAACCGTGCGGGCAGCATCAAAAACGAGCAGGCGGTACCCGGGATGCAGCTCTTTTAAAAAAGTTTGTGCGTTTACTAATTTTTCAGCCACATCGGGCTGCAGGTAAGCCTTGTTATAATCACCGTAAATATCCGATTTTAGAAAATTTTCGGTGGTCGAATATTTTATATCGGTGTGGATGGTGGTGTCTATGCTTTGAATATCCACAAGTCCCATGCGGATCATCTCCAGTTCAACCTGTGATATATCTTCGATGGGTAAAATCAGCGTATCGCTCCCGGACCCTGCAGCTTTTGGCACGTATTTTTTTTCAGGAAACTGGCAGGATGAAAAAATGAATAAGGCAGATAAAAGCCAAAGTGAGAAAACAGGATACTGCAGGTTAGTTTTTTGGCAGCAGGATAACATGAACGGGGATGATATATTTAGCTTTTTTTGTGTTGGTGTAAATGGTCACCGTTTCGTTATGTTCGCCCACGTCTTCGGTGGTATTGAATGATATTTTCATCTCGCCGTCTTTCCCCGGGGCAAAAGGCTCTTTGGGCCAGTCCACAACGGTACAGCCGCAACTTGTTTCTACCCCGGCGATGTTCAGGTCGGCAGTGCCGGTACTCTTGAACCGGATCACGATGTTTGCCTCCTTGCCCTGTTCAATACTGCCGAAATCGAACAGCGTATTGGCAAATTGTACATCCGGGAATTTTGGAACAGCATTGTCTGCCTGGTTTTCGTGTTCATACAATATGATCTGTACCTTGCGTTCAAAAGCCGCGGCACGGCTGTAAATAGAGTTTCGCTTGTCGTTCGGGTTGTCGCTCACCAGTGGGCTGGCTGTTGATTTTCCCAATGGCTCTTCCATGATAGTGAGTTTGGCGCCGTTGGAAGCTGTCCCGTTCAGGTATTCAAGAAAAACCCCTTCATTATACTGTGCAAGGAAATTTACGATAGACGAGATACGCCTCATCGAAAGTTTCAGGTTGTAATTCGATGCGTGAAGAGGGCTGCAGAACCCTTTGATCCTGATCTTGATGCTGTTGCCCCGCTGCAGGTCGGTATGCAAAAGCTGGGCAAATAGTTTCAGTTGTTTGAATCCTTTAGCGACATAGTTTTCAAAAAAGTCTTTGATGTCTTTTTCTGCCTTGGTCTTTTCGCTGCCCGTCAAGCCTTTGGAATATTCCGTGATATAGGTTTGTTCCATGGCATAGTAATCACCCAGTAAAGTCTGGTAGTTTTTCTTTGTTGTTTTATTTTGGGTATTCGGGTCGGGCTCATCGTTATGAAAATACAGTGTCAGCGGCAGCATAGACCGGATGTCTTCTACGATGGTAACAGTATCCTTGGGTATTATAATCGTATCCTGAGGAACAACCACAACGGGTTTTTCTTTTACTGTGTCCTGCCATTCGTAGGAATAAATGTCGTAGCAGCAGGTTTCGCTTTTTATGGATAAGGATCCGGGACGGTTGGAGGTAAAATAACCATCGTTGTCTATTTCATTTACGGTAAAATAGGTATCATTGCAACTGCTGTTGATCGGGTAGCCTATATTTGCAGGTGTCGCCCAGGAGTTGAACTTCCCTTTTGAATAAAAGATATCAAAGCCGCCCAGACCTTTATGCCAGTCGGAACTGAAATACAAGGTCTGTGTCGAATCGTGGTAATAGGGTGTGATCTCATCGCCCGGGGTGTTGATAATGCTGCCGAGGTTGATAGGATCCTGGTATTGCCCGTTTTTGATGATGCAGTACCAGATATCAAGCTGTCCGATGCCTCCGGGCCTGTCTGAAACAAAGAACAGCACACTTTGATCACCATATTCTACATAATTTGGATGAGTGGAAGTATAGCCACTGACATTTATTTTTTCATTAAGTTTTTTGGCTTTTTGCCATTTGCCATCAATGTTTTCACACGAAAAAATTTCTGCTGCGAGGTTTTTATTATTGTCGGCTTTTGCTCGTGTAAAAAAAACTTTTTTATAGTCTTTTGAAAAACAGATGTTGGCGTTGTGATTTTCTTTATCGTTAATCCTGGCATCAAGTTCTGTTGTCTGTGACCAACCGCTGACAGTGGATTTGGCCATATATATTTTAGAGATGTAAGCGTTAGGGAAGTAAGTGTCGAAGTCGCCTGAAGATAAAGGCTTCATAGCTGAAAATACCAGGGCGGTATCGCTCAACTGAACAGCGTTGAACTCTGAGAATTCCGTATTCACGTAACTTTCGTTCAGGTGTTCAATGAGGACATTTTGTTTGTTTGCAATGATCTGCGTCGCTTCCTGACAAGCCAGAATCTCTGTTTTTGCTTTTCGTACATAATACCCGTCGGCCTGGTTCTTGTTCGCGTTGTAATAAGCCCTGAATTGCAGCAAGGCCTCGGTGTAATTGCCCAACGATTTTTCCATGAGGGCAAGCCAAAACTGAGCAAGCGGCAGTTCGCCTTTACGATCGGTGTTAATGACATAGCTGTACCAGCGCTTTGCCTGCTGGTAATTATTGAAAAAACGAAAGGATTCGGCACATTTGTATGCAAGTTTTATATCTGTGGAATCATACCATAAAGCGTTATTATAAAATGTGGAGGCGGTATAAAAATCACCATCTTCAAAAGCCTCATCGCCTATGGCGATACAATCTTCGTAATTTTGTGCCTGTGCAGGAACAGCCAGAAACAACAATATCCAGCATAACAGATAAAAAAATGTTTTATAAATGATCCTGTGCTTCATCTTTTTAAAAAATTGGACATGGTATTTCTCTGATTCTTCTGTACTTGTTCTTATCGTAAGTGTAACTGATAGAAAATTCTAATCCGCCCCTGACCTGGCTTGCAGGCCTTAGCCGCGATAAGTTCACATCGTAGCTCACGCCAAAGTTGATGTTCTTATAATCCAGTCCTGCCACCACGATGAGGGCGTCGGCATAACGGCCGAACAACCCGAAATTCAACGAAGTGTTGTCGGAATAATTCTTGCTGCGGTTGTATTTGAGCATGGCGCCAAACAATATTTCCATATAAGGTTCCTGATAGCTGAACATCGCGCTGGGGAGTATTTCGACATCGGGCGATACCGCGAATCTTCCGCCGCCATACACGGTATGTTTCATGTTGAGCCTGATATCGTCGTCGTTCATATAACCCACCTTGGGGCGTGTGATGTGCGAAAGGGAATAGCCGGCAGATAACAAGGAGGTTTTATTGTATTGGTAAAACCAATGAACACCTGCTGCAAGGTCAAAGTTCACAAAGCTTTTTCTGCCGTATTGTTCGCCGGGGTCGATAGCTGGATCGTAATAGCTGCCGTTATACTGGTTGTCGTAATAAAGCGCTGTATAATCTATGCTTTGCTGTACGATTCCTGGCATCACCCCGATAGAGATAAAATTATTGTTTTGATAAGAGAGAGATTTGATGTAAGTAATTGCAAACCCCGTATTTATTGTGGAGTATTTTGAGTCTCCGGCGATGTCGGCATTTAACAAAACACCGATACCGAGGGCATCTTTGCGGTATTTTCTTCTCAAAGCCTGCATATCAAAATAAGCTGCAATATTCTGATACGGCTTTGTAACAGAACTCCACTGTCTTTTTGAGTTCAGCCCAACGCGGAACCGCCCTTTTATTAACCCGGCATTTGCTGGATTCAGCTCCAGCGGCGCTGCAGTATACTGCGAAAAATGAACATCCTGGCCGAGGACTTCGGCAGCGACCAATGAAAAAAACAGGATGAATAAAATTTTCCTCAAAAAAATCAAATTTATAAAAATGCTAATTGTTGATGTAAAATTAATAATTAAATACAGATATTCAACAGGTTTTTTTGAATCTTTTTAATAAATATTCTTTAGAAATGCGGAAAATTTCATGAGAGACTGTGTTTAATGTCAACGTATTCAATAATTTGAATGTTTTTTATAGAGTTCAGAACCTCTCATATTTATTACATATGGCCTCGCATTTTGATTAGGATAATAGATTATGGAGATTTTTATGCTAAAAAAGTTGATTTTATTAGTGTTTCCCGCCACACAGGCCACCATTAAGGAGATTCAAAAAAAATCTGCATTTCATCGTTACCTCTTGAAAAAAGTACCATAATTAAAATATTCCTTGAGCAAAATTGATGAAAAGTGTAATTTTGTAAAAAAAATCTCATGATACAGCGTTTACAAAGTATTTATCTGTTTCTGGCCGTCGCGGCTTATGTTACCTTGTTTTTCTTTCCGATAGCCGAGATTAGCACGCAGGATGCGTCAAATTCTTTTTCGTTGCTTGAAATTACCAATTACAAAAGCAACAGCACCCTGCCGCTTATAATCGTGGCTTGTTTGCTGGCCCTTTCATGTTTTGTGACGATCTTTCTTTTTAAAAAACGCCCTTTACAGATAAAAATAACCGCGATCACTTTGTTGGTTCAGATAGGTTTTGTAGCCGCCCTTTTTTATGCTGCCGATTCTATTGCGAAAAAACTGGGGACAATTGCTGAATACCAGGCAGGGATGTATATTGCCCTGGTCCCGATTTTATTTATTGTGCTGGCCCACCGGGCTATCCGTAAAGATGAAAAGATGGTGAGTAATACAGACCGCCTTAGGTAATTAGGGTCTTTCCATAATTCAGTGTTTATCCAGTTCCAGTATTTCCATATCTTTTAAATTGCTGCCATCAATAACGAAACGCAGGAGTGTGATTTTGGTGTGGAAACCGTATTTTCCGGCAGCGCCGGGGTTGATATAAAGTAATTTGTGTTTTTGGTCGTATTGTACTTTGCAGATGTGCGAATGGCCGCATACGAAAATGTTGGGGCGAGACGATTCAATGATCTTTTTGGCTTTCGCATCATATTTTGCAGGCATACCGCCGATATGTGTGATAAAGACCCGTGTCTGCCCGACCTTGATAAGTTGTTTTTCCGGATACTGTGTTCTTAGCTCTTGCCCGTCAATGTTGCCGTACACGGCTATAAGGGGTTTGAACTTTTCGAGGCGCTCGGCAGTTTCCAGATTACCGATATCACCCGCATGCCATATCATATCGCAGGATGAAAAAAAATCAAAGGTTTTTTCGGGAAGAAAACAATGGGTGTCGGATAAAATTCCTACTCGGGTCATACTGCAAAATTAGCATTTTAACCCGTTGCCAATATTTATTTCAAAAACAATGTTTCTCAAACTTTCATGGAATTCCACATGAAGAAAATAATCGAGAAAACATTGTCTCAGCTTTTCAGTAAAAGGTTTTCCGCATTTATTTTCTTTTACGATCCGGTGATCGGTTACTTTGCCATTGCTGTCGATCTTGAAATCAACAGTCAGAAAAACTTTTGAGCAGTGAGCACAACTTAACTTAATATTATTCTGTTTCAGACAGTCATAAAAATATGTATGCAGCCATTCATCACTCATCTCGTTCCATGCGAGGCGCTGTTCATCCGTTGGCAGTCCGCTGTATGTGTAAATCGAATCCAGGGTTTGAGGATACTCAGATTCCTGTGCATACAAGCGGTTTAAGGTAAAACCTAAAAAGGCGATCAGGATCAGTGCGATGTTTTTTTTCATTTTCAGGATATTTGATTTTCCCATCTGGATTTGAGGGAACTTCTGATTATTATCAACCATTTATAGTATAAAAGTAGCAAAAAATGAAATACATCATCAAACAAAAAGTTTGGTCACTGACTGACCGCTTCAGCATAAAAGATGAACAAGAAAATGACAGGTTCTTTGTTAATTCAAAGTACTTTTCGCTGGGCAATAATCTTACTTTGGAAGATGCCGGCGGATATCAGTTATTCCATATCAAGCAGAAACTTTTTAAATTCCTTCCTGTTTACGAAATATTTTAAGGTGAGCAGTTATTTGCAGTTCTAAGAAAGAAGTGGTCATTCCTGAAACCCAAAATTGAAATTGACCAGAATGGCACGCCCTATTTTATTGCCGGAGATACCTGGGGGCATGAGTTTACGGTTTCGCGCGGCGATACGGTGGTGGCAAGTGTTTCTAAACAATGGTTATCCTTTTCAGATACTTACGGTGTGGATACCGTGGGTGGCGAAAATGATGCCTTTATCATTGTGATGGTGATATGCATCGACCAGATCCTGCATGATGACAAGCATTAAGAAATTGAAAATCGAAAATAAAAACAGGATATCATGTCCCTCAAAAAGTATTTAATATATCTTATTTTATTTTTTTACATGGTTTGCGGTTTGCTGACTATTTATTTTTATTTTACTTATTCTCATTGGCTTAATATTTGCGGCGTTTTTTGCCATTCATTTTAAAATAAATTTAATAAGCTGAAAAATGAAAAAAATAATACCTTTTTTGCTGTTATTTTCTATTCAGTTTTTTGTTGCAGCTCAGTCAAATATGCGGAACGCCGGCCAGTACAGTATTGCAGCCCCGGCGGCTAATACAACCGTTAGTACCCCGAATACCAATGTTGTCACGGTAAACGCCCCTGCAAATTACCGGCAAAGCAATGTTACGCCGTCATACAACCAAAGTGCTCCGGTCATAAATTCCAATCAATATATTTCAAATAGCCAATATGTTGTACGTTCTCATAGCAGGCACACCATTGAGTATGCGGAAATGAAGGAATCTGAAAAATTTGCATTGGATTTTGATTTTAATCCTCTGATCAAAAACATTCTTTTTCCGGCTGCGAGGACTGTGAACAAAACTGTTGTAAAAAAACCTGGTGTATTATTCAATTCTTTATCAGATTCCGGCAGTATTCATGCTTCTATGCCGATGGTTACGGATAAAATGAATGTTGAACTTTCAAATAAAGGAACAGCAGCTTACGTTCAGAAGAAATACCTATTCCAGCCCAATAAGCCTTTCCGGTACAGGTGTATTTATGGCAACTATTCAGGTAAGTCTGACCTCGGTTGGTACAGTATTCATGTGGCATCCTCCAAAAACCTGGACTATTGCACCACAGTGACCCGCTACATGAAAAACAGGTATAAATTAGATGTTTTTGTCTTTGAAGATTCTTTTTCTGTAAACAGGCCGTATCATATTGTGTTGGGGAAATACCGAAAGTATTTCGTTGCGGAAAATATTTTACGAAAGATTAAAAAAGAAATGCCCGGCGCTTTTGTTATAAGCTGGAACAGGTTTTCGTGGATGATTATATTTGAATAAGTATTATTTATTTTTTAAACTATTAAAATGAAAAGAAACCGATTACTTACCTGTGTGATAATGTTGTTATTTATAACAAGTCTTTACTCATGTCGTATTTTATATATTCCGAACGCTGTGCATGCACCCATGCTGTCAGAAAAGAATGAGTTTAACGGTGCTGTTTTGGTTGGTTCTTCGGGCGTTGATATTGAAGCCGCTTTTTCTCCGGGCAAACACTGGGGGATCATGGTTGATGGCAGTTTTTATGATAATAGTATGGAAACAGATAATACCTCCAACCATAAGCATTTATTTGGCGAAATAGGAGCCGGGTACCATACAAAGTTTGGCGGTATCGGAAGGTTTGACGTTTATGGTGGTGGCGGTTTAGGAACTTCATCTACGACCAATCACTGGTTTGGGCCTTTCGGGGGAACATCAGAAGGTAATTACAACAGGTTTTTTGTGCAACCATCGGTTGGCATTGGCACCGACTACGCGGATGTAAACCTCGCTACGCGGATATCTTATTTATCTTTTTATGATATTTATAATTCCAACATGACTTTTGATCATACAAGGACATTTTTCTGGGAGCCTGCGCTCACAGCCAGGGCCGGTTATAAATGGGTGAAGTTTTTTGTGCAGATAGGGGTTTCAGTTCCGATGGATACTTATTTTGATATACAATACCAGCCATTTATGTTTTCCACAGGTATTAACCTGAATTTTGGTAAGTGGAAACCCGATGGGATTTAAAAATAAAATTGTTTTTTTTAAACCTATTGGATTTTATTTATCGGTAATAATATTTTTTTTCAGTCCCCCGCTGCTTTTAGTAATTTCGATTATCTGAAAATTTGTAATAATATTGTAAAAAAAATCTATGAGAAAATTATTTTTTATTGCTTTTGCCATAATGATAGGGCTTGCTTTTTCAGCCTGCGAAAAATGTTATGACTGCACAAAAAAGTGCGGGACTTGTTCTAAAACCGGGTTCGCCACTGTTGCAGGATGTCAGGGCGATACTGCATTAAATGGTTATTCTGTTGAGGCTTGGAAAGCATATTACGAAAGTCTCGGATATACCTGTACATATAATAATACTGTTGAAAATGTATGCGGAAAGGAAAATAAGGAGGAGCTCTCCGGCAAATTCTATGAGTGTCTGGAGGAATAATTTTAACCTTTTTCGCTGATCTGTCGTAAAAGCTCCATATTAATTATTTTAATTTGCTTGCCTGAGAATTCGATAATTTTATCGTTACTCAGATCCGAAAGTACGCGGCTCACACTTTCCCTTGATGTTCCGACCATATCTCCCAACTCGCTCTGAGTCAGGGGTAAAATAAATTTTGTTTCCTTAAAGATTTTTTCGGACATACACAACAATGTTTCAGCGATCATTCCGGTCATCTGTTTTTGAGATTGGCTTGTATATCTTTTATAATCCATCAGCTCATTTTCACAAAGCTCTACGATGATCTCGTAAGCAAATTTCCCGTTATTGTAAATGAAATTTCTGAACAGGTTGATGTCAATGAAACAAACGGTAGCTTCCGTTATGGCTGTTGCTGAAAACTGGTTTATCTTATCGCCGAAACTCGTTGGCAATCCCAGATAAGAAGGCGCTTTTACTATTCTTAATATTTTTTCCCGGGCAGGCCCTTTCATATGCAACTTTACGATACCGCTTTTCAGAAAAGCAACATTCAACGATAAAGCCCCCTCCCGGAAAATGTTGTCGCCTTTTTTAAAATTCACCTGCACGCTGTTATTTTCCATCACTTCCTTCTGTTCCGGATGGAGACTGGAGGCAGCAGCGCATTTAATGCTGCATTCGTCGCATTTTTGCATCATGTACTAATTTTGAAAAATAATTATGTAAATTTATGAAAAAAAATCAATTGTGATGTAAATCACATTTTAAATTGTAAAACCTCACATGTTGTATTGTCGAATTCGTAATAAATGTGATTAATTTTGCCTGAACCTAAAAAAACATAATTATGAGTAACGATATAGAAAATCAGATTCTGGAATTACAGAAAAAACTTGGCAAACTCGAGAAAGGTACCAAAGACCAGTTATCCATGGTCGTATTCTCGGGTGATCTGGACAAGATCCTTGCCGCAATGATCATTTCCACGGGCGCTGCAGCGTACGACATGAAAGTAAAATTGTTTTTCACATTCTGGGCTACAGCCGCTTTGCGCGATCCCAAAAAATCAGTATCAGGAAAAAATATGATCAGCAAGATGTTTGGCATGATGCTTCCTAAAGGCATGAACAAAATCAAATTGTCAAAAATGCATATGATGGGAATGGGAACAGGCATGATGAAAGGTTTAATGAAAAAGAAAAACGTGGCTTCGCTGGAACAGATGTTTAAAACAGCCGGTGAACTCGGTGTTCAGATAAATATCTGTGAGATGTCCATGGACCTGATGGGCTTTAAACGCGAAGAAATGATCGACTATCCTCACCTAAACGTCTGCGGTGTGGCTACATTCCTTGCTGATGCTTCAGAAAGTAAGGTGCAGTTATTTATCTGAAAATGGGACAAGAGTATTAAAGAACTTTTAAAATCCTTTGCGCACTTTGAGTAAAGTCTTTGCGAAGTGCGAAGCACCTTTACGTTTAATACAAAATAATTAAAAACTAATAAAAAAATTAAAATCATGACAACAGAAGAATTAAAAAGCATCACAGCAAATCAGGTAGTAGACGCACGCGGAACCGCATGCCCCGGACCATTATTGGCAGCAAAAAAAGCCATTGGTGAAATCGAATCCGGAGAAATCATGGAAATTTTATCTTCCGACGAAGGCACCAAACACGATATTCCCAGATGGTGCGAAAAAATGGAACACGAATTTTTAGGCATTCTTGAAGAAGACAGCTATTCGAGGTTGTTTCTTAGAAAGGCATAATTTGGGGAAATAGCCACGAGCCATCCGCCGCGGTGGAGCCAATAGGTAATAGGCAATGGTCAATGGTCAATGGTCAATGGTCAATGGCAAATAGTCAATAGTCAATAGTCAATAGACTATGGTCAATAGGCAATAGGCAATGGTCAATGACAAATGGCTAATGACCCAATGACCCAATGACTAACGACTATTTTTCCCTAAAGTTCTCAACTTAATATTTCAAAAAAAATAAAAATGTCAAACGAAACTTATAAACCGAAAATACTTGTCTTCTCAACCGACAAGATATCTGATCCGGGCATAGACCAGGCGGGTTTGCGGAAGATACATTATTCTCCTTCGGTGTATGTGATCAGCATGCCCTGTTCATCGGGTATCAAGCCAAAATGGATCATGCATGCCCTGGAAAAAGGTTTTGATGGCGTATTTATCGCTGCCGACGGGCACGAATGTTCTTACAGCCCTAAATGTGCCGAGCACACCAATAAGATCATCACTGATGCCCAGGAAATGATGAAAACAAAAAACATCAGCCCCAAACGCATCCGTATGGCCGCTATCTGTTCAGTATGTGCTGAACCTTTCTCGAATCACATGGACACGTTTAGCCGGATTTTGGCCGAACTGGGAGATGTCAACTCCGAAATTAGCAAAGCTCAATAATTGAATTAAACATTGATTTCGATTCATATGTCAGAAAAAAATAAAAAATTTGACACACTGGTAATAGGCGGAGGTATCGCGGGGCAAGAGGCAGCGTTGAGTCTTGCCGATATGAACCACCAGGTGCTGCTGGTAGAAAAAGGCCTTTCTATTGGAGGAAAGATGATACAGCTTAGCAAGGTGTTTCCGACCCTTGACTGTGCTGCCTGCATCACCACCCCCAAAATGTCGGAAACGGCCCGCCATCCAAATATTACGCTGATGCTCAACAGCGAAATTGAAGGCATCACCAAATCGGGAAGCGATTTTCTGGTTGATATTGTAAAAAATCCCCGTTACGTCATTCCCGAAGCCTGTACCGGTTGTCAGGAATGTGAAGTGGTGTGTCCCGAAATCCGTAATGATGAATATAATTGCAATCTTGCCGGACGCAAGGTGGCTTATATCCCTTTCAGCCTTGCAAACCCCCGCATTGCCACCATCGATCGCAAGGACACTTCCGCACCTTGTATCAACGAATGTCCGGGCGGTGTAAAACCATACGGATACATCACACTGGCAAGAAACGGCCAGTACGAAGAAGCCATGAAACTGCACCTTGAAGATATTCCTATCCCGGGCAGCCTCGGGAGGGCTTGCTACTCGCCTTGTCAGAATGCCTGTACACGATCAGGCCTCGACCAATCTGTGGATATAAGAAAAATTAAAAGATTTTTTACTGATTTTTACTACGAAAAATTTCCCGAGGCTCCGCTTCAGAATATCGAAATTAAAAGTGAGAAAAAAGTTGCTGTTATAGGCTCAGGCCCTGCTGGACTGACAGCCGCTTATCATCTTGCATTGAAAGGCCACACGGTAAAGATATTTGAATCCGCTTCACAGGCAGGAGGTATGTTAAAACTCACCTTGCCCGAATACCGTTTACCCAAAGATGTCGTTGACAGGGATATTAAAAATATTACTGCACTGGGTGTTGAAATAGTACTCAATAAAAAAATTACGAATATTGAGGAACTGAAACAGCAGGGGTATGACGTGGTCTTTGTTTCTGTTGGTACCCACGAAACCACAAAGCTTCATGTGGAAGGTTCCCAACTGGAAGGTATCGTTTCCTGTCTCGATTTCCTGCGTGATGCTAACATTGGAAAAAAAGAAAATCTGAGCGGTAAAAAAGTGATGATCATCGGCGGAGGCAATACAGCTATCGATGCGGCCCGTACATCGCTCAGGCTGGGCGCAGCCAGAGTTATCGTGGTATACCGCCGCAGCCGTGAAGAAATGCCCTGCTTTGCGCCGGAAATCAGAGAAGCGGAAGAAGAAGGTGTTGAAATTCTAATTCTGCGTAATCCGATAAAATTTATTGGCGAAAACAACAGAGTAACTAAAGCACAACTGATAAAAATGAGGCTTTCCACTCCCGACGAGAGCGGCAGAAAATTACCAGTTCCCATTGAAGGATCAGAATATTTCGAAGATGTCGATTTTGTAGTGGAGGCCATCGGGCTTCAGCCATCAACCTCGGTATTTGCCAAGGAGTTGGAACTCAATAAAAACGGAACGATCAAAACAAATAAAATAACCTTACAGACAACAACACCCGCTGTTTTTGCAGGCGGTGACAGCGTTAGTGGCTCCTCCACAATCATTGAAGCAGCCGGTCAGGGTAAAAGAGCCGCATTTTATATCGATAGATTTTTAAACAACCAAAGTTTAGATGTTGAATTTGGAGATAAACTTCCTGCTATTGATAAGACGAAGGTGCTGGAAAGCTATAAAGGCAGCAAAATACCATCGGTGCAAGGAGGAATGCGGGAGCCAAAAGAACGGGCAAAAGATTTTGAAGAAGTTGAAATGACTTATACCGAGCAGGAACTCATGGACAGTACGCAGCGCTGCCTCGATTGCAGCAACTGCCGCGAATGTCATCAGTGTCTGAACATTTGCCCGGCAAATGCCATTGACTTTTCGCAGAAAAAAGAAGTTTATAAGGTTAGTGCAAAATCTGTCATTGTGACGACTGGTTATAAATTGTTCCCTCCCGAAGGAAAACCCGATTTTGGGTATGGAAAATATCCCAATGTGATCGATTCCATGCAAATGGACAGATTGATAGCCCCGACAAGGCCTTTTAACAATGTGCTGCGTCCGGGCGATGGAAAAACTCCTGATAATATCGCCTATATATTATGTACGGGATCAAGGGATTCTGCCATAGAAAACCGTGCGTGCAGCATTGAATGCGGCAACAACCCGATATGTTCTCAGATTTGCTGCATGTATTCTATTAAACAGGCACAGTTGCTCATGGGTGCACTGCCAATGGCTGATATTACGATCTATTACATAGATATCAGGGCTTTTGGCAAAGGTTATGAGGAATTCTTCCAGCAGTCAAAGTCGATGGGGGTGCATTTTGTGAAAGGTAAAGTAGCCAAAGTTACCGGAAAAGATGATAAGAGCGGCGATTTGATACTTCGTTATGAAGATATTACCACCGGGATGCTGAAAGAAGCCAAACACGACCTGGTGGTTTTGTCCGTTGGTGTTCTTCCGAATAAAGAGATTCCTCAAATATTTAAAAATGAGGCGCTTCAACTGGACGACTTCAATTTTGTGAAACAGGTTGATGAATTGGTAAGCCCTTCATTGACAAGCATTGAAGGGGTTTTTGTAGCAGGTGCTGCTTCCGGGCCTAAAGACATTCCTGATTCGATTTTATCTGCAGGTTGTGCTGCTACCGAGGTGGCAGGTTACTTAGCAAAAACAAAATAATCTTAAAATAAATTGTCAAATTATATTAAAGCAACAGATTTATAATTAAAAATATTATCTCGCAAAAACGCAAAGGCGCTAAGAAAAGAGAACATAAATTATGACAGAAAACGAATTGTCAAAAATTATTGTAAACACTGCTTGCCAGATTCATCATAAACTTGGTCCGGGGTTACTAGAATCAGTTTGTGAAGAAATAATGTATTATGAATTGAGTAAACACGGAGTGATTGTTGAACGATAAATAGGAATACCTGTAATTTGGAATAAGTTGAAAATGGAAATTGGTTTTAGAGCAGATTTAATTGTCGATGAAAAGTAATCATAAAGAAATTAGCGACTTAGCGTCTTTGCGAGAAATAATAAAACATAGTGCCTTCATGCCTTCGTGGCAAAAAAAATAATAAAATTATGAAAGAAAGAATAGGCGTTTATATTTGTCATTGCGGCGGAAACATATCAGATTACGTAGATGTGGAAGAGTTGGGAAAAATGCTGAAAGACGATAACGGGGTGATTATTTCCAAGGATGTGATGTTTGCTTGTGCCGACTCCAACCAGAAAGATATGGTGAAGGATATACAGGATTATAATCTGGACGCCATTGTCGTCGCTTCCTGTTCGCCGAAACTGCATCTTCACACCTTTAAAGGTGTTGCCAGCCGTGCAGGGCTGAACCCTTCGAATTATGTCCAGGTAAATATCCGTGAACAATGTTCGTGGCCGCATCACGACCAGCCCCGCGAGGCAACCGTGAAAGCACTGGGGCTAATCAAGGCAGGCATCAGGCGGGTGGAGCAATCGGAATCGCTTGAAAATATTGATATTACTGTAAAGAAATCAGCTTTGGTAGTAGGAGCAGGAGTAGCAGGAATGAAGGCTGCCATAGATCTGGCACAACTCGGAATTGAAGTATATCTTCTGGAAAAAGAATACTTTGTTGGCGGACATATCACTCATAATGATAAACTGTTTATGAGCGGGCAAAGCGGAAAAGAGATCGTGGCAAAGCTTTATGAGCAGATGAAATCTTATAAAAATATTACTCTTTTTACAGGGGCTACTATCGAAAAAGTGTCCGGAAGCCTTGGCAATTTTACCATTGATATTAGCATACGCCCACGATATTTCAAGGTTAAAAAAGATACGGCTCCTCTGCTACAGGCAATGCAGGATTGTGATGTGATGGTGCCCGATACGTTCAATTATGGATTAAGCCAGCGCAAAGCTATTTATAAAAATTACGACGGGGCTTTGCCCGATATTCCAGTGGTGGATGCCGAAGCGCTGAAAGACCATCCCGACTTTGTTCAAAAACATGCTGCATGTATTGATCTCAACCAGCAGCCGGAATCAATTTCTCTGACTGCCGGCGCTGTGCTTGTGACTACAGGTTTTGACCATTACAAACCAAAAGAAAATGAATTCGGGTATGGCAATATTCCACAGGTAGTTACTCTTCCTGAGTTCAATCGTATGATGGAGCAAAGTCCTGAAAATCTGGTATATAACGATAAGAAGATCAGTAAAGTAGCCTTCATTTACTGTGTAGGAATGCGACAGAAAAAAGGCGAAAACAAATATTGTTCAAGAACTTGCTGTACTTCAACTATTCAGACTTCCATCCAGCTAAAAGAAAAATATAAAGACATCACGACTTTTCATATTTACAGGGATATCAGAACATATGGGAAACAGGAGATACTGTACGAAAAATCGTCCAAACAGGGTGATCTTTATATTCGTTACGATGAAAAGGAGCCTCCGTTAGTTGAAGCCAACGGGAAAACAGTTATGATAAAGGTAAAGGATTACCTGACCTCAAAAACTGAACTCGAAATTGATGTCGATCTGGTGGTTTTGGTTACGGGAATGGTATCGCGTGAAGACAGCCGGCATATCTCCGAAAAATTTAAGATTCCTATTGGTAGTGATAAGTTTTTCAATGAGATACACCCAAAACTCAAGCCGGTGGAAACGGTTATCAAAGGCGTTTATATTGGTGGTTCCTGCCAGGGACCCAAAAATATTTCTGAATCAGTTCAATCCTCGCTTTCCGGAGCAGCAAAGATAAATGCGCTGCTTAAAAGTGGAACTATTTCTCTTGATCCGATCGTTGCCCGGGTGAATACAGAAGCCTGCGTATGGTGCGGCAAATGTGCCGAAGTGTGTGAATATACTGCCATAAGAGAGATTGAGCAGGATGGAAAGCATGTTGCCTTTGTTAACAAAGCTATTTGTACCGGTTGTGGTATCTGTGCACCTGTTTGCCCGGTGAATGCTATTGAAATAGCTCAGTATACCGATGCTGAAATTGAAGGTATGATTGACGGGTTTATGGATCAGGCAGTAATTCCGGAAAAGTCGGAAAAAACTGAAGAAAAAGCAGAAGAAACCAGTGTCCTGATGATGAAAGAGTTTCCGCAATTATGGAAAACTATACTTGCGTCCATTGATGGTGGTAAAAAAACCATTCCTCAGATTGCAGAAGAACTCAACGTAGATAAAGATATTGTCACATACCATATGATGACAATGAATAAATACAGTGTTGTGATGGCTGATGGTATGGACGAAAAAGAAGCATATTATTATTATAAAAGAAAATATTAAGAAATGGCAAGAGTAAATCCCGATTTTGTAAAAAGTATCCGCAAATACGGAGCGGACGATTTTAGTGCATGTTACAGTTGCGGAACCTGCACAGCCATTTGTTCGCTTACCGATAAGGACAATTCATTCCCAAGGAAGATGATCCGGCATACCATGCTTGGGCTTGAAAGTGAACTTAAAGCATCTGTAGATCCCTGGTTGTGCTATTATTGCGGTGACTGTTCAACAAACTGCCCTCGTCAGGCTGACCCGGGTAACCTGATGATGGCCGTGCGCAGGTACCTGATCTCAAAATACGATTGGACAGGGCTTTCGGGGCTATTGTACCGAAACCTGGCAGGATATATTATTGCTTTTTTAATAATTATCGCAGGCATTGTTGGTTTGTTTGTTTCTGGCGGTTTTAGTCAGGAAGAATGGATGGAATATGGCCATTTATTTGAGATGCTTGCTATCGGCGGGGTATTCCTGATAATTTTTGTTCCGAACCTGTTGCGTATGTGGTATATGATAGTTTGGAAAAAGACAAAAAAATTCGACATCAAAACCTATATTGTTTCTCTCAAAGAACTGTTTGTCCATATGTTCACCCAAAAAAGGTCCTTGTCGTGCGATGAAAAAAAACCTGATAGACTATGGTGGTTTGAGCATTTCATTCTGGTCATAGGTTACCTCACATTGTTATTTACCACTGTTTTTCTGGACTGGTTTGGCTCACAAAGTCTTTTTGTTATAGTTTTAGGTTACTTGGTCAGTGCAATTATTTTCATAGTAACATTTGATTTTGTTATCCGCAGGATACGCAAACGCAGCCAGAAAAGTTCGTTTTCACATCCGTCCGATTGGTTTTTTGTTATATGGCTTTTTATGATGGGGTTCAGCGCTTTTCTGGTGCGCCTGTTTATTGATACCGGCATTCTCGAAAACCATTTCTGGATGTACCTTTTACACCTTACCGTGCTGGTTCAGTGGGCGCTGATAATAGTCCCATTCGGCAAATGGACACATTTCCTGTACCGTTCTTTTGCCATGTATTTTTCAAGTATCCTTGCTTTGTCAAACAACAATAAATCAAAAAAATAACAAACTTAATAATAATAAAAAAATGGAAATCAAAGTAACTTTCGACGGAAATAAAAAAGTAAATGCACAGGTACGTAATCACATTGTAAAAACCGACCAGCCTGTTAATGGCGGAGGAGAAGACACTGCAGTCACTCCTTATGAACTTTTTCTTGCGTCCCTGGCTACCTGTGCAGGAATTTTTGTAAAAGGTTTTTGCGATAACAGGGGAATACCTGCCGAAGGCATCAGTATCACTCAAAACCATGAATTCAATGAAAAAGGCTTAGCCGAAAAAATTGATGTGGTGATTAACCTGCCCAAAGATTTTCCTGAAAAGTATGTCGATTCTGTCATTAATGTGGCCAACCTTTGCAAAGTAAAAAAACAACTGTTATCCCCGCCCGAAATGTCAGTAATATCAAGAACCATCGAATAATCACCTAACAGCCTCCCGATGGCTATCGCGACAGCCCAAGCACCTAACAGCCTAACCACCTAACCACCTAACAGCCTAACCACCTAACAGCCTAACCACCTAAAAGCCTAACCACCTAACAGCCTAACCACCTAAGAGCCTAACCACCTAACAGCCTAACCACCTAACAGCCTAACCACCTAACAGCCTAACCACCTAACAGCCTAACCACCTAACAGCCTAACCACCTAACAGCCTAACCACCTAACAGTCTAACCACCTAACAGCCTAACCACCTAACAGCCTAACAGCCTAACCACCTAACAGCCTAACCACCTAACAGCCTAACCACCTAACAGCCTAACCACCTAACAGTCTAAACACCTAACAGTCTAAACACCTAACAGCCTAAACACCTAACAGCCTAACCACCTAACAGCCTAAACACCTAACAGTCTAACCACCTAACAGCCTAACCACCTAACAGCCTAACAACCTAATATTCACCCTTAAAACCCCAAAACATGTTCTCATTCCTCAAAAATCTTTTTTCCTCACAACCCCAAGCCGACCTCGGAGAGCTTATAAAAAAAGGGGCCACAATTATTGATGTTCGCTCCAAAGGCGAGTTTCAGGGCGGGCACCTTAAAGGGTCAATCAACATACCCTTAAAAAATCTTAGTGACCATATCCAAAAAATAAAGAAAGATAAACCGGTGATAACGTGTTGTGCATCCGGAGCGCGCAGCGGCGCTGCTAAAAGTATACTCAAAGCGAATGGGTTTGAAGTATATAATGGTGGGCCATGGACGAACCTCAGAAAGTATAAGAATTAGAAAAGTAGTGCGAATGTTCCATCGGTTTTTTCAACCTGCTTCCCGAAACTGTATTAATTTTACAAAAAACATATCGATGAAAAAGTCTTTTTTCATGCTGGTCATTTTAGTGAGCCTGGGTGTGACAAATAGCCTTGCACAGTGTGGAGGTTCATTAACAACTAAATATGCACCCACGAATATGGGCATTGTAATTTATTCCAACGATGTGGAAACAGTTTGGAATGCCCTGCGGCTGGCTAATTTTGCAATGGAAGAAGGCGACACCGTTTCGATTTTTTTGCTTGGCAAAGGGGTTGAGCTTGAAAGCCTGGTTAAAAAAAATGCTGACTTAAAAGAACAAACCGAGACTTTTCTTGAAAAAGGCGCTTCAATATTTGGTTGTGGCACATGCCTGAGCAGCAGGAAAAACAATGCACCGCAGATTTGCAAATATTCATCCATGAAGGATTTGTACGGTTTAATAAGGAAAAGCAAAATTGTGATGACATTTTGATATAACAAAAATGAAAGACCAAATATTCAACCTTATTAATGAACAAACGTCTCCGCTTTTTCGGATTATGTCTGTATATAATCATGATGAACCTTTAAGAAGGAATTTTGACAATAATATAACGGCATTTCATATCGGAAATGGTTATGTGCTCTCGGTTGCCCACAACCTAAGGATGGAAGCGCAACCGATAAAATCTGTCAGCGAGCAGGACTACCAGCATTCAATATTTGCTCGCTGTGATGAAAAAGAGAGAAAACTTCTGAACAGGTGTTTCCTGTTTGATGCTATAAGTAATAAGCGATATTTAAATACGGCGGACCAGCATGATGTTCAGCAGCTAATTGAATTATTCAAAAGAATCAATTATGATACAAGATGGATAACTTTGTATGCCCGGGAAATCTGCAAACCTTTTCTTATCATACAATTCGAAAATAACTCTTTTTATGATAATAATGATCTGGATGGCTTATTTGATAAGTCCCTGGTATTTCCTGAACCTGTTATTGGTGCGTATACATTTCTTATTGAACTGGAACTTGTGCAAGCGTTCTTTTCAAAGGATTTTGCATTGTACAGGATGACAAATACCGACCAAAAAATAATCAGCCGTATTCCCGCAGCCGCAATTTCATATGAAACATTTCTTCTAAATAATTTACTTTACTGTTTACAGGCATCCCCAAGCGGGACCAACCTGGGCAGGATGCTGAACGAAGCACATATTGAAGGAATACTGAATCACCATGGAGTTGATCCGGACAGGTTTGAAGGTAATCATATCAGAAAAGGACTCAGGTATTTGCTCAAAGGTTATTTCAGATTTGGTTCTTCCGGTGCTCCTTATTTCACATATGACAAGGACAGCAATTCCTTTCTTGTGAATGCAATTCAAAGTGAAGCCAGCCCTATCCAACTATCAATTAAGAACGATATGAATGGCAACTACCAATATATTAATGCAATAGCATCGCCTGTTTCAATTATTGAAAAAGAACTAAAAAAAATAATGACGGCTTAAGATACGATGGTAGTGCCTCTGTAAGATTTTTTGGCTCCTTTACATTAAAATTAATTGATAATTTCCGGTTTTTTTCTATTGAATAATTCCGGTTGTAAACACATCAGACCCGTTTTCTTTTACCATTTGCATGGCAGGCTGATTTTGCATGATAGCGCCGCCCCAGTAATTATGATCGTAAACATGAGGAGTTTCGAACCAGCTTTCAATGTTCATGATGATCTCAATTTGTCGTGTTTTATCTTTCTCAATAACAAATGATGAATTGGGCAATTTTACATTAAAATAATTCTGAACAAAGGCATAAATGGAATCGGTATTGTTTATGGAATCGCTTTTATACAACTGTCCTATACCCAGATGAAAATTAAATATCTCATCCACGTTGGTGGTATTTTTCCAGACGCCGTTGATCATCATATAATGATATCCGCCGCCTAACACACCGGGCCACATCATGTTGACTTCGGGCGGGTTCACGAACATCATGGAGATGTTTTTTGCTTCACAAATCCCGAATGTGAACGAAACAGAATCATAAGTACCCACAGGTATCGGATCATAGACTTCCCAGGTGAGGGTGGCCGGAATATCACTGTCGACATAACATATATCTTTCCAATCGTCGATGAGTTTTGTGGTGCCGTCTGACTTATGCAGGGTTACATCAGATATAAAATACTTTAGCTCGTTTATGCAGTAATTATTTCCGGCTGCGTTGGTGTATTTCATCGTGTCTTGCTCCAGGGGCAGCCCGTCAACAAGGTGGGTGAAGGTAAATTTGATTTTTCCGCTATCAGTTTCAGGCTCTGGTATAGGATCATCCTTATGGCATGAAGTAAGCGAAAGCCCAAGAATAGAATAAATAAGGATCCTTTTAAAATTAGGCATGTTCATAATGTTCAGATTTTAACATTTACAGTTATATAAAACACTCTTCCTGGTTCGTATAATTTTCCGCTTGTCCCGATGATTTTCCGGTTGAGGTGCTCATAATAGGAACGGTCAAAAATATTATTTATTCCTCCTGATACGGAAACATATTTTATGATATTGTATTTTACTGAAAAGTTGAGCAGGGCAAATCCCGGAGTATATGGTTCGTAGAAGGCTTCCGATACGTGACGCTGATCGGCAACAATTCTGGCGGAAATTTTTGGCACCAGTTTTCCCTTTAAAAACTTATAATAAATGCTTACCGTAGTTTCTAAAGGGGGTATTTCTGATAAGGCATCATTTTTCAGTATGGTATCACCGGTAACATTTGAGCCGGTAACAATATATTTTGTTACTGTGGGTGTGTATCCGTAAGTGTAGGCAGCCACCATGCTCCCGCCCAGTCTGTATTTTTCAGGGGAAGTATAACCAAATTCTGCTCCCGTAAAACCTACTGACTTCATATTTACGAATTGTTTAACTCCAAGCGAGCCAGATGTTTGAGGTGTAACAACCGAAGATGGCAGCATCACTCCCGAGATATAATCCTGTACATAAGAATAAAAACCATTAAGATAAAAATTGCCGATCTTGTCATTTGAATATTTGAAGGTCAGGTCAACTTCATTATTCTTTTCAGGTTTTAGTTGAGGATCGCCCAGGTAGTCAAAATTATCATATCCGACCGGCATCAGTTTGATAAATCGTTCGAGCATATTCGGGCTACGTGTTCCCCGGCCAAGTGCCAGCGAAACGTATAAGCCGTCTGTAATTTCTTTAGTAACGCCCATGCTTATGCTGAAATTAATAAATTGTGTGCTTACATCATTAAAATATTCGATGTCGCTTTTAATGAGTTTTAAAGTGTCTGCCGAGTTTGCATGATTGTAATCCAGCCGGAGAGCCGCATCGATCTCGAATGAAGATAATAACGTTTTGTACTCTGCAAATAATCCTATATTCTGTATCCTGGCATCTTTCCACAGGTTGGTCACTTTGGTTGTGGTGGTTCCCATCATTAGCATGGTCATGGTACGTGCACCGTCTTTATATATGTTTTCGTAATCCAGCCCCAAAAAGATTTTATGCTTTTTTACCTGCATGCCGAGTTCTGCGCGGCCTCCGATGTTTAGGGCATCCACATCCGAAACCATCTGCTTGCTTGCCCAGTTAGCACGTTGGCTGTTATCCATCAAATGGTCTACATCAGAATAATAGATTTTTAAATCCAGCGATTTAATAACAGCCGACAAATCCGTGGCATTATAATCAAGAGCGATCATGCGGGTATCATCACTTTTCTCGTCCATGGGCAGGGCAGGATATAGTACGTTTCTTCCATGAATTTCGTTGTATGAAATCAGTATGCTGTGATTTTTTTTAGGCGAATACCCTAATTTAGCGCCGTAACCATATTTTCTGAATGATGCATTAAAGGTGGTGTCGTGCCCGTCGGAGTTGCCGCTTTGATAATTACCGTAATCCCGGATAGCTCCCGTAAGTAAAAAATAGATTTTTTTGTTTCCGCCGTAAACTAAAAGGTGTTCTTTTTGCCCGTCCCAGTTGGTTTCAAACCCATATAAGGCTTCGGCATGTATCTCAAATTTTTCATAAGGATGCGGTTTTTCAGAAACCAGGTTGATTACGCCTCCTAATGCCGGGCCGTATTTTAACATGAACGGGCCTTTTATGACTTCAATGTTTTCGATGTCTTCGGCTTCTACATGCGAAGATACCGGATCCATGCGGTTCGGACAACCATTTTCTACCTTTACGCCATTGTCGAGTATTACATTTAGCTGACTGAACTTAAAACCTCTGACCACGGGATCGACAGCCACACCTCCTTTTCTTACTCCGGAAACATTGGGAATGCTTCGCAGATAATCACCCACATCGCGTATTGCCTCGCCGTCGATTTGATCTTTCTGAATATTTGTCAAAACATAAGGTATTTTCTTCAGTATACTATCCCTTATTTCAATAGGGGTTAACTTGATGGTATCTGTATTTATCTGAGCTTTTACAGATAAGGTTAAAGCTATCAATCCGATTAAAAGTATTGCTGACCTTTTCATAATAAGTTTTTTCAATCAGTAAAATTAATATATATGTAGCAGATTTAATGAAAAAACCTCACTTAACTACCTCAAACCATGTAATGGCATCATTGGGGCATACTTCAATGCATTGCCCGCAACTATTGCAAAGTTCGAAGTTAATAACATAAAGATCCGGTGCGCAGGGGACATCGATACTTAAACAGTATTTTACACACTTTGAGCAACTGTAATTATCTTTTTCTGAGATCGCATTTGCAACACAGGCTTCAACACAGTTATTACATTTGTTGCATAATGCAGTATTTATTACCGGCATGAAACCAGTTACTGATTTTTGTGATATATTATTTTGCATCATTTAAATCTGCTGTCTGATTTTTTTGTGCTGAATTTTTCAATTTTACCTGTAAGCCATCCGAGTTTTATTTCCTGCAGGTCATCAATCATTGGCAGGCAGGGTTTAATATCGAGCAGAGGAGTTTTGTCAATCATATCAATATTCTCAATTGTAATGATAGTTCCTTCTACCTTTATCAGTTTCACCACAGTTAGCCCGATAGGATTAGGGCGAACAGGTGCACGAGTGGCAAAAACTCCCCGTTCAACTGTATCCAGAAAAGGTATAACACGCAATTTATAATGACTTACTTTGTGCAGATGACAGAGCAATATGATATGTGAAAAACCTTCCAGATCTTTTAATCCTTCGGCATATTCCGGAAAAATCTCAATAGTGCCGGTTTCACCTTTAGCTCCGGTATGCTGAACGGGCACATTTTCAACAGTCTTAAAAGGCGAATGTATGATGCCTATAGGTTTATAAATTATTTCATTCATAATTTTTTATTTCCATGAATCAAAATTTATCAATTTGTTTTTTGTTCTTTGAGAATTTCAAAATGCCTGCTATCATTATTGCTGCCGCAACAATAATCATAATTATTCCAATGATTAATGATAGGTTGGTCGGTTGATATTTGATCAGAAAAATTCCAAGTCCTATCATTGCCAGTGTAGTCCTGATATAGGCAAGCAGGGTTCTTTCGTTTGCTAAAAACGTTCTCTTTTTTGCAAGTTCATCTCTTTTTACGGTTTCCTCATTCATAATTTAGTCTCTTTTATATTTTTCTTCTTTAGATTAAAATTACAAAAAAACATCTAAAATCATATCTTCTTAAATCATACATTTTAGGTTGATTAAGAAAAGGAATGGGAAATACTTATTAGTTAGTCTGATATTTATTTTCCTATTTCAACTTTCGGTTTGGATAGGAAATTACATTTTTTGTAAATAAGCATTTACAACCTCAATTACAACGCCAGAATATCCTAAAATTGGTTTTATGCCAAATTTTTCACATACTCCGTCTGCGTGTTCTGGTAATTTTCCGGCAAGAACAATAGTAACCCCTTTCTCTTGTAATAGGGAGGGTACATTGTTTTTACAATCACATCCTTGGGGAGTGTAAAGTATTTCTGTTTCGATGATGTTGTTTTTATCATCAATGGTAAAAATTGTAAAGACCTCACAAAAATCAAAATACTCATCTAAAATATTACCATTTGTTGGGATTGCTATTTTCATAATCAGTTTTCCTTTCTTTTTATGTATATTTAATAATAATAGATTTATTTTGAAATTTTCACAATCCTAAGGTGATGATAGTTCTCAAACTTTTTCCAATGCGTTTTGCAAATCAGCAATAATATCTTCCACGTCTTCGATTCCTACAGAAAATCTTACCAGATCGTCGGTTATTCCTGCAGCCAGTTTGTTTTCCTTGCTTACGGCGGCATGTGTCATGGATGCCGGATGCTGAATAAGTGTTTCTACACCGCCTAGTGAAACGGCTAATAATGCCAGATGAACATTATCCATCAGTTTACTGCCGGCTTCATATCCACCTTTTAGTCCGAAACTCATCATGCCTCCAAAACCATTCATTTGTTTTTTTGCCAGTTCATATTGCGGGTGTGTTTTTAAACCGGGATATTTTATCCATGCAATTTTTGGGTGAGATTGTAAGTATTCTGCAATTTTCATGGCACTTTCCTGTGAACGGTCTATTCGCAATGCCAATGTTTTAACTCCGCGTAATACCATAAATGCTTGTGTCGGATCCATATTGCAACCCATGTACACCATTGAATGACGGATTTTTTTATAAATTTCCTGTTCTTTCGTTACGATAATGCCGCCAACGATATCAGCATGGCCGTTGATGAATTTGGTAACGGAATGCAAAACGACATCAGCGCCAAAATCAAGGGGCTTTTGCAAATAGGGTGATGAGAAGGTGTTGTCCACGACCAGAATCAGATTGTGCTCTCTGGCAATTTCTGCACAGGCAGTAATGTCCGTAATATCCATGGTCGGATTCGCGGGTGTTTCAATATACAGGACTTTGGTATTGGACTTGATTGCTGCTTTGATATTCTCAATATTTGAAGTATTTACAAAACTTGCTTCAACCCCGAATCTTGAAAAATCCTGCTCAAGAACGCCTCTGGCAGGACCATAAACTGCATCAGAGCTGATAATATGGCTTCCTGCAGCTAACAAAGCACGATAAACACAGTTGATGGCGCCCATCCCCGAACTGGTGGCGATTCCATCATAACCATTTTCAAGTGCTGCAATATTTTGTTCAAGCGAACGTATGGTGGGATTAGCAATACGGGTATAAATAAATCCATTACTTTTTCCTGAAAAACAGTCGGCCCCGTGTTGTGCATTTTTAAACCTAAATGTTGACGTTTGATAAATAGGTACTGTTGCGCTGCCGAATTCGTCATCAAACGCTCCAGCATGAATTAATTTAGTATTAAAACCTGATTTCTTTGTTTCCATTTATTTCTACTCGTTAAAATTATTTACTAAAAAAAGTTCTTGTAATGTCTTTGTAAAATATTCCGGAGGTAAGCACGGCCTGAGCGACTCTTTCATAATAAATGCTAACGTAATTTCTGCTTTATTTATCATATCCATTGATTGATTAAAAAGTTCATATTCAAATGTGATTCGTGCTCTTGGTAATTCATTTATCATTGTTTTTACTGTCAGCAGATCATCATAGAAGGCAGGCTTAATAAAATCAAACTTCATAGAGATGACTGGCATATATATGCCTGTTTCCTCCATTTCTTTGTAACATAACCCCAGTTCACGCATTGCTTCCCAACGCGCAGTTTCATAGTATCTGACATAATTGGAGTGATGCACAAAACCCATTTGGTCCGTATCGGAATATTTTACTCTAAATGTTGTTTCATGTATTATCATCTTAGCTAGTTATTTTCACAATTCTCATGGCTGTGGCAACTTTCGCCGCTGTCTGTAATTGTTTCTTCCAGATAAGCTTTAATTACATTTTTCACATCACCACTGCATCCTCTGATCACTTCAATTCCACTGTAATTCAACACACCCAAAGCTCCCATTCCCATGTTACCTGCAAGCATCACGGTAACTCCCATTTGTGCAAGCATGGGTGCGATATTCGATTTACATCCGCACCCTTCAGGCGATTTCATCGTTTCTTCTTTTTCAACCTTACCGTTTTCAATTGTAAAAATTGTGTAATATTCACAATGGCCAAAATGGTCATCTACTTGTCCGTTTCTTGTTGGTACTGCTACTTTCATAAAAATATTCTCCTCGTTTTTTTAAATTTATGTACTGTTTACTATGCTTATTTATTCAGAATTTTTTTCATTATTGTTTCTTTGTCGATTTTTTTTGTACAGAAAAACCAGTCGTAACAATGCATTTCTTCTTTATTTTCCATACGTTCTTTTGCAACTCCGCAGGAACCTGCTGTGGGAACAATTACTTCATCACCGGGTTGCCAGTCGGCAGGTGTTGCAATTGAAAAAGCATCAGCAGCCTGCATGGCAATTAGTGCACGGTATAATTCTTCAAAGTTTCTACCTAAACTCAAAGGATAATAGATAATAGCCCTGATAATACCTTTCGGATCAATAAAAAATACAGCGCGTACTGCTTTTGTGCTGCTTTCCCCTGGCTGGATCATTCCAAATTTCTTAGCTACTTCCATCGTAATGTCTTCGATCAATGGGAATTTAACTTCCACATCTTTCATGCCTTTATATTCTATTTTCTCTTTAATGGTCCTTAACCATGCAATATGGCTGTATAAGCCGTCAACCGATAACCCGACAAGTTTGCAGTTTGCCTCTGCAAATTTATTTTCCATGCTAGCAAAAGTCATGAACTCTGACGTGCAGACTGGTGTGAAATCGGCAGGGTGGCTGAACAATATTACCCAGCTACCATTGTAGTCTGATGGGAAATTAATGGGTCCCTGCGTTGTTATGGCTTTAAATTCCGGTGACGCATCGCCAATTCTTGGCATAGCTGTCTGTAATTGATTTGTTGTTTCCATTTTTTTATTAATTTATTATTTTTATTATTTGACTCATATTTATTGTTTCATCATTTATTATTTGTGTTTTAATTTTGATTTTTTCGGCTGCTTTAATAGATTTTATCCCAAACTTCACAGATATTATCTTTTCAATCTGATGCTTTGACAACAATTTAATAATTTCTTTTCCGACATTAATAGAAAAGTAGCCCACCGTATTTCTAATAAAGTCTATTTTCTCACTTTCAGTATCATAAACCATGAAATAACTGCATTTGCTAAAGCAATAATCAAGTTTTGATTTCATAGTATTTCCTGATGCTGCGACGGCTATTTTCATTGTTATTGTTTTGTCTTATTCAGATCAACTAATTCTTCTTTATCATAAAGTTCGCAATCAGAACATTGAACATGATTTTTTCTCCCGTTTATTAATTTATAGCATTTCATACATCGGAGCCATTCCTTTTCAAATTGCACATTTCCTCCTTCAATTTCTATCGATTTTCCTTCAACAAATGCCGTGGCGATTTTTTTTAAAGCATTATTGTACAAGCGCGTAAACGTTGGTCTTGAAATTCCCATTCTTGACGCTGCTTCATCCTGCTGCAGGTTGTCGTAGTTCATGAATTTCAGTCCTTCAAATTCATCATAATTAAGAATAACGCTTTCGTGCTTGCATTTTTTTAAACCGTAAGGCCTAAAACCAATCATTTTTGGTGGCGTACATACTCTTCTGCTTCTTTGTGGTCGTGGCATATGGTTTAATTCCTTTTACAGGTTAATAAAAATACCGGATATTCCTTTATTATATCATTTTCGCCTGTACGTTTAATGGTAAAGCATTTAGTATGTTTGATATCAATAAAATGATGTTTTTGTAATGTCGCGCTGAGTTCATCAACATCAAATCCTTTATGGCCGGTGAAATTTTCATCATGAAAGGTCCCGTCTTCGGAATACAAATCAGCAATGGCTAAGTAAGCTGAAGGTTTCAATAAATTGTAAAAGCGTTCAAAGATCAATTCAATATCTGTAACATGATGCAGCACCATCTGTGTGAAAATTATATCAAACTTTTCATCATTCAATTCATTTTTTTCAAGGTCTAAAAGCAAAGTTCTCATGTTCTTTGCGCCCGTTGCCATAATTTTTTCATTCGTCACACGAATCATTTCTTCTGAACTGTCAATTAATAAAATTTCCTTGAAATGATCTTTCAGCAAAAAGCTGAGTATTGCTGTACCTGTTCCGAATTCCATTGCCCTCATGTTATGTTCTAATGGTATGGAATTAAGTATACCCTTTGCAATGGCTATCGAGCGTTCCGTTTGCATGGGATTTTTATCCCATTCCTGTGCTTTCAAATTAAAATCGTTCATTTTATAAATAAATTTCGACAAAGGTAATGAACCTGCGTTCATAATACAAATTTATTTTTGATGGCATTTTATTTTCAGATCAGAAAAAATGATTTGATTGCTTCCGATGGAAGTTTCAGAGAATTATCGGAGCACGCTGAGCCGCTTTTTTTTAAAGGGATTAATAATGTACCGTTATCCTTTGCTCATTCACAGCATCAAAAACAATATATGTTGCGTGATCTTTGTCAATAACGCTGGCAGAACCTTTAAGCGCTTCAACCAATGTTGGTTTTTTAAATGTTGCGATCGAAATATTTTTAATAGTAAGGCTGTCAGGAGCCCTGACTGTTATACTGGATGATTCTTCATTTTCATTCACTATAAACCGTGTTTTCCCCAGTTTTTCCCAGTATGATGCAACAGATTCCATCGTTGTGATCCAGGTGTTTTCTGATTTCACTTTTTCTATTAACCGGATGAGTGGCACCATGGTCGAATCGCTATGCCCGACATACAAGGGGTGTCCGAGGTAGACCATCAGTCCGTTGTATGGTTTAATAGCATATTCCCATGTATTCATCAGATATTTCTGATAAAGTTTAGCATCTTTTACAATGTTGCCATCAGAGTAATTGCCGTTAAGCACCTTCTCAAAGAAAAAATAGTCATCGTTCAGGATGGGGGATATTTCTAACATGTCCGTGTACTTGTATAGTCCGTTGCCCGATATGCAGATGTCGTATGGGAAGGCAGAGCCATAAAAATTTTCCAGATTGTCGACCCCGATACTTGAATCAAACCTGTATTTACGTCCTGACAAACATTCAAATCCCAGGTAGCTGCTTTTTGTGAACGGAAACCTGAAGCCGGCAAATTGCTGATTCCAGAATTTCTCATTGGATATTATGTTTTTGCTGATTTCATAATATTGAGCTGTCTGGTTGTTGAGTTTCATAAAACCATTCGACTGTAATGAACAGGCTTTTAAAAATTCACGGATAGTGCTGTCAGGCTGTTCATTCACAAATATCGTCGGGGTGATTTTTTCAGTATTAAAAAAGTTCATGACCCTTTTGTATTCACTAAGACTGCCAGCCGAATTTAACGTTGCACAGAAAGCATACCTGTGTGCATCGGGCCATATATTTAATCGGAACGAACAACGGTTGATTTTGTAAAAGGAGGCTAATACGTACTGGTAAAATATCCGGATCTGTTCCGAACCCCAGTATCCTCCTGCATTAGCGGGATGAAGCAAGTATGAGGTCGGGAGTAAAAAACACATGCCTTTTTTATATCTGTTTTGCACCAATGCCGGTATGCTATCTTCCGTACTGATCCAATTTGCAAGGACTTTCGCGCTGTCTGAATTAACTGTGTCAACAACAAGAGCCCAGATATCCTCTTTAAATTCAGGAATGAAATTACCTTTTAGCTCATCGGTAATAAATCCGTCGATTCGGTATCCTTTCATGTCTTTTTCAACCAATGATACGCCGAAACATTCTCCCAATGACCAATTGCCGGGGGTTATGATGCCATATAAACTTGTTCTGTCCGTTGCATCAGGTAAGTTTCTGCCGATGTTGTCTCCGGCGACCAGTATACCTCCCTTTTTTACCCAGTTCAGTATGGTTTTGAGTTCTTCATCAGACATGTATGTCAGTGAGTACCTGCGGTCGGCATCATGGTAGCCGGCAGCAGTCAGTAATAACATAATATTATACGTACTCAGTTCTTCCGGATCTAACAAGATGTCCCTTGATTTCAGCGTAACAAACGCACCCAGCTGATTGAATGTTTGCATTGCAACAGTTATCCCTTCAGCCAGAACGCCATTTCCCTGGTTTGACCCTGTGGTAATTATTAATACACGCGGCAGCATATACCCTTCCTCGCTTGCCGAAATCGTTTCTTTTTGAGATTGCTTGTCATTGCACGAAATCAGAATACTAAAAAACGAGAGGATTAATAAAATGGATTTTAATGATTTCATTAGTCTAAAATTTCAATGGTTACATCCTGGTTCAGATACACGTTAAAAAATAATTTATTATCTCTTGCATTATAAATGCCGTCAGAGACACAATTTGTTATTTTGAATTTTTTATGTTTTGTCTCCACCTGTATTGTTAAGGGGTGGTTGAATATTTCAGGATCTAAATTGCTTTGGACACGAAGAAAAATAGAATTCTCATTAACAGTAGTTTTAATGACGGCACTTTTCCTTTCTCTGATGTACTTGGCCACAGAGGAAACTGTTGCTACCCAATAGCCGGAATTTCTTACCAGACGTATCTGTTTCACAAAATCTGCCGGTGTAACGGTATAAGTGTTTACCACGTTATGTGCCTCGTACAATTTATATTCTTTGGAGACTTGCGGAAAAATATGATGATACAACAGCAGTGTCCATGAACCTTTGCTATTGGCAATTATTGAATCCAGTTCAATGATCGTAGGCTCGCCGGAATTCAAAAACACCACGCTGTTTAATTTCATAAAGTTGCCTGCCTCATTATTTTCAGATGTTTCGTTTCCTGTTCTTCCAAATAAAAATCCCGCGTTTTGTGCGGCTTTTATAACCTTGTCCGATGAGTTTGAGTACGGATAATGAATGACGGGAATTTTAACTCCGAGCTTTGTTTCAAGGATTCTCTTGCCATCTTTAAATTCTTTTGTAATTTCTTCCAGAGTGAGTTTTTCATATTTCTTATGCTCGTTGCCGTGGAAAGAAATTTCGTGGCCTTCATAAATAATATCATGAACTTGCCTGATACCAAGCCTTTTTATAGTAAAACTTCCTTCTTCCGCGATGAGTGAAGGTGTTTCGTTAAGCCAGGCATTGACCAGCCCAAAGTTTGCTTTAATACCATATTTCCCGAGGGTTGGCAAGGCATATTCATATTGGCTGTAGTCGGCATCATCGAAAGTGATGGAGATTGCTCCTGCTTTGTTGTTGTAGTAATCACAGATCGTGAATTTTGTGGTAATATCTTTTTTTATGTTGATGGTATCAACGGGCACTTCCAATCTGGCGAACAGGGTATTTAACGTGTCATAAACAGGTTTTAATCGTTGGGTATATGCAGGTTTTTCCCATTTATCCCATGAGTAATGGTAGGGTTTTAAGGAGCTGGTATTTTCAGCAGTGTTTCCTGTTTTGCCGGTGGTATAGTAAAAAATATTAAATCCGGGTGTTGCCGAATATTCAATGGCTTCGGTTCCAGCCACATCGTCGAGCACCGACCGAGAAGACGGGTCGCTCACATTTAGGAGGAGCCATGGCAAGCGTATCTCAAGTATTTTGGTTTTATTATCCCAGTACCAGTCGGCATTTGAATGTTCCGGGTTGCCGCTGTTGCCAAAATGCAGCGTCCCCTGATTAAAACAGACTGAATCAATTTTTTTTCCCATGATCGTTTTTTTGCCCCTGTTTGCAAGGAGCAGTTGCTCTACGAATAAACCATTGTTATTTTTTTTGGAAGCATAAACAGGGATGATATCTTTCACCACATCGGTGTATAATGAGTACTGGTCGTCCACTAGTATTTCGGCTTTTGTCAGTGATTCTATTTTCAACAGAAATTCAATGCCGTTAGCGATTTCCTTGTCAATGTAAGGTAGTTTGTGTTCGCCCTTTTTCTTGTCGTAGGTATCAAAAGCAATATACAGGTTGTTTTTAATCAGATCAAAACCGGGCAAATGCAGGGCAAGGTAGAAATAGGAGGCATCGGCATCTGCTTTAATAAATTTTTCCGGCATTTTCGCAGGGATGTCCTTCCAGTCGTCAAGTTTTCCGTCAACGGTTTTTGTCCGGCTTTCCACCGCTAAAATTCCGTAATTCTGTTCGGGATTTTCCATGTTGTGCCACAACTTTCTTCTTTCGGCAGGCTGCTGAAAATCCATGACCAGCCAGTTGTGCTTATACCATTCGTCGATCCATTCAAAATAAAGGCCTCCGGCACATTTTGACTCATGAATATCGGTGGTTAATATAGCTGACAGGGCTGCCTGCGCCAGTTCGCTGTGGCCGCCCTGATGAAAACCCTGTGTATTGAAGTGGCTGTTGCCCCTGCTTGAAGGTAGCCCGTACTCCGCGATCAGCAAGGGTATGCCTTTATTATGGTTTTTCAGGTCCTTTAAATACCCCAGAAAATTATCATTGTGGCCTTTGTTATTCTTAGCATCACGGTATTTTTCTTCCATGTAAATATAATCAGGATAATAGGGGTACACGTGATAGGAAGCAAAGATGCCGGGCTCGAACAATTCTGTAGAATTGAATTTTGTAAAATCAATGCTGACCAGGTCGTTGTCGTATTCCCGGATCTTGTCATTGTCAATAAATTCATAATTATGATACATGGGATCAAGGGGCAGCCAGTTGACAAAGGACATGGGATGCTGCATCAGGTAAGTCTGTGTTTCATAATGGACGGTATAGTCCATCATTCTTGCCAGCCAAACTTCCATGGCCGATCCCTCATTTATTGAGATGAAATTTCCGTTGTATTTTGTAGTCGTAATGTTTATGTCGTTGGTGAACATGACGGATTTTGGTTCCCATTCCCTGCCCAGTAAATATCCGATCACATATTTTGAAACATTTGAAGCAAAAACGCCGCTTGCATGTCCGGCCTTCGGTTTGACATAGGCATTGCCGTTTATGATATCCACGGCTTTTCTGATCTCTTTCTGGTATGATTTTACAAAATTTGCATTTAAGTAATTTCTGTCTGTGGGCTCTTCGATCCAAATGCCCTGCACCAGATAAAGGCAGCGGTTCTGGTGGTTCAGGTTGTAATAGGCAAGCGCCTCATAAAACTCAGGTGGCAGTATGGTATAAATCCGGATAACGTTAGCGTTCATTTTGCCGATCATCGTGAACCATTCCAGATAATCATCAAAAGAGAGCGAAAACTCAACCGGAAAATAACCCGGCATGGCCACTCCAAGATTTACGCCTTTCAAATAAATGTTTTTCCAGATGTTTTTCTGATTCCCGTCCATGACTTTTGGCTGTAGAATCTTAAAATAATCATCGGAAGCCATTGAATAGTAATTGACCCTCTTGTGAATTTTGACCAGTTCTTCCTTTGACAGCATTTCTACCGGCTGATCTGTGTCGACTTCCTGCGCAGCCAGTTCTTTTACAGACCGGGAATCTTCTATCCGTATCATCTGGTAAATGACGAAACCAAGTACAAAGACCAGAAAAAATATGATAAGATATTTTGCTTTCATCAGAAAGATTGTTTTACTGAGAACTGGATGTTCATGCTTTGATAATACTTATTGTAAAAATAGCTTCCGCCAAGGGAAAAACTGGTTTTCTTCAGTTCATAGCCGAGTTCAAGAGAGCCGTTATATTGGTCCGTTTTAAAATTGTCCCTTCCGTACATGAATTCAAAATAGTTATAAAATCCTTTGTATTTATAATATTCAGAGATTGTGCCCCCTAATATCAATCTGTTCGAAGGAGAGTAATACAGTGGCGAAACATATTTATAATCCATATTGTAAAGGTTAACACCAATGGTTATTTTGGGGTTTTTGAGGATTTCATTGGATTCATATTTTAGCTCTATATTATATCTTGTATTGGGGTTATCTCTTTTTTCAATTGTGTCGCGCTCCGATGTGAGGAAAACATCATTGTTTCGGATCGTGCTGTATCGGTAGGTTCCACTCAGTACGATGCCCCGGTACGAAAGAATCAGGGTATTTTGTAAATAATTATGGCCGACCTTGTTCCAGTAATAAAAATAATCGTAAGCCGCTGTGAGGTAATTCCTGACCTTAAACTTTTTGATATTATAGGCAAAACTCCATGTAGCGCCGTAGGCCGTGATCCTGGAATCGTTGATGCTGGCGCCCGCAAACACGCTGATCCGGTGCGATTTCAAGAGGAACACTGGGTTGATCAGCGTATTATCATACCAGCGGCGGACATCATCGAGGTATAAATTATCCCTTTGCGAATAATCCCAAAGTGTAAAAGCCGCAATCGAAAAATGATCGGTAAGCCGTTTTTCAAAGCCATACTTCTGCACAGCCGCCGATATCTTGTATGCCGGTTTATCTTTAATGGATGATGGTTCTTCTTCGGTAAGATACATGAGCGTTGCCTTTACGGAATATGCCAGTTCGTTTTTTACATTTGCATATTTTGTTTTTATCTCAGGGTTTTCAGGATCAAGTTGCAAGGCTTTTCTGTAATATTTTATTGCGCTTGCAGGTTTGTCCTGCCAATAATACATCTTTCCGATTCCCGCCCAGGCCTCTGCATCCGTACTGTCAATCTTAAGCGCCTCCTGGTATGCATATTTTGCCGAATCAAGCTTATCATCAACGATATAAAGAAATGCAAGATCGCAATAAACAGACGGATCCCTGTCATTTACCGAAAGTGATCTTTTCAAACAGGCCATTGCTTTATCATATGATTCCATACGCGTATAGCTCCTTGCCATGCCATTCAACACATCAATATTTTCAGGGTTTTTATCAAGAAGTATCTGATAATTTTCAAGAGACTTGTCGTATTGTTTCAGCTTGTAATAATTTTCGGCAATAGCATATTTTGCGTCATAATTTTCGCTATCAATCATTAAGGCCTTTCCGTAAAAATCATTGGACAGTGAATAATCACCGGATGAGTAAGCTTCTTGCCCTTTATTAATGAGATATTTGAGTGATGTCGTGTCCGGGCTTTGCTGTGCGAACACAGGAACGCAGGAGTAGAACAAAACAAATAAAAAAATTAAAATTAGTTTGGTATTTTTCATGATCAATTTTCAAATGTTTGAATTCCTTTTCTTTCAAATTTATTCCAGTTGTTTTTTTTCTGTAAAATGTAGCCAATACCTCTGAGCTGTGCAAACATTTTAAAAAATTCATAGGTTACACTGCCTACAATGCTTGTGATAAGCAGCAGCATCCAATCGCCAAAAGTGTTATATCTCAATGTTTTTCTGTTAATGGCCATGCTGTTTTTGCTTTTAGTTTCCAGTACCACCGTGATAACACTCATAATAATAGTCGTGATCAGCAAAACGCTCACCAATAACAACAATATCCATTTTGCATCAATGTCTTGTACAATGGAGAGTGTTATTAAAAATGCCAGACTGAAAATTTTTATGAACGGGGCTAAAAATTCAAAAATAAAATAATATGGTAAGGCGAGCAATCCTGTTGCGCCAAAAGAAGGTTCAAAAATGATTTTCCGGTGCAGCCTTAAGGATTCTCCTAGTCCCTGATGCCATCTGGCCCTTTGTTTGAACAGGCTTTTATGATTGTCGGGGACTTCTGTCCAGCACACAGGGTAGGGCAAAAATGTTACCCTTCCTTTGATCTTTTTTTCACGGTAATACCGCCACAGCCTGATCACGATCTCCATATCCTCGCACACTGTTTTGCTTTTTGCCCCTGCTGTTTTCATGATATAGGGATGGTCGTTTACTTCGGTAAGCAAACCGCCGACGTTCAACAGGTTTTCTTTTCTGTACAACGAAAAGGCGCCTGACATGATCAGCAGCATGTTCATTTTGCTTAAACTCAGGCGGGCAATCATGAATGATTTCATATATTCCACGATTTGCCACAAAACCCAGATGTTTCTGGGCATTTTCCTGTTGGCCATTTTCCCCTTGGTAATAGCCAGGCCATTGGATGCAGCTAAAAATCCCCCGGCAACAAAAACATTCTTGTTTTCGATCATGGGCTGAATGACCATTTTCAGGGCCTGATCATCAAGGATTGAGTCGGCATCAATGGTGCAGATGTATTTTTTCGTCGAAAGATTGATCCCGGCATTCACAGAGTCAGCCTTGCCTCCGTTTACTTTGTCTACAAGCAGGATTTTATGGCTTGTATCCCTGTATACTTTTTTGATGATACCCGTTTTGATCTGTCCGCAAAATTCAGGGCTTATCTCATTGAAAGCAAATGAATCCAGCATTGTTTTCAGTGTCGAATCTTTGGAACCATCATTTACCACAATAATTTCAAAATCGGAATAATCAATGTTGGCAAGCATTTTAATGCAGGAAGCAATCGAAACCTCTTCGTTATAGGCAGGGACAATAATAGAAACCGAATGGCCCTGGAAATCTGTTTCGGGGATTTTTTTAACTTTGATTCTATGGTGAAGGATCAGGGAGTAACTGAATAAAAAGATATCAATAGCAAAATAGATGGCAAAATAAAGCACCATCAGTTTTTCAACCCCCCGGACTACATAGTAGAATATCCCTTCAGGATCTATGCCGGATAAAAAAATACTTAATGGTTCATTTGACATTTACTTGAGTAAATATTGTTGTTGGGATCTTAAATTCCTAAAACGATGAGGCTGTCTCAAAAGTCCTTTGTGCGCCTTTGTGCATTCCTTTGAGTTACTTCGTGGTAAATTTAAGTAATTGAACCACAAAGGGTCATAAAGTACACGCGAAGGTTCACAAAGGTTAAATACTCCTAAATTTTGACTTTTGAGACAGTCTCAATCCTTGTTTAACTTTTATAAGAAGTAGTCAAAATTAAAAAAATTTTTGTTCCTCATAAGAATTTCAGATTAAGGTTATGTCCTGAATTAAAAAGCTCACTTTTCATAACCCTGTGATTTCAGAAAGTTCCGGTAACTGATTTAACGATTTCCAGGGATTCAACCGATGCGCCACGAACGGCATCTATGGCAGCAGGAGGCAATCCGGAGGCCATCGATTCCATGTTTAATAAGGCAACATATGCTTTTCCATCTTCTTTCTGGTAGACTGAAATACGGCATGGCATCATCACCGAGACGATCCGTTCATCATTTTTTTCAAGCATCTTTCCGGAATATTCCGGCTTGCAGATCTCGATCACCTGTACCGGCCTGACATCTTTGCCCGACTTGGCAAGCGATTGCTGAAGGTTGTGAACAGCCGGATTCTGCCAATTCCTGTTAATGGCTTCTTTAATAATCTTTTCAACGGTGGTAGCCACATCAAAAGGGCTGACCTGTTCAATAAAAATCTGAGATTCTTTCATGATAAATGTATATTAAATGGTTAATTCAATTCTTTTGCAACAGAAATCGCGGCGATAGTTCCATCCGCCACAGCTGTGGTAATCTGCCTGTATTTCTTGCTGATGACATCTCCCACGGCGTATACTCCTGGCAGGCTGGTGCACATATCTTCGTTTGTTTTGATATAGCCCCAGGCATCAAGTTCAAGTTTATTGCCGAACAGCTCAATATTGGGTTTCATCCCGATAAAGACAAACACGCCGTCACTGATCAGTTTTGAATGCTCGCCGGTCTTTAAATTTTCTACTTCTGTTATCATCTTATCCCCATCACGAACGAATGATCTGGGTTCATGTTCAAAAAGCGTATTGATTTTGGGGTTTGAAAATAGCTTTTCCTGTGCCTGTTTATTAGCGGTGAAAGTATCAAATTGATGTACCATAGTGATTTTGGCCGCAAACCTGCTGATAAAATCTGCTTCTTCTACGGCAGAATTGCCGCCGCCAATAACCAGGACTTCTTTACCTTCAAAATATTTCGCATCGCAGGTGGCACAATATGAAATTCCCTTCCCCTTTAATTCTTTTTCACCGGGGATACCCATCAGGTTCGGCGAAGTGCCTGTGGCAATGATAATCCTCTTTGCCTTGATGGTTTCAAAATCATCAATCACAATCTGTTTCTTTTCAAGGTCAATTTTGGTCACATCAACGGCAACTTTATAAACGGTCCCGCATAATTTTGTTTGTTCCGACATATTATGCGATAGCATATAGCCGGGCTGTGGATCAATAAAACCGGGATAGTTGGATATTGAATGCGTAGTGGAAACCTGCCCGCCGGGAAGAGCAATATCAATAAGTACGGTATTTATTTTTGACTGGCAGAGGTAAAGTCCTGCAGTTAGTCCTCCAGGCCCGGCGCCCAGAATGATCACATCAAATTCCGAAATGATGGGCTTAATGAATTTTTTAATTTCCAAAACCCTTTCAGCCGGCAACATAGTATCGAGTTGGCGAATAATATCGCTTCGCTTAATGCCCCCTGAAAGCATGGTTGGAGACATAACGCTGTTATCGAAAAACAATAGGGTGGGTGATGATTTTACGCCGAGTTTCTCAGCCAGTTCCCTGTTCTGTTGCCGGAATATTTTAAGAAATTTGATGTCCTGCCCGTAAAGGGTTGACAACCCCTCGAATTTTGGGGCTAAAGCTTCACAGGGTGGACATTCTGTAGAATAAAAATCTACCACGACCTTGCCACCGGCAAGGACTTCCTTTTCGAATTCTGAGGATGATATTTCTCTCATAATGTTTTTTGTTGTTTTGATTAAATGCTGTTTTCTTTGTCATGGTATGCCGCGAATCCTAATTCAAGTAATTCTTTTACCGGACGGCAATCTGCGGAACATAAATTTCCTGTCCTGTTTTTGGCTACCGATCCGCAACCGCCACCGCAGGCAAGTTGCAGGTTACACGACCTGCAATCCTCAATAGATGTTACATCACGGCTTTCCCACAGGCTGATCATTTCTTCTTGGTACGAAACCTCAGGATAAAAAGTTCCCAGCGACTCACCCGCTTTTCCAACAGTGGCCGTGCAGGAAAAAATATGCCCGGTATAATCAAAAGCCCATTCTGCTTTACAGGCCGGGCATGCATCAAACAAGGGATCAGGCAGGTCGCCGTTTTCGGCCAGAAATTTTGAAACCGAATAAGCAGGCTTGTGAAATTCTGTTATATAAGGATGCTGTTTTACAAGCTGAAATATTGTTTCGTAAAGTGATATCCGGTTGAATAGCTTTTCAGACGTTGCCTGGCAATGATGCAATTCATAATTTCGTCCTAATTGTGTTTTAAATAAGGCGCTTTTTGTCCAGCCCTTATCTATTGCAAATTGTGCTAGTTCAGGCAGCCCGTTAATGTTTTCTTTGTCAATCACGACACGCAAATTGACAGGGAGTTTATTTTCCAGGCAGGCATCTATTCCTTTTACGATCTTATCAAAAGTAACCCCGCCGCCTTTCACGAAACGTCGTCTGTCATGCATGGTGCCTTTGCCATCAAGAGTGACCTGTATCTCACGGATACGGGCGGTTTTTAGCAAATCCATATACTCCTCCAGATGATACCCGTTGGTAACAACACATACATCGAGATTGTTATCATGCGACTGTTGTAAAAGGTATGCGATCCCTTCCTTTTGCTTCGGAGAACTCAATAATGGCTCACCACCAAAAATGGTCAGGTATTTTTTTCGCCCGGCAAATTCATTGGTTATGTATTTAAAAAACGAATCAATTATTTCGGGTGTCAGATCATGGTTTATCTGCGTATATTCATCCTGATAACAATAAGTGCAGGCAAAGTTACAACTGTAATTGGGTACAAAGAACAGCTGAACTTCATCGTTATCGCGCGAATCCAGAAAATCAAGATATTTTTTACGGTACAGCAGATCTTCTTCTGCCTTGTCCGACAAATATCCTTTTTCGATCAATTTTTCAGTAAACTCCGCAGGGACAGGTGTGCCGATGATCAGATCTTTAAGCATTTGCGCCTCATCAGGAGATAAAATATCTGCACTGCCTCTGAGAATATTGACAATAAAATAATTTTCAGAGTCTTTGATTTTCGAATAGATATTATGTTTTGAAAAAATCATTTTTTTTGTCGTTATAAATTTGATTCACTGGGCAGTGATTTTTTATCGGGTTTATGTCTGATAAGCTGTCAGTCGTGGCAACCAACAATGGTCTTCGAGGTTTTGGCGCAGCATTGTGCGGTTTTACGTGTGTTTTCTTTTACGTTTTTTTTCTTTACTAAGCTTTTCATAATTTTAATTTTTAGTTTTTCGACTTATTTTACTATTACAAATTTTACTGATTATTTAATTATTGTTTATTCTTTTTTGTTCATTTTCTACAGGAACAACCCTGTGTTTTTTTTCCGGCGATGGTGAAACTCACCACTTCTGCGTTACCCTTGGCGTATGGCTTTGATTCTTCAATGATTTCAACGGAAGAAAAGCCTGCATTTTCAAGATGCTTCATATACTCTTCACGTGTAACTGCACCGGCCCAGCATTCTGCAACAGCCGCCGGGTCATTTTTATATTCAACAGCGATTGGAACTGTTGAATAAATATCACTGATCACAAAACGGCCTCCCTTTTTCAATATCCGGAAAATTTCATTCCAGACAGCCTGCTTATCAGCAGCATGATTGAGGGTGCAGTTCGAGATCACTAGATCAGCGATTTTATCCGGCAGATCAAGTTTTTCAAGATCGCTGCGGACAAACCGCACATGCTGCACATCGAATTTATCTGCGTTTCTGCGGGCTTTTTCCAGCATTCCATCCGAAATATCCACGCCATAAACGAATCCTGTGTTACCTACTGATTCAGCCATACGCAGCACATCCGTCCCCCGTCCACTCCCCAGATCGACACAAACTTCGCCTGTCGACGGTTGCGCATAATTTATTGCTGCTCCGCAGGATAGACAGCATTCCGATTCGGCCAGCTTACTGTAACGTTGATTGATCTCTTTAATTTCCATTTTTTATTTTTTATTTTTTATGTATTTTTTGTTCAGCATGATTTGCACGGCCTGTTTACATAAAACCACCCGATGGCTCCCCCTAAAATCACGCTTGATATCAAGTTGTCAGTGATCCCTGACGAATGAGAAGCGCCTTCTTCAAAATAAAAATATAAAAAGCCCAAAACTCCGCCAATAGTTATAGACGCGAATGGTTTCCAAAAATACGAAGAATGCACCAAATCTCTGAATGTTTTTGGTTTGTTTTTAACCTTACAATTTTCTGCCATGCTTTAAAATATTCTGTTATAAAATTACAATTTCATAGGTAAGATTCATAATCTTTTTATACATGAAAGATACACCACAATATTTTTCCTGAGAAAGGCTTATTGCTTGCTCTATTTTTTCAAGAGGTAAGTCTTTGCCTTTGAATTCATAAATTAAATGTAAGGCATCATAATGCTTGGGATGCTCATCTGTAAGATGTGCATTAATTTTTACCTGAAACTCATCAGGGGTAATTTTCATTTTTTTTAATATGGAAACTACATCCATGGCTGTGCAGCCGGCAAGAGCTGTAAGCATCAATTGTTTGGGGCGGGGGCCGCTATTTTCTCCGCCAGATTCAGGCAATGAGTCAATAACAACATGATGCTCATCAACAAGTGAATCAAATTTCATATTGCCTAACCATTTAGTATTTACTTCGTGTTTCATAATTTCTGAGTTTTTTTGTCCTACTTATTAAACGGAATTTGATAATTTTTTTTATAATGCCTGATAAAGCTGGATATCTTCGTTGGCAATACCTGACTGTTGTAAAGAATCAAATTGCTTGAAAATTTATTCCTTTTTGCTTTTGCTACTGATGCCAAACAGCATATAAATCGGGCAGGATCCTATCAGGCTGGTAAGTATGAATATGCCCGATAAAACAAGTAAAACAATTGCAAGAGTGCCAGAAATCACATTGGTCAAGTAGAGTATTACCACTAAAACAGCTACCAGTATCCTGATAATTCTGTCAGCTATGCCCATGTTTTTTTTCATTTTTCTGAGTTTTTTTTACTTTTCCTAAAAATGTCTCCAACCAAATATCCCAGGGCAACTCCCCATAGAATGCTCATCAGCGGGCTGGACGTGATGGGGCATGCTCCTGAAGAGCAGCCCACTGTCCTGTAATAAACATATCCTCCGATGCCACCAATTACTGACCCTATGATTGCCCCGCGCGACTCTTTTATCCATCTGATGACTTTCTGTTTTAAAGGTTGTTTGACTTCACTTGGGTTTTCCATTTCAGTTCGTTGTTTTAGTTAAGAGTACTTCATTGATCGTCTGCACGAAAGCTTGTTTTGGCATGGCGCCCATCGACATCTGAGGCGGTCCCTGCAGTGGAACAAAGAGTATGGAAGGTATGCTCTGAATGCCAAAAGCTCCGGCAAGTTCCTGTTCCTGCTCCGTATCTATTTTATAAATATCTATCTGGCCCTCGTATTCTTTTGAAAGTTCTTCCAGCACCGGGGCTACCATTCGGCATGGGCCGCACCAGTCGGCATAGAAGTCAATGATGCAGGGTTTGTTTCCTTCAAATTTCCATTCGTTATTGATCTCGTAATTGAAAACTTTTTGTTTGAAAGTTTCGGCTGTTAAATGTTCCATTTTCTTGATTTTTAAATTTATAACTTGTATTTATTCGTGCTGATTTATTATTTCAATGCTTTATTTATCTCGGCAATAATCACTTCTTTTGAAGTTACGCCGACAAAAGTTTTTACAACTTTTCCATCCTTAAAGATCAACATGGTTGGGATGCTTTGTATGAAGTATTTTCCTGAAATTACAGGATTCTGGTCAACATCAAGTTTTCCTATAACCGCCTTACCTTTCATTTCGGCGCTCACCTCATCAAGGATCGGTGCCTGAATCCGGCAGGGCCTGCACCAGGTAGCCCAGAAATCAACCAGGGTAACACCTTTTTTGATCATTTCATTAAAAGAGTTGTCTGTCAGTATAATGACCCCACCGGCATTTTCTGTTGTGGCTGCTGTGGCCGCAGGAATGTTGTTTGGCGCAATTTTTTTATTTGACGCCTTTCCGGGTTCGCTTGTATAAGCTAAAACTAAAACAACGATCAATGTTGCCAGTGCAAAAGCCCATGTGTATTTTTTTAACTTTTTCATTTTTTTTAAATTTATGGTTATTTTTTTTCGATTTTTACTTACTTAATATTTAATATTATAAAAACATCCGGTCAAAAGCATTCAGCAATGTTTGTTTTTGCTGCACACCCACAAACTGTTTTACCATTCTTCCGTTTTTGAACAACAACATAGTGGGGATACTGCGGACTCCATACCTCGATGCCAGGGCCTGAAATTTTTCCACATTTATTTTTGCCACCGTAACTTTGTCTTTCATCTCCGAAGCGATTTCTTCAAGTATGGGCGACTGTATCCTGCAGGGTACACACCAGTCAGCCCAAAAATCCACCAGGGTAGGCTTTTGTTTGATAACATTCTCAAAACTTTCTGCTGTGAGGTTAATGACATTTTTTGTTCGATTAAACATGTTTTTTGTTTTTTAATTTTTTCATGGTTCGTCAATAGTTGTGCCATTCTTTTTAATTGCAACTTAATCAATAACATAGAGCTAATAATATCGTATGGCCGCGTAAAATTAAGTTAATTTTACATTAACTATAAGATTAATATTATTAACTTTGCATTAATTAAGTTAATGAAATAAAACAAATAATGAAAAATCAAACAGTATTTCCTCTTATGGACGAAGCACCATGCGGGATCTTTATGACCGACCGCAACCTGAATATCACCTTCTGGAATCACGAAATGCGTCGGCTGACCGGTATTGAAAGAAACACAGCCATAAAACAAAAAATTTCATTATTGAAATTTTACAATATCAGCCATTCTGAAAAAAAACTACTTGATTTTCGCCAATGTCTTAAAGGTGAAAAGGCAAATATTGCTAAAACAGCATTCCTGGAAGGACCTGAGAATAAACAAACACTGGTATTTATCAATGCCAAATTCATTAAAACCGCGACGGAGCAAAATTTATTTGTCATCATAACTGACATTTCCAGGGAAATTACCTGTAGCACCATTTCCGCGGCTCCGCTGATCGTCCATGAAAAAGAAGCCCTGCAAAAAATTGTCGGCCACAACGATAAAATTCTTGAACTGTACAGGATGATCGAACTGGCGGCAGATTCCATGGCCATTGTGAATATTTCCGGCGAAAGCGGTACGGGTAAAGAACTTGTTGCCAATGCCATTCACCTTTTATCTCCCCGGAAAAACAAACCTTTTGTTAAGGTTAATTGTTCTGCATTAACCGAAACGTTGTTGGAAAGTGAATTGTTCGGACATGTAAAAGGTTCTTTTACCGGTGCGTACAAAGATAAGACCGGGAAATTTGAAGCTGCCGGCGGAGGCACGGTATTTTTGGATGAAATAGGGGAAATCAGCCAAATGATTCAAGTGAAATTATTGCGTGTGATACAGGAAAAAACCATAGAGCGTGTAGGTGATAATAAACCGGTTAAAGTCGATATGCGGATCATTACGGCAACCAATAAGAACCTCAGGGAGCTTGTCAGTAAAGGGGTTTTCAGGGAAGACCTGTTTTACAGATTAAATGTTTTTCCTATAGTTACGTCTCCATTGCGCAGCCGTATGAACGACATTCCGCTGCTTGTAGAACATTTCATTGCAAAATTCAATGCGCAGACAGGCAAAAGAATACAGGGCCTTACTGAGAATGCATACCGGGTGATCATGGATTATTGCTGGCCCGGCAACGTACGCGAACTTGAGAACAGCATTGAACATGCCTTTGTGGTCTGCAACAAAAAACTTATTGACGTATTTGACCTTCCGCAGGAACTCAGAGTAACATCGATACGTCAGGAACTTTGCAGGAACTTTAATCCTTCGGGTTCTTCACCGATCATTGTAAATGACGCTGTTCCGGCTGTAAAACAGGCATCTTTCAGGCTGATCACGAAAGACCAGTTGCAAAATGCACTTGCTTTGAATAATTTCAGGCGAAGAGAAACTGCCAAACAACTAGGAGTAAGTACGGTAGCTTTGTGGAAAAAAATGAAAAAGTTTGGAATAGTGGTGTAGTGCTTGTTATCTCAACAATATACTGTTTGGTTTTAACCGGTAAAATCAGAACTAAAGTAGAACCATCAATAATTTTTATGGCAGGTTGACCCTTATTTTTTGTTTTTCATCCTTAAAATTTGAAAGTTATGATTATTTTTTGTAGATTTGCATAAGTTTATCAAAGCAGGGTTTTTAGTTAAATTTTATTCGTTGCAGATATATGAGAAAAATGAAAACACCCTTAACCATATTTGTTGGTTTGTTAATAATGCTCTTAATTACAAAAAGTTATACGCAGCCATTTACTTTTGTTCATATCACCGATGCTCATGTTTCCGAAGGTTTATTAGGCAGTATCGGAAATAATGATTCAGACGGAGAGCAGTTCCATTGCAACATGCAATGGTTTTATAATCTGAACCCTAAGCCGGCTTTTATCGTTGTTTCAGGTGATGTATCCAATATGGGATCTAAAAGTTCTGACGGAATGTATGGGGTGCTTACCCAGCATTTATACCCACCGGGAGGGATAACAAATCCGGCTAACGGTGCTTTTTTTATTGACTCGGCACAGACAATACCTATATATTTTGTTTCCGGCAACCATGAGCATTACGTTGCTATTGTCCCTCCGATTCAGGAAAGTACCCTGACCTATTACCCGGAAAACCTGGCCCCCGATGTGGATTATACCGTAGCTTACAACGATGCATTGATCCTTTTTCTTCGGTCAGGCAAAGATCGTCCGATATGGCAGGATAATTCTTTTGCTGCCGTTGAAAGTGAAGGTATTACTGCTGCTCAATGCCAATGGCTGAGATCAACGTTACAGGCGGCAGGAGGATCTGGATATAACAGGAAAATTATCGTGATGCACCATCCGGTGATGAATCGTGCCGGTACGAACTATGACGGGACCATAAACGGTGAATCATATGCAGGGCTTACTGACGGCTCGTTCCTGTACAACAGGGAGACATTTATGAATATCTGCGATTCAAACAACGTGGATGTGGTGCTTGCAGGGCATGTTCATCAGAATGTAGTTTTGGATACTGCCGGTAATGTTGTCTCTGAAAATTACCCTAACGGTACACGTTATTGTCAAACAGCACAATCTTTTATGGGGGCATATAGGGTTATTACCGTAAATCCGAATTTTGTAAGCATAGGATATCCGTCGGTAGTGAACTGCCTGACTGTCGGGGCAGAAATGCTGGCTAATACATCATTTGAAATATACCCGAACCCGTTCTGCAGTGTCACTACGCTGGAAATTTCAGAAAATAACGAATTCAGTAATTATGAATTAAGGATTTATGATGTTATGGGGCGGGAAGTAAAAAATATTACAGATATTCATAAAGGGAAAAACACAATTGACAAAGGCAACCTTACTTCAGGAATCTATTTTTACACCCTGAGTAATTCCAAAGGAATCTCAGGCAGCGGAAAATTTATCATAAAAGATTAGCCAACTTACAGTTAAGAAGCCATCAGCCGTTTTATCCATCCCCTGCATGCTTGTGCATTCTTCATGGCGTACATAGTGCCTTTCTGCCTTTTGCCTAATACCTAATGCCTAATACCTAATGACTAATAATTCCAGACTCCTGCCTTCTGATCCGCCGCGGCGGACTGCCTTCCAACTTCTGCCTCCCAACTCCTGACTTCTTACTTCTTACTCCTGCCTCCCAACTCCCAACTCCTGACTAATGACTCCTGACTCCTGACTTCTGACTCCCAACTCCTGACTCCCAACTCCCAACTCCCAACTCCTGACTCCTGACTCCTGACTTCTGACTTCTGACTCCCAACTCCCAACTCCCAACTCCCAACTCCCAACTCCTGACTCCTGACTCCTGACTTCTGACTTCTGACTCCCAACTCCTGACTCCCAACTCCTGACTCCTGACTCCTGACTCCTGACTCCTGACTCCTGACTAATATCTCCTGACTTCTGCCTCCTAAACCCACTTCATCAGACTAAAATCCTGACGGTTCGCAAGTAACCCGTTTTTGGGGTATATTCTGAAGGCATAATCAAACACCCCGATTCTTACCGTCGGGAATTCAATATAATAGGTAATCACATTGTGCTGTGCCTCTTTGATTTTTAGTTCTCTTTGAAATAATATCTTATTCACCACATCGTCAACTTTCTGTCCTAAGATCATCTCGACACCCACATCGTTTTTGTTCAGTTCGTGAAGTTTGATTTTTATTTCAGCATAGAATTTTTCACCCAGGCCTAATGGTTTTTTGTTAGAATCAGGGGTGGCTACCGATACTATTTCGATACTGTCCCAGGCTCTGAAAACCTTTTGTTTCCATGCAGCAAGTTTTTTGGCATTCAAATAATTGTCGTTATTAATACTTAAGGAACGTTTGCATATGTTCCGGTAATACTTATCCCTGTAATCATCCAACATTCTTTTTGTGGTATATTCCGGGGCTATAAGGGCGATGGTGTGTTTGATTTTCTGCACCCATTCCGAAGGCACATCGTTTTTTTTGCGCCGGTAAAACATGGGAGCAATTTCATTTTCAAGCATGTTATATATTGTGGCTGCATCGAGGGCGTCCTGGGCGGCCTGATTTTGATAGGTGCGTTCTTCTTTTAGCGCCCAGCCTGCTTCCGGACGATAGCCTTCGGCCCACCAGCCATCCAGCACACTGAAATTGATGACACCGTTCATCACTGCTTTTTCTCCGCTGGTTCCCGACGCCTCCTGTGGCCGGGTAGGGGTGTTAAGCCAAATATCTACACCCTGGACAAGTTTTTTGCCTAATTCGATATCATAATTTTCTACGATAACTATTTTACCCAGAAATTCAGGCATCATGGAAATTTCGTATATCCTTTTTATGAGTTTCTGGCCTTCAATATCTTTTGGATGCGCCTTGCCGGCATAAATAAATTGCACCGGATATCTGGGGTTATTAACAATTTTGGACAGGCGGTCTAAATTTGAAAAAAGCATATTGGCTCTTTTGTAGGTAGCAAACCTGCGTGCAAAACCGATAGTAAGTACTTTTGGATTCAGAGATTGTGAAACATTAAAAATATTTTGCGGATTATCCTGGCGCAAGGTCATCTCATTGATCAGGCGGTCCCTTAAAAAATCTATTAGCTCGGCTCTTTGCTCCTGCCTTATTTTCCAGATAGTTTCATCGGGCACTTCGTAGATTTTTTTCCAGTATTCATGATTGGAAAGATCATTCTTATACTCCGGATCAAACAACGTATCGTAAAGTTTTTTCCAGCGTTTTGATACCCACGTTGGAAAATGCACGCCATTAGTAACATAGCCGATATGCAATTCTTCGGGAAAATATCCCGGATACAGTTCGGCAAACATATTACGGGTAACTCTGCCGTGTATCCTACTCACGCCGTTGGTATCGGCTGAGAGGGAAGCAGCAAGATAGCTCATGCTGAATTCTTCGGTGGGGTCAAATTCTCTGGCTTTCCCCAGATTCATAAAAGTATCCCAGCTTATCTTGAGCATATCGGCATAATGAGGCAGGTAGGCCCTCAACAAGTCTTCGCTGAAACGGTCGTGTCCGGCAGGTACCGGTGTGTGTGTGGTGAAGAGTGTGGAAGCTTTTACTACCTCCAGCGCCTCATGATAGGTCAGGTTTTCTTCCTGCACGTATTTGCGAAGCCTCTCAATAACACTGAAGGCAGCATGCCCTTCGTTGATATGATAGACATCAGGCGATATTCCCAGCCGTTCCAGCAGGCGTATACCTCCGATACCTAACAGCAATTCCTGTTTGAAACGCAGCTCCGAACCATCACCGTACAAACAATGTGTTATGGACCTGTCTTCGACAGTATTTTCTTCTATATCAGTATCTAAAAGGTATAAAGCGGCCCTGCCCACATCTACTCTCCATAGCTTAGCAGTTATAATTCTCCCGGGGGCTGCTATCTGAATCTTCACCCAGGTGCTGCTTCCATCGGCTCCGAGTTTTTTGTCGCGAACAGGTATCAACGGCAGGTGTGAAAATTTCTGGGGATGATAGGATGATACCTGATCGCCCAGCAATGAAATGTTCTGGTCGAAATAGCCATAACGGTATAATAAGCTTACACCGATAATATTAGCATTCGAGTCGCTGGCTTCTTTCAGATAATCTCCCGCCAGTATTCCCAAGCCGCCGGAATACGTTTTTAAAGAATGATGAAGGCCAAATTCCATACTGAAATAAGCCACCTGTTCTTTGGCTTTTTTGGGGCCATACGACAAATAATCCGTAAACTGCTTGAACACCTTATCCAGCTTTTGGCGAAAGACGGTGTCTTTAACCAGCTTTTTATAATCTTCCAGCGAGAGCGATTCGAGAACCGTTATAGGGTTTTGTTTACACTGCTCCCACAATGCAGGGTTTATCATTTCAAACAACTCTATGGCCTCCTGATTCCATGTCCACCATAAATTTTGAGTGAGTTTGTATAAAGGAGAAAGTTTTTCGATGATGCTCGGCCTGACAAGGATCTTATTCCAGGAAGGATTTAATTGTTTCTGAGGTATTATCTCTAACTGTATGGGCAGTGATTTTGTCTTGTAGAGGTCATAACGGTCTGCTGCCTTTTCGAGGGCGACGCTGTATGCTTTGAAATATTTTGCATCAAGTTGTTTCCATGAAGCCTGGCGCGATATCTCAAAAGCTTTATTACGTGCCGTATTTTTTTCTTCATCCGTGGAATTTACAAATTCGAGGACTTTTTGCGTGATCATTCCGGTCACATATTCGTTGTTGCTATCGTCGCGTTCAATGACGCTGACAGATTTGTCCGTTTCCGGAAATTTTGACCTTATCCAAAGACCAAATCCTGAGAGCGAAGTTGTTATGGTCGGTATGTGAAATGCGATGCTTTCCAAAGGTGTGTAACCCCAGGGCTCGTAGTAGGAAGGAAAAACAGACATGTCAAATCCTATCAGAAAATCATAATAATTCAGGTTAATGATGCCGTCTTTTCCGTCGAGGTAACAGGGGACAATGACAATTTTTACTTTATCTGAAGGAGCGTTTTTCAGATTATTAGCCTTTATGCGTATGATCATGGCATCCTGGTCGTAATTGTGCAGGTAATGGGTGCAGTAATCCTGTGTAACGGGCTGGCTGAAATCAGCTTTCTCCATTCTTTCCTTCAGGTTGTGAGATGGGCCTGCATGATAGGCAGGGACAGCGATACATGCAACAATATTATGGGTCAGGTCCGCCTGGCGGTTAAGTTGTCCGAGTGAATCAATGAATAAATCGATACCTTTATTGTGAAATTCATACCTGCCGCTGTTAAGCAGATAAACGGTATCGTCGCTCAACGGCTGGTTTATCAGGCCTTCGGTGATTTTTTTTAACGTTTCGCGGGCATGGTTCCGCTTATCATTGAAACTTGTTTCATCAGGTACCAGAGAGTCGTCGAAACCGTTAGGCGTGATCACTTCAACATTTTTATTTAGGAAATGAGCACATTCATTGGCAGTAATTTCACTCACAGTTGTAAAACAATCAGTAAATTTTGCCGAGTTTTTTTCAAGTGAAAATTTTGCCATGATGTTCATCTTTTTAGCCAAAGATTCACTGTCATAGTCTTGAAGGTGACCATAGAGCGGCATTTCGTTTCCTGCAATGGTTCTTCCCAATATGGTGGCATGGGTGGTAAAGACCGTGGCAACCTGGGGAACCCTGCCTTTGAGGGAAAGGATTCCGGCTCCTGTCATCCATTCATGGAACTGTGCAACAATATGGTCGCTGGCTATGACATGGTATTCGTAAAAGCTTTGGATGACGCGTGAAGCCGCGATGCCAAAAAGTGCCGGTTCAAAATAATCCCATTGCCCGGTGAAGGAGTCTACCTGGTATTTTTCCCAAAGCCTTGATAATATCTCATCTTTTTGTGCAAAATATTGGGTAAAATCAACAAGAATAACGACAGGTTTACCGGCAATATTCCAGTTGCCAATCTTGAATTTCAGTCCTTTCATTTCGCTGTCTTCCCTCCATGATTTGTAAAGATATTTATCTTCAATAAAATCAGGATTCACAGGAGTCTCTTTCCAAACATCCGGACCAATCAGAAGGTAGTTATTCTTCATCAACTTAGTAATACCAGGCGCTTTGCTTGCTATGACGGTATAAATTCCGCCTACTTTATTACAAACTTCCCAGCTTACCTCAAACAGGTAGTCTGGCATTAAAGGCATATTCTCATTACTCATTTGGATAGGGATTTTTTGGAAGGGGCAAATTTAGTGTTTTTTTGAAAATTTTTGCGTAATTATTAATTGCATTCGTCAATTAGTCCCACCAATGGCATTGTCGGCAATGAAAATAAAAAATCACGGAACAACACCCCCATAATATTTTGTAGATATTTTTTTAAAAAAGTTCTTTATAAGTACAATAAAAATTCTTTAATTTGTATACTAATAAAATTGATATGGTTACTTTAAAGAAAGGTGATAAAGCCCCTGAATTCATTGGTGTGGATCAGGATGGCAAAAACATCAGCCTGGGTAGTTTTCGCGGTAAAAAAGTGGTTTTGTATTTTTATCCCAGGGACAATACCCCGGGATGTACTGCCGAAGCCTGCAACCTGCGCGATAATTATTCATTATTGATCAATAAAGGCTTTGCCATTGTCGGTGTCAGCGCTGATGACGAAAAATCGCATATGAAATTCATAACTAAGTTTCATCTCCCATTTCCGCTGATAGCAGATACCGACAAAAAAATCTGCAAGCTTTATGGGGTGTGGGGGCCTAAAAAGTTCATGGGACGCACTTTTGAAGGAATAAACCGTACTACTTTTGTGATCTCCGAAAAGGGGATAATCGAAGCTGTTTTTGATAAGGTAAACACCAATGACCATACCAAACAAATATTAGATGAATTGAAAATCAATTAATTAAAAACTTAATAACATGGCAAAAGAAAAAGAAACTGAAGAAAAGAAAAACGAGAATACCAGCAAAGAAAAACTTAAAGTGCTTCAACTCACACTCGATAAGATTGAAAAATCATATGGGAAGGGCGCTATTATGAAACTGGGCGACCATCCTGCCGAAGACGTAGAATATATTTCTACCGGATCCATTGGCATTGATGTTGCCCTTGGTGTGGGCGGCTTTCCTAAAGGAAGGGTGATTGAAATTTACGGGCCCGAATCATCAGGTAAGACTACGCTGGCATTGCACGCTATTGCTGAATCACAGAAAAAAGGCGGCATTGCTGCATTTATTGATGCCGAACATGCCTTCGACAGCAGCTATGCCCGAAAGCTGGGAGTGGACATCGAAAACCTGCTGATCTCACAGCCCGACAACGGTGAACAGGCCTTGGAAATCACAGAAAACCTGATCCGGTCGGGCGCTATTGACATCATTGTCATTGACTCCGTAGCCGCCCTCACGCCTAAAAGCGAAATTGAAGGGGAGATGGGCGATTCAAAAATGGGCCTGCAGGCCCGTCTTATGTCGCAGGCCCTCCGCAAACTTACGGCCACCATTAGCAAAACACGCTGTTGCTGTATCTTTATCAACCAGTTGCGCGAAAAAATCGGCGTGATGTTCGGCAACCCCGAAACAACAACCGGCGGAAACGCATTGAAATTCTATGCTTCGGTACGTATTGACATCCGCAAGGTTACTCAGATAAAAGAGGGAGATGTCGTCACCGGAAACAGAGTGCGCGTAAAAGTCGTAAAGAACAAAGTGGCACCGCCTTTCAGAACGGCAGAGGTGGACATCGTTTACGGCGAAGGATTTTCAAAAATTGGCGAGATCATTGATATTGGCGTTGAAAAGGACATAATAAAGAAAAGCGGCTCATGGTTCAGCTATGGCGAAACCAAACTGGGGCAGGGCAGGGATGCCTTGAAACAACTTTTGCTCGATAATCCTGAGTTGTGCGATGAATTAGAAGCCAAAATCAGAGAAAAATTAAATTAGTATTTTATATATCCGGGCAAAAGCCTGAAGGTCTGTACAACTTTGTCGTTATTAACCCCGTCATATCTGTCCGGCTCCATGGGGAAACCATTCAACCGGCAGGAAAGAGTTAAAAATAGTATAGTGAAGGACTTTGGCCAGGAAATGACGTTATGGATTTTTCAAATTATAATTTTCCAATGAAAAAAATTCTGAAAATATTCGGGTTGCTGTTGATATACCTGATTGCTGCCTGCGGAAATAATAGCCAAACGGATCCGGATAAAACTCAAACCGACTCATTGCCTCCCGATCTGGCTGCGCTCACAAAGAAAATAAATGAAGATCCGAAGAATGCAGAACTCTATAACCAAAGGGCCATTTTGTATCTCGACAGAAAAGAACCGGATAAGGCAATGACAGATATCAACAAAGCCATCTCCATTGATTCTAAAAATTCACTTTACCTCAGGACCCTTTCTGATATTTATTTTGCTACAGGCAAGATCAAAAACTGCCAGGAAGCGTTGAACAAAGCCGTCGAAATAAACCCGGATGATGCAGAAGCCGTGCTGAAACTCGCCGAACTTTTTTTCTATATGAAAGACTATAAAAAAACTTTTGAATATGCCGACAAAGCCCTAAAAATTGATAAACTGAATGCAAAAGCCGATTTTATCAAAGGGATGGCATACAAAGATTTGGGCGACACGGCTAAGGCGGTCAGGAATTTTCAGATCGCGGTCGAAAAAGACCAGGAGTATTTTCATGCCTACATGCAGCTTGGCCTGATGTATTCTGTGAAACACAATTTACTTGCGGTTGATTATTTTAATAATGCTTTGAATATCAATCCTCAAAGCATAGAGGCGCTGTATTCTCTGGCCTTATTCTATCAGGAAAACGGTGAATACAACAAGGCTATTGAAAAATACACGACTTTGTTGCAGATTGACCCTAAATATAAGTATGCGCATTACAACCTCGGATATATTCATTTAGTTTATCTTCAGGTATATAATGTGGCTGCCAAACATTTTACCGATGCCATCAATTGTGATCCGAATTATGCCGAAGCATATTACAACCGTGGTTACTGCTACGAACTCTTGGGTAATATCAAATTTGCCCGTGATGATTATCAGCAAGCGCTAAAAATAAAGGTCAACTACCAGAAAGCAATCGAGGGCATGAACCGCCTCGATAATGTCTCGATAAAGTAGTGAAAATGTAAAATAATCCGTGTCGGACTGCTCGATCAGCATACAGGAGCAGCTATAATGCGGGGAATGATGATAAATTAATTTTAAAGAACTATGAAAAGAATTTTTGCGATTTTATGCTTTTGTGTTTTGGCCATTCCGGCAATGTTTTCACAGAACAGGCTGACCCCGGAACTACTCTGGAAATTAGGCAGGGTAAGCGATATCCAGCTTTCTCCTGATAAAAAATCTGTGTTGTACGGCATTACTTTTTATAATCTCGAAGCGAACAAAGGCAACCGCGACCTGTTCTTGGTTCCTCTGGCAGGAGGCAACCCTGTTAATATTACAAATTCTCCGGGCAGCGAATGGAATGGCGTATGGCGCCCCGACGGGAAAAAGATAGGGTACATCTCTGCCGAAAGCGGTGATGCGCAGCTTTGGGAGATGAACCCCGACGGGAGCGACAAAAAGCAAATATCAGCTTTTGAAGGGGGTATCACCGGATTTGCCTATTCACCGGAAATGACACATATACTGTTTACCCGCGACATCAAACTCGACAAAACCGCAAATGAAGTTTATCCCGACCTGCCTAAAGCCGATGTTCGCATCATTGACGACCTGTTTTACCGTCATTGGAACGACTGGCACGATTATGCGTACAGCCATATCATCGTTTCCGCTTATTCCGATGGGAAAGTTTCGGGAGCACTCGATATTCTGGGTGATGAAAAATTTGATTCGCCGCTCACTCCTGACGGAGGAATGGAACAGATCGCCTGGAGTCCCGACGGGCAGAAAATTGCCTATGTCTGCCGTAAACTGCATGGCAGAGAGGAAGCCGTAAGCACAAACTCGGATATTTATATTTTCAATATAAGTACAAATCAAACCGAGAATATCAGTAAGGGCATGCCCGGTTATGACCAGGATCCTGTGTTTTCGCCCGATGGCAAAAAAATTGCCTGGTGCAGCATGAAAACCGCCGGATACGAGTCGGACAAAAAACGGCTGATGATTTATGATTTCAATTCAAAAACGTATACCGATATCAGCGAAAGTTTTGATGAGAGCGCCACAACCCTCCGCTGGAGTTCCGACAATAAAAACATATATTTCCTGAGCTATATCAATGCTACCTGCCAGATTTTTCAGGCTGATGTTGCCGCAAAAAAAATCACTCAACTAACCACCGGGGCTCACGACTTTACCGAATTGTACGCCGATGGCAAAACCATGCTGGGTGTGAAAATGTCGATGTCGTCGCCGTCAGAGGTTTATCGTGTGGATGCTGAAAAAGGGAAATATTATCCGGTTCAGATCACCTTTACCAATAAGGAACTTCTTTCGAATGTGACCATGGGCCGGGTGGAAGAGCGCTGGATAAGCACTTCAGACAAAAAGAAAATGCTGGTATGGGTTCTATATCCCCCGAATTTCGATAAAAACAAAAAATACCCGGCCTTGCTTTATTGTCAGGGAGGCCCGCAGAGTGCTGTGAGCCAGTTTTTCTCATACCGCTGGAACCTGCAGTTGATGGCGTCAAATGATTATATTGTTGTTGCCCCGAACCGCAGAGGTTTGCCTGGTTTCGGGCAGGAATGGAACGATCAGATTGCGCTGGATTACGGTGGGCAGAATATGCGTGACTACCTGGCCGCCATCGACTCCGTAGCTAAAGAACCTTTTGTAAATAAAGAAAAATTAGGTGCGGTAGGAGCAAGTTACGGCGCTTTTTCAGTATACTGGCTGGCGGGCAACCACAACAAACGATTCAAGGCCTTTATCGCACATTGCGGCATGTTTAATTTCGAGAGCTGGTATGGTACCACCGAAGAAATGTGGTTTGCCAACCACGATCTCGGCGGCGCATATTGGAATAATCCCCAACCTAAAAGCTACGACTTTTCACCACATAAATTTGTGGGTAACTGGGATACGCCTATTCTCGTGATACACGGCGGTTACGACTTCCGCATCCCTTATACCGAAGGCATGCAGGCTTTTGATGCTGCACAGTTGCAGGGAATTCCAAGCCGCTTTTTGTATTTTCCCAACGAAACCCACTTTGTTACCAAGCCTCAGAACAGTGTGCTCTGGCAGCGTGAGTTTTTCGGATGGCTGGATAAGTATTTGAAATGAGATTGTCTTTATTTCTTTGACTTTCTCATTAATTGATTTGCCTCCCTTCGCCGCCAGTTAAATAGTGCCTGTATGCAATACCATTCCAGGGTATGCATTTCCGGGTTTGAAAGGCGCAATGTGTGAATTCAATATACTGAAAGAAATGCGGTATTACATCCCTTTTGTCATCAGGAATTTTGCAATTTCATCCTGTCCCACTTCTATAGCCCACAAGGAAGGCGTATATTTATCTTTGTAGGTCAGGCATGAGTATCTCATACCCCCGTGATCAACATATCCTCCTGACGATTTAATAGTATAATCAGGATTAAATTTCCATAACATTTTTTCTGCCAATAGTTTAACAACATCCATGGAGCCGGCTTCAATAGCCCAGTAGATAGGTGTTTTCTTGGTAACAATTGCGAGGCAGTATAAATCTACATTGTCGGGAATATTTTGGGGCCTGACAGCGACGCTTCCTTCAACACCGATATTAATATCAGCGCCTTTGGTAATCAAAAATGCGGCAATATCAGTTTTTTTATTTGCCAACGCAAGATTAAGCGGTGTATAGTTTTCGCCGCCAGTTAAATTCTGTATGTTCATCAACGACATCCCTTTGGCCCTGGTGTTGATATCAGCGCCTTTTTCCACCATCATTTTCATGAGCTCCAGGTCGCCCACCTCTGCTGCCTGGCAAATCGGATAAATGTCTGCTAGTGATTTTTCAGCCAGGTGATATTTTATTGTGATATTAGGATCAGCGCCATTTTGTAGCAGCAACTTTGCAATAGAAATTTTCTTGTATTGCAAAGCTCTCCCGAGAGCCGTATAACCATAAGTTGTATTTGCATCATTTACGTCCAGTCCTTTTGGCAATAATAGTTTTAAAATATCTTCAGCTTTACCGCAACGCGTAGCGTCTAAGTTTTTAAACCAATCGGGGAATTTCATGCCATAGGAAGTCTCAAAGGTCGGGATTTGCGATTTCCAGCCATCGATCCGCACTTGTGGCTCCTGGGCAGACGATGCAAACGTATAAATTAGATTGCCGTTTTCAGCATCTTTGCCGTCTGTTTTTGCGCCTGCATCAAGTAAAAGCTTAACGCATTCAACGCAGTTTGAATTTCCGACAGCATATTCCAGCGCCGACTGCCTTGTTTCAGCCTTTGCCGGACCGGCAGCCGCGATAAGGTCTTCGTAAGTCTTGATAATGGTTTTATTTGCTTTTTTACCTTTTGCCTTTTCATCGTCAAGCAGTTTTTTGTACACATCGGTGGTGGGGTTACCGGAGACAATAATGCCTTTATTAACGTCAGCCCCTTTCGCAAGCAACAGTTTTATCACATCAACCGAATAGTACACTACGGCATTATATAAAGCTGTCGTATTACCCATGTTCGGATCGGCTCCTTTGTCAAGCAGATAAGAAACTACCTCCGGCCACATGACGGCATACCCCATCGGAACCTGGCCCTGGGCATCCATCTGGTTAACATTGGCGCCTGCACTGATGGCAGATTTAACGCCTTCGAGATTGCCTTGTTTACAGGCTGTAATGAGGTCTTCCTGAGGGCCGGCCCAACTTGCCTGTATCATTATTAAAGATAGTAGAACAATCGAAAATAATTTTTTCATAGTAGTTTTAATTTAATTTTTTACGAAAATAATTTATTTTTCTATTAAATTCACAAGTTAAGTAAGAATTTCAAAATAACTTCCCCCAAATAGTCCTTTGCAATAATGCATACTGGGTCATATTATTAACATCACAATATTAATAAAAAAACGGATACAGCAATAAAGCGGATACATTTATGTATTTTCTTTGATTCTATGATAGAAGAATTTTCAGAAAAAACCGTTATTCTGATGCAATTGCATTACAGCCGTTTGTTAGAGAAGGACCGCAGACGTTACGCTGCCTTAGAATCTTTAAAATTGGGCAGAGGTGGAGTTATTTATATCAGTAAAATTCTTGGAGTGGATAGAAAGACCATTTCACAAGGTAGAAAAGAGCTAACCTCAGAAATGGAAACATTTATACCAGGAATCCGACAAC
>Ga0209098_1000243_pt1 | contig 62021 bp, 54 predicted proteins | sample AD_JPNHW1_MetaG_FD_184429 | JGI IMG/M metagenome (GOLD analysis project Ga0209098, IMG submission 184429) | Active sludge microbial communities of municipal wastewater-treating anaerobic digesters from Japan - AD_JPNHW1_MetaG (SPAdes) (version 2) | ecosystem: Engineered > Bioreactor > Anaerobic...
TCCATCAAGACCCGCCTCAACCTCGAGATGGCCTGCACCGACGCCATGGTCGCCTTCGCCCTCAAGCTGAAGCCCGAGTACGCCTGCCTCGTCCCCGAGAACCGCGCCGAGGTCACCACCGAGGGGGGGCTCGACGTCGTCGGCCAGCGTGCCCGTGTCCGCGATACCGTGGCCGCGCTCACCGCCGCCGGCATCAAGACCAGCCTCTTCATCGGCCCCGACGAGCCCGCGCTCGAGGCCGCCGCCGAGATGGGGAGCCCCTTCGTCGAGCTCCACACCGGCGCCTACGCCAACGCCTATTTCCAGCCCGCCGCCGCGGCCGCCGAGTTCGAGCGCCTCCGCAAAGCCGCCGTCCTCGGCCAGAAGCTCGGCCTCACCGTCAACTCCGGCCACGGCATCAACTACGTGAACATCGCCGAGGTCCGCACGCTCCCCGGCCTGCACGAGCTCAACATCGGCCACAGCATCCTCAGCCGCGCCCTGCTCACCGGCATCGACGAGGCCGTCCGCGAGATGAAGTGCCGGATGCGCGGCTGACGCAGTTCGTCTTCCCCTGTAGCCGGTGGCGGTGACACCGGCCTCCGGCCCTCTCCCGCAGCTGAACCGCGCAGCGATTCAGCCCTTACTGAGCCCGTACTCCATGCGTCGCTCCGCTCACACACCGGCGCGCCCAAGAGACACCGAGCTCCGGCTCGGCCTCGCGTCACGGGACTTCGGAAACGCCCGCCCCTTCGTCTCACTCGCCACGACTTCGCGCACGCCCCTTCCCCTCCAGCCCCCTTCCGACAAGTCGCCCCAGGCAGCCGCCGCCGCGCAACGCGTGTGCGACGGCTGTCCGAGCGGAACGTCACTTCTTCTTCGCGTTGCCTGCCTGCTTCGCGGCGATCGCCTGCTGTTTGCCGGCCTGAATGTTGTTGGCCTTGGTCTGCTTCTGCGCGGCCTGCTTGTGCACCGACTTCGGGGATTTATCACCCATGGTTTTGCTTTCGTTGCTGCGGTTATCTCGCCGCCGGAGATGGAAGTACCCCCGTCGGCGGAGCGATTGAAGTGTCTCAACTCGAGCATGGCAATCGCGGACGCCAGCGAAATTCGCAGGGCCCTGCCGACGCCATCGGCCCCGCTCACTTCAGCGCCAGCAGCACGGCGCCCGCCGCGATCAGCGCGCCGCCGGCCAGCGTCTTCAACGTGAGCGGCTCTCCGAGAAAGGCCGCCGCAAACGCCAGCACGAAGACCACGCTGAGCTTGTCGACCGGCGCCACCTTGCTCGCCGGCCCGAGCTGCAGCGCCCGAAAGTAGCACAGCCACGACAGCCCCGTCGCGAGTCCCGACAGCGCGAGGAACAGCCAAGTCCGTCGCGTGATCCCCGTTACGGCGGAGACCGACCCCGTAGTCAGCGCCACGCCCCAGGCGAAGACGAGCACCACCGTCGTGCGCACGGCCGTGGCGAGATTCGAATCGATGCCGGCCACGCCGACCTTCGCCAGAATCGCCGTCAGTCCGGCGAACACCGCCGAGAGCAACGCCCAAGTGAGCCAGTTCATGGCTCCACCCATGCAACTCCACCCGTTCCCCTTCAAGCTCCCGCCATTGGCGTGCGGGCAAACCGTGGGGCCAAGCCCTCGAGCATCCGCCCGGCACGCCTCCGTAGTCGGTCCGGAGACCGACTACTTACTTCTTCGCATTGGGATCGCCGGCCTGTTTGGCGGCGAACTCCTGCTGTTTCTTCTGCTGGAGATGCTGGACCTTGACCTGTTTCTGCGCGGCCAGCTTGTGGAACGACTTCGGGGATTTGTCACCCATTGTGAATCAGCCTTCCTTTCTAGTTGTTGGTGTTGCGCCCGTCGTGGCGCAGCGCGTCTCCAACGGGCGTCGCCATATATAGATTCCGAAGCCACCTTTGCAATGGGCGAACTCGCCCCTCGCGTCCGCACCCACGGCTTTCCGGTTTGAGCTTCACGCCCAGGGGGGAAGCACACGCACTCCCTCGCCCCCCCCACGAAGCCGTTGCCCATATTGGAAAGCCGTGCGTCCGCACCCGACTTTCGGCTCGCGACACATTTCCCCGATTCGCATCCTGCGCGCCGTGAACTTGCAGCTACCACCCGGCGGCATCCTCATCGGCCTCGGCACCGACGTCATCGAGATCTCCCGCGTGGCCGGCGTCTACGAGCGCCAGGGCGAGCGTTTCCTCCACCGCGTCTTCACCGCCGAGGAGCAAGCCTACTGCCTCGGGATGAAGCATCCCGAAAAGCACCTCGCCGCCCGCTTCGCCGCCAAGGAGGCGATCTCCAAGGCGTTCTCCACCGGCATCGGCGCCGAGCTCGGATGGACCTCGATGTCCATCTACCACGGCCCCCGCCACGAGCCCCACGTCCGCCTCGACGAGAAGGGACTCGCGCTCCTCCAGCACATCGGCGGCACACGCGTCCTGCTCAGCATCGCCCACTCCGACACCGTCGCCATCGCCTTCGCCGCAATCATCCGCTGCGACGACGCCGATCCGTGACCCGGCGCCGCATGCGTCCCCCATCGGACTAGCCGGTGCCCCCAGGATTGCCCGCCCCGCAACTCGCCCAGCTCTTCATTCCGCATTCCGAAATCCGCAATCCACCCGATTGCCTCCAGTCCCTCGCCCCGCGCCTCTCACCTCTAGCCTCTCGCCTCCTCTCGTGCACCGCTACGCCCATCCCGTTTTCTCCTGCAAGGAAGCCCTCGACTGGGAACGCCGCCAGCTCATCGGCGGCGATGCCGCGGAGTGGGCCGCGATGCAGCGCGCCGGCCGCGGCGTGGCCCGCGCCATCCTCCGCGACTCGGCCGAGATCGGCAGCCTGCGCCCCGCCGCCCGCATCCTCGTCCTCGCCGGCAAGGGCCATAACGGCGGCGACGCCCTCATCGCCGCCCGCTCGCTCCTCGCCGCCTGTCCTCAGGCCACGGCGACGATCCTCGCCGTCTTCGGCGAACGCACCTTCCGCCCCCTCGCAGCGCGCGCATGGGGCGAGCTCATCGAAGCCGCGCCCGGCCGAGTCGAGATCGTCGGCATGCGAGCTCTGCGCGACCGCCTCGCCGCCGAGGAGGAATGGGACCTCTGCATCGATGGGATCCTCGGTCTCCAGTTCCGCCTCCCGCTCCCGGCCGACCTCGCCAACCTCCTGTCCGTCCTCAACGAGCACCGATCCTTCAGCCTGCGCGTCGCCGTCGACCTGCCCACCGGAATCGGCGCGGAGAACGCGCCCGTCGCATTCCGGGCCGACTTCACCTACGCCACCGGAATCGTGAAGGAGCCCGTGCTCCGCGCCGCAGCCGCACCCTGCGTCGGCCGCCTGCGCTATGTCGACATCGGGTTCTTCGAGGCCGCCGAGCCCGTGCTCGTCCACCAACACGCCCTCACGCCCGAGATCCTCGATCCGCTCCGCGAGCTGCGTCCGGCCTCCTGCGACAAGCGAACCTTCGGCCACGTGCTCATCGTCGCCGGCTCGCGCTCCATGCCCGGCGCCGCGCTCATGGCCACGCTCGCCGCGCTGCGCAGCGGCGCGGGCCTCGTCACCGCCGTCGTCCCCGAGACCGTCGCCCCCGCCTTCGCCGCCCGCGCCCCCGAGGCGATGTGGGTACCCGCCGCCGAGACGCCCGACGGCGGCCTCGCACTCGAGAACCTCACCGCACTCCGTCCCCACCTCGAGCGCGCCACCGCGCTCCTCGTCGGCCCCGGCATCGGCCGCGAACGCGAGACCCAGGCGCTCGTCCAGGGGCTGCTCTCGCTCGCCGCCTGCCCCGTCGTGCTCGACGCCGACGCCCTCCAGCCGCAGGTGATCGAAACGCTTGGCGTGAAGTCCGTCCGCCCCGTCGTCATCACGCCGCACCTGGGCGAGTTCGCCCGTCTCCGCGGCCTGAGCACCGCCACCCCGGTCGAGAACGCCGAGCTCGTCGACTTCGCGATGGCTCGCAACGTTACCGCCATCCTCAAGGGCCCCGTCTCCCGCCTCACCGACGGCCACTCTGTCTGGCACAGCCTCTTCGGCGGCCCGGTCCTCGCCCGCGGCGGCAGCGGCGATATCCTCGCCGGCCTCGTCGCGGGCCGCCTCGCCACAGGCGGCGAGGACAGCCCGCTCGTGCGCATCGCCCAAGGCCTCGTCTGGCACGGCCTCGCCGCCGACCGTCTCGCCCGCCACCAGGGCTCCGCCTCCGCTGTCGCCACCGATCTTCTCGCACACCTAGCCCCCACGCTCAACGAAACCGTCCATGAGCCGTGAGCTGACGGAACAGCAGGCCCTGCTCGTCCTCAACGCCCTGCCCAACATCGGGCCGATCACCACCAACCGCCTCATCGAGACGCTCGGCGGCGATCCGCGGCGCATCTTCGCCGCCGACTCGCGCACGCTTCAGGCCGTGCGCGGCGTCGGCCCCGTCATCGCCGACGCCATCCTCGGCTGGGAGCATCTGTTCGATCTCGCCCGCGAGGAGGACCGCCTCGCCAAGGCCGGCGCCGAGTTCGTCACCGCCCGCGACCCGCACTACCCGTCCGCGCTCCGCGAGATCCACGACCCGCCGATCGGCCTGTACCAGAAGGGCAGCTACCGTTGGGACCGTCCCGGCGTCGCCATCGTCGGCAGCCGCCGCACCACCCTCTACGGACAGACCGTCGCCAGACAGCTCGCCGGCGATCTGGCCCGCGCCGGTTTCAGTGTCGTGAGCGGCCTCGCCCGCGGTATCGACACCGCCGCCCACGAGGGTGCGCTCGAAGCCGGCGGCGCCACCGCCGCCGTGCTCGGCACCGGCATCGACCTCGTCTACCCGCCCGAGAACATCGACCTCTACCGCCGCGTCGAGGCCGGCGGCGCGATCATCTCCGAGTTTCCCTTCGGCCGCCGTGCCGACCGACAGAGCTTCGCCATGCGCAACCGGATCGTCTCCGGCCTTTGCGCCGCGGTCGTCGTAGTCGAGAGCGATGTCGACGGCGGCTCGATGATCACCGCCAAGTTCGCCGGCGAACAGGGCCGCATCGTCTTCGCCGTCCCCGGCCGCATCGACCAACCCACCAGTGCCGGCTGCCACCAGCTCATCCGCGACGGCGCCATCCTCTGCACCGGCATCGACGACATCCTCACCGAGCTCCAGTCGCTCCCCGGCCTGCACCCCGCAGCCCGGTTCGGCGCCGGCGCGGCCGCCGCAAAACCGGTCCCCGCGCTCACCGAGACCGAGGCGAAGGTGCACGCCGTCTTCGCCGGCGGGGAGATCCTCGGCCTCGACGCGCTCGGGGAAAAGACCGGGCTCCCCTACGCCGAGCTCGCCCCCGCGCTGATGATGCTCGAGCTCAAGAAGCTCGTCGCGAAACGGCTCGACGGCACCTACGAGGCGCGCGGCTGAGCGCCACCGCACACGCCTCGCGCCGAGGCGGCGCTCACGAGCCGAGCACCTCGCGCAGCACACGCCCGAACTCGGCGATCTCGTACGGCTTGGCCACGCGCCCGCGGAAACCGTAGTCGCGGTATTTGGCCAACACCGGGTCGCTGGAATAGCCGCTGGACACGATCGCCTTCACCTGCGGATCCAGCGCGCGCATCCGCTCCAGCGCCTCCAGCCCGCCCATGCCGCCAGGCACGGTCAGGTCCATCACGACGACGTCGAATGGCCGGCCGGCCTCGCGCGCCGCCTTGAAACGATCCACCGCAGCCTGCCCGTCGGCCGTATCCTCCACCTCGGAGCCGAGGCGCCGCAGCAAGGTTGTCGCCAGTTTACGGATCGATGCTTCGTCGTCCATGAACAGCACCCGGCCGCCTGTAGCCGCCTGGGCGACGGGCGCCGCAATCTCGCCCTCGGGCCGGGAGTCGGCCGCCGCGGGCAGATAGACGTGGAAGGTCGTCCCGTGGCCCAGATTCGACTCCACACGGATATGCCCCTTGTGCTTGCGCACGATCGAATAGACGGTCGCCAACCCCAGGCCGTTGCCGGTCCGCTTCGTCGTGAAATACGGCTCGAACACGCGCTCGAGATGCTCCGGGGCTATGCCGCTGCCACGATCCGCCACCACGATATGGACATACTCACCCTGGTGGAGCGGCGGCATTTCCAGCGGCGCCAGCCGCACGTTGCGCGCGGCGATCTCGACCACGCCGCCGGCGGGCATCGCCTGCACGGCATTGATGACCAGATTCTGGACCACGCGGCCGATCTGCCCCTTGTCGGCATCGGCCGGCCACAGGTCCACAGCGAGGTCGAACACCGCCTTCACCTTGGAGCCGTGCAGGGCGAAGCGCGTCATCTCCATCACGATCTCCGGCAGTCGCACTGCGGCCCGGATCGGCTCGCCGCCGCGCGCGAAGGTGAGCAGCTGATGCGTAAGGTCGCGCGCACGCAGCGTGGCGCGTTCGGCATCGCCGAGCACTCGCCCGAGATCGCTATCCTTCTCCACATCGAGCTGGGCCAGGGCGATGTTGCCCAGGATGGCGGTGAGGATGTTGTTGAAATCGTGCGCGATGCCACCGGCGAGCAGCCCCACGGACTCGAGCTTCGAGGCGCGTGCCAGCTCCTGCTCGAGGCGATCGCGCTCGGTGTTGTCGCGGAAGACCAGCACCGCGCCGACCACCGTGCTGTCGGCAGCATGGATCGGCGCGCAGCACCCCTCGACCAGCCGCCGGATCCCCGTGCGGCCGATGATCGTCGTCCGCACAGGCAGCTCGACCACGGCATCGCCGCCTAACACGCGACCGACCGGCAAGGGAACCTCGATCTCGCTCTCCGCCTCGCGCAGCGGGCACACCTCGGCGACGGGCCGGCCCACGGCCGCCTCGGCATCCCAGCAGGTCAGCGCCGCTGCGGCCGGATTGAGGTATTGGACGCAGCCGTCGATGCCGGTGGTGATCACGGCCTCGGCCATCGCCCGCAGCGTGACCGCGAGCCGCTCCTTCTCGGAGGCCAGTTCGGCCTCGGCCAGCTTGAGCGCCGTCACATCGACAATGACGCCAACCAGTTCCCAGCGGTTGTAGGCGCTGCGCTTGATCGAAACGCGCTCGTACAGCCAGTACGACTTGCCACCCACGCAGGCGCGGAACTCCTGCTCGTACCCGGAGGCGCCGGAATGGATCGCCTCGGCGCTGCGGTGCTGCATCTCGGGATACTCCGCCACACCCGCGACATCCCAGTTGAGCGCGGTCCGGGGATCCGGCTCCTGGAGACCGAACAGTTTGTGGTACAGGTTGGAGCTCGGCACATACACCAGCCAGTCCAGCCTGCCCCCGGAGCATTCCTCCACCTCGGCCCGCCAGAGCAGGCAGTCCACCACGTCGAAGATCTTGTCGAGCTGGCGCTTGTGCTCGCGCTCGGCCTCCTCCGCCTCGTGCTGGAGCGTCACATCGGTGATCACGCCCACCAGGTTCCATTCGCCCGGACCAGTCCGTGTGATCGTCACCTGTTCGTGAAGCCACAGCTCCCTCCGGCTGGACTGGACGCTGAACTCCTGCGCATAGCCCGGTTCCCCGCCGAGAATCGCCCGGGCCGAGGATTCGCCGATCCGCACGTTCGTCGCCGCATCCACGACGTGTTCCCAATGGAAATTGCCAACCGGCTCCGCGGTCTCGCCGAAGATCCTCCGGTACAGGCGCGACGGAGGAATGAACAGCTCCCAGTGCAGTTCGCCGCCGGCCAGCTCGGTCACGCGCGCCTGCCAGAGCAGGCAGTCCACCGTGTCGAGGATCTGCGCAAGCTGCTGTTCCCGGGCGCGGCGTGCCTCCTCCGCCTCGCGACGCGCCGTGATGTCGACAACCACGGCGGCCAGCCGCCAGGAGTCCGGACCGACGACTGTGATCGTCACCTGCTCGTGAAGCCACAGCACCCGGTCTTCCTGCACGACGCGGAACTCCTGGGTGTAGCCCGGCTCGCCACCCAGCAACGCCGCGCGCGCACGCTCGTCCATCTCGCGCATTTCCGGCACGACGGCCCGAGGCCATTCCAGGCGGCAGGTTTCCCCCTCCGGCTGCTCGCCGAAAATGCGATGGTAGAGCACCGAGGGCGATGTCACCAGCTCCCAGTACAGCGAATCGTCGACCAGTCGTCGCACCTCCCCTCGCCAAAGCAGACAGTTGGCGGCGGACAGGAGCTGCTGCATCTGCACCCGCTCCTCGCGCTGCCGGTCCTCGGCCAGACGACGCATCGTGACGTCGACAATCACACCGATCAGCTGCCAACGTCCGTCTCCATCGGGACGGATCGTCACCTGTTCACGCAGCCAGATGTCGCCATCGCTGCGCGGAACATGGAACTCCTGCTCGTAGCCGTCGGTTCCGCCCAGGATCGCCTCCTGCCCTTTGGCATTCATCGCATCGGCCTCGGGCACACCGATCCCCGCCCAGTTCAGCATCGGAGCGCCGGCGGCCCCATCCCCGAACAGCCTGCGATGCAGCTCGGAGCGCGGCAGGAAGAGCTCCCAATGCAGCGCCCCCGTGGGCAAGATCACGACACAGGCCTGCCATAGCATCGCGTGCGCATCGCCCGCCAGTCGCTCCAGCCGCTGTTCGCTCACCCGGCGCGCCTCCTCGGCATCGTGCCTGGCCGTCACATCGGTCACCACCGCAACCACATGCCATCGCCCGGCACCAGCCGGCTCGATCGCCGCCGTCTCGTGGAGCCAGTAGGTCCGCCCGTCGGCCTGCAGCGAGAAGAGCTGCTCATAACCGCTCTCGCCGGCCAGCATCGCCGCGGAGCTGCGCCGATCCATCTCCGCCTGTTCGGGCAGGTGGAACCCCAGCCACAAGCCAAGCTCGGGCGCTGGGATCGTGCCGCCGGCCAGCCGCCGGTACAGCTGCGAGGGCTGAAGCTGCGTAAACAGCCAGCTCATCCGCTCTCCGTCGCGCCGAACCTCGGCCTCCCAGACCATGCAGTCGGTCATCCCGAGAATCTTGCGCCAATGCCGGTCGGCCCGGGCTTCGCGCCGCCGCCAGCGCAATATCCGCCAGCACGCAGCCGCGCCGCCCACCAGCACCCCGCCGAGCAAGGTCCAGCCCCAGGCTGCGCTCGCACTGGCAGGCACCGGCATCACATCGGGCGCAGCCACAGCAACGCCAGGCCACGCCACCACGGCGCCGGATTCCATCGCCCGCCGCCAGAATGTGCGCGAATGCAAAAACATCGGTCCTACAGGGAGCCACGAAAAGAAAAGCCCCCATTTCCCCTGTCGAGCGACAAAGCCACGCCGGATTTCCCCGCTCCGCCGCTCGCGAACCAGCCACCGAGGGATTCTCCCTATCCGGCAACGAACCGGACCCTGCATGTATAATTCCATTGCCATTTCCCGCCGCTTCTCCCTTCTAGCCGCACTTCGTTAGAGATACGTTAGATGACAGAACATGGTGGATCGTCGCTTGGAGCTCCGCTTCAGAGATGATTCGAAACCCGAAGTCCGGGAACAGGCTGCCTCAGAGACGGGGATCGACGAAAGATATATCACATGAGCAACTCCAAGCTGTACGTTGGCAATATGGCCTTCGCCACCACCGAGTCCGACCTGCGCGATGCGTTCAGTCAGTTCGGTACCGTGAGCGACGTTTATGTCGCCATGGACAAGTTCACCGGCCGCGCCCGCGGTTTCGCCTTCGTCACCATGGGCACCCCCGAGGAAGCCAAGCTCGCCATCGAGAAGCTCCACGGCCAGGCCCTCGGCGGCCGCACCCTCACCGTCAATGAGGCCCGTCCGAAGGAAGAGGGCGCCCCCCGCTCGTTCGGCGGCGGCGAGCGTCGCAGCGGCGGTTTCGGCGGCGGCGATCGTGGCAGCCGTGGCGGTTTCGGCGGCGGCGATCGTGGCAGCCGTGGCGGTTTCGGCGGCGGCGACCGTGGCGATCGTCGCTACTAAGCCCCTCCGGTCCTAACGACCAAACTTTCAGGCGGACCGCTCCGGCGGCCCGCCTTTTTCGTGCCCGGAATCGGCGTCCGACACCCCGCCCACCACCTACGCCGATCCCGTCCGTCTATCTCCAAGCTACGCCCTACCCCAGCAGCGCCTCGCGCAGCGGACGCATCTTCAGCTCCGTCTCCGCCAACTCTCTGGCCGGATCCGAACCCTCGACGATCCCCGCCCCGGCGTACAGCCGCGCCGTGTCGCCGCACATCAATGCCGAGCGGATGCCGACCAGAAACTCGCCGTCCCCACGGTGGTCGACCCAGCCCAGCGCCCCCGCGTACAGCCCACGGTCGAACGGCTCCAACTCGCGCAGATGCGCCACCGCCGGCTCGCGCGGCGTGCCGCCCACCGCCGGCGTCGGGTGCAACTCGCCCACGATCCGCAGCAGCTCCGCGCCGGCGGGCAGCGGAGCCTCCACCGGCGTGCACAGGTGTTGGACGTTGGGCAATTGTCGCACACGCGCCCGGCCCGGCGCGGCGGCCGTCACGCCGACGTTCGCCAGTCGCCGCAAAATGGAGTCAAGCACCAGCCCCTGCTCGCGCACGTCCTTCTCGCTGTGCAGAAGCTCGCGTGCCAGCGCCGCATCCTCGGCCGCCGTGCGGCCGCGCGGAGCCGAGCCGGCCAGCGCCTCGGTACGCAGCGTGCCGCCCGCCGCCGACACCAACCGCTCGGGCGAGGCGCCGATGAAGCTAGAACCCGCACCGTTGCCGGCGGAAAAAGCGAAGCAGTCGGGGAAGCGTCCGCGCAGGGCGTTGAGCGCCCGCAAGGGATGGAAACGCGTCGTCGCCCGCAGATCGCACGCGCGGGCCAGCACGATCTTGCGGTAACGGCCGGCACGGATCGCCGCCACCCCGGCGGCGACATTGCACTCGTAGCCGCCCTGCGGGCCCACCTCGCGCTCCTCGGCGATCGAGCCTTCGAGGGCGCCGGCAAAGCTCGGCGCCGCATAGTCGAAGGCGCCGAATTTCATGTGCGCCCGCCAAATCCGCTCCGCATCGGCGCGGATGTCGCCACCCGGACGGATCAACGTGTTCGCCACGGCGACCGAGCAGTCGCCGCTGCGTGCCACCTGCCACCGCGGCACGAACACGCGGCCAGCAGGGAACGCCGCCCCCGCAGCGGCCTCGTCGGCAAAACCGAACGTTGAGAAGAACAGCGGTCCGCCAAATGGCACATTCACCGCGCCCACGGCGACGGTGCGCTCCAGCGTATCCCGCACGAACTCCGCCGCAGCAGCGAAACGCCCCGGCCCGGCGCACTCGGTGGCGACAACCGCCTCGGCGCCGGCCAACGCCACATCGGCCGCCGGCCGCTCGACATAGAAATGGAGCTCACCCGGCTCGAAGATCGACTCCAGCACCGCCAGCGGATCGAGCCGCTCGGCCTCCACGGAGATGCTCACCAGCCGTGGCCGGCCGTCGCCGTCGGCCTGAGCTCGCACGCCGCCCAGGAAGGCGAGAAGCGCATCGAGCGAGCGATTGGCAAGCGGATCGAGCGGCGAGATTTTCATCGGGAAACGGATTGGCGAAGCAGGATCGAAGCCGCTCCCCGCGCCCCTGGCCACCCCGGAAATGGAGACCGCGTTTCCCCTCGCCCGTCATAGGTCGGCGGGCAATCCTCCTGACGCCAGCCCCTTGAACCCATGTCCATGAAACCTTGGCACCTCATCGTCGCCGGACTGTATCTCCTCCTGCTCGTCGCCTTGGCGGCACCGCTCTACGCGGCCGGTTTCTGGAAATGGCCCACGGCCGATCAGCTCGCCGCATTCTTCGGCAGCCGACCGGTCTGTCTGGGACTGGCCGCGATGGGGCTCAGCCAGCTCGTGCTGTTGCTCGTGCCGGTGCGCATCGTCAACCGCCGGCCGATCACCCGCGGCGCCATCTGGCCCACGGTCGTCGTCGGTGCGATCATGATGGGGTTGCTCGGGCTGGCCGCTGCGCTTGCGTTGCATGCCGCCATCCTTGGCGACGCCCCCGAGAAGCCGTGGGAACTCCCGTTGTTGGCGGCGCTGATTGCAGGGCTCTGGAGCTTCTGGGCCGTCGTTTTCAGACGTCTCGCCAGCAAACGTCCGCCGGCGGACTTTCTTTCCGTCCTCTGCCGGCGTCTCATGCAGGGCAGCATCCTCGAACTGCTTGTCGCCGTGCCCTGCCACATCGTCGTGCGCTGCCGCGACTACTGCTGCGCCGGCGTCTTCACGATGTTCGGACTGGCGATGGGGATCTCGGTCCTGCTCTTCGCCTTCGGCCCCGCTGCGTACTTTCTCTTCGTCGCCCGCGCCCGACGGCTGCAGCCGTCGGAGCCAGCAAGCGATTCGTCCCCAAACCGGCAGTTATAGAGCGGACATAGATTGGAGGAGTGGGAGTTCTGCGAGAGATGGGAACCCGCAGAAGAGACCGCAGACTGTACTCCACGCCAGCCTCGCCGATCCCCATTCTTCTCATTCAACCCATCCGTTCGCCGCAGTCCCTGAGCCCCGCTCAGGCCGTCGCCTGCGGCTTCGGGAAGAGGATGGCGGCTTCGCCGAGCTTCTTGCCGGTGAGGCCGGCGCCCCAGACGAGCTGCGACTGCCACGTGCCTTCGGCCTTGTGGCCGAGAAGCGCGTCGATCTTGCCGGCGGTGCCGGGCATCACGGGCTGGAGCAGCGCGGCAGAAAGGCGCAGCGCCTCGGCCATCGTCGCCAGCGACGTGACCAGCAGCGCCTTGTCGGCTTCGGCGGTGGACTTGCCGAGCTTCCACGGAGCGCGCTTCTCGATGTAGGCGTTGGTCGCGGTGATGAATGTGAAGGTGCGCTCCAGCGCGATGTGGAAGGCGAACTCGGCGTCGAGCTTCAGCACTTCGTCGCGGGTCTTCTCCCACAACGCCTTCAGCTCACGCTCGGTGTCGTCCTCGCCGGCCGCCGCGGGCACGACACCGCCGGCGAAGCGGTTGGTCATGTTGAGCGTGCGGTTGACGAGGTTGCCGAGATTGTTGGCCAGCTCCGCATTGTAGCGCGAGTTGAACTGGGCCATCGAGAAGTCGCTATCCTGGCCCACGCTCATCTCGCGGATGAGGAAATAGCGCAGCGCGTCGGCGCCGTGCTGGTCGGCGAAGGCGAAGGCGTCGACGAAGTTGCCCGTGCTCTTCGACATCTTCGAGCCGTTGATCGACCACCAGCCGTGCACGAGCAGCGACTTCGGCAGCTCCAGCCCGCAGGCCTGGAGCATGATCGGCCAGTAGACGGCGTGCGGCGGCACCAGAATGTCCTTACCGATCACATGGATGTCGGCCGGCCATTTGCCCTTCTCGGCCACGGCGGAGTAGTAGTTCACCAGCGCGTCGAACCAGACGTAGGTGACATAGTTCTCGTCGAACGGCAGCGGGATGCCCCACTCCAGCCGCTCCTTCGGGCGGGAGATGCAGAGGTCGTTGAGCGGCTCGGAGAGGAACTCGAGCACCTGCTTGGCGCGGAAGCGCGGGAAGATGAAATCCTCGTGGCTCTTGATGTGCTCGATCAGCCACTGCTGGTAGGCGGCGAGTTTGAAGAAGTAGTTCGACTCGGTGATCTCGACGACCTCGCCGAAGATCTCCGGCCACTTGCCGTCGGGGCCGCGGTCCTTCTCCTGGAGAAACTGCTCCTGGCGGGCGCTGTAGAAGCCCTTGTACTCGGCCTTGTAGATCTCGCCCTTGTCGAAGAGCTGCTGGAGCAGGCGGCGGACAACCTCCTTGTGCCGCGGTTGCGTGGTGCGGATGAAGTCGTCGTTGGAGATCTCCAGCTTGCCGCAGAGCGCCTGGAACTGCGCCGACACGTCGTCGCAGAACTGCTGGGGCGCGATGCCCTTGGCGCGCGCGCTCTGCTGCACCTTCTGGCCGTGCTCGTCGGTGCCAGTGAGGAAATACACGTCGTCCCCCATCAGCCGCCGAAAACGGGCGACGACGTCCGTCAGCACCTTCTCGTAGGCATGGCCCAGGTGCGGCGAACCGTTCACGTAGTCGATGGCGGTCGTGATGTAGAACTTGCTCATTGGGAGAACCGCAGCGTGCCCGCCCCGGACGCCTACGGCCAAGGAAAAATGTCGACCACCCCACGGGCACGCTGCCCGCACGCGGCATTCCAAGCATTGGGACGTCGTCGGAGCCACACCCGGACAATTCCCCATTTTGCCCCCCACCGAGGCACGGCACCTCAAGTTACACCCCGGGACACCGATCAACATGCACTCAACAGCGCAGGCGCACTCACGCCCGCCGCAACCAGCTCCGCACAACGTGGAAGTCCTACCCCAAATCCTCGTCGTCGACGACAGCCTCACCATGCGCTCCGCCATCAGGCGCGAGCTTGGGACGGACCGGTGCGAGATCATCGAGGCCGCCAACGGCCTCGAGGCGCTCGATCTCATCGAGAAAGGGCTGACCCCGGCCCTCGTCACCCTCGATGTCGAGATGCCGAAGCTCGACGGCTTCGGCACCTGCGAGGCGCTCTTCGGGCCTCGTTTCGCCAAGCAGTTCGCCCACTGCCACAACGGCCGGGTCCCCGTCGTGTTCATCACCGCGAGCAACAGCCTGGCCGAACGCCGCCGAGGCTTCGAGCTGGGCGCCATCGACTTCATCGCGAAGAACTTTGAGCCGGGCACCCTCGCGCACCTCATCTACCGCCTGCTCAGGCCCAACGACCGACTGCACGGCATCAACGTCCTGCTCGTCGACGACAGCGGCAGCGTCCGATCCATCGTCGGCAAGGCCCTCCGCGAGGAGGGCGTCACCGTCACCGAGGCCGAGGACGGCAACCGCGCCTTCGAGATCCTCTGCAACCGGATGTCTGATACCGACCTGGTCATCACGGACATCGACATGCCTGGGCTCGACGGCCACGCCCTCTGCCAGCGCATCCGCCGGGAACTCGGCCTCACCGAGCTGCCCGTTGTCTTCTTCACCGGTACCGACCAGAACCAACGCCTGCGCGCCTTCACCTCCGGCGCGACCGACTGCCTCGCCAAGCCATTCATCAAGGAGGAGATGGTCGCCCGCCTGCTCGTCCACCTCGAGAAGGTCCAGCTGCACCGCCGCCTCAAGCGCACCGTCTCCGAGCTGCGCTCCGCGCTTCAGTGGCAGAGCGAGATGCTCGCCACGCTCTCGCACGACATGCGCGCGCCTCTCAACGGCGTCCTCGGTTTCTCGGAGCTGCTGCTGGCAGAGCCCAAGCGTCCCGCCGAGGAGCGGGAGAACATCGAGATGATCCAGCACTCCGGTCAGCTCCTGCTCACCCTGATCGACGACGTGCTCACCCTTGCCCGACAGGAGTCGGACCAGTCCGAACTGGAAATACAACCCGTGCGCCTCATCGACCTGGCCCGCAAGAGCGTCATCAACCTCCAGCATCTAGCCAAGCTCAAGGAGCAGCAGCTCACCCTCACCAGCAGCCTGCCCGACGCCGTCGTCATGGGCCATGCCGAATCGCTGATCCGCGTGTTCAACAACCTGCTCAGCAACGCCGTCAAGTTCACCCCCACGCAGGGCAGGATCAATCTTGAGATCGCCGCCAACGGGCCCGACGAGGTCGCCATCACCGTCGCTGACACAGGCATCGGCATCACCCAGGAGAAGCTGCTCCTGCTCTTCGACCGCTACACCCGCCTCTCCCGACCTGGCACCGCCGGCGAGGCAGGCACAGGCCTCGGCATGTCGATCGTCAAGGAGTTCGTCGACCTCCACCGCGGCCAGATCAGCGTGACTAGCACACCAGGCCAGGGCACCCGTTTCCGCATCACGCTGCCGCGATCCTCCGCCCAACCAGCCAGCAGCGACCGCTTCGGGCAACAGACCAAACCTGTCGAAACTCACAAGGAGCAGCTCTGCCGCCGGATCGCCGGACATCGCGTCCTCGTCGCCGAGGACAACCCCGTCAACCAGGCAGTCACCCGCACGCTCCTCGCCAACGCCGGCTGCACTGTCACCATCGCCTCCAACGGCCGCGAGGCGCTCACGGCGCTTCTGGCCACCTCCGCACCGCCATTCGACATCGTCCTGATGGATATGGAAATGCCGGATATGGACGGCGTCACGGCCACCCGTGCCATCCGCGCGGCCGGCCTCGGCACGCTCCCCATCATCGGCCTCACCGGCAACGACCAGGAATCCGACCGCGCCCGTTGCCTGTTCGCGGGAATGAACGACCACCTCGTCAAACCCTTCAGCCCGACCGCCCTCTTCGAGATCATCCTCCGCCACACTGAACCGCTCCGCGTCAAGAAGCGCAGCGGCTGAGATCACGGGCAAGGGCACTACTGCCGGTCCACGCGCCAGAACAGCCACAGCCCCAGCCCGGCGAAGACCAGGCACGGCGCCCACACCAGCAGCTCGGGATGGAGGTCCGGGCGCTTCTGTGTCCAGTCGATGAGTAGCTGCGCGAACATGTAGCCGAGCGCCAGCACCACGGCCAGGCCGAGGTTGGCGGAGGTCTCCTTGCGCTGCATCTTGATTCCCAGCGGCACGCCGATAAACGCGAAGGCAAGCACGCCAGCGGCGAGCGAGAGCTCCTTGTTCATCGTGTAACGAATCCGCGTGCACTGCAGGCGCACTTCGCGGGCGGAAAGTCCATCGGCGTTGGCCTTCGTCTTCGCGAGCTCCTCGCGAAGCTCGCTGTAGGCGAGGATCGAGAGCTTCCGCTTGTACGTGCCCTTTCCCACGATCTCCTCCAGCGGCAGCGGCACGCGCTGCCATTCCCCGAACCGCCCGAGCTGGGGGTTCTTCGAGAAATCGCCGGGGTCCTTCTGGTCGCGCGCCTCGAAGATACCGTCGCGAGGCGTAATCAGCAGGCGGGAATTCTCCTCGTCGAACTCGACCGAGCCACGCTGCGAGTGCACATAGGCCTTCACTCGCTTCTTCTCGTCGAGGATCCACAGCGACAGGTTGCGCACCTCCGTGCCATCCTTGTCCGTAACATAGATCACGTAGCCGGGAAACGTGCGCACGAACTCCCGTGGCACGATGAAACTGAGCGGGTTGGTCCGCGTCGCGTCCGCCATGATGAGCTTGCTGGAGCTGCGGGCTCGGGGGCTCACCTCGCAACTGAACCAGAGCACCACCACGGCACCGGCAGTCGCCAAGACGAAGATCGGCAACGCGATGCGCGTCAGCCCCCAGCCGGCGGCGCGCATCGCCGTGATCTCCTGCTGCGCGGAAAGCCGCCCCAGCACCAGCAGGATGCCCGTGAGCAGTCCAAGCGGCAGGGCATGCTGCATGACATAGGGGATGAGCAGCAACGTCAGCCGCAGGAATGTCGGCAAGTCGATCTGCTCCGAGGCGAGCGCGCTGAGCAGTTCCTTCACCACGTTGCCCACCAGCAGCACGAACGCGCAGATCCCCACCGCGGCCAGCGAGGAGAACAGCACATTGCGGAAGATGTAGCGGTCGAGGGTGGTGGTCACGCCGGATGGAGTTGATTGCGGCAAGCTTGCGGGCTGGCAAACCATCTGTTCGATCCACTCCGGCGTCGCTCGCGCCATGCGCTCCGCCCGCCGCTCCTCCATGATGTTCACACCCGCGAAACCGCCGCTCACCGGCGAAACCCTCGATTCCCTCGAAGCCCGCCTCGCCGAGCGCGGCGAGCCGAAGTTTCGCGCCAAGCAGATCCTCGACTGGCTCTACAAGAAACGCGCCCGCTCCTGGGATGAGATGTCCAACCTCTCGAAGCCCCTGCGCGCCTGGCTCGACGAGACCTTCGATCTCATCCCCGCCACCCTCCTCCTGGACAAACAGTCGCAGGATGTCACCGACAAGCTCCTCCTCGAGCTGCGCGACGGCTCGCTCATCGAGACCGTCATCATCCGCGCGCCGCAGGACGGCGTCGGCGTCGACCACTCGCGCAAAACCATCTGCATCTCCACCCAAGTCGGCTGCGCCATGGGCTGCGTCTTCTGCGCCTCCGGCCTCGCCGGACTGAAACGCAACCTCTCCGCCGGTGAGATCGTCGCCCAGCTCCTCCAAGTCTGCTACCGCGAGGACGCCCTCACCCCGCGCGCCCGCGCCGAGGTGGCCTCGTTCGACAACCTCGTCGTCATGGGCATGGGCGAACCGCTCGCCAACTACGACGCGCTCATCGCCGCCCTCACCATCCTCAACGCCGACTGGGGCCTCGGCTTCGGCGCGCGCCGCATCACCCTCTCCACCAGCGGCCTCGTCCCCCAGATCCGCCGCCTCGCCGACGAGCCCCTCGGCTTCCGTCTCGCCATCAGCCTCCACGGCGCCACCGACGAGGTACGTGAACGCATCATGCCCGTGAACAAGCGCTGGCCCCTCGCGGAGCTCATCCCCGCCGCCCACGAGTTCGCCGAGAAACACGGCCGCATGCTCACCCTCGAGTTCATCCTCATCGAGGACGTGAACGACTCGCTCGACCAGGCCGAGCGCCTCGTCGCCATCGCCCAAGAGCTCCACGCGCACGTTAACCTCATCCCCTACAACACCGTCGCCGGACTGGAGTGGAAACGCCCCTCGCTCGCCCGGCAGGAGAAGTTCGCCGCCGTCCTCGAACGCCAACGCATCTCCTTCACCCTGCGACGCGAGAAGGGCCACGAGATCGACGCCGCCTGCGGCCAGCTCCGCCTCCGCACCGAGCGCGAGCGCGACGCCGCCCGCGCCTAGCGTCCTCGACCCGCACAACACTCCGCTTCCCCCGCGCCGCATTCCTCCGGGTCCTCCTCTTTCACCACACTACGCCGGCAGACGCGCAACTTGCGCCGCCTCCGCCGTAGGGGCCGCGTCTCGCGCGGCCCTTCCGTTGCATACCACGCCCGCCACTCCGACCGCTCCTCACGCCCCAAGAAACCGCTTTACTAATCAACGCATCCGGCTTCGTTGATGCGTACGCACCATGATTCCCGACCGTCCGATCTCCGCCCTCTTCGCCGCCGGCCACCCGCTCAAGTCCATCGAGTTCTTCCCACCCAAGGACGACGCCGGCGTCGAGCAGCTCCGACTCACCGCGCAGGAGATCCGCAAGCTGTCGCCCGACTACGTCTCGATCACTTACGGTGCCGGCGGCAGCACCCGCGAACGAACCGCCCAGATTGCCCGCCAACTCCGCGAAGAGCACGGCTTCGTGACGATGGCGCACCTCACCTGCGTCAACCACACGGCGGAAGAGGCGGTGCAGATCGCCGCCGCGCACCACGCCGCAGGCATCCGCAATCTCATGGCACTGCGCGGCGACATCCCCAAAGGATCCGACGCCTCGGTCGCGTTCAAGCCAGGCCTGCGTTACGGCGCCGACCTCGTCGCCCTTCTCAAACGCAACCACCCCGATTTCTGCCTCGGCGTCGGCGGCTATCCGGAAAAACACCCCGAAGCCGCCTCGCTCGCCGCCGACCTCGACAACCTCAAGCGCAAGGTCGACGCCGGCGCCGACTTCATCGTGACCCAGCTATTCTTCGACAACTCCGTCTACTACCGCTTCGTCGAAGCCTGCCGCGCCCGCGGCATCCGCGTGCCCATCGTCCCCGGCATCATGCCCGTGCTCTCGCTCAAGCAGATCCGCCGGATCTCCGAGATGTGCGGCGCCAGCCTGCCCGCGCAGTTGGCCACCCGCCTCGATGCCGCCGGCGAGAGCGCCGACGCCGTGGAATTCATCGGCCTAGAATGGGCGATCACCCAGATCCGCGGACTTCTGGCCAACAACGCCCCCGGCTACCACCTCTACACGCTCAACCGCGCCAAGTCCGCCCTGTCGCTCGTCGCCGCCCTCGCGGCGTGAGCGGCACCCATATCCACGGCAAGTAGGAGTTGCGCGCGGGCCGCTTTTGAAGGCAGCCCGCAACGCCGCTTCGCTCAGGCCTTAGCCGGCTGCTTCGCGAGGTATTCGCCGATCGAGCGCGCGGCGCGTTTGCCGTCGCCCATCGCGAGGATGACCGTGGCCGCACCGCGCACGATGTCGCCACCGGCGAAGATGCCTGGCACGCTGGTCATGCCGCTCTCATCGGTCTCGATATTGCCGCGCTTGTTCACCTTCAGCTCGGGCGAGGTGGCAGTGAGAAGCGGGTTAGCACGGGTGCCAATGGCCACGACGACCACGTCACACTCGAGGACGAACTCAGAACCGGGGATCGCCACGGGGCTGCGGCGGCCGGAGGCATCCGGCTCGCCGAGCTGCATGCGGATGCACTTCAACCCGGTGACCCACTTCTTGTCGTTGCCGACGACTTCCAGCGGCGCTACGAGCAGATCGAAGTTCACGCCTTCCTGCTGCGCGTGGTGCACCTCCTCGGCGCGCGCGGGCATCTCGGCAAGCGTGCGGCGGTAGACGATGGTGGCCGACTCGGCGCCGAGGCGCTTGGCCGTGCGCACGGAATCCATGGCGACGTTGCCGCCGCCGACGACGACCACGCGCTTGCCGACGAGCACGGGGGTGTCAGCCGAGGGAAACTCGTACGCCGCCATGAGGTTCACGCGGGTGAGGTACTCGTTGGCGGAATAGACGCCCTTCAGGTTCTCGCCCGGGACGTTCATGAAGACGGGCAGGCCGGCGCCGTTGGCAATGAACACGGCGTCGAACTGCTCGCGCAGTTCGGGCAGCGTGTACGTGCGGCCGACGACGACGTTGCAATCGATCGTCACGCCCGCGTCGCGCAGGCGCTGGACCTCCATGTCGACGATCTTCTTCGGCAGGCGGAACTCGGGGATGCCGTAGACAAGCACGCCGCCGGGCTGGTGCAGCGCCTCGAGCACGGTCACGGCGTGTCCTTGCTTCGCAAGCTCGCCGGCGGCGGTGAGTCCGGCAGGGCCGGCACCGACGACTGCGACCTTCTTGCCGGTCGGCGGCGGCAGCACGGGCTTGGCGCCGTTGCGGTGCTGGAGCGCCCAGTCGGCGACATAGCGCTCGAGGTAGCCGATGGCGACGGGCTTGCCCTTCACGCCGCGGATGCACTCGGCCTCGCACTGAGTCTCCTGCGGGCAGACACGGCCGGTGACGGACGGCAGCGCGTTGTCGCCGAGCAGGCTCTGCGCGGCGGCGGCGAGGTCGCCCTCGGCGACGAAGCCGATGAAACGCGGGATGTTCACGCGAACCGGGCATCCCTCGGCGCACTTCGGGTTCTTGCACTGGATGCAGCGATCGGCCTCGAGGAGCGCGAGCTGCTCGTCGAAGCCGAGGTTGACCTCCTTGAAGTTGCGGGCGCGCTCGGTCGCATTCTGTTCGGGCATCGCCTGGCGCTGGATCGCCATGCGCTCCTTGGGGGAAAGCTTCTTGTCCATGTCGGGAAAACGGATGCGGGGTGAAAAGAGCGCGGCGTTACTTGTTGAGGCCGATGCGGCAGTCGTCGCCGCAACGGGTCGCGGCCTCCTGCTCCTGCGTGCGGTAGGTGGAGAGGCGGTCGGCGAGGAGGTCGAAGTTGACCTTGTGGCCATCGAACTCGGGACCGTCGACGCAGGCGAATTTCGTCTCGCCGCCGACCTCGACGCGGCAGCCGCCGCACATGCCGGTGCCGTCGACCATCACGGGGTTGAGCGAGACGATGGTGTGCACGCCGAAGGTCTTGGTCAGGTTGGCGACGGCACGCATCATCGGCACAGGGCCGACGGCGTAGACGATGTCGATTCCGCCCGCAGCGAGCAGTTCCTTCGCGGCGTCGGTCACGAAACCCTTGCGACCGTAGCTGCCGTCGTCGGTGCAGACGACGACCTCGCCGAGCTGCTTCAGCTCCTGTTCGAAAATCACCCACTCCTTCGAGCGTCCGCCGATCACGCTGACGACCGACACGCCGTTGCGGTGCAACCCCTGCGCGATGGGATGGACGACCGCCGTGCCCACGCCGCCGCCGACGCAGAGCGCGCGACCCTTCGTGATGAGCTCGGTGGGCATGCCCAGCGGGCCGGAAATGTCGCGGAGGAAATCGCCGGGCTGGAGAGCGACGAGCTCCTTGGTGCTCTTGCCCACGGACTGGATCACCAGCGAGATCGTGCCGGCAGCCGGATTCGTATCGGCGATGGTGAGCGGGATTCGCTCCGCCCGTTCGGCACGCCGCACGATAACGAACTGGCCGGGCTGGCGGATCTTGGCGATGCGCGGCGCCTCGACGTCGAGGCGGGTCACGTTGGGGCTGAGCTGGGTGCGGGCGACGATGCGGTGCATGGGTGAAGGCGAAGTGATCAACCGTAGCGAGGTGTCTGCGGCGAACTCAAGCCCGGTACTCCGGCGAAAGCATGCATCCGTTTCATGTCTGCCCGCGAGACGTGCGCAAAAAGGCCCCGGTGTGGGTCCGGGGCCGGTAACGAGAATGGAGCAGTTGGTCCCTTACTCAGGGTTTCTTTGGCTCCGCCTCGTCGTCATCATCTTCCTCGGCGGCAGCCGCGGCAGCCTGAGCAGCCTTCTCAGCCGCCTTGGCCTTCTTCTTCTCGGCGCGGGCAGCACGGCGTTTCTCTACATCCGCCTTATGCACGGTCTCCTCTTCGGGATCGAGTTGGCCGTTCTTGTTGGCATCGTACTTGGCAAGGAGGCGAGCCTGACGCTTGGCCGCGCGGTCGGCTTTCATCGCCGCGCGCTCCTGCTCGTCGAGCTTCCCATCCTTGTTGACGTCGTACTGTTCGTTGCGGTGGTTGACCGCACAGCTCTTCGGTTCCGCCTGGGCGGGTTTGTCTCCGGCAGAGGCGGTGGCGGACATGAGCACGGAGGCCATGATCCAAGCACCGCATCCAGCGAGGACGATCAGCGATCTTTTCATCTGCGTTCGGGGTTGGTTGTGACGCAGGGGGCAAGGGGACACTGGCAGGCAGGCCCAGGAGCGCAAGCTAATGTTCCAGTTGCGCACGACAGCCGGGACGACAACGTAACAGCCGAGTGAAGCAGCCTGGTGCCCCGACTCGGGCTTTGACGCCGCGACGCGCGGTGCTGTGCTCATCCGAGCACATCGTGATCCCCTACCGCATTGAAACGCTGTTCCAGCACGAGCCCTGGGCGAACAAGCTCCTGTTCGGCGCCACGATAGCGGCCGGCTTGGCGCGGGAGTTCGGACTGATTCCCGACGAGGTCTACACGCAGTTCTTCATCTGGGGCGAGGGTGGACCGTTGTCGCTGATCGGCTACCAGTTCGCCCACGCGGGCATCGCGCATCTGGCCGGCAACATGGTTTTCCTCTGGGTCTTCGGCAATGCCGTCTGCGCCACGGTGGGCAACTGGGCCTACCTTACACTCTACCTCGGCCTCGGTGCCTTTGCCGGGCTGGTCCACATGCTCATCGGCGGCGCGCCGGTGGTTGGGGCCAGCGGCGCGATCTCCGGAGTGGTAGGGCTGGCGGTCGCGTTCTACCCGATCAACAAGGTCAACCTCTTCTACATGCTCGGGCTGATCCCGCGCACCGGACGCCTCTGGCTGTGGACGCTGGCGCTGTACTGGACATTCTGGGATATCGTCGGTGCAGTCTTCCATCTTGGGCCCGTGGCCTACTGGGCGCACATCGGAGGCACCGCGGCGGGAGTGGCGACAGGGCTCGGTCTGCTCGCCTGCGGCCGCGTGCAACTCACCGAGTTCGACCACGGCTCGACGCTGGACTTCATCCTCCGCCGCACTCCCCCGCACAAACAGCGCGCTTCCGACGATATTGCGCGCGCGGAGATCCGCCGCGCCGCCCAGGCCTACCTCTCAGCCTACGCCGCAGAGCCCGGCGCCGGCCTCGAGCCCGCTATCCCCGCACAACGGAGACGCCTGCAACTGCGCCGCAGGACCGAGGAGCCCGACGTCCCTACTCCCACCGCGACGTCACAAGACTCCACAGCCACGACAGCCGAAACACCCGCCAGCATCCGCTTCGGCAAGCTCACCGCGCCCAAGCCAGCGGCCATCCCTGCCGCGACGAATCCGAGTGCCTGGCCGGCGGAGCTGCCGGATGTGCGCTACTTCTACTTCGACGGCATCGTGCGGCACGGTCCGGCCAGCCGCGCAGAGTTTCTCCAAGCCCTGTCGCTCGCACCAACGACGGAGCGTTGGTGGTACTGGGCCGAGAATATGACGGAGTGGCGGAGGGTTTCCGCCCTTGGCGACGCCCTGCCGCTGACCCACCAGGGGCGAGCGTCGACCGTATTGCAGCATCGCGGCTGACCATCCCCCGGTCAGAGGTCCGGCGGCACGGTGCCGAGGGACTCCTCCATAGTCGAGAGCCCCTCCTTGACCTTCAGCATCGAGTCCTGATGCAGGGTCTTCATGCCGTTGCGCATGGCGATCTTCTTGAGCTCGGCGGTTTCGAGGCCCTTGTTGATGCCCTCGATCAGCTCCTCGGAAACAACCATCAACTCGTGGATACCGACGCGGCCCTTGTAGCCCGTGCCGCCGCATTTCGGACACCCGCGCGGGTTGGCCCTGAAAATCGGGCCGCTCCAGCCGATGGCGGCCTGAAGGAGCTCCTTCTCACGATCCACCGGATCATGCGGCACCTTGCAGACCTTGCAGACGCGCCGCATGAGGCGCTGGGCGCACACGCAAAGCAGCGACGACGAGATCATGAACTTCTCGATGCCCATGTCCGTGAGACGGGCGATCGTGCTGGGGGCGTCGTTGGTGTGGAGCGTGGAGAGGAGAAGGTGACCGGTGAGCGCGGCTTCGACGGCGATGTCCGCCGTCTCCTTGTCGCGGATTTCGCCGACGAGGATGATGTCCGGGTCCTGGCGGAGGAAGGCGCGCAGCGCCGAGGAGAACGTCAGGCCGATCTGCCGATGCATCTGCATCTGATTGATGCCGGCAAGGGTGTACTCGATCGGGTCCTCGGCGGTGCGGATGACCAGCTCGGGGCTGTTGATCTCGTTGAGCGCGGAATAGAGCGTCATCGACTTGCCCGAGCCGGTCGGACCGCAGTGCAGGATCATGCCATAGGGCTGGCTGATCACATCGCGGTACTTGGCGAGGTTGGCCTCGGAAAATCCGAGCATGGGCAACGGCAGCGTCGACTTCTGCTTGTCCAGAATACGCATGACCACGCCTTCGCCGTGGTTGAGCGGCGCGGTGGAGACGCGGAGGTCGATATCGATGTTCTTGCGGGTGTAGTTCTTGAAGACGATGCGTCCGTCCTGCGGCAACCGGCGCTCGGCGATGTCGAGGTTGCACATGATCTTCAGACGGGCCACGAGCGCCGGTCCGACCTTGGAAGGAAGCCGGAGCTTCTCCTGGCAGTTGCCGTCGATGCGGTAGCGGACAACGACCTCCTTTTCCCAGGGCTCGACATGGATATCGGAAGCGCCGGAAAGGTAGGCATCCTCGATGATGCGGTTCGAGAGCTGGATGATGGGCGCGGACTCCTCGGAGGCGCCGTCCCCATTCTCCAGCTCCTTCTCGACCTCCTTGAACTCGACACCGATCTTGCCGACGACGTCGTCAAACTGCTGGCTCTCGCGGTTGGCGTCGGCGGCGAGCTTGTCCTTGATGTCCTTCTCGATGCTGAGCAGGCGGACAACACGCTTGCCGGTGATCTCGCCGATCTTGGCGGTGACGCTCAGCTCGAAAGGATTGGCCAGCGCAACGATGATCGTATCGCCCACCTGGCCGACGGGCAGCACCAGGTTGGTCTGGCAGAACGCTCGGTCGAGGTGTTCGAAGGTGCCGTTGCTGATCCTGTAGCGCGAGATCAGGAACGGCGCGATGCCGTAGGCCTTCGATTTGCCGAGGAGGATCTGGAAAGGCGTCAGCTTGTAGTCGTTCTGCAGCAGCTGGTCGAGCGCCTCGCCGGGGAGATCCTGGGGGGTCTCGACGATCGCGACACGCTGCTCCGCCGTGAGGCGGCCCATTTCCTCGAGCTTGTCGATGAGCAGTGTCTGGAGGCGTCCGAGCGGCATGGCGGTGGGATCAGTTGGCGCGCAGGCCGGTGCCTTCGTTTTCGCGCTCCATCTTCAGTTTGCGCAGAAAATCCGAGATATTGTCCATGCTGGTGACAAACCACAGGATCGGAGTCTCGAGCTGGCGCTCCCAGTAGGAACGCGCGGCGGGGCTGAGGTAGTAGGCCGTGGCGAGGAAATGGATGCCCTCCTCGATGTCGAACGGCACCGTCCAGGTGGCGGCACAGGCGTCCTCATCGAGCTTCTTGCGCAGGTCGTAGGGCTGGTCGTAGCCGCTCAGGTCGACCATCCCGAGCCCCATCTCCTCGACCTGGTAGGCAAGCAGCTGGTCCTCGGTCAGCAACTGCTTCTCGACTACAAGGATGTGAAGCAGCGAGATGTTGTCGTTCTTCTCATTGGCCGTGAGCTCGAGGAAACGCTCGTTTGCAGCATCCAACGCCTCGATCGTGATCAGGTTGTGATCGACCAAGCTCGAGCCGAGGGCTCGGTTGGTGCGCATCATCAATGGCCGGTGATCGGACGACATGGTGGGTTCGGCGTTGGGGAGAGGATGAGCTCAGGGTGGGTGCACTGCCCCGCAGCCGACAAGCCCGGAGTTGGGGCGTGCGGCCACGGCGCAGCGGCGATGGAAGAATCACCCGTTTTTCCGCGGCTTGCGCTTCGCCGCGCTCTTCCCGGACTTGCGGCGTGGCGCTGGGCGCGCGGCCGCAGGCTTCTTCGCAGTTTTCTTCGCCGGTTTCTTCGCCGGTTTCTTCGCCGGGACTCCACCGTTGCGGACGCGCTGGAGCAGCTCAAGTCGCAGGGAGTCCAGCCCGGAGGTGTCGAGACACGAGATCTCCAGGACATCCACCTTGTGCTTGCTGCAGAAGCGCCGGAGATTCCCAGCGGCCTCCGGCAGGTCCATCTTGTTGGCGGCGACCAGCCGCGGCTTCTTCAGCAACGCGGGATCGTAGAGCTTCAGCTCCTGGAGCAGATGCTTGTAGTCGTCGCCCGGATCGCGGTTGTCCACGCCGGCCATGTCGATGATCAGCAGCAGCAGCGTGCAACGCTCGATGTGGCGGAGGAACCGGTGGCCGAGCCCGCGGTTCTCGTGTGCGCCCTCGATGAGGCCGGGGACATCCGCCAGCGTGATCCGCTCGTAGCGGTCCGGGAACTCGATCACGCCCACCTGCGGCTGCAGCGTGGTGAAGGGGTACGGCGCCATCTTCGGGCGCGCGTTGGTGATGAGGTTGGTCAGCGAGCTCTTGCCCGCATTGGGGTAGCCCACGAGACCGACGTCGGCGATGCTCTTCAGGACGAGGCGGAACACGCCCTGCTCGCCGGGCAGGCCCGGGTTGGCGCGGCGGGGCGCGCGGTTGGTCGATGTCTTGAAATGCAGGTTACCCCAGCCGCCCGTACCACCCTTGCAAAGGACCAAGCGCTGGCCCTCCTGTGTGACTTCGCCGACCAGCTCGCCGGTCTCCTCGTTGGTGATGACGGTACCGAGCGGCACCTTCAGGAGCGCAGGATGTCCGTTGTGCCCGTACTGGTCCTTGCTCCTGCCGTTCTCTCCGCGGCCGGCATCCCAGTGCGGCTTGTACTTGTAGTCGATCAGGTTGTTGATGTCGTGGCATCCTACCAACACGACATCGCCGCCCAAGCCGCCATCGCCGCCGCTAGGGCCGCCGAACGGGATGAACTTCTCGCGCCGGAAACTGGCGCAACCGTTTCCGCCGTCGCCGGCGCGGACCTTGATGACTACTTCGTCGACAAACATGTTGCCGACACTGAAACAGCCCGCACGCCGCGCACAATCGCAATGACGCTCGTCCCGCGCGATTCCCGCCCGCAATCGGCCAGCCTGGATTCCGGCGCTCCGGGTCGAAGCCTCCATAAGAACGAGAAACGCTGTTGCCCTACCTCGAAACGGAGCTTTCATACGCCCCGTTCGCCGAACGGTTCTCAGTCTCGCCTCCCCAGCCGACCGAGACAGCCCATACCCCTTCCACAGCCGAGCGCAGCGACGCCACTGCCGGCATCTCCCCTCGGTTCCTCGCACCTTTACTCCATGCCGAAACTGATCCTCTGCGTCGAAGATGAGCACCTGTCGGCCGAAGCCGTACGACGTGCCCTCAACTATGCCGGCTACGAAGTCCAGACCGCGGCGACTGCAGCCGCAGCTCTTGCCGCCATGCAGGCACGCCGCCCCGATCTGGTCCTGCTCGACCTGCTTCTCCCCGATGTGAACGGCTACAGTTTCATCGATCTGCTGCGCGACTACGAAGGGCTCGACCAGATCCCCATCGTCATCGTCAGCGGCTGCGCCTCGCCGGAGGCCCAGAGCCTCGGCCGCGAACTGGGTGCCCGGGGCTACCTCATCAAGCCGTTCACCGCGCCGGAGCTGATCGAGTGCGTCAACGGCGTGCTCGGCCCCAAAGCCCAGCCCGCGACCTGATCGCCCGGCCCGGCAGTTTCCCGCAACCGCGCGGCCTTCGCGGGCAGTCCCGGTTCGCCGATCCGTACAAGGTCCGCTCGCGCACGGCCACCGCTACCACGCCGAGGTTTCCGGCTTTCGCGCACGTTGTGCGCGGCACATCGTCCCCGCATCTGCTGCCCGCCATGCGTTTCTCCAAGTACCACGCCCTCGGCAACGACTACATCGTCATAGACCCGCGCACCGCCGGCCCACTGCCGACGCCCGCCCAGATCCGCCGCATCTGCCATCGCAACTTCGGCATCGGCTCCGACGGCATCCTCTGGGGGCCCCTCGCCTCCACCCTCGCCCCCTTCGCCCTCTGCATCTTCAACCCCGACGCCTCCGAAGCCGAGAAGAGTGGCAACGGCCTGCGCATCTTCGCTCGCTACCTCTACGACTGCGGGCTGGTCACCGAGGCCCCCTTCAAGATCGAGACCAAGGGCGGACTCGTCGAGGTCCGCATCGCCAAGGGCGGCCGCTCCATCACCGTCGACATGGGCCACGTCAGCTTCGACAGCACCCGGATCCCCGTCGCCGGCCCGGTCCGCGAAGTGATCAACGACACCATCACCGTGCGCGACCGCACGTTCACCTACTGCGCCGCCACCATCGGCAACCCCCACTGCGTCATCCCCCTGCCCGAGGTGTCGCCGGAACTCGCCCACACCTACGGGCCTCACCTCGAGACGCACGCCAACTTTCCCCGCCGCACCAACGTCCAGTTTCTCCAGGTTCTCGACCGCGCGAACATCCGCATCGAGATCTGGGAACGCGGCGCCGGCTACACCCTCGCCTCTGGCTCCAGCAGCTCCGCCGCCGCCGCCGTCGCACACAAGCTCGGACTGGTCGACAACAGCATCACTGTCCACATGCCCGGCGGCCGGATCGCCATCGAGATCGGCGTTGGGTTCGCGGTCAAGATGACCGGCGCCGTCACCCGTGTCGGCGACGGCACGCTCGATCCCGAGATGCTCGAAGGCGCCGAATAGCGGAAGTCGCCGAAGTTTCGGGAAATCTGCCACGATCTCCGGCCAGACCTATCAACCTCGCAACGTCGCATCCGGCTCCGGACGCGGCTCGGCGGTCGCCGAGTGCACCACCCCGTGCTGGATCGCATAGTCGATCAGCTCCTCGATGTGGTGATACCCCAGCTTCGCCATGATGTGTTTGCGGTGGTCGGCCACCGTCGCCACCGAGCACCCGAGCACTTCTGCGATCTCCTCGTTTCGCAACCGCTGCCCGAGCAGCGCCAGCACCTTGTGCTCCTTCGGTCCGAGCAGTTTCATCGGCGAGAGCGGATCGCGATGGCCGGCCGAGAGAAGCTCCTGCACCTGGCGCGACACCACGATGCCGCCACCGAGCACCAGCCGCAGCGCCATCACCAGATCCTCCTGCGTGTCGTTCTTGTGGACCATGCTGATGCCCGCCATCTGCAGCTGCTTGAAGGGGAACGATCCCGTCACCGAACTCAGCGCCACCAAGCGGCACCGAGTCTCACGCTCCGCCCGCTCGATCGCCCACTCGACCGTCGAACCATCGCCAAGATCCAGGTCAAATAGAACGAGCTGCGCATCCCGCAGCTCCGGCTCCCGCCGCCGCAGCTCGGCCATCGAGCCGATGGCCACGACGCCCGACGCACCGAGTTCGCGCTCCAGCAGATGACCCAGGTAGTCGCGCATCAGGGTTTGGTCTTCAAGTACGGCCGCCAGCATCGGAACGGACCATACCGGTGTGCCGCCTCCACGCAACCATACGGAAGCCCGGGGGCGTCCGGGCCACACGGATTTCGTTCGCACGCCGCACCTGCCCCCATAAACATCGTACCACCCCGCAAGCCCAACCCCACCCACCGTCCTGCCATGCCGCGCTTTCCCTTCTCTCGCGCCCTCGCGACGCTCGCTACGCTGTGCCTCGTCCTCGCCGCCGCAGCCGCGCCGAAATGGAATACCATCCAGGCCCCGCACTGCCTCATCGTTTCCCAACTCTCCGAGAAGGAGACCCGCGAATGGGCCACCCAGTTCGAACAGTTCACCGCCGCAGTCCGCGGCGTACTCACGATCGAGGAACGATTCCTCCCACCGCTCACGGTCGTGCTATTTGCCGACTCCGGAAAATTCGCCCCGTACTGCCCGCGTAACGCCGACGGCAAGAAGCGCGATATCGCCGGCTTCTTCACCACCCAGGAGACTTGGAGCGTCATCGGCCTGGCCGACGCCTTCTCGAGCGAGGAGACTCGCCATGTCGTGCTCCACGAGGCGACGCACTGGCTCGTCTCCGCTACCGCCACCAAACTGCCGCTCTGGCTTAACGAAGGCTTCGCCGAAGTATTCTCGTCGTTCGAAGCGAGAAAAGACCACGGGCTGCTTGGCCAGCCCATTGACTATCACGTCGCCGCCCTGACCCGCGAAACATGGGTTCCGATTCTCGAGCTCCTACTCACCGCCCCGAGCAGTCCCCTCTACACGGACAACAACCGCAACCGGATCTTCTATGCCGAGTCGTGGTTGTTCGTACACCAACTCCTCTTCAAAGACCGCGCCGCCGGTTATGCCTCCCTGAACCGCTTCTTCGACGCACGTCTGCACGGAGCCGACCAACTCGCCGCATTCCAGTCCGCGTTCGTCAAAGACACCACCGCCGCCGACGCGGAGCTGAAACGCTACTTCAGCCGCGGAGGGTTCGGCCTGACCAAGCTCCCGTTCCCGCCCGAGGCCAAGGTCACGAGCCCGTTCGCTCCGGCCCCCCCGCAGACTGTGGAGATCGCCCTCGCCCGGCTCGCCATCGGAGCCGGCGATATCGAGCTCGCGCGTACCCACATCGACAAGGCACTTGCCATCGATCCCACCACACCGGCCGTCCATGAGCTCCTCGCGATGCTCGAAAGCATCCGAAGCAACCCCGAGGCTGCCTCCACCGCAGCCTCCACCGCACTCAACCACGGCTCGAAAGACGCGTGGATGCACATCCTCGTCGCTCAGAACCTCTGGAAACAGCAATCCGACCGCGGCACGCTCGACACCGCGGCTCGCGAGATCGCCGATCACTACGCCAAGGCGCTCGAACTCCAGCCGAACCTTCGCAACGCCTATTCCAATTACGCGCACATCGCCCAATCGCTGCCGTCCGTGACCCAGGCCGACGCGAGTCTGCTCACCGCGGGCTTCAAGATCTACCCCGATGCCGCCGACCTTCTCCTCGGCATCGCCGTCGTGCTCCACAAAGGCAACAACGACGCACAAGCCACCCAACTGCTCGGCCTCGCACTCTCCCGCAGCTCCTACCTCTCACAGGAGGACATCGCATACGCCGAGCGGCTCCGCTCCGAGTGGAGGATCGAACCGCTCGCGCGCAAGATCGAGGAACTCGCCAAGAACAAGCTCTACGCCGATGCGCTCTCGGAATGCGAAAAGCTCCTCCAGGAACCCATGCAGATGAACCAGCAACGCATGTGGGAACGCCGCCGCAACGATCTCCGCTTCCAAGTCGCCCTCGACGAGATCCAACTCTCCGAGAACTCCGGCAATCTGGAGGAAGCCATCCGGCAGCTGGAGGCCCTCATCGCCCGCACCGATCTCGCGCAAGGGCACCTCTCCTTCGCCCGTCGCCAGCTGGAACGTATCCGCAAGCGTCTGCCGACGGCGGAGGCTGCCCCATGAGATTCGAGCACGTCGCACTCAACGTCCCCGACCCGCGAGAGATGGCTCGCTGGTATGCCGAGAGCCTCGGATTCCGCATCCTCCGGCAGAGCGACACCGGCGCCTGCACCCACTTCCTGGGCGACGATTCCGGCCGAGTCTGCCTCGAGCTCTACCGTAACCCCACCGCGCCGATCCCCGACTACGCCGCGCAACCGCCGCTCGTCTTCCACTTCGCCGTCGCCACCGCCGATACGAAGAACCTCAGCGCCCGCCTCGTCGCCGCCGGCGCCAGCCTGCTCGTCGAGGAGACGCTGCCCGACGGCTCCGTGCTCGCCATGCTCCGCGATCCCTGGGGCGTCGCGCTCCAACTCTGCCAACGCTCCACGCCGTTTCCGGACACCCTGCCCACCACAGCCGAACGGATGTAGCACAACGTGACGACCGCGCGCTTCTGTCTTCAACCCGCGCGCCAAGCGGTTCAACGTCGGCGGAGACATGGACAACGTCCTCGATTTTCTCGCCCGTCTCTACACGCAGACACCGTGGATCTACCTCTCGTGGCCGGCGGCAGCGATGGTCGTCGGCACGATCCTCGCCGCAATCTGGTCGGCCGTGCCACAACGCGGAGGCATCGTGCCGCGCACGAGCGGCGGACTCGTCGGCATCGTCACCGCGCCGTTCATCCACGCCAACGCCGCCCACCTTCTCGCCAACCTGCCACCCTTCGCAGGACTCGGCTATCTCGTGCTGATCCGCAACGAGGCCCGGTTTCCCGAAGTCGCCGGCACCATCGCACTGGCCACCGGCGGGCTCGTCTGGCTCGCCGCCCGCAAGGCGACGCACATCGGCATGAGTGGCGTGATCTTCGGCTTCCTCGGCTACCTCGTCGCCGTGGCGTGGTTCACCCGCTCCACGCCGGACCTAGTGGTCGGCGGCGGTGTGCTGCTCTTCTACGGCGGCATGCTCGCCGGCGTGGCGCCCGCCCGTGGCAGCACGTCCTGGGAGTCCCACCTCTTCGGCCTCCTCGCCGGCATCGGCCGCGCTTGGATGGAGCTGGGATGAAAAGGCCGGGGCTTGTGGCCCCGGCCTTGGGATTTGTTCGCCGACCCGGATGACTCCGTTCCTGAGTTCGTGAGCTCCAGATTCTCCGGATCGATCCCGGAGTCGAAGCGCTCACGCGCTCCGCTACGGCGGAAGGAGCAGCGCCGCGCTCAGGCGGCGAGGTACGGAAGCTTCTTGGCGAGCGCCTGCACCTGCGGGGCGCCCTCGAGCAACTCGCCGATCGCGTCCCAACGGCCGTTGACCAAGGCATCGCGAGCGGACTCGCGCTGCGTCGTCTTGATCTTCTGGTTGCCGAAGCGTACTTCCTGCGCGGCGACGTCGACGACGATCTCCAGCTGCGGGTTCGCCTCGATCGCGGCGGCGACCTTGGCGATGTCCTCGCGGCTGGCGCTCACACACGGGATGCCGAGCGTGGTCGAGTTGCCGAAGAAGATCTCGGCGTAGCCTTCGGCGACGATCGCGCGGAATCCGTACTTCTGGATCGCCTGCGGCGCGTGCTCACGCGAGGAGCCGCAGCCGAAATTGGCGCCGGAGAGCAGGACGGTCGCGCCCTGGAAACGCGGCTCGTTAAGCGGGTGCTGTTTGGGCGAGCCGTCCTCGTTCTTGCGGACGTCGAAGAAGACGAACTCGCCGAGACCGTCGAACGAGACGCACTTCATGAAGCGCGCCGGGATGATGCGGTCGGTGTCGATGTCGTTGCCGGGCACGAACACGCCGCGGCCGGCGACCTGGGAGATTTTTGCGAGAGCCATTGTCGAAACGGGTTATCGGTTATGGATCATTGGTGCTGGGCGATGCGGAGGCATCAGCCCTTGACCGCGAAGACTTCGCGGGCATCGGCGACGTGGCCGGTGATCGCGGCGGCGGCGACCATGAGCGGGCTCATGAGGATCGTGCGGCCGGTCGGGCTGCCCTGGCGGCCCTTGAAGTTGCGGTTCGACGAGCTGGCGGAGACCTGGTCGCCGACGAGCTTGTCGGGGTTCATCGCGAGGCACATCGAGCAGCCGGCCTCGCGCCATTCGAAGCCCGCCTCGGCGAGGATCTTGTCGATGCCGAGCTTCTTGCACTGGAGGTCGACGACCTGCGAGCCGGGCACCGCGAGCGCCTTCACGCCCTTGGCGACCTTGCGGCCCTTCACGTACTTGGCGACCTCCTCGAAATCGGAGAGGCGGCCGTTGGTGCAGGAGCCGATGAAAGCGACGTCGATCTTCGTGCCCTTGATGGGCGCGCCGGCCTTGAACTTCATGTACTCGAGCGCCTCGACGATCGAGGTCTTCTCGTCGGCGGACTTCGCCGTCTCCGGGGTCGGGATGCACTCGCCCACGCCGATGGCCTGGCCGGGATTGATGCCCCAGGTGACGGTCGGCTCGATGCTGGCGGCGGCGATCTTCACGACGTCGTCGTACTTGCAGCCCGGATCCGAGGCGAAGGATTTCCAACGCGCAACCGCGGCGTCCCACTCGGCGCCCTTCGGCGAGTACGGGCGGCCCTTGAGGTAGGCGAAGGTGGTCTCGTCGGGATTGACGTAGCCCACGCGCGCGCCGCCCTCGATGGACATGTTGCACACGGTCATGCGCTCCTCCATCGACATGCGGTCGAACACCGCGCCCGCGTACTCGTACGCGAAACCGGTGCCGCCGTTGACGCCGAGCGTGCGGATGATGTGGAGAATGACGTCCTTGGCATAGACGCCGGGGCGGAGTTTCCCGTTCACCTCGATGCGGCGGACCTTGAGCTGGCCGAGCGCCATCGTCTGCGTGGCGAGCACGTCGCGGATCTGTGTGGTGCCGATGCCGAAGGCGATCGCGCCGAACGCGCCATGCGTGGAGGTGTGCGAGTCGCCGCAGGCGATCGTCGTGCCCGGCTGGGTGATGCCCTGCTCCGGCCCGACGATGTGCACGACGCCCTGCTTGCCGGTGGAGCGCTCGAAGAAGGTGATGCCGAACTCGCGGCAGTTCTTGCGGATGGCGTCCATCATGGCCTGCGCCAGCGGATCGGCGTAGGGCTCGGCGAACTGGTCGGTCGGCACGATGTGGTCGACCGTCGCGAAGGTGCGGTGCGGCATCGCGACCTTCAGCTTGAGGTCGCGGAGCATGCCGAACGCCTGCGGGCTGGTCACCTCGTGGATGAGGTGGGTGCCGATGAGGAGCTGCGTCTGGCCGTTCGCGAGCTGGCGGACGGTGTGCGCTTCCCAGACTTTCTGGAACAGTGATTTGGCCATGGTGAAAGGAGGTACGTTTATCCTGCGGCCCCGAAAATACCACAACCGAGCCATGCCGGGGAAATACTTGTTTGGGCCGGATTGATAGCGCTGGGGCATCAATCCCGGGCCTCGCGCCACCGCGGCACACTCTCGGGAAAACTCCTAGGGATTATGCTGAGTCGCGTCACGAACCGGTGAACTGGAGCCCGAGAGGGACTGTGGTTTTGACCTCGCGCACCACGCCCCGCAACAGGCTGCACCGATCACTCCCCACCGTGATACCGTTCCACATCGAGACCCTCTATCGCCACCAGCCCACGGCCAACTGGGCGCTTCTCGGCGCCACCCTCCTGGCTGGAGTTGCCGTCTGCTCGGGGCTGCTGCTGCCCGATGAGACGACCGCCGGCTTCGCGCTGGGCGGAGGCGGCCCTGCCGCACTGCTCACCCATGTGCTCGCCCACGACCGGATCACCCCGCTCGTCGTCGATCTGCTCTTCCTCTGGGTCGCCGGCAACGCGGTGTGCGGGATCATCGGCAATCTGCCGTTCATCCTGCTCTACGTCACCCTCGGCACCGTCTCCGGCGTCGGACAGCTGGCCATCGGCGGGCACCCCGTCCTCGGGGCCGGCGGCGCCGTCTCCGGCATGATCGGAGTCTGCATCGCCTATTTCCCGACAAACTCCGTCGGGCTCTGTTACCCCACGCCGGCCGGACTGGGCTCGCGCCCCGCGCCGGTCTGGGCCCTCGCGCTCTACTGGGCGGCTTGGGTGGCGACCGCCGCAATCCTCCATCTGGATGCAACGGCCCCCTGGGGACAGCTCGTCGGAATGTCCGCGGGCCTCGGTCTGGGCGTGGTGATGGTCCTCGCCGACTGGGTCGAGTTCACCGACTGCGACAACGGGCCGTTGATCGTCCGCGCCCAACGCTCCCGGGGCGCCGCAGCCGACGACCGGTCGGACGAGGCCCGCGCCGAGCTGCGCCGCCTCGCGCAACAGTACTACGAAGAGTACGCCGCCATGCCCGAGATAAAAGTCGGCGGCGCCACCGCCCCGTCGCGCCGCCTCACGCTGCGCAGCTCGATGGGTTTCGCCCGCACCGCCGCCACCAGGGCCAAGCCAACGTCCTCGGACAACAAGCCTACGGACACCCGGTCCACGGCATGGCCGACCGATCTCCCGGACGTCCGATTCTTCCACTTCGACGGCACCAAACAGCACGGTCCCGAGTCGCGCAGCGAATTCCTCGCATGTCTCTCGCTCTCGGCAGACACCTCGTGCTGGTGGTATTGGGCCGAGGGCATGAAGGACTGGGCCAGGGTCGAGGAACTGGGCCACGCCACGGCAAAAGCCGACCGGAGTCTCGTAGGCGGCACGACGACGGCCGCCTGAGCGCGCCAAAGCTGACGCCGGGGACATCCGCAGTTGCCCCCGAGTCGAGGGCCCGCTTCCCTGCCCTGATGCCGCGCGAGTATCAATTCCCCTTCGAGCTGCGCCACCTCGTCTACTTCCGCGAGGTCGCGCGCCGCCTGCATTTCCGCGCCGCCGCCGAGGCGCTCGGCGTCGCCCAGCCCGCCCTCAGCCGGCAGATCGCCCAGCTGGAGAAATCCCTCGGGCTCGACCTCCTCCGCCGCACGCGCCGCAAGGTCGAGATCACGCCCACCGGCCAGGCGCTGCTCGACCGCGTGGAGCCGCTCCTGCGCGATCTCAACCGCCTCCCCGCCGAGCTCGCCGCCGTCGCCGGCGGGCAGCACGGCCGGGTGCGCGTGGCCTTCACCGGCCTCGCGATGGCAACGGTGTTGCCGGGCATCTTCCGCGAGTTCCACCGCGCGTACCCGGGAATCAAGCTCGAGCTCAACGAGTCGCCCACCGCCGCCCAGCTCCCTGCGCTCCTCGCCGGCGACATCGACTGCGGTTTCTTCCACCCCGACGCCCCCACCCCCGCGCTCCACACACGCACGCTCCTGCGCGAGAAGAACGGCGTGCTCCTGCCGAAGGACCACCCGCTCGCCCGCCGCGCGAAGCTCCAGCTTCGCGACCTCGCCGACACGCCCTTCGTGCTCTTCCCGCGCCAGCACAACCCCGGCTTCTACGACCGCGTGCTCGCCGCCTTCGCCGCCGCCAAGATCGCCCCGCGCATCGCCGAGGAGGTCTGGCCGCGCGCCAACGGCGTCGGCCTCGTGCGTGCCGGCGTCGGCGCGACGTTCGTCTGCCCCTCCGAGGCGAAACAGCTCCCGCCCGAAGTCGTCTTCCACGCGCTCACCGGGCCCGCGCCCGAGAGCCGCCTGGTCGTCGGCTGGCGCGCCACGCCCGAGCCCACGCCCGCCCTCGCCGCCTTCCTGGGCATCGCCGCGGAGAAGTAGAACGTTCAACGAACATCGTCCCATCGCCACGAGAGTATGCCGTTACGAAGATCAAATCCGAGACCTCACTCGTCGACGTCCACCATGCCGACACCACTTTTTCAGAAAATGCTCCACGCTGCCCTTGCCCGCATCTGGGCCTGAGGGAATACTCGCCCGCAGTACTTGCCATGAACGCCAAACAGTTGTCCCGCATCCGGATCCAAGGGTTCAAGTCCATCGCAGAATGCGAGCTGGAACTCACCGAGCTGAATGTCCTGATCGGCCCCAACGGCGCCGGAAAATCCAACTTCATCGGCTTCTTCAAACTCATCCAGCAATTGCTGGAGGGGAATCTTCAGCGCCACGTCGGCAAGAGCGGTGGACCGGATTCGCTTTTGCATTTCGGCCGCAAGAAGACCGAGCAGTTGAAGGCGGAAGTCTACTTCGGCAACAACGGATACAAGTTCACCCTCGAACCAACCCAAGACAACCGGCTGATGTTCGCAGCGGAGAATTTCTGGTGGAATATGAAGGGAGACTGGTGGGTCGGCTCGGGGCACTTCGAGACTGAGGTCGAGAGCCAGAAGAGCCACACCCAGATCTACGAATATACGGTTCCTGCCATGCGGTCTTGGCGGGTCTACCACTTCCACGACACCAGCGAGTCGGCGGCCGTCAAACAGCTGCACCCTCACAACGATTACGCCTACCTCCGGTCCGATGCCCGGAACCTCGCAGCGTTCCTCTACCGGCTACGGCATGGGTTTCCCGAGTCCTACGAGCGCATCGTGAAGACGGTTCGGCTCGTCGCTCCATTCTTCGGCGACTTCCTTATCCGCCGCAACCCCGCCAACCCCGACCAAACGGAACTCGAATGGGTGGAGCTTGGCGAGGATGTGCCATTCAAAGCCCACCACCTTTCCGATGGCACATTGCGGTTCATCTGTCTGGCCACTGTTTTCCTCCAGCCCGAAAAGCTGCAGCCCGAAACCATCATCGTCGACGAACCGGAACTCGGCCTCCACCCCTACGCCATCCGGATTCTGGCGTCGCTCGCCCGCTCCGCTAGCACAGCCAAGCAGGTCATTCTCTCAACACAGAGCGTCGCGCTACTCAACGAATTCGCTCCCGAAAACCTGATCGTCGTCGACCGCAAAGACCACGCTAGCACACTGCGCCGCCTCGGCCCCGACGAACTGACCGAGTGGCTAAAGGAGTATTCCCTCGGCGAGCTCTGGGAGAAGAACATCTTGGGCGGGAGGCCGGCGCGATGAAACGCGTTCACGTGATCTGCGAAGGGCAGACCGAGGAGACCTTCGTCAACGCATTGCTTTGCCCGCACCTCGCGGCATTCGACGTCTCGCCTGTCGCCGCACTCGTCGGAAAACCCGGACACAAGGGTGGCCATGTGACCACGGCCCGCATGGCCCGCGACATCCGGCTCCGGCTCATGCAGGACAAGCAGGCCTGGTGCACCACGTTCTTCGACTACTACGGGCTCGCCCCCGAATTCGTCGGCAAAGCGGAGGCCCGACTGCTCGCTACATTCGACGAGAAGGCGAAGACGGTCGAGACCGCCCTGCGCAATCAGGTCCTCGCGCAGACCGATGCCGATGCGATCCGGCGTTTCATCCCGTACATCCAGATGTACGAATTCGAGGGACTCCTTTTCAGCGAGCCGCAACGTCTGGCGGCCGGCCTTTACGCAAAAGGCTTGGAACACGATCTCGCCGCTATCCGGACCGCGTTCTCCACGCCCGAAGAAATCAACGACAGTCCCGAGACAGCACCGAGTAAGCGCATCATCGGACTGCTGCCGAGCTACGACAAACCGCTCTGCGGCAGCCTTGCCGCCATCGAGATTGGTCTGCCGCAGATCCGCCGCGAGTGCCGACGTTTCAATGCTTGGGTACTGCGTCTGGAACATCTGGGCGCTCAATGAGGCACCGCCCCTCTCCACCAGCCCAGCCGCGCGTGCTCGCAACGGCGCTAAAGCAACACAGTCAACCTCGGGCGCTTGATTGCGCGAGCAGGAGAGAGCCGCATCAACAGCTGGACCTCCGCAACCTCGCCACCACTGCTCGCGCCGCCTCGCCGATCCGCCCCGCCGCGAAGGTCGCCAGATCCTCCGGCTGCGTGGCGCGGAAGACGTGCGGCTCGCCGGCCGGCGTGAGGTCGATCTCGGCGCAGTGCAGCGCCTGACGCCGCAGCAACAGCCGGCTCTCCAGCGTGGGCGTCCAGCCGGTCTCGATAATCTCGAGGTACAGCCGTTGGTCGCGGCCATAGACCTTGCAGCCAACCACCCCGTCCCCCGGACGATGTGCCGTTCCCGCCCACTTCCGGCCTCGACCACGTCACCGATCACCGGTTACTTCTTGCCGACCGCGCCATGCTTCGGTTCCACCTCCTCGCCATCCCCCTCCTCACGCTCGCGCTGGCTTCCGGCTGCAGCCACCGCACGCCGGCCGAGCAGGCCACCCAGCTCGCGGACGAAATCACGACCCTGCGAGCCGGCCTTCCCGCCGACCCGACGGCCGACGAGGCGCCCGTGATCGCCAAACCGGCCAAACGCGCCGCGCGCGCCTACACCGCGCTGCAGGAGCTTCAGACCAGGAATCCCGCCGATCCCGCGGTGGCCGCTGCGCGCACCGCCGCCGAGCCGGCCGCCATCGAGATTCGGCGCATTCATCGGCTGGCGACCGAACGCCATGATCTCTCTGAATTGATGGGTGGCCTGAAGGTCCGCGCCTACCGCGCCACGCGCACCGTCGTTGTTCCCCGACTCCTCGACACCCTCGCCGCCGCGGCGCGCCAGGCGGCCGATGCCGACTTCGCGAAACTGCCACGGTTCGTCCGCGAAGGCGCGACCGTTGCCGCCCAGTTGGCCGATGTCTGGCCCACCGAGACCACGGCCGAGAACGAGGTCCCGCCCCTCACCCGCGCCGACTGGCTCCGCGCCGCCGAGCAACTCGAGACGTTCAACCGCGCCGAACCCGCCGAACTATCACTCGGGTTAGGCATCGCCTACGGCGCGTTGGGTAAAAGCAGCTTCGCCCTCGTCGAGCTCGACCGCGCCACCGCCGGCCAGTTCTCCGAGCCGGAGTACGCCGATATCGTGCCACTGGTCCGCGCCCTCGTCTACAGCCGCCTCGGTTTCACCGAGCTGGCAACCCGTGAGATCACGCGCCTCAGTGGCGACACCGAGCAGGGGCGCCAGTTGCTGGCCCTCGGCCACCTCACGATCGCCTATCTCCACTCCCGCGAAAAGGACTGGAAGCAGGTCGACCGCTCCCTCGGCGAAGCCGTGCGCATCTGGCCCAACAATCCGCTGGTCGTCTACCTCTCCGGCGAACGCCTCCTCGCCGACGGCAGCAAAGAGCAGGCACTGGAAACCTTCGCGAAGGCCGCGAACAGCACCGATGCCGCCTGGATCGCGCCGTTGCTCGAGAAACGCGTCCGCTCGGTGCGCGACAGCCGCGGCGACGCCCCCCCGCTCTTCCTCGACAACGGCTTCCTCGTCGAATCCACGTTGCGCCTGCTGTTCCAGGAAATCCGCCGCAAGGCGACCGGCCAGAAACTCGCGCGTTTCCTCGACACCGCACAACAACTGCCCGCCCTGCTCGACCTCGACAAACACGCGGCGCCAGCTGTCACCCAACCGTAGCACAAAGCCTCCGGCGCGGCCGCACGCCCGACCTGCAGCGAGCGGGCATCACCCGGCTGAGCCGGAACTTGCGTCAGCAGAGTTCCTTCACGCCCGCCCGCCCGGACAGCGCGGCCGGATCAGCAGCGAGACCAGCAATCCCACCGCCAGCAGCCCGGCGCCGAAGGCGAAGGCGTACCCGGACGTCAGATGCGCGCCTAGTCCGGCCGTATCACGACATGGCGGTAGCCCGAGCGACGTATGCCGAGGCAAGCCGCGGCACCCTTCGGCGATCCCGCTGCGGCAGACCGCAGCACGCCCGCTCGGTGTGCAGAATTGGAGGTTAGTTTTCCGCGTCCAAAACGCGACCGCCGGTGAGGACGAGTTCGTAGTCGCGTAGCCATCGCTCGCGCACGACCAGTGATCGCTCGCGACGGTCGAGGGACAACTGCTGGGTCTCGACGAGGCGCTGCGCCTCGGCGCGCACGGCCGCCTTCTCGACAACCGCCGTTTCCGCCTGCGCTGCGCCGGCCTGCTGCGCCATCAGCCGCAGCTCGGTCTCGCGCCGCTCGAGTTCGGCACGCAACTCCGCCGCGAGTTCCACGAACGAACAGGCCTGGGACGCCCGCGCAAGATCGGCCTGCACGCGCGACGCAGTGGCGCGCAGTTCCTGCTCGCGTTGGGCCAGCAGGGCCTCGCGCTCCGCAAGCTGGCGGTCGTACTGCGCCCGCCGCTCGTCGGCCAGATACGCGGCATGCTCCGCCTCGGCGCTGCGGCATTCGTCGCGCGCAGCGGCCGGGCGTCCCAGTCGCAGCAGGCTGGTCAGCCGGCCCGCGAGGCAACGGCGCTGCCCGTCGGCGAGACCGCGGCACAGGCGCCGCACAAGCCGCGCCACGGGCGGCGCCATCGGCACCACATCCTGGATGCCCGCGCGGATCGCGAGCACGACGCCTTCCAGCTCCGGCTTCGGCCAGATCAGCATGGCATGCCGGATCGTGTCCTCTCGCCGCCATTCCGGCACCCGCCCGAGCGCCTCGGCCAGCGTCTCGGGCGACATCGCCCGCGCATCGACCAGAAGCAGGTCGATCGCACCGCCGCGCGGCTGGCCCACCGGGCCGAGCGCAAGTTCCTCGCATCGGTAGCGCTCGGCATCGGCAGCCTCCGCGGCATAAACGACACGAACACGAATCGTCTGGGTTTTCATGGTTCAGGAAACGGTGCACGACGCGGGCTCGGCCGGGCTGTCGTCGGCCATGCCGGCCACCTCGCACATGCTGCGGCGGATGGCCGCGTACAGTTCGGCATCGCGTATGACGAAGTCGGCCTCGGCAAAGTTGAGCGAATGCAGGCCGGCGCGGTCGAGCAGCTCGGCCGGCACGCGCAGGAACACGCGATACGCGAGCAATTGTCCCGTCACACCGCCGCCGCCGCGCCGCACGATGGCCTCGAGCAGCGGCCGCAGCCGCCAGCCCTCGGCCGGAGCCGGATTCGGGCCCATATCATCGTTGCGCCGCACGGCCACCACGCCGGAGCGGCACACGGTGAAACGGATCGCTGCGTCCGGCTCGGCCTGCGCGCGGACGCGGTGCCCCTTCGGGCCGCAGGTGAACCGGATCTCGCGCGGCTGCGCGACGACAACCGGCAGCGGACGCACGGCCGGCCGGGGTGGGACCGGGACGGGCGCCGCTGCCGGCGACATCATGGCACCGTTCGCCGACGAATGGATCGGCGAAAAGGGGCGCTCGGACACCGCAGGCACGGGCGGGTGACGGGGGATCCTGGGTACCGTGGACGGCGGCACGACCGGCGCGATTGCCGGCGATTCGCCGCCGGCCGGCGGCACCGCGCCCGTCACCGGAGCCGGAACCGGAGCCGGCGCCGCGGGTGTGGTGGAACCATCGGCGCCGCGGCGGTACTCGTGCCAGCGCTGGACGTGTTTGCGCAGCAGCCCGTGGGCGGCGAGCTCGCGCAGCCCGAGCAGGGCGATCTCCGGAGCGACGCCGAGCTGGCCGGCGATCCCGGCGGCGGTGGCGCACCGCTCGGTGCGGGCGAAGATGTCCCAAAGTTCGGGAGGCAGCTCGAGGCGGGCGGCGACCGGCTCGAAGTCGGGCGTGCGTACGTAGGATTCGAACACCGCGGCGGAAGTGGAGGTGCTCATGGCGTGGAGGGCGGCAGCAGGGCGATGAGGAGGAACGCCTCGTGACGTTCCCAGCGGAACGGGAGCTTGAAGACGCAGGGCGGCCGGGAGAGCGGCGGCTCCGGATCGGCGGCGGACACGGCGAAGGGCGGCGCCACGCGCAGCTTCTCGCCGTACTCGGCGCGGGCGTTGCAGGTGATCACGCCGGCCATCTCGGCGACGAGATCGAGCAGCGCGATGGTGTCGCGCTGGGGCTCGCCGATGAGATCGAGGAGGCGGTGCAGCATGGCGTCGGGCAGGCTGAGCGCGATCCAGCCCTCGGCCGCGCCGGCCACGGCCATGTAGCCGGTGCGCGCGAGCCGCGCGGGCAGCCGGCGTTCGAGCGAGGCCTCGAGCAGCGCGGGGCGAGAGCCGCCGATGGTCTCGAAATACCGGCAGACGTGGCCGACGAAAATGCCCAGGGCGTTCTCGGGCGTGAACTCGACGGCGGGGGCGGCGACGGTGCTCATGGCGTTTCGTCGGCTTGTTGGAGGGCAACCCACACGGCGGCTCGGTGCCCCTGCCAGACCAGAGGGAGCACGTAGCACACGGAATCGCGCGGGAAGGTCGGCACCGGCTGCGGCGCGGCGATCACCACCGGCACCGAGATCATGAAAGTGGAGCCGAGCTCGGCGCGCACGTTGCCCGAGATCGTGTTGGCGATCTCGCCGGCGAGATCGGCGCAGAGCGCCTCGGTGCCGTGGGCCTCGCCGATGGCCGGCAGCAGCGCCTGCAACAGCGCGCGCGGTGCGGTGAAACACACGACACCCCGGCGCTCGCCGGTGATGCCGATCACGGCGGTGAAGTCGGCCGCGACCGAGTCGCCCTCGGACTGGAGGTACGGCGTGCCCACCGTGGCGGGCCCGAGCGCGACGCGGGCGAAGTAGCCGGCGGCGCAGGAGGAGAAAACGCGGAGAATGGCTTCGTCCATGGGAGGATCAGAGTTCGAGCAGTTCGGCCACGGCCTCGCGGAGCGACTCGGGCGTGATGGGTTTGAGCAGGAAGCCCTGCGCGCCGCGCTTGATCGCCTCGACGGCGGTGGACTTATCCGCCAGAGCGGATACGATGAGGATGCGCGCGGCGGGGTCCTCGCGCAGGATCGCGTCGACCGCGGTGAGTCCGTCCATCTCCGGCATGGTGATGTCCATGGTGACGACATCGGGGCGGAACGTGCGGTATTCCTCGAGGGCGCGGCGGCCGTTGGAGGCCAGGCGGATCTCGCCGAAGCCGGCCCAGGCGACGTTGCGCTCGATGGCCCGGCGGACGATGAGGGAGTCGTCGACAATCAGGAGTTTCATGACACGGCGGCGGTGGTTTCGCTCGGGAAGAGGCAGGTGAACTCGCAGAAGGCGCCGGGCTGGCTGCGCACGGCGATCTCGCCGCCGGCCTCGTCGACGACGTGGTGCTTGATGATGTCCATGCCCATGCCGCGGCCGGCGTTGCCGTCGTTGCGCTCGGCGGTGGAGAAGCCGGGGGCGAAGATCAACGCGGCCATTTCGCCGTCGGGCAGCGTCGCCTCGGTGGCGACGAGCGACTCCGCCTCGGCGCGGCGGCGGATCTTGGCAAGATCGAGCCCGGCGCCGTCGTCGCGGTAGGTGAAACCGGCGAGGCCGTCGGCCCCGGTCGGGCGGCAGCGCAGGGTGAGCCGCGCCCCGGCGCGCTTGCCCTGTTCGACGCGGCGGCTGGGCTCCTCGATGCCGTGCGCGAGCGAGTTGCGGACGAGCTGGATGAGTATGTCGCGCGCCAGCGGCCGGCGCTCGGGCGGGAGCGCGGCGAGCGCGAGCGGATCGAAGTCGGTCTCGACGCTCTTGCCGAGCTTCTCGGCGAGTTCGGTCGCCTGCGCCGTGAGGGAGTCGAGGAGGTTGTCGCCGGCCGCGGCGGCGTTCGGCCGGGCGGCGGTGCGCAGGCCGGTGAGCTTGCCGCGCAGTTCCTGCAGGTCGAGCAGGTCGGCGCGGAGCCGGGCCTGTTCGACGACGATGGCGAGGAAGTCGTCCCCGGTGAGCTTAGTGCGGCCTTGGAGCTCGGAGAGGCGGTTTTCGAACCCCTCGGCGGTCTTCTGAAAGTAGTCGAGCTTCAGGTACACCGCGTTGCCCTTGATGTTGTGGACGGAGCGGAAGACCTGGTTGAGCCGCTCGCGCAGCTGGGCGCGCACCTCGACCGACTCGGCGGCGAACTCCTCGGCGCGCAGCGCCCCGTTGATCGACTCCAGCTCGGTGCCGACCAGCTTCACGAAGTGGTCGAGCTGGTCGGGGTCGACGTGGACGATGCCCAGCAACATCTCAAACTGGCGTTCCTTCTTCTTCTCCTCCTCGCGCAGCCGGCGCTCGAGCTCGACCTTCGTGGTGATGTCGCGCATCGCCACGAACACGCGCCCTACGCAGTCGCCGTCCATGATGCGGCGGAAGGCGAAGCCGAGGAAACGGGTGATGAAGCCGCCGGCGGGATTGGGGAAGTTCACCTCGATGTCGGCCAGCGGGTTGACCTTGAGGACGGTGCGCTCCTTGCGGTTGGCGTCGAAGAGCAGCGCGAGGTAGTCGACCAGCGTCGCGTGCATCTTCTCGGTGATGAGCGGCCGTAAGAGCGAGAGGAGGTTGAATCCGGCCAGGTCGGGCTGGCGCAGGATCGCGGTGGACTCGCGCGAGTACTGCGAGCCGATGGCGCCGGTGGAGTCGATCAGCAGCAGGCCCTCCTGCACGGTATCCATGAGCAGCGCGGTCTCGCGTTGCGCGGCGGCGAGGGCGGCCTGGTTCTCCTCGAGCGCCTGCTGGTGCTGCTCGAGGATCTTCTGTTTGGCCTCCAGCGCGGCGGCGGCCTCGCGGGCGACGTCGCGCGCCCAGCGGGCGCGGTTGAAGAGCAGGACCGCCGGCACGAGGAGGAACGAGAGCGTGGCCACGGTCAGGAAGAAGTTGCGCCGGAAACTCGCCTCGCCGAGGGCCGTCTGCTGCGCCCCCTCCAGGAGCGCGGCGAACTCGGTGGTCAACTTCGCGAGGGTTTCCTGCTGCGCCAGCGAGTATTCGATGGCCGAGCGCGCGATCACGACATCGAGCTTTCTCTGGCTCTCGCGGCGGATGACGAGATCGCTGCGGTTCTTCAGCTCGACCCAGGCGACGTTGAGCTGCTGCAACGTGTCGAGCGCCGGGCCCGGCCCGATCGCGTCGAGCATGAGCCGGCCGAGGTCCGGCTCGACGACCTCGCCGCCCTCGTTGAAGGAATTGATGATCAGGTTGAACCGGTCCGAGGAGACCTGGAGCCGGTAGAGCGAATCGCCCACCGGCACGCCCGCGGTGAGGACGCGTTCGGTGAGCAGCAACGCCGTCTGCATCTCCTGCGCGTGCACGCTCATGCGCCCGGCGAAGGCGACCGTGCGCTGTACGCCCTCGAGCCGGTGGGCCAGATCGCCGGCGTACCACCAGTAGCCGGCGGCCGCGCCGAGCCCGAGACAGAGCAGCGGCAGATGGAAGAAGGCCAGCCAGCGGCGGGGACCGTCGGCGAAGAGGCGGGTGAAACGAACGCGTAGTTTCATGTGGGAAGTGGCCGCGCGTAAAAATGCCGTCAGCCACTGTCCACGCCACGAACCGCAAAACCGTCCGTCAAACCACGGGGGTGACGTTTCCGTGAAGACGCGGCCGCAAAGTTCACACACATGCAACGCTGCCACCGGCCCGCTGTTGCCGGTGTCCGCCCGCAAGCGCCACCCGCACCGTCACGATTTCCGCTCAGCTTCGCCGCGCGGCCGGATCAGCAGCGATATCAGGAATCCCACCGCCAGCAGCCCGGCGCCGAAGGCGAAGGCATAGCCGGAGGCCGCGGCGCCGAAACGATCCTTGAGCTGCGCCACCACCTGCGGCCCGACGACGCCCGCCGCCGACCATGCCGTCAGGATACACCCGTAGAGCACCGGCATCCGGCGCGCGCCGAAGGTGTTCAGCACGAACGCCGGCATCACCCCGAACCCGCCGCCGTAGCACAGCAGCACGTAGCAGATCAGAGCGCCGAAGAGCCACGGCTCGCGCACGAACGCCAGCGCCACGAACGCCGCGATCTGCGTGCCGAGCATCAGGCGAAACACCCCGAGTTGCCCGAGCCGGTCCGACACCGCGCCCCAGAGCAGTCGCCCGAGTCCGTTGAACAACGAGCTCACCCCGATCAGCGTGGCGCCCGCGGCGGCGAGCGCGGCGGGCACGAGCGCCGAGTCCTTCTGTCTCCAAAGATCCTGGAAGAGCGGCGACTGGAAACCGATGATGGCGATGCCGGCGGCGATGTTGCAGAAGAACACCAGCCACATCAGCGCGAAGCGGCGCCAGTCCGTCGGCTCCTGGGCCGGGGCGTTGCCGCCAGCCGCAGCGGCCGAGGCTTCGACCGCCGGCGGATTGCGCATGAACAATGCGGCCACCAGCCCCGCTCCGCCTACGATCGCGCCGGAGCCGGCGAAGACCAGCGGCAGCCGTCCGTCGAACGCGGCCATGAGCAGCGGCGCGATGCACTTGCTCATCAGCAGCGCGCCGAAGCCGAAGCCCATCACGACCATGCCAGTGACCAGGCCCTTCTTGTCGGGGAACCACTTCGCCGCGGTGGCGACCGGCGTCACATAGCCGAGCCCGAGCCCGATGCCGCCCACCACGCCGTAGCCGAGCCAGAGCAGCGGCAACGAGTGGAGGTGGAGCGCCAGCGCGGCGAGCAGGTGGCCTGCACCGAAGAGCAGGCTGCCGGCGACAGCCAACGTGCGCGGTCCGAAGCGCGGCAGGGCGACGCCGCCCGCGGCGGCCGCGAGCCCGAGGAAACCGATGGCGAAGCTGAACGTCCAGGCGACCTGCGCGTTGGTCCAGCCGTAGCCCTCCGTCAGCGGTTTCTGGAACCAGCTCCACGCGTACACCGAGCCGAGGCACAGCTGCAGCAGCGTGCCCATGCCGGCGATCAGCCAGCGGTTCGGGGTTTTCTCGGTCGCCACGGTTTGCACGGGAAAACCGCTACCGCATGAGCGGAATGAATGGAAGGGCGGAACGCGGCGCGTTTCCGCCGGCGCCGGAGATGCGCCGGTCAAATGCTCCCCCTCAGTGTCTCCACCGCCGGCCGCGCCACTTCGCCGATGTGCTTCACGGCGAAACCCGCAAGATCCTCCGGCAGTGCCGCGCGGAGGATCTGCGGCATCCCACAGGGCGTGAGATCGAGCTCCGCGCAATGCAGCGCCTGCCGCGGCAGGTGCAACTGCGCCGCCAGCGCCGGCGTCCAGCCGGTGTCGAGAAACTCGAGGAAGAGGTTCTGGCTCGGCCCGTAGATCTTGTCACCGACGAGAGGATGCCCGAGCCACTCCGCATGCGCGCGGATCTGGTGCATGCGGCCGGTCTCCGTTGTCACACGCACGAGCGTGAACCCGCCGCCGGCGGCCAGCGGCGCGAAATGCGTGATCGCGCGTTTCCCCTGCCCCTCCGGCACCACGCAGGTCTTCGTCCGGAGCTGTCCGCTGTAGTCGGGCCCCAGCGGCCGGTCGACCCGCGTCGCCGCGGCGAGCTCGCCCACGAGGATGGCATGGTAGGCCTTCGCGTAGGTGTGCTCCACCGTCACGCGCTGCAGGAAGCGCCCCATGCGCTCGTCCTTCGCGATCACGACCACGCCGCTCGTCTCGCGGTCGAGCCGGAAGATCAGATGCACCGCCCCACCGCCCAGGTACTCGCGCGCCGCGCCGCAGAGGCTCGACCACGGGCCGGCCTTCGACGGATGGCAGACGACATCGCCCGGCTTGTTCAGCACCAGCAACCGTTCGTCCTCGTGGAGTATCCAGGCGCGAAACTCCTCCGGTGCGATCAACCGGATCGACTCCGGCGGCGGCTCGCGACGCGGCCATGGGCCGATCGGGTGGTCGTAGCCGCAGGGGTTGCCCCACTGCACTCCGGCTTTTTCGCGGCTCCCTTCCTCCGTGCTGCTCCCCACGGATGAGCCCGCAGCCGCGCCACCATCGATCACGCAGCAAGGCTGCGACGGCCGGAGGGGAGTGTTATGGGAGAATTGAGCGTTCAACGGAAGGAGTGCTTCGCCGGGAAACAGCGGCGATAAACGGGCGAGTCTCCAGACTCGACCCACGCCCCGTCAAGTGTGCCGCCAGAGCCGTCCCGGCGTTTCGAGTCGCCGGCCCCGCCATCGGGCAACCGCCGCTGGCCAGCCCAAAGGGCGATGCCACCCGCGACGCCGTCTCGCTTCAGCCTCGGCCCGAACTGCCGATAGATGAGCCGTGAGTTTCGAGCAGCCCAAGTTTGCGGTGGGCAAGGATGGTCCAAACCTCCGGTGTTTCTCGATTCGAAACCACCGGTGGGCATTGCCGTGCCCAACCATCTCGAACGAGCCGCCACTGTGCGCACTCGGCGCGCTGCCACTCTTGGCTTTCTCCGCCGAGGTCGACCATTGGAGCGCCATCATCGGGCTGTCGGCACTGGGGCTCACCCTCGTCACTACCCTCTGGTTCTACCGCCGGCTTGTCCGCCGCCTCCACCATACCGAGCGCCAGCTCCGGGGCCTGTTGGAGGCAGCGCCTTTCGCCGTCGCCGTCACCAATCGCCAGGCCGGGCACTTCCTCTTCGCAAACCGCCGCGCCATCGAGCTCCTCGGTCTCTCGCCAACCCACTACACCACGCAACGCGTCCCCTACGCCAATGGGGCCACCGATCGCGCCCGTATCCTTGAGGTGCTCGCGCGCGACGGCCAGATCCTCGACAGCGAGATCGACCTGATCGCGATGAACGGCCGCCGTTTCCCCTCGCTGGGATCCATCGTCCCCATCGAGTTCGGCCACCAACCGGCCCTCATCGGCGCGTTCCAGGACGTCTCCGACCTCAAGGCCAAGGAGCTTCAGGTACGCGCCAGCGAAACGCGGTTGCGTGCACTCTTCGAAACCGTGCCCGACGGCATCGTCATCCTCAGCCCCGACGGCACCATCCTCCAGGCTTCGCAATCCTGCTTCGCCCTCATCGGCATCCCCGCGCAACCCGTCAGCGGCAGCCGCAGCATCTTCGAATTCCTGCCCGAGACCGAGCGCCCCATCGCCCGCGAACTGCTCGCCAAAGTCGCAGCCGGCCAACCGCGCGACACCATCCCCTTCCGCATTTCCCGTCCCGACGAGAGCGCTGTCTGGATCGAGCCTCGCGGGGTGAGCATCATCGATCCGATCACGAATCAGCCGTTCATCCTCCTCGTCCTGCGCAACATCACCCAGCGCCGCGAAGCCCAGGACCGGCTCGCGGAACAGGTTGCCAAACTAAAGGACGCCCTCGACCGCATCGCCCACCTGCAAAACGCCATCGTCCACGTCTGCGCCTGGACCAAGCGGGTCCAAGTCGACGGCAAGTGGATCCCCATCGACCACTACCTCGCAAAATACCTCGGGCTGAAAATCTCCCACGGCATCTCCGAGGAGGGACTGGCCATGCTCGGCGCCCCACCGGAGGAGCCGAAACAGACGGGCCCCAAGCCCGGAGCCTGAGGCGTGGCGGCAGCGACGTCGCTCTCTGTTCGTGGCGCCGTTCGCGAGAACGGCGATTCCCCACGCCGGCCGAGCCGAGGCCCGACCGGCATCCTCGCCCGCAACGATTATTCCGCCCGTACCGTCGCCTTCAGCAGCTCGCGCTCGCGCGACGACGGCCCGACACGGATCTCGAACTCGCCGGGCTCGACCACGCTACGCCCCTCGGCATCCACGATCTGGAACGCCTCGTACGGCAGCGCGACCTGCACCGTCTTCTTCTCGCCGGGTTCGAGGTGCACGCGCGCGAAGCCCTTCAGCGCCTTGTCGACCCACGTCGCCGAGGTCACCAGATCGCTCACATACACCTGCACGATCTCGTCGCCGGCGCGCGCGCCGGTGTTCACGACATCGACAGAAACCGTGGCCGAACGCCCCTGCGCCAGCGTGGGCGACGCGAGCCGGAGGTTCGAATACCGATAGCTGGTGTAGCTCAGGCCGTGGCCGAACGGGAAGAGCGGCTCCTGCGTGAGATCGGCGTAGCGGTCGCCGTGCTGGCCGCGCACCTGGCTGTAGAACACCGGTTGCTGGCCCACGTGCACCGGGATCGAGATCGTGAGCTTGCCGCTCGGGTTGAGCTGGCCGAACACCGCCTCGGCGATCGCACGGCCGCCCTCCATGCCAGGGTTGAAGCCCTCGAGGATCGCCGCCGCACGCTTGGCCGACGCCGGCAGCACGAGCGGTTTGCTGTTCACCAGCACCACGATCAGCGGCTTGCCCGTCTTCTCCAGCGCGTCGAGCAGCGCAACCTGCCCGCCCTGGAGTTCGAGCGTCGCCGTGCTCTGCCCCTCGCCGATGTACCGGAGGTGGTCGCCCACGACGGCCACGACGACATCCGCCGCCTGCGCCGCCGCGACAGCCGCAGGGATGCCGGCGAGATCGCCGTCGGTGATCGAGCAACCGCGCGCGTGGCGCACCGCGCAGCCATCCGGCGCCAGAGCCCGGATACCGTCGAGCACCGTCGTCACCTTCTCGCGCGGCTGGGTGCCGTCCTCCGGCGGGTGCTGGGGCGAGCCGAGCGTCCAGTCGCCGAGCTGCTGGATCGCGTCGTCAGCATTCGGGCCGACCACGGCGATCGACTTCACCTTCGCGGGATCGAGCGGCAGCAGGCCGTTGTTCTGGAGCAGCACGAGGCTCTCGCGCGCGGCGTCGAGGTTGACGGCGCGATGGTCCGGCCGCGCGATCTCGGCGGCAGCCTTCGCGAGGTCGGCCCGGCGCGGATTTTCGAAGAGTCCCATGCGGAACTTCAGCGCGAGGAAGCGCGCGCACGGCGCGTCGATCTCCGACTCCTTCAGCCGGCCGCTGCGCACCGCCTCGATGGCGCCCTCGTAGAATTTCGGGGTCGTCATCATGATGTCGTTGCCGGCGCGGATGGCGACGGTCGCGGCATCGGCGTAGGTCGCGCAGACCTTCTGCTCGTAGACGAGCCGGCCCACGTTGTCCCAGTCCGTCACCAGCACGCCGCGAAAGCCCCACTCGCCCTTGAGCACGTCGGTGAGCAGCCAGCGGTTGGCGGTCGAGGGCACGCCGTCCATCGACTGGTAGCCGGTCATGAACGTCATCGCGCCGGCGCGGGCCGCGCGCTCGAACGGCGGCAGGAAATAGCTGCGGAGCTTGCGGCGCGTGATATCGGCCTCGGAGGCGTCGCGGCCGCCCTGCGTCTCGGAGTACCCAGCGAAGTGCTTGGCGGTCGCGAGCACGGCCGTGGGGTCGTCGAGCCCCTTGCCCTGGTAGCCGCGGATCATCGCGGCGGCAAATTCACCGATCAGGTACGGATCCTCGCCGAACGTCTCGCCCACGCGTCCCCAGCGCAGGTCGCGAGTGAGGCAGAGCACCGGCGAGAACGTCCAAAGCACGCCCGTCGGCACCATCTCCTCGGCCGTCACGCGGCCGACCTTCTCGATCAGCCCGGCATCCCAGCTGGCGGCAAGCGCGAGCTGTGTCGGGAAAATGGTGGCCCCTTTCCAGAACGAGTGGCCGTGGATGCCGTCCTCGCCGACGAGCAGCGGGATGCCCAGGCGGTTCTTGGCGGAGAGCTCCTGCGCCCGGTTGATCTTCTCGCCGAGGATGTGGAGGATCGAGCCCGGCTGCCGCGTGGCGATGAACGAGAGATCCTCGCCGCTGGCGTCCCACATCATGATTTGGCCGACCTTCTCCTCGAGGGTCATGCGGCCGAGCAGATCGGCAACGCGTTCTTCGACGGGCAGGGCGGGGTTGCGGTAGGCGGGCGTGGACATGGCGGAGTCGTTCGTGGCGCAGGAGGCGGAAGGCAGCAGGCCGAGGGCGGCCAAGGCAAGACCGAGCGCGACGCGCGCCGGCCGGCGAAGTGACGGGGTGAGGTATCGCATAGGGTGGCTGAAGCCTTGCCGCACCCCACCCGCTACGCCAAGCGCGAAGCCTCAGGGCAGGGATACGCGACGCGGGGTTGATTCATCCGCGCGCAGTCGTCGCGGGAACACCGCCTGCGGGTGGACACGCTTGCCCTCAAGCGCGTCGAAGAACGCCGTCCGTAACTGACGTAAGTCCCACGCCGCCGAGTCTGATCCTACCACACGCCCTCCGCTCCGATGCGGCCAGCGACCGCGTTGAGGGCAACGCGGTCCACCGTCGGAGCCGAACCTTGCCCGCCAAGGCCCGGCAACCGGGCCGGGCTCAGTCAGTCGTCGTCGCGACGCCCGCCGGTGAAGAGCAGCAGCAGGTAGAGCAGCTTGCCGAGCGAGTCGACGAAGGCCGCCACATAGGTGAGCGCCGCGGCACCGAGCGTCTCCTCGACGCCGACCATTTCGTCGCGGCCGAGGATGCCGAGGTTGACGAGCTGCAGCTTCGCGCGGCGGCTCGCATCGAACTCGACGGGCAACGTCACGAGTTGGAAGAGCACCATCACGATCATCGCGGCGATGGCGAAGGGCAGGATGGCCTTGATGAAGGCGCCTCCGAGGAAGAAGCCCCAGCCGAAGATGAAGTACGCGACCGGCGCGGCGAACTGGACGGTTGGCGCGATGGTCTGCCGGACCTTCATCATCGCGTAGCCTTCCTTGTGCTGGATGGCGTGCCCGGCCTCGTGGGCCGCCACACCGAGCGCAGCCAAGCTGTCGCCGCGGTAGTTGTGCGCAGAGAGCGCGAGCCGTTTGTTCACGGGATCGTAGTGGTCGGTGAGCATGCCCTCGACCTCGACGATCTCCACATCGCGGATGCCGGCGCTGGACATGACCGCCTCGGCCGCCTCGCGGCCCGTGATCCGGCCGCGCGAGCCGATCTGGGAGTTCTTCTGGTAGGCACTCGAGACCTTGATCTGCGCATACAGACCGAGGATGAGCGGGATGCCGAGGAGGATGAGCCAGTACATCATGGTGGGGAGGTGTTGGAAACTGCGGTTGGGAGAGATTGGAACTCCGACAACCACTAGCAATATCTGTCCCAGCCTTTCGGCGCCGAAACGCCCCCGCGCCGCGCACGCTGTTTCCCGCTGTCGCAACGCGACTTGCGGCGCCGCCTCCCGCTCCGCCTCGAAACGCCGCCGCTTCTTGGAATGCGCCGCGCTGTCCCGTCTCGCCCCCTGCCGAGGGACAGAACGCGCCCGCCGCGGCGACGCTCCAGCTCAGCAACCCGGCGTTTGACAGCGTTTCCCGCCGCTCGAAGAGTCCCGCCGTGACCGCTCCTCAGGCCAACCGCGACAAATTCCGCGCCATCCTCGCCGCCCGGGGACTGCGCCTGACCAACCAGCGCATCGCCATCCTAGACGCCGCCACGGCCCAGCCCGGGCACTTCACCGCCGAGCAACTCCTCGCCGCCGCGCGCACCATCGACGCCACCGTCTCCCGAGCCACCGTCTACCGCTCGCTGCCCATCCTCACCGAGTGCGGCCTGCTGCGCGAGGTCGACCTCGGCACCGGCAACAAATTCTACGTCGCCAACCGCGACACCGCCCCCACCCAGCACGCGCAGGTCCTCTGCCTCGACTGCGACAAGATCTTCGAGATCTGCGCGCCGTTCATGGAGTGGTACGGCACCTCCGTCTGCGACAAGCTCGGCCTCCAACCCGTCAGCCAGCGCCTCCAAGTCCACGCCCGCTGCACCACGTTCCAGAAAACGGGCACGTGCAAGCACCGAGCAGGGTGAGGAACTACCATGATCGACCGTGCAGCCAGAGACCAACTTGCGTCGCTCGTCCGCCGCTTCGCTATCGGTAGCATCACCAACCGCGAATTCGAAGCCGCGATGCCGTCCTCGCAAGATGCAGCTATCGGCCAGATCGAGCATCAAGTCTGGTTCTTCTACGATGATTTCCAGACGCAAAGACTGACTGGGAGAATGGCGCTTTCATATGGGCTCCGACGCGACTTCGCCCGCATGGTCCTCTTCCTTAAGTCCGATCAGGAATTCCTCTGGCCTTGGCCAACCTTCAACATGAAGCGACTAGCAGCGCGCTTGATATGCGCCCTCACAGTTGGGCTATGCCGTCCCGCATTTGGAAATCGGCCCGCCGCAGGAGACCTCCGTGTCTGGCCGTTTCTATCCAAGAATGACTACCATCGCGCGCTGAAGGACCGGCACTATCTTTCAGGAGTCGTGCACGCCTAAAGCTAGTTTCCTTTCTGCCTGATTTTCCTCTCCCATGCCCGCCCTCAACTACGAACCCGTCGTCCTCAAGCCGCTGACCGGCCCGCTGCCGCCGCTCTCCGCCATCCAGGAGGAGATCCTCGCCCTCAAGCGCGAGCGCAACGCCGTCATCCTCGCCCACAACTACCAGGTCGAGGAGATCCAGCGCGTGGCCGACTACGTGGGCGACTCCCTCGGACTCTCCTACCAGGCCGCCAAGTCGAAGGCCGATGTCATCGTCTTCTGCGGCGTCCATTTCATGGCCGAGACGGCCAAGATCCTCAACCCGTCCAAGCCCGTCATCCTCCCCGACCTCGAAGCCGGTTGCTCGCTCTCGGATTCCTGCCCCGCCGAACAGCTCGCCGCGTACAAGACGGCCAACCCCGGCCTCTACGTCGTCGCCTACATCAACTGCTCAGCCGCCGTGAAGGAGCTCAGCGACGTCATCTGTACCAGCGGCAACGCCGTGAAGATCGTCGGCCGCGTCCCCGCCGACCGCGAAATCCTCTTCGTCCCCGACAAGAACCTCGGCTCATGGGTCACGCAGAAGACCGGCCGCAAGATGCGCCTCTGGGACGGCTGTTGCTACGCCCACGTGCTCTTCACCGTCGAGGCGCTGGAGAAGCTGAAACTCCAGTTCCCGGATGCGCCCGTCGTCGCCCACCCCGAGTGCGTCGAGGCCGTGCGCGCCTACGCCGACGAGGTGTGCAGCACCGAGCTCATGGTGAAGTTCGCTCGCGAGAATCCCGCCGAGCGCATCATCGTCGTCACCGAGACCGGCATGCTCCACCGCCTCCAGCGCGAGGTGCCGACCAAGACCTTCATCGCCGGCCCCACCGACACCTGCGCCTGCAACGACTGCAAATTCATGAAGCTGAATACGGTCGAGAAGCTCCGCGACGCGTTGAAGACCCTCTCCCCGCAGATCCACCTCTCCGCCGAGACGATCGAGCGCGCCCGCGCCCCCATCCAGCGCATGCTCGACTGGAGCAAGTGACCTCCGCCTCGTAGCCGGACAGCGCAGCCGTTCGGCCGTCGTATCATCGCGTGTGGAGCTGCTCGCGAGAGCAGCTCTCCGCCAGTCCGATCGCTCGCAGCATCGCCTGCCGTGAGCACACACCGAGCGCTGTCCGTATCCGGTGTCTCGGGGTGGACCCGCTTGCCCTCAAGCGGGTCGAGCGCGCCGCCCGCGACAGGCCGATGCCCAAACCGCACATCCGCGTCGCCCCGGCTGCAGCTCAGCCGTGCCCCGGCAGTTCAAACAACGCCCCTCGGCCCACAGTCAGCCCAATCCGCTACGCTCGACGTTCGGCCGCCCGTTCCCCTTTTCCAGCTTTCCACATTTCTCCACCGCTCCCGGCCCCGCACTCCGTCCTTGGTTTTTCCGCCGCGCCGCCGTTTGATCGCCGCAACTCCGCCGGCATGTTCCGCTTCGTCCTCCGTCGCCTGCTCGAAACCATCCCCGTGATGCTGCTCATCGTCACGGCGGCGTTCTTCATGGTCAGGTTCGTGCCGGGCGGCCCGTTCCTCGGCGAGAAATCCCTGCCGCCCGAGGTGCAGAAGAACCTCGAGGCCCACTACGGGCTCGATCGCCCGCTCTGGCGCCAGTACGTCGGCTACCTCGGCGACCTCTGCCCCAAGCGCGTGCTCCCGCACCGCCTCTTCGCCGACGCCGACCGCGACGGCCGTTGGGACTTCGACCTGAAGGCGGCCTTCGGCGTCGATTTCGGCCCATCCCTCAAATACGCCAACCGCACCGTCAACGAGATCGTCGCCGGCGCGTTGCCCTACTCGCTCGAGCTCGGCACCTGGTCGCTCCTGGTCGCCCTCGCGCTGGGCATCCCGCTGGGCGTGCTCGCCGCCGTGCGCCGCAACACCTGGCTCGACTACCTGTGCAGCGGCGTGTCGCTCTTCGGCATCTGCGTGCCGACCTTCGTCCTCGGCCCGCTCCTCGTCCTGGTATTCGCGATCCACTTCCAGCGCTTCAACGCCGCCGGCTGGGACGAGCCGCTCGACCGCGTCCTGCCCGCGCTCACGCTCGGCCTGGTCTATGCCGCCGTGATCGCCCGGCTCACGCGCGGCGGCATGCTCGAGGTGCTCGGCCAGGACTTCATCCGCACCGCGCGCGCCAAGGGCGCCTCCGAGTCGCGCATCGTCCTGCGCCACGCCCTGCGCGCGGGGCTGCTTCCGGTGATCTCCTACCTCGGGCCGGCCACCGCCGGCATCCTCACCGGCTCGTTCGTGATCGAGCGCATCTTCCAGATCCCCGGGCTCGGCCGCGAGTTCGTCAACTCCGCCTTCAACCGCGACTACACCTTGGTCGTCGGCACCGTCGTCCTCTACGCCGGCGCCATCGTCTTCTTCAACCTCGTCGTCGACGTCGTCCAGATCTGGCTGAACCCGAAACTCCGTTTCGATGACTGAGCCCGCCACACCGGAACTGACGACAGAAGATAACGAAGAGAACAAAGATCCCGACCACCGCCCTGCCCCCCCTTCTCCGAATCCTCCTCCGTCTTCGTTCTCTTCGTTCCCTTCTTTCGCCTCTGCATCCATCCTCCGTTCCTGCTTTCCTGCGTTCCACATTTCCCTTCTCCGCTTCCGCGCCCCGCCTCCGTCCAATCGTAAAATCGGCAATCCAAAATCGGAAATCTCCCACTCCGCGCCTCTCGCCTTTCGCCTTCCTTCCATGCTCCGCCTCTCGCCCTCCCCAGACCGCCTGCCCCAGCCCGCGCCGCTCGACGCCGCTGAAGCCGGCTCGTCGCTCGGGCGCGACGCCTGGCGCCGCCTGCGGAAGAACAAGCTCGCCGTCGCCTCCGGCCTCTTCCTCCTCCTGCTCGTCGCCGCCGTCCTCATACTTCCCGGACTGCTCGGGCTCTCCTATTCCGAGCAGATCTACGGTCAGTTCCAGCCGCCCAGCCTGCGCGCGCACCACTGGTTCGGCACCGACCTGCTCGGGCACGATGTCTTCGCCCGCGTTCTCTTCGGCTGCCGCATCTCGCTGGCCGTGGCGCTCGCCGCCACCGTCGTCTCGCTGGTCATCGGCGTGAGCTGGGGCGCCATCGCCGGCTACGCCGGCGGCAAGACCGACACCGTGATGATGCGCATCGTCGACATCATCTACTCCCTGCCGTTCACCCTCTTCGTCATCCTCCTGCTCGTGTTTGCCGACGGCCTCGCCAAACGCTTCCAACTCGGCCCGACGTGGAACGTCCTCGTGCTCTTCATCGCCATCGGCGCCGTCGAGTGGCTCACGATGGCGCGCATCGTCCGCAGCCAGGTGCAGTCGCTCAAGCGCATGGAGTTCGTCGAGGCCGCCCGCGCCCTCGGGCTCGGCCACGGCCGGATCATCTTCCGCCACCTCCTGCCCAATCTCCTCGGGCCGGTGATCGTCTACACGACTCTCACCATCCCCGGCGTGATGTTGTTGGAGGCGTTCCTGAGCTTCCTCGGCCTCGGCGTGAAACCGCCGATGAGCTCGCTCGGCACGCTCATCTACGACGGCCAGCTCGAGGTCGAGACGCACCTCTGGCTGCTCGCCTGCCCCGGCGCCGTGTTCTCGCTCACGTTGCTCGCCCTGAATTTCCTGGGAGACGGCTTGCGCGACGCCCTGGATGTGCGAGCCTCGGCCGACTAACGCCCTCTCGTATCCGCTCCGTCCGCCGCCCGAAATGTTCTCCCGTTTCCGTCCCTATTTCCGCTACCTGCAACCCGTCCGCTGGAAATTCATCGCCGCCCTCGTGCTCGGCGTGGTCTGCGGCGGTGCGAGCGGCGCCGGCATCCCGGCGTTGATCAAGTACGTCTTCCAGCCGTTCTTCGAGGCCTCGGGCGCGGAGCGTCTCGGCAACACCGCCCTGGCCGGCATGCTGGCCTCCATCCCGATCGTCGTCGGTATCCGTTGCCTGGCTCTGTTTCTCAACACCTACCTCGTCGCCTACTGCGGCACCGTCGTCCTCGAAGGTCTCCGCCGCGATCTCTTCGCCAAGTTCCAGCGCCTCCCGCTCGGTTTCTTCCAGAAGGCGCGCAGCGGCGATCTCCTCGCCCGCGGCGTCTCCGACACCCAGCAGGCGCAGCAGACGCTCCTCACCGCCGCCAACGACATGGTCGTGCTGCCCGTCACCTTCCTGGGCGCGATCGGCTACATCATCTACATCGCCTGCACCGTCCCGGGCGCCAGCCTCTTCCTGCTCGGCCTCGGCGTCATCCCGGTCTGCGTGCTGCCCATCCGCGTCATCGGCCGCAACCTCTACAAGCGCGCCCAGCAGGCCTTCAACGCCGGCGGCGATGTCTCCGAGCTGCTCCGCGAGAACCTCTCCGCCGCGCGCGAAGTCCGCGCCTTCGGCCTCGAAGCCCACGAGAACGAGCGCTTCGCCGCCGGCGTGCGCCGCTTCTTCACCCTGCAGATGAAGGTCAACAAGTACGCCTTCGCGATCTCCCCGTTGGTCGAGTTCATCACCGCCTTCGGCATCGCCGGCGCCCTCTTCATGGCCTACCGCGCGCAGACGCCCTGGAACAGCGTCTTCTCCATGATCACGGCGTTGTACTTCTGCTACGATCCGATGCGCCGCATGGGCAAGCTCCAGGGCGAGTTCACTCGCGGCGCCGCCGCCCTCGACCGCATCGAGCAGGTCCTCCACGAGCCCGAGCCCATCGCCGACCCCGTCACGCCGAAAACCCTCGGCCAGGCCCGCGGCGAGATCGAGTTCCGCGGCGTCACCTTCACCTACGGCGGCGACAAGCCCGAGGATACCGTCCTGCGCGACGTCTCCGTGCACATCCCGGCCGACTCCGTCGTCGCCCTCGTCGGACCCAGCGGCGCCGGCAAGAGCACCTTCGCCAACCTCGTCCCGCGTTTCTACGACGCCTCCGCCGGCACCGTCCTCGTCGACGGCATCGACGTGCGCGACCTGCGCTTGGCCGATCTGCGCGCCGCCATCGCCGTCGTCAGCCAGGACTCGTTCCTCTTCAACGATACGATCTACAACAACCTCCTGCTCGGCCGCGCCGGCGCCACCCGCGCCGAGGTCGAGCAGGCCGCGCGCGACGCCTTCGCCCACGACTTCATCGCCGCCTTCCCGCAGGGCTACGACACCGTGGTCGGCGAGCGCGGAGCCTCCCTCTCCGGCGGCCAGCGCCAACGCATCGCCCTCGCCCGCGCATTCCTGCGCAACGCCCCGATCCTCGTCCTCGACGAAGCCACCTCCGCCCTCGACAGCGAGAGCGAGTCCATGATCCAGAAGGCGCTCCAGAAGCTCGTCGTCGGCAAGACGGTGCTGATGATCGCCCACCGTTTCAGCACGCTGCGCGACGCCAACCTCGTCCTGGTTTTCGACCGCGGCCAGATCGTCGCCCGTGGCCCACACGCCGAAGTATACCGCACCAGCCCGCTCTACCGCGGCCTCTACGACCAGCAGCAGATCGCCTGAACCGGGCGATATCCTCCCCTCGCCTCGATGTCCGAAGCCCAAGAGTTCTCCCGCGAGATCGAGAATCTCGTCGCCTCGCTCCGCGGCCTGCCCAACGACGGCTCCCGCTCCAAACGCCGCCACGAGCAACCGCTCGGCGACGCCATCGACAAGCTCCTCCAGAAGTACAAGGTCGGCATCGACGCGCCGGACCACACCATCCGCACCCACTGGGCCGAGATCGTCGGCAGCGCCAACGCCGCCTACAGCCACCCGGTGAAGATCGACACGAAGAACAAGCTCCTCGTTCTCGTCTCCCACGCCGTCGTCCGCGACGAGCTGCGCATCCTCGAGCCCGTCGTGCTCCAGCGCATCCGCCAGCTCAACGGCTGCGCCAAAGTCGCCGGCCTCTCCCTCCGCGCCGGCTGAGCGATCCGGCGGAGGGTCTCGCTCCGAATCCGCAGCCCACACCAGTACCACACACGGGCTTTGCCGCACAATCGTGCCGGCTGCGACGGGCGCCCGCCGCAGCCGGTCTCGTCCACGTGCACGAATCCTCCAAAACCTGCCTCGGGAAATAGCCTTGAGCGCCCCTCCGCTCCCCGCGATTTTCCCTACCCCCGCATGAAGATCCTGATGGTCACCCCCGAGCTGGACCCCTTCGTCAAAGTTGGCGGTCTGGGCGACATGGTTGGCGCGCTCGCCAAGCAGCTCACCCGCATGGGCCACGACGTCCGCTGCATCGTCCCGCTCTACGGCTCCGTCAAGCGCCTCGGCACCTGGGAAGCCCGCTCCCAACCCCTCGGCGCCGATCTCGCCGGCGGGCCCGAATTCGCCCGCGTGTGGGAAACCGTCATCCCCGGCTCGGAGGCAAAAGTCTACTTCCTCGAGCACGAGCGTTTCTTCAGCCGTCCCGAAGTCTACTCGAACGCCGCCGGCAGCTTCCCCGACAACGACAAACGCTTCATCTTCTTCGGCCGCGCCGCCCTCAACCTCTGTCTCCAGCTCGGTTGGACGCCGGATGCGATCCACTGCCACGACTGGACCTGCGGCTTCGTCCCCGTCTGGCTCAACACCACCGACCGCGACGGCCCGCTCGGCCGCTGCGCCACCGTCTTCACCATCCATAATCTGGAGCACCAGGGCTACTCCCACCGCCACGCCCTCGCCTACGCCAAGCTCCCCGAGTGGCTCTTCTCCCCCGAGAACGTCGAGGCCTGCGGCGCCGTGAACCTGATGAAGGCCGGGCTCTACCACAGCACGAAGATCACCACCGTCAGCCCCACCTACGCCCGCGAGATCCAGACCCCCGCCTTC
>Ga0209098_1000244_pt1 | contig 61958 bp, 38 predicted proteins | sample AD_JPNHW1_MetaG_FD_184429 | JGI IMG/M metagenome (GOLD analysis project Ga0209098, IMG submission 184429) | Active sludge microbial communities of municipal wastewater-treating anaerobic digesters from Japan - AD_JPNHW1_MetaG (SPAdes) (version 2) | ecosystem: Engineered > Bioreactor > Anaerobic...
CCGTATTCTACGGGTTTAACAGAGCTGGAACCACCATTTCACTTTCTGACAGGCCCTGTTTTTAACGGGACCCTTTGTTTCCGGCACTCCCCGCATTCGTCAACAGAAAAACATGGGGATAGTCCACTCTTTTGGTTCAGGCTACGCACGACATTCAGCAACTTCAGGAAGATCGTCCGGCTGTTTGAAAGATGTTTGGTGCTGACGTCAAGCTTTTGCGTCCGCATGGCCTTGATGTCCAGCCCTACAAATTCACCGCGCTTGCCGTAACCATAGCGGTCCAGAATCCGGACCTGATTGAAGGCGCGCCGCAGGTCGATGCTGCCGAAACTGCGGTCCTCGTCGAATTTCAAACCGTTCTGGTCGTTCAGATGGACGGTGAATAATTTCTTATGGGCCAAAGCAAAACCCATTTCATCCGACGGGTCAAGTCCAGCAAGAATCGCATGAGCACTCTCGATGTTGACGCCCACGCGCGCCGGATCGGAGCAAAGATGGCCCAGCGCGATGGCGTGTCCCGTTGTGGGGATGTACGTGTGGTCCACGGGCTCGTTCGGCTTCGGCTCAATCGCGATCTTGATTTTCGGGTCGTGCGCAAGCATGCGGTCGATCGCTTTGACCAGCTGGTCCACGGCGCGCTTGCTGTCCTTGGCTTCACGCACATAGGTGCCTTCGCGCGCCAGCCAGAGCACGACGAGCTTGGTGCCCAGCGCGTTCGCGATATCCACCGTGCGGAGGCTCCGTTCGATCGCGTACTTGCGGCAGGCCGCATCGTTGGAGGTGTAGCCGCCGTCGATTGTCCGCGGATCCTCCCACAGGCGCGGAGCCACGAACTCCGCGACGAGGCCTTCGCCGTCCAACATCTTTCGGACCTCTTTCGCCTTTTTCTGAATCGCGGCGTCGCTGAGGTCATTCATGCCCGGCACGGCATCGTCGTCGTGGAACTGCACAGCCTCATAGCCCAACGGTCTAAAAAGCTTCAGCTTATCGCCAAACGATATGCTGTCCCGGACCGCCGGTCCGAACGGATCGCCCCCCTCATGAATGTTCCATGGGCCGAAAGAAAAGCGATATTGTGTCTGCATCAAAGCCTCCTTATTGAATTGTTGTATTTGTATCATAGACGGAAAAGTTCCGTGCGTCTTCGACTCTGGCATCAATAATTTGTATTCTGGCATCAATATCTATGTTTTATTGCGTTCCATGCCATTGCTTTAGAACGCAAATCGAGCTACGATTATCTCACTTAACCATTTTCTGGCCCCTCAAAAGCGACACCATCATGAAATTGAAAGCCGAAAAGATCCACCTCTTACCTGACGAGTCTTTCCGTTTATTGAGTTGGCAAAACAATCTCCACGACGTTGAGATTGTCGCCCCGGACGGGACACATCGACCGATCAGCGGTTCGGGTCACGAATGGCATCACCACTCCCAATTCGAACTGACACTCGTTACGAAGGGATCGGGCACGCGATTCATCGGCGACTCCATCACACATTTCAACGCACCTGACATCGTGCTGATCGGCTCCGACCTGCCGCACTACTGGCACATGCGGCAACACTCCTCTGGCTTTGCGCTTCAATTCGACTTCTCAGACGACCATCCGTTGGGAAAGTTTCCGGAAACGACCGAACTTCGCGCATGCTTGAAAGATGCGCGACGCGGCCTTCACGTGACGGGCGAGAGTGTCACAGCGCTAACGGAGTTCATCCGCTCCTCACTGACCTGCGGTGGCATGGCCAGGCTAGCCAACTTCTTAAAAATCTTAGACAGGTTAACGAAAGTACCCTCAAAGCACCGAAAGCCCATCTCCAGCATGGTTTTTACCCCGCCCGCCCGCCAGGCCACTTACGTCAGCCTCCAGAAAGCCATCAATCTCGTTTTCGCTTCGTTTCAGGAACCACTGCGGTTTTCCGACGTGCTGCGCGAAGCCCATATGAGCAAAGCGACATTTGAGCGGCACTTCAGAAAGCATACGGGAAAAACCTACACGCAATTTGTCAGCGAAGTCCGCCTCAATTTCGCAAGCCGCCAACTGATCGAGACCGACTTGCCCATCGGAGAACTCGCGCTTGAAGCAGGTTTTAGCAACCTCTCTCATTTCAATCATCAGTTCAAAGCCCTGTATCGCCTTACACCCCGCGCCTTCCGCAACAAAATGGCACCTGACACTGGGCAAGTCTATTGGCCGTGATGAAAGATCTCGACCCGATCCAGCGACATCATGGGGCAAGCCCATGAGATCCTCACATGCCGCGCCCCCGTGGCCTCAGGAGTAAAAACGTAATCCGCTTGGGTACGATACTTATCGCGTTTGGCATAAGGAGGCCCCTTGTATTCCCGAACCGAATGTCCCGCCAGCGCCATCGGCGAAAACTCTTTCCCATCCGCTGAAGCCGAAACCACCGGATCGCTCAGCGGACCGGAACTCGGCTGAAAAAACGCCGTCATACGGATTTCGCGCACATTCCCCGGAACGGTATAACGGAGCCAGTCGTTCGTCGTGCCGGTCATGCGGAAGGTGTATTCGGCGCAGCAGGCATTGTAGTCGTTGTCGATGGCGATTCCGTCCGAATGGCCGGCGAGCCGTTTAAGGTCCTGGCATTCGTCGGCCAGACACACTTCCTTCACGGTCACGGGACCGACTACGTTGGAAGGCTGTGACAAGCCGCTGGCGTTACGGGCGCGCACCCGGTAAAACAACCGTTCGCCAGCCTTCGCGGACTCGTCGCTGTACAGCGGACGGTATGCGATGTCGGCGTCCGACACGTTTTCGGCGATCACCTTCCACGGCCCTTTTCCGGATGCGGCGCGTTCGATGTCATATCCGGTCGCGCCCGCCGAACCGCGCCAAGAGAACATCGGCACGGATTGGAACGGTATCAGCTCGGGCGCGTCGGGCACCGGTTCGGGAGGCGCCTCCAGCCCTTGGATTTTAAAGCCCGCTTCGCGCAGTTCATGCATCACTTCCCATTCGGCTTGCGCATCGCCCCCCGGGAATCCCGGATAATGATACGACCAGGCGCTTGCCCGGTCAAAGTATTGATGCCAGTAGAAACCGCCATTCTGATGGTGAAAATACATGCTCCACAGCAGAACGCCGGACATGCCGTCCATCTCTTGGCAGGCGTTGAGAAAATCCCTGAGTTTCCCCTGCACATTTTCCCGCGTGAAATTTTTGCCATTAATGTAGGGGCCGAATTCGCCTACAAAAAACGGCCTCTGCCCGCCGATCGCCTCAAGCTCTTGGCGGCACGCCGCGATCCAATCCGCGCCGACACCGCCGTAGTTGGTATAGTAGTGGCGTGTCAGCAGATCGATGTTGGGATCGATCAATTGTGCGGCCCCGGACTCATGGCGGGTCTCCGCGACGAGGTGGTTCGGGTCGAGACTTTTGATATAGGCCGCCATCTCCGAGAGCCAGTTGGTCTGCGCATGGTTCATCTCGTTTCCGAACTGCCAAGCAAAAATGGCCCGGTCATCTTTATAAGGGACACCCGTGACCGTGTTCACGCGGCTGAGCACGAACCGCACGGTGGTTTTGTAGTCCTCGCGCAGCTGCGGATCGGTCCAGCAGGCCCCTTTCGGCTTGCCGCGGTGGCGCTCGTAATCGTGTATGCCTCCGAGGAAGTCGCCCGCTTCAGCGGAGAGGCAGATCATGACCCTCACCCGGTGTTTGTTGGCCATGGCGAGAAGCCAGTCAAGGGTAACGAACGCTTTCTCGTTGAATTGTCCTGGGCCTAAAACATAATGCCACGGCTTGGGAGGCTCATCCACCCGTCGCATCGGCAGATTCCACGTTCGCATCACGCGGCCCCCCATGCGGGCCAGAGTCTTGCAAGCGTCTTCCTGTTCAAACGGTGTGGGCAACGTCAGACGTTCAGGAAGATAAAGATTAAAATCATACGGCAAGGCGGCTCCCGGCATGTTCGCGCCGACGAACCTGAATTCCTTGCCGCCTTCCATCAGATGATTGCCCTGCCGGGTTATGAAATGTTCGAAGCCTTGAACAGGAGCGTTCCCCGCGAACGCTCCCCCTATGGCCAGCAGCAAACCGCATATCGCGCCATATTTCATCGGCATAATCGCGCCTTTCAGGTGAGAACCTGAATAAACCACGGATGCATTCCGCCGCAAATCAGAATATGCGGCGGTTCGCAATGCGCGCGAGTGCCGTCACTTGGCGAGGGCAGCCTCGTATTTGCTGCGCCAGAACACCGTGATGTAGCCGAAGAGTTGCCCCACGGCGCAATAGAGCAACACGCTGATGGCGGTCTTAACGAGATCGCCAGCCGCGCCTTGGGCGGAAAGCAACCCGAAGTAGGCGCCCGAACCGATAAAGAGCGCAGGCACCATATTTTTCAGGTTCTCAGTCATGATCGCGGGAACTACGACGATAAACACAGCCAGCGACATCACAAGATTCATGCCGCCGACCGATGGGGCCACGCTGATCCCCGGCGCGCCCATCAGCTTGATGATCGCGATTGAGGCAAGGACGCCGGTCAGGTAGCCGACCCAAGCCTTCACGCCGCCCATCGGGGTACAACCTGCCAGAAAATAGACGGCCCACGCCTGAAATGAGACCCACATGGCATCACCTGCCGGCGACACCTTGGCGACAAACGTGTTGACGAGAACGAGGACTGCAGCCTGTACGGCGAGGCACACCGATACAACGAGTAACTGTTTGTTAGCGAGCGCCATCTTGATCCATCCTTATTCAATTTCGTCGCAGTCCGCTGCCAGCCAACAAGGCCAAACATCCCCGCAGACCGCGAATGTCGCATTGTACAGAAAGCGTTGGGCAGAAGCAAAGCCGAAGAGGACGAAATCGGCTTTGCTTCTTGGCGACGGATCGCGCATCGCGGGACGCCCTCTCATTCTGAGAATAGCCGCACCATCACAACGCCATGACGCGGCACTTCCGCCGCGCAGAAGCTCCCGTCAAAAACACCCAAATCTTTCTGCCGCCAGAGGTCGCGTACACGCTGCTTGCCGGAGACGCCCGCCTCCGCCCAAGTGACCGCCACCGACGAAGGAGCCTCGCCGGTGTTGAAAAGGCCGACCGCCACCGAACCGTCTGCGAGCTTTTTGACGAGAACCTCGCCGCCAGACACGTCGATGTTGTGCGCCTGTAGGCCGAGCGGATCCTGGTCGATATCGAGCACCTCGTCGTTTGTGAGCAAGCTCAACGTAAAGGGGTCGAGCGTCTCCAGCGGTGCACCGATGATGATCGGCGCAGCCCACAGGCACCAGAGGCTGATGTGGCTGAACTGTTCGTCCACCGTCAGCCGACTCGGACGCAGCGGCTTGTTGTCCCAGCCGCCCAGCAGCCCGACGCGCAGCGGGCAGGGCATGTTCCAGTGGCCGGGACGGTTGTGTTTCTCCCACTTCTTGTGCGCAATCCACAGGTCGCGAACGCCGAGCGCCCACTTCTGCTTGCCAGCATCGAGCTGGGTTTTCACCCACACATCCACCAGGTCGCCGTCCGTGCGCGTCATGGTGCCGATCGATGTGTAAGCTTCCGCGTCTTTGTATGGCGCCGTGTTGGACAACTCCAGCACGATGTCGCGCGGCTGCGCAAGCAGGGCGTCACCCATAGCCTTCGCCAGTGCGACGCTGTCGATGCCCCAGTCATACTTGAAGTAGTCGATGCCCCACTCCGCAGCTTGCCGCGCATCATTGATTTCAAAGCGGTACGGCCCGTGTGTCCACCCCTTCTTGCCTCCCGGCGGCAGCTTGGCCCACGTCCCGTCCGCGCTGTCGCTCGAGCCGCCTACAAAGCCCGCGTAGCTGGTGCGCCACGGTGTCGAGTAGTTGCCGACTTTCAGACCCATCGCGTGCAGGTCGTCGCAGAGCTTCTTCATGTCACCGAACTTCTCGTTCGGCTGGATGCCGTTGTGCGCCCCTCCGCGCACGCCCTGCCAACCGTCGTCGATGTTGACGTAGCAGTAGCCGTGGTCGATCAGACCCTTTCTCACCATGGCTTCGGCCGACGCCCGCACGCCCTTTTCGCTGACGAAAGGCCCGAGCCCGCCCCACGTGTTGCAGCCCATCGGCGGCGTCAGAGCGAAGGTATCGCCCACGACGAGCTTCAGCGCGCGCTCGGCTTTGCCGGCCGCGTTCTGCGCGCGCAGCGTAACGGCATAGGTGCCTGGCGTCTTAACGGTGCCCCGTAGCAGTCCTTTCTGAGCATCGAACGTGACACCCTTGGGCAGCCCTTCGGCAGAAAGCATCATCGGCCGCTGCCCGGCCACCGCCACCGTGTGCTGGATCGGGCTGCCCGGACGCACGCCGAACACCGTACCGCCGTTGAAGCGCGGCTGCGTCTTGGCAGGCGGCGTGATGATGTACGCCGTCAGATCCGGCGCCGCAGACTCCGCCGCCCTCGCCGTCAGCGACAGGCACGCGATTCCACCCAACAGAAAACCCCACTTGTTCACTCGCTTCATCCTATTTCTCCTTGTTACTGAACGCACACTGGCACATCGACTCGCAACCCAGCCTTTTCGGCCGCCTCGCCCGCGACCACATACGCGTGCGGCGGCAGCTCCACGCCACTGATCCTCCGCGCCTCATCTGCGAAATTGACCGTCACCGACGCGCCATTCGCAAAGGTGCTGCGCTGCACCAGCCCATCCGGCGTCAGCCGTTCGTGATTGGTCATCTCGGAATAGCCCACGGCGCGGCGCCAGCGGCAGACGTTGTCGTAGCACGCCTTAAAGCGCGCCGCGTTGTCGCGGAACAGGTCCTGCTGCGGCTTCCACAGCACCCACGTTGGCATGGCGGCGTGAACCATGGCCAGCAGGTCCTTCTTCCACCAGCGTGCCGGCATGCGGTGGCTGTTGTCGCCCCAGCGCCACGTCGTTTCGCAGCAGTCTCCAAAAACCAGCTGGAACAGCGGCACCTGACGCCGCGGGTTCATGCCGTACTCCTCATACTTCGCGAAACGCGCGTCCGGCTCGAGCGACTCGAACGGCATCGCGTGGATCTCCTTCGGGTTGGCGAAGAAAGCAGCCGTGCTCATCACGCCCTCAAAGTAATCCGCCACGGGCACGGCCCAGTCGCGGCCCTGCTCGGAGCCCGCCACCAGTCCCAACTCGCGCGTCAGATAGTCGAACTGCCTCACGCGCGTCTCGCGGTCCTCCGTGCGCGTAAGCGGATGGTCCGTGTCATGACATTCGTACAACGTGGTCGCGGTCACGCAGTCGAGAAAATAGGCCGTAAATGCCGACTCCGCCAGCCGCTTGGGCATCTTCTCGCGCAGCGTGCGCAGGCCGCAACGCCAGCAGATCACATAGCTGGGGTGCTTCTTGCCGGTCTTGCGATCGGTGAATGGGCACCACCCCACGTGGGCCGAACCGTCCGCCTTCTTGATCACATCCTGCGGGAATGCGAATCCTTCACAACGCTCCCACTTGGCCGCCGGCGCGTCGGGCGCGTAGAGGTCGGTATAGATGTCATAGTGCGAAGCCAAATAACCCATTCCGTTGAGCTGCTTCACGCGGTCTTTCGTGAAACCGGACACCATCGCCCGTTCGATGCCCATCTTCTTGAGCTCCTCAATGTTCTTGAACTCACTGCAGTAGATGTTCACCGCGCCCACAAGGCGATCGATGGAGGATCGCGTCTGTCGCTTCTCGGCGAGCGTCTTCAGCAATCCTCGCTTTTTCGCGTACGCGCGGTAACGCTTGGCGAGAGCCACATAACCGCCTTTGTCCGAGAAATGATAGACGATCCGGCGAACATAGCCGAACGTTCCTTTTTGCGGCAGGAAATACGGCTGCACGGACAACACGTCGCGCGCCGCGCCCCAGACTTTCTTGCCGCGGAATGAAGCGTCGTCGGGCGTGTCGAGGATGCCGATATACCCCTGCCCCGACGCCAGGTCAGCCGCCCCGAACCAAGGCATCGAATAAAACCCGCCCAGCGCCTTGCCGTCCCACGCCAGCTCGTCGACGCCGAATAGTAACCCCGCGTTGTGCGGAATGACGAGCTGCCCCTCCGGCTCGTCCAGCACGAACGGGGCCGGCAATACCAATTCGCGAAAGCCCTGCCCAACAGGCCCCGACAGCTCCCACAGAACGTCGCCATCCGCCGGCGCGAGGCTGACCCGCACGGTCAGCGCAAGCGGCGCATTCGTGCCGTTCGGAACCTCGAGCGCAACTTCCACGCCAGGCGAAGGCATATCCAGAGGCGCGGCAGAAACAACCCGGACCGAATTCGTGTCGGCCGCCTGCCGCCACACGCGTCCACATCGTTTGTCGCACACTGTCCACGTCGCATTCACCTCGCTCACGCTGACGCGGAGCGTGCGGCTTTCGACCGTCCATTCGTCCCCGATGTGACACGCGCGCGCCGACCTCGTCCCACCGGCCAGCGGCGCGCACGACACCACCGTCACCGACGCGCCGACGGCCACAAGCGCAAACAGATTCGCAGTCCTTTGTCCTTTTTGCATCACGTTCACCTTTTAAAGTCCCTTCGCCATCGGATACGGAAGGTCCTTCTGCCGCCAGACGCGGAGATAGTCAATCTCGAACGTCGCGGGCAGATCGGCCGGGGCAGGCAATCCCACCCAGTCCTTCATGATCTCGCAATCGAACATGATGTAGAGCGCCTGACTGAAATAGTCGTTGTGGCGCGCGAACACCTCTTTACCGTCCACAAACCACCGCATCTCCGTGGGTGTCCACAGGAAACCGTACACGTGGAAGTCTGCCCAGAAATCGAAGGGCACCTTCTGCTTCGCCGCCTTCTTGGGGAGCGGCGTTTGCTTGAAATTCGCAATGGACTCGACGTACGGCGTGTAGAACCGATGGACGGTCGTGCAGAATACGCGGTCGAATTCCTGCTTGGCGGGCTTGCCGAAAAACTCGAAGATGTCAATCTCCTCCGAAAAGCTGCCCTCGCAGTATTTCGCGGGCGGATCAAGCGGGTCATACAGCCAGAAGGCGTTGCACACGCTCGCCCGCATCGACTTGCAGCGCGCCTCAAGGTAGCCGTATAAGACACGTTTCTTGCTCTTCACTGACGAGGTCGTAAACAGGTCGTAACCGCGCACTTTGTTCTCGACCGTGACCTCCTCGGGCTTCTGGGCGCGGGCAGCGAGGCAGAGGCGTCCGTCCTTGACCGTTACGTTCTCGCGCGAAAAATAGCCGGGCTTGCGCCCGTGCCACTCGGGATTGAAGTCCCACCACTTTGCAGCGTCAAGTTCTGTTCCGTTGAACTCGTCGCTGAACTCCGGCGCGAACGCCCAGCCCTCGCCCATGGGACAAACCGGCGTCGTATCGCCACGGCAGGAAATTCCGACCAAAACCAAGACGGGGATCCAAATCATTGTGCGCATATCCACACCTTTTCGTTTCACCTCTTTAACCGACGCCGAGGCCTCGCAAGTATACGGCACTGGCCTGAAGATCTGCAAGCGAGTCGGGAAAGGAGACCGGCTTGACCACCAGCCATTCAGTGCCGTTGCGCATCAGCGCATCGATAATCCGCGGCCAGTCCGCGCGGTCGGATTTCGATCCGACACCGCATTCACCCGGCCGTGTCCCAGCCTCTTCGAGCGCGGGCATGACGTGAACCGTCGGATTGCGACGCGGATAGCGGTCAAGCCAGTAAACGGGATCACCTCCGCCGAGGACGCAGTTGCCGCAATCGAGTTCCTGCATCACGAGCGGGGAAAAACGCGGCACCGCGGTAACCTGGCGAAGCGACTCGTTTTTCGGCGAAGGTTCCCAAAGCCATTCCCAGACACTCTTGCCGTCCAACTTCATCCGGAACTCGTGGTCGTGATTGTGATAGGCGACTGCAATGCCTTCGCGCGCGCAAACTTCCGCCGCGTGGTTGATCACGTTGATCAAAAGCTGCCAGTCGTTCGGATTCTCTTCGCTGCCCTTGTACCAAGCGATGTTGATGCGGCGACAACCGCACGCTTTGCAGAAGCGGATCGTCTCCGCAAGCTGCGGCTCGGAGATGTTGTGCGGATATAGCTGCAAGGCGAGAAGCTCGAGTCCTGCTCCGTCGCAAATCGTTTTCAACTCATTCGCGCTGTGCCCATAGAAGCGTCCCGTCTCGACGCCTTCGTACCCCATCGCCTTCGCAGCCTTGAGCGTGCCGGGGAAGTCTTTCTCGCAAAGGTCTCGGACGGCGAACACCTGGAAACCGAGTCGAAGACCGGGGCGAGACACCCCGGATACGGATCCGACGCGTCTCGTATCGGCGAATGCGGGCATCAGCGCGGCCGCGCCCATCCCGGCGATAAACTTTCTTCTGTTCATTTTCTCAGCGAAGCACTTTCATTTCTCCGATCCGATAACGACGTTCGTTGTCATCATGATCAATCGGCAATGCGATCAGCGGGGTGCCATCGTACCGTCCCACCGAGAGCCACAGCGTATAGACTCCCGGCTCAAGCGTCGGCACACGGTCGGTATTCTTAAGAAAATCAGGCAGGACATGAAGTTTTTTCATTGAGCCGTAAAGCCAGTCCCCTTCTATTGGGAAACAAGCGGCATTGCCAAAAAACACTTTTGACATGTGTGTCTGCGGTTTGGCTTTGCCGGGAGCCGCGACTTTCAGCGCCGCAGGATCAAACGTTTCGTCTGAACATACCCACCGGATAGTCCCTGTAGCATCACGCAGTGTCCAAGCAAGCGCGGCGCTCTCGCGGCACGGAGCCACTCCTGTATTCGCCCATTCGGTTTTTATTTCGCAACGTTCACCGATTCTCACCTGTTCGGGATAGGTGACCGAACGTGGCATCAAACGATATCCGAGACGAAGATTGATCTGATTGATCAATGCACGATTGGTGCTCAAATACTCACGGGGAAACCAATGCGCACTCATGTAGGACGCATGGTAATCCTCCACACATCGGGGCAGATACTCAGGTTTCCAGTTTCCGCCCGCCTTGGAAATCGCCCAATGTTCGTGCTCGATGATCACGGGTAAGGTGGGCCAAAAAAGTTGTGCCATATCATCATGCATCCAGGGCGGATCGCTTCGGACGCAAAAAATTGAATCATCGCGCATGGCAATGCCGGCATCACGTGCATATTCCATGATCGGATAGGTGACGCCCGGGCCATGTTTGAATCCGGCCACATCATCCGACATGCATAGCTGAGAACGAGTGAAGTGGCGCTTCCAGAGAGCGATGTGGGCTTTGGCTATCGCATCGGTCTTCTCCTGTGACAGACACGAGGTGGCGACGGTATGACCCTCGCCCCAAAGCCCGAAAGAACTGATTTCCACCCATGCGACCTCTTCGCGTCCATCGTATCGCCGGGCGAAGGCCCTGACAAAGTTCTCGAGCTTGGCCAGAAAGACCGGATCGGAATAGTCCAACGGTTCCATACCCAACCCCTTCGGATTGGGGTTGTCCTTGGCCCAAGCGGTGAACCGGAATCCTTTCGCACCGGCGTCGTAAACCCATTTCGGCGTACCGTAAAGATGTCGGTGATCGCAACACGCAACGCGGAAAGCGATCCGATAACCTTTTGCGGTCCACTGCGAGGCGTAGGAGTCGACGATGTCCCAGCGGAACACTCCCTCTTCCGGCTCCAAGTCACTCCAATACATTTTGAAATACACGGTGGTCAGTCCCGGAAACTCATCCACCGTATCGCTCGCCTTGAGATGTGCTCCGTACGCCCACAGCCGATTGCCGTAGACATAATGCACCCACCCCATACCGGGGTTCTTCAGCCCCTTTCCGTTATCCGAAAAACTAACCGTTTCAGCGCCGGATACCGCCGCCGCAGAGACCAACAACATCACGCCTGACCATCTCGCCCAAGCTCTTGCCGCCATCTCTGCTCCTTCCTTCCCCCGTTAACGTCCGCTTCGAACCATGCCAAACGTAGTTCGAGACAATCTGGGTGAAACTCGTCGTCAGCGGTTCATCCCGCAGTACGCTACGTTTCAGAGCTTTCCCGACATCTCCTTCGCCCAAATCATGGCGGGGCGCTCCTTCAGCGCCTGACCGAACAGCTTTTTCGCTTCGGCCGTATTGCCTTCCGCCCGGGCAACCAGCCCGCGGAGATACAGCGCCTGGGCGGTCCTGAAGCCGACGCGCTCCGCCGGCGTGTTCGAACCGCCGAACTTGGCGTACGCATCGATCACCCGGGGGAGCGGCTTTTCGAGTGTGGCAATACCCTTCTTGAGCTCCTCCATCTGCGCGGCGGCCTCGACGGACTTCCCAAGTTCGGTGAGAGCGAGGAACCGATAGTAGTTCATCTCGCCCGGCGCCACCCAACCCTTGAGCGCCTTCTCGAGTTCGGCTCTGTAACCGCCTTCATCGCCCTGTGCCTTGCGGCACTGCGCCAGGCAGTAACGCACCTTGGGCTCAGTACCAGCGTCTCCCGGACGCCCCGCCTGCAGATTTGAGGGATACGTGAGAGCCGTTTCAAAGTCCTTCTGCGCAGCACTGAAATCCTTTGTAGCCATCTTTTGCATGCCACGCAACAACAGCGCGTCCACGAACGGCGCGAGCAGTCCTTCGCCGCCCTCCCATACGTGGAAGCGGCGCGAGGTCAGGATCTTAAGCGACTCGTCGTAATTTCCCGCCTCATTGAAGAGGTACGCCATGCGCAGGATGCAGGCGTCATACTTCTCTGCCGTCGCGCGGTAGGTCTTCATCGCGGCGAGCCGCTCCGCCGTGCCGACGCCGAGTTTCTCGGCGATCTTGTCCATCTCCTCGAGGGCGCGGAAATTGCCGGGGTCTGCGGCGAGGGCGCGCGTATAATACTCGTACGCCTCACGCGAAGGTACGCCCGAGGGCACGCCCGTGTTCGTGAAATACGACCCGGAATGCACGAACCCGAACCCGATATTGCGAAGCGCGAGGGCGTGCTTCGGGTTGAGAGCCGCAGCCTTCTTCCAACTGGCGAGAGCCGCCTCCTTGAGATCCCAGTTCCACTCCACGTTGCCGAGGTAATACCACGTGTTGGCGCACTCGGGGCTGAGCGTCGCGGCGTGTTTCAGCACCGCGTACTCCTCGTGGCGGTTGGGAAAACAATAGTCCGTGGCCTGCGCGGCGGCCGCCGCGTAAAGTTTTATCGCCCTGTCCGTGTCGCCCTTCATCGCAGCGGCATAACCGGCGAAGTAGGCGAAAAGCGGACACTTGTACGAAGCGCACGCGGCCACGGTGTCCTTCAGCAGAACCTCGCCCTCCGTCGCGTAGGGCTTTTCGTCGGCAGCGATGGCGTCCGCCTGGCGGGAGAGCTCAGCCACTTCATCCCAGGCGCCGATGCCCCAATAGTCGCACACGGTTTCGAGCAGTTGCTGCGCCTTGAGGCCGCGGTTCCTTCCCGCGTTCACCACGGCATGCTTGCCGCCGCTCTTGAGGAACGCCAGCTCGGCGATGCCCCAGGAATCGAGCGCGTCACAGGCTTCCGCCGTGCGAAGGGACTCAGCCGCGGGTTTCTGATGGCCGAGTTTACGGCGAATGTACGCTTTAAGAACATGGAGTTTGGCCGATTTCGCGTCGCGGCCCAGCGCATCGTCCACGCGGGCGAGAGCCTCCTGCCAATCGCTCTTCAAACAGGCGAGCCGGGCAAGCTCGACGTAAGCCGGGCGGGAGAGCGTCGCACGCCAGGTGACGCGCCAGAACAGGTCTTCGGACTCCTTCAGCTTGGCGGCCATCTCGACCGGGTCTGACGAAAGACGTGCCTGCTCCTCGAGGACAAGCGCCAGCAGATATTCGGGCTCGGCGTCTTTGGCACGGGTGTAGTTGCGGGTGACACGGGCAACGGCCGCGCGCAGGCACGTTTCGGCTTTCGCGTATTCGCCGTTCTTCGCGAGGCGGATGCCCAAGGCGACATTCGCCGCCGAATAGGAGGTGTCCAGCTTGAGCGCCTGTTCGTAATACGGTACGGGGTCGATGAGACCGTTGTGGAACTGGTCAAGACGCAGCCCCGTCAGATAGAGCTCCTCGGCGCTCGCGTAGTCCGCAGGCGGCTTCGGGTTCACCACCTTGGGCGGCAACGGGTCGTGCGGATCCTCCGGAACGGGTGTGTAGGCCAAGATGACCTCGCCTTCCTTGTCAAGCAGACGGCCGGTCAGCGCCTGGTCCTTGACGTCTGCGGACACCTTAACCGTCTTACACCACGGCGTATTCGGATCAATCGCGACTTTCTGATCCGCAAAGACGGGCTTGCCGTTTTCGAGTAGCTCCACGGTACACCCCCTCAAGGCACGCGTGGAATGGAAGCCGAGCAGGACCTCGTCCTTCTTCTCCTGCCGTTCAAGGTTCACGGCCCCGTCGATCGTGACATTCTTAACGCCACCGATCCCCTTCACCGGAAACCAGTACTGTTTAACGATACGCGTCTCATAGGGATCGATCCAACTGTAGTCCGGTTGGTTGTCACTCCAACACCCCACCATGAGCTCGAGGTACGGGCCGTCCTTGTCCGTGAGCACGGTGTCCCATACGTGCGCCTCGGGGAAGTTGCCCCAGAGAAAGAACTTCTTTCCCACCGTGATGTGGCGGTTGGAGACATGCGCCGTGCCGGCGTTCTTCTTGTGGTCGTAACCCGCAATCCAGTCGTTCTCCGGGTCCATCGCAAAGATGGAACGCGACTCGGCGGTGAAGTTCTTCCACCAGGAAAGGTCGATCGTGCCCTCCGCATCATCGGCGTACTTGGAGCGCTGGGACGGGATCCACGAATGGTCCACCGACTTCGGGCCGATCGGAAAGGAGGTCCAGAAGTTCTTGTGGTGGTCGAAGCCGAGGTGGCAGGACGGCGGAAAGAGAACCTGGTAGTCGTCGCCGCAGTGCACGGAGACATTGGCCCAGTAGATCATGGACTCGATATAGGGGCCTCGGTTCATGAACTTATTCTCGGCTTGCAGGACGGCACGGTCCGGCAGCAGCGAGAGGCCGATCGTCCATTTGAGGCGGCGGCGGAGTTCGGTCTCTCCGATCCAGATCGTCTTGGAACCGTCTTCATTGGACGCCAACTTCCAGTCGATCGGCATCGCGCTCGTCGCGCGGTGGTGGTGCGGAAAGTTCCATTCCACGCCGCCGGAAATCCAGGCGCCGAGCATGCCTATCAGCGCGGGTTTAATGACGTGCTGCCGGTAGAAAGTCTCGAAGCCGGTCTGCTTATCCGTGAAGTTCAGCAAGTGGCCGCCGTGCTCGGGCAGGAGGCCCATCTGCAGCCAATCGTTCTCAAGGGTGAGGCACTTGTAGGTCTCATCCTTCTTCACGTCGTGCAGCACGTCCTGCATGGGATATGGATACACGCGCCCCTGAGCGCCCTGGTAGACGCGGCCGGTGTAGAACACCGGTGTTTTGTCATACCCTCCCGGCGCATACGTGGGCAACGTGACGGTCGTCTCTGCTATCTTCACTCCGGCGAAATTCAGGGACGCAAATGAACAGAATCCAAGCACCACCCACGACGTACCCATTCGTTGCATAACGCCCACCCTCCCTTTCCAAACCGTAATGGTGATCAGCGTAGCGCAGGAGGTCAACGGAAACAATGTCCTATTGCGCAAAATCAACCGAACCTTTTGCGCAAACCGCCGCAGGCGATCTCACTGACAGGACATGGGCGCCGCTGTACTGACGGCCTCGGCGAAAGTATAAACCCGGCGGAAGTCTGCGGCGTCTTTGAACTTCAGATCACGCCGTCCCCAATAGCTTCCATAGTATTGGCAATTGGTGTCGATCCAGTTCGCGAGCCGCAGGAATTCAGCAGGCGTCAGTCGGGCGGCCACCGCCATGTGTTTAGCCGACAATTTTTCAGCCCGGGCCCGCTGAGCCGCATCCGTCAGCGCGATGCGGCCACCGCTGAACATCGCAGCCAGCACACTCGTGCGCGCGCCAAGCGAGCCGGCAGGCAGATATTCCACGTTCCCCGTTTTAGGATGGTTCTCGCCGATGACCAGCCCCAGCAGGCCCCGGTCACGAGATCCCTGTCGGCGTTCGGGAACAAGCGATTCGTAAGACACGCAGAACTTGCGTGTCGGCGTGCCGCGCAGGTCGAGATTCCCGGCCAGCGACTCGCCGTTGCCATGGCACGAGACGCAAAGCCGGTCGAAGATCGGCTGGACATCCGTCGGGTAATGAAGCGTCCGCTGTGCGCAATCCTCGCCCGGCTGCGGCAGCGGGCGCGAAGGATCGCGGGAAAAAGCCGACGGTTTCCCCTTCTCCGTTCCATATGAAATCCCATTTTGGCGCATCGCGCTTTCGGGAGTCTCGTGACAGCCGATGCAGGCCCGTATCTCGCCCGGCCGGTAATTCACGAACGTCCGCTCGGTTTGCAGCGCGAGGTAGTCGCCATCCAAGGCTTGCAACATGATGTTGGCGTCGGCCGGAACCACGAAGTGAGCGGAACCGTCCGCCTCAACCGGCACAACGCCGCGCTGGACCTTGAGCGCCAGATGCGTGTCTTTGGAAATCACGATATGCTGCTGGTCATACTCGTCGGCGTTGCCCTTGCACTGCGCGGCCCAGGGACGCGGAATCTGCTCAAGGATCCGGATGTACCTGACCGCGCCACGCGGCACGCCTTCGAGGCCATGATAGATGTCAGCCACCATACACACCGCCTCATGGCGGTTCGCAAGTTCCATATTCACGGGCGAAACCGACACGGGCGGAACAGGCCGCGGACGCAGAGGCATGGGGCGCCAGCAGGAAATGGCGGGATCGCGGTAGAACTCGCGGACCGCACCGCGTTCGTCGAGCAGGTAGAGGCCATATCCGACCGGGTTCGTCCACACCGAGCCCGCCGGTTTGTGCGAAACCAGAAATAGCGAGGCCGAAAGCGGGTAGACGTCCGCGAACAGAGGCCCCGCGCCGTTTTTGTCTTTTGCCCATGTCCCGTCCGAGCCGAGAAAATGGAACCCGCCCTCGTCCCGGATGTCGACGTACGGAGTCATCCACGACATCGGCGCGCGCGTACGGATGGATTTGCTGAGGTCCAGACGGATCACGGTCCCCACGTTATTATTCGGGTAGTGCGGGACCCCCATGACCACATAACCGTGAGACTGCCCCGGAATCACGCGGCCGAAACTGAGGGTCGGCGGCAGCGCGATGTCGTTGCCGAAGACCTCAACGGACGCCGTTCCGTCAGGCCGCATCGCCCACAGGCCTTTCACGCTCACCGCGCCTTTGTCGACATACTCCCAACGCGTGTAGAGAATGCGGCCGTCTGGAAGCAGGGAGGGGCCGCTTTCGCTGAGCGCGCTGTTGCTCAGCTTCGTCAGGCCCTTGCCGTCGCGGTCCATGCGGTACAGCACCGTCGTCGTGAAGTTGTCGGACGGGTCACAAAGCACCCCGTACTGACAACGCGTCGAAATGAAAACGATGCCGCCGTCCGGCAGGTAACAGGGGCACAAATCATCCGTTCCGTGGTGATACCCCTGATCCTTTCGATAAGCACGGCTCAATTCGGCATCGTCGGCCTGAGGGAAAGTCAGCTGGCGCAACCCCGTTCCATCCGCATTGACCTCATAAATGCGGTAGCCGTCCTGCGGGCCCTTTTTCCACGCGAAAACCACACGCTTCGCATCGAAAGAAAGGTCGTACCGCTCAAATACGCCAGACGAAAGCTGCGGCACCAGCTCGCGAACCTGACGCGACTTCAGATCGAGGGCACACAGGTTGCCGCCGGGCATCCAAGTGCTGTTGATGAATTCGGTATAATAATGATTAGAGTTGTATGAAAACCGTTTTACAAAAAGGATCTGGCCGACGTCCGCCGGCATCGCCGGTGCCGCCATGCCCCGACCAGCGAGTCCCCCCACAATAACGACGCACGCTTTCAAGACAAACCATTTGTTATTCATAGCATCACGCTCACTCAAGGCAACGATTAGAGATTTTTCCGTATAATATAACACTCCCATCCATTATGCTATTCTTTCCATATGCCAAAGGTCCTGACACATATTCCGCGCGTGATGGTGATCCAGGAAACCAGTGTGCAGCCCGGCAGAGATAAGTTGCGGGGCATCTTCAACTATGCCCATCTCTACGGTCCCTGGCACCTGCACCTGATCCACGGTCGCGCCGGCGAGCAGACGCCGGCAAGCGCGGGCGATTTCAAATGCTATGATGGCCTCATCGTCGGACAGATGATGCTCAATCTTGCGGGTGCGCTCAGGCGGGCGCAGAAACCGATCGTCCTGATGGATCCGTTAGCCGACGCCCTGCGGTCCGACACGCCGTTCGCCCATCTTTCATGCACGCTCGACGACTCGGACAGCGTCGGCAAAGCGGGGGCCGACTACTTCCTCGAACGGAAATACGCGCACTATGCCTATGTCGGGGAACTTCTGGACCGCAACTGGTCCGCCCAGCGCGGCGACAGTTTTCAGCGGCACCTCGCGGACGCAGGTTTCGCCTGCCACGTCTATCCGCTGCCCCGGCCGCCGTGCAGCGGCACGGAAGAGGCTGACGCGCTGACCGACTGGCTGAAGGGGTTGCCCAAACCGGTCGCACTGCTGGCGGCGATGGATTCGCGCGCGCACCAAGTGATCGACCTCTGCGCGGAAGCGGGGCTCCGCGTGCCGCAAGACGTGGCGGTCCTCGGGGTGGACAATGACGAACTGCTCTGCAACGGCTCCATTCCCACGCTCTCCAGCATCCGGCGCGACACCGAAAAGTGCGGTTTCATGGCGGCGCAGATGCTGGACCGGCTGATGCGGAAGGAAACCCGCAAGCGCGAAGTGATGTATTACGGCGTCCGGGAGGTCATCACGCGCGATTCAACCCAGCCCGACGCGGTGCCGACCGACCCGCTCGTGCAACGGGCGCGCGAGTTCATCAGGATCAACGCTGGCGCGGGCATCGGCGTGCCCGCCATCGTCAAGCACCTGAGCGTTTCCCGCCGGCTGACTGAAACGCGCTTTCGCGCGGCCTGCGGGCATTCGCTGCTGGAAGAGATTCAGAGCGCACGCCTGGAGCGGGTGGAACGCCTGCTCTTGGAAACCGACCTGCCGCTCACCGAGGTCTGCACCCGTTGCGGCTACAGCACCGACGTCCACCTGCGCCGCATCTTCAAGCGCCGCTTCGGCTGCTCCATGCGGGAGTACCGAGTCCGCCTCCAATAACAAGCACATTAGAAGTGCCTTGCGGCCCAACAAAGACAATAACAAAGTTGTTTTCCCGCAAAGACGCGAAGGCGCAAAGGGGTTGGACTACTTGGCGTCTTTGCGCCTTGGCGGGGAAAAGATTCGGTTGTGCTCTCACGTTAGTATGCAATCTCGCGGCTGTATGTCCCTGCCTTGTACTCACCCGACTCCCCGTCAGGGAGCAGGACAATCGCCGTTGTGCCTTCCGGAACGGTGAACGTCCATTTCCAGCAGTTCTGTGCGTCAACCGTCCGCCAGGCGGATGTGATCTCGCCGTAACGGGTCTTATAGCGCGCTGACGCATGGCCCAGCTCACGATAAAAGACAGGTTTGAGGACAAAGCGCTTGAACGCGGTGGTGTCCGGATCAAGGCGGATACCCCCGAGGTATTCGAAAAACCATCGTCCGATGCTTCCAAAGGCGAAATGATTCATACTCGCATTCATGCCGCGTGTCTGGCCCTTCCAGCTTTCGGTGATGGTCGTAGCTCCGGTATTCAGCATGAAACCCCAGGAAGGGTCAGTTGTTTGCGTCGCGACTTTCAACGCGGTATCCGTATATCCGAAGTCGCAGAGCAACGGAAGCAGATGGGGGGTGCAGATAAAGCCAGTGGTCGGATGGAAATCAGCTTCGACGACATAGCGATTCACTGTTTCTGCAACGCGTTTTCGCAGGCCTTCCGGCACCAGGTCGAACGCCAGCGGCAAAACCACTCCGCTTTGGCAGTGCGGAGTATAGTCCGCGTTGGCTTCTTCAAAATACTTGTCGTTAAACTCAGCCCTGAGCTTCTTAAACAATTCCAGCCAGCGGGCCGAATCCTCCCTTTCTCCCAATACTTCTGCAATCTGAGAGACGATTTTGAACATATAGCACTGGCAGCACGCGGCAAAGAAATCTTCCGGTACATTCTTGGTGGAAAGGTGATCGCGCCAGCGAGCGTTCGAGTCGGCCAAATCGGTTCCGCGACGTTGAACCAGTTTCTGAATAACAGGATACTTCTCTTCGAGAATCGACTTGTCGCCGTAATAGCGGTAGAGTGTCCAGGGTACGATATACTCTTCATCGTCCCAGCCATAGACCTGGGCCGCGACCTTGCGTCCATTCATGGTCCAATGCGAGAGAAATCGGGAATTGTCCAAGTACCAGCAGGCCGTGGGCGCGAAAGCCTGAAGGTCCCCATTCCAGAAGTTCTTTTCCCGGGTCGGACAATCCGTCGGGCCGCCATGAATGTTGCTGCGGTAGCTGCGCAGGACCGCCGAGCTGATGTCCGAAAGCAACTTGTTTCCGGTCTCGAAGGTGCCTGTTTGCGGCAGGTCGGTATGAATGACTTGGAACTCCACATCGTCCAGACTCGGTTCGCCGGGATAGCCCTCGATACAGGCGTAGCGGAAACCCGTATACGTAAAGCGCGGTCGGTAGATCTCTTCAGCATCTCCGCGACAGACATACACGTCCATATTCTTAAGCGCCTTAGAGGCCTTTCCGCCGGGCGCGTTATCGCGCGGATAATACACGTCGCTGTAGTTGCCCCATGCCCAATCACCCGTTACCGCCCCTTCCTTGTCAAGGCGCTCGTACATCCGAATACAAATCGCGTCGCCGGACTTTGCGCTCCGGATTTTCAGGCCGACCCGGCCCGCAGTATTCTCGCCGAAATCAAACAGCCACGAGCCGTCAGACAATTTGCGCTTTGTTTGCGGCCGAACTCGCCGCGTGATTCTTATCGGCTCATAAGTCTGACAGATTTCCGGATAGTCCGCTTGAGTTTTTGACACGTCTGCCTGCTTCCACCCGCCGGTATCTGTTCCAACAGTATCCCAGCCGACAATATTCTGCCGGGCATCATAGCGTTCTCCAAACTGAAGATCGTCTTCGAGCAAAGGCGAGGCCGTAACTTGCCACTTCTGATCGCTGACAACGGAAAGGGTCTCGCCGTTTTCCAGCGTCACCAAAAGCTGGACCAGAAGCTCCGGCTTTCCGACCTGGACGAACCCCCAGCTCGCGGAGATATACCATCCGTTGCCCGTTATCGCCGCGACAACGTTATCCCCTTTGTCTAAATAATCAGTCACGTCGTAACGTTGATAAACTGACTTAACCGATGAATCGGGAGTCAGAACTTCATCTCCGACTTTCCTGCCGTTGATATGTAACTCGTAGAAACCTCTCGCGGTGACGATCACCTCTGCACTGCGCACGCTTGAATCCAACTGGAAATTGCGGCGGAAGAAGCATGAGCGGCGAATTTGGCGAGGATGCAGCGCCGTGTCGGAAAGCCCTTCCTTTGCAGGCGTTTTCTGCCAGTCAGCCGGTTCGATGCTCTGCCAAAAATCTCCTCTCACGCCGCTCTTCCAATTCTTTCCCGTCTGAAGCAATTGCTGAGAGCCATCTTTGTATGTCAGTTGGATCGCGCCACGGATAGCGGACAAAAACCGCGTCGGCGTATTGCTCAAATACCCGCGAATCGCAAGATGGTTGTCTCCCGGAACAAGGAACGGGCTGACGTCCTGCAATCCGCTTTTCCAGAGGCCCCCCTCGGGCTTTACGGGAATGGCCTGCTCGTTCAGATAGAGGTCGAACCCGTTGTCCCCCTGAAACTCCAGCACAGCCTTGGCAACGGTCCCGGTCGGCTGGAAGCGGCTGATCAAATGCGCCCGCGTGTACGTTTTCGGCCATATCCAGTTCCCCAACGGCAGTGTGCTTTCGGGTTTCTTTTCGAGCGTCTCAAGATACGAATCCGGCGCTGATATCCATTGCGCTTTCCAGACGTGACCGGTTGTACCCCGGGACATCCTGTCTGCCGGGGTGTCCTCGTGTTTGCCGCGATCAACGTCTTTTCCCGAACATAAAACGGCTGACGACGTCAACAATAATGCGAGAACGGAACCGGGAAGACGACGCGGCACGACTCTTTGCCCCGCCGTATCGAGCGCCGTTAACGTAAGGAATTTGAACGCCCGTGCCGTTTTCATTTCCAAGCCTTCCTTTGTATTCAAGTCCCGCACTACAATCCCATGCCAAGGGAACATCGTAAGCTGTCGCGCATATGTCCCCTTACACAGGATGGGTGAAGTGTCCTCCATCAGGCAAGATTTGTCTTGGATAATTGTGTCACAAAAGTGCACGTTTTTAACACTCGATACAGAAAGATATTTCTCGGAAAACCCCATGCCGAGCGCCAAGCGCCCCGCGCGGGGGTGTAGCCCAGTTCTCCCGTGTGTCTGGTCCCGGTATTGGGTCAAACCGTTTTCCGGCAAGGGTGTCAGACGGTCGGCGAACGCGGTTTGATCCCGATCCGGTTCTCGCCGGGAACAAACCACGATTCATGTCGCCTGTGAGCGGTCCGGAAACATTCCTTACCGCCGCTGGCCGTCTCGCTGCCGACCACCAGCTTCGCAAGCTGCTTCCACTCCGTAAGACAATAGAAGCCCTTGCTTTTGTCGCCCTCGGGCGCCGTCGCCTGCATGTCCACACCTATTTGACGGGCTAGAGCAGTTTAATTAAATGTGTAGCCACATTGAACGGCATCTGCCATACTATTGGCATGAAAACGTTATCCCTCGATATCCGGAAGCGGATACTTGCCTGTTACGATGAGAGGAAACACACCCGCGAGGCGATCGCAGAGCGCTTCTGCGTCTCTCTGGGCATGGTGAAGAAGTTGATCCAACAGCGCCGGGCCATCGGCGAGATCGGCTCCCTGTATCACCGGGCGGGGCGGAAGCCGAAGATCACTGAAGCTCACCGCAATGGGATGATCGCCATCATCCGGAAGCGCCCGGACGCGACTCTGGCGGAAATGCGCGATACGCTCGGCCTCGCCTGCTCGCTTGTGGCCATCCATCACGCACTTGCCGCGATCGGCATGACATATAAAAAAAGACACTCAGAGCCAGTGAGCAAGACCGCGACGACATCAGGAAGGCCCGCGAAGAGTGGTCCGAAAAATCAAAGAGCTGGCAGATTGAGCGGCTCGTGTTCATCGACGAGTCCGGAGCGAAAACAAACATGACCAGGCTGCGCGGGCGCGCGATGAGGGGAGCGCGGGCGCGCGACTGCGCACCGCACGGGCACTGGTGCGTCAGGACGATGATCTCGTCAATCCGGGCGGACGGGAGTACGGCTTGCATGAGCATCGACTCCGCCACGGACGGGGAGGTGTTCCTGGCCTATGTGGTCAGCGTCCTCGTCCCAACCCTGCGGCAGGGCGACATCGTAGTCCTCGACAACCTCGGGGCGCATAAGAATGCCGCCGTGGAGACCGCAATCCGCGCGGCCGGCGCGACGGTGGAATATCTTCCGGCCTATTCTCCCGACTTGAATCCGATCGAGAAAATGTGGAGCAAAATCAAAGCCCTCTTGCGGGCACTCAAGGCCAGGACTTCAAGGGCCCTGAACGCCGCGATCCGCAGAGCATTCCATTCTGTCACACCAGATGATGCCCTGTCTTGGTTTGCCTCATGTGGCTATACTTTAACTTAAAATGCTCTAGACCGGTCAGCGTGTTCTCCGTATACATGATTTTTATGTCGGCATCGCCGTACAACCAGACGCGCCCGCCTGTCCTCGCAAAATCGACGACCGCACGCGCAGTCATCTCCCGCATGGTGCAGGGCCCGACAAAGATCAGATCGCGCTTCGTCTTGAGGAAGCCGTCAGCGATCAGATAGCTGTCGCAAACATCGTAATCGAGGATGCGGCGGCACGCTGCACACCGGTCGACCAAGGTTTCCCAAGCGAGGCTGTCAATTTCCAAGATTTGATCTTCAAACGGGTAGAAAAGGGCAACAGAGGTCTCCGGAGGGTCGACGATCAACTGGGGCCGCAGCCGTTGATGGACTTCCGCCGCGCGAAAGATGTTCTGCGGATCGTCATGGATGAGCGACGTGCCGTTGGCCAGCGATTCATAAAGACCGTTGGCCGCAACATTTGCTTCGAGAATCAACGACGCCTCTGTCCCATAAGGCGCCCCATAAAAATGCGCCGCAGTCGCAATTCGACGGGCCAACAGATGGCTCCGATCAAACGATCCCAAATGCGTGGTCCCCGTCCAGCGGGCCGTCAACCCGTGTTTGGCTGCCATCTTGGCGGCAAGACTTTTGATCTGACAACTAAACATCTGCTCTTGTACAAAGCCCATCGGCAAACCGCCTTTTATACCCGGAAAATGTTTCGCATAGAGGCCACATGTCCGGTCGGTGAAATCCAACAGCGATTTCGTTGCCCACTGCATGCAGTCGTCCCGGCTGTGAAGCGAACCTTCCTTAAAGGGAAACGGCGGGACAACGGCTTCAAACGACGTGAGGTCTGATCCCCAAGCCTGATTCAAGGCGCCTACCGAATCATACTTCTGCCGCAGGGCTTCAACGAAAGATGCGCGGGCGCACCGGTCACCCACTAAATATCCGCCTGCCGGAGAGGAAAACCGGTAGTGCTCCATACTGACACTGCAATCGACCTCGCCATAGGAACCCGAAATGCCATTATAGACAAAGCTGATTCGTCCTTTCAGCGCCTCGGCCGTCATGCCCATCAGCCGGTCGTAGACCTCCAGCGTCTGGGGGTCCCACAGCGACAGGACCGTCGATTCCTTCTTCCCGTCAACCGTGCGGTAGCGGGCATGGCATTTGTGTTCCGGATCATACCAGCCGGGCGGATACTGGTACCATGGGAAGAGGCCGACTTTCAGCCCCGCGTTCAGAACGGCGTCCGTGTCGCGCAACACGCGGCTCCAGTCGAAACGCCCGGGCTCCGGCTCGATCTCCCACCACACGCAGCGCATCTCGACGAGCTCCACGCCGAACTCCTCTTTAAGCCGTTTCAGGACCTCGGGTTTGATGGTGTCGCAAAGCCCGTTGCGGACCACGTCACGCCCCATCTGCACGTTGAGATCCAATTGCTCGATCGGAATATGCCGCGAGTGAAAGATCGGGCGCTGCTCACCACCCGCGCTCGAGGCTCCCCGCGTTGCCAAAGGGAAACCGCACGCAGAGGCAATCCCCAGTGCCGCGCCTTGCTTCAAAAACATTCGCCGTTTGATCATTTCACCACCCTCTTTCTGCCTCACTTAGGCACTAACGTGAACCGGAACTTCTCGCCGAACCAGATGCGGCCGTCGACCGTCATCTGGAGTTCGACCACCGTCTCGCGCTCCACGCTTTTCGCCAGATCAAAGGGATCACCGAACTCCGCATCCTGCAAATAGGGCGTGTCGCGCGAAGGGGCCGCCTTCACGGGCAACGCTGAAGCGGCCGTCGACGACAGAGAAACCGCGCCCGTCTTGCCGCCGCACGTCACAGGCGCCAGCCACGTCGCCTCCTGCAGGTTCCCCACCGAGGCGGCCGCACTAACGGGCGTCCCCTTGGGCACGCTGACCCGCGCGCCGTTGGTGACCGTCTGCCATTCCCCATTCACGCGGATCTTGACGGTGTTGAATTCAGCATCGAGATACTTGGGCGGATTCTTGCCGGTGTACGGGCTGTTGCCCACTGCCACCAGCGGCACGTCGGCCGACGTCGTCCCCGTTCCGGCCGTGCGGACCTCCAGCCATTTCCCCTGCGCCGCAACCTTCGCAAACGCGGCCGCGCCTTCGTGTCGGGCGATGTGTGCCACGCCGCCGCAGTGGCTGTCGTTGTCGAACACAACCGGCACCGTCGGCAGCGGCGCGCGCTGGGACGCCTTGAGCAGCCCGCTGTAATTCTTCAGCGACTCCCCGCTCGGGCGCAGCGTGCCGTCCGGATTGAACACGCCGAAGTCGCTCTTCTCGCTGATGCGGTAGCCGCCCGCCATCCACCAAGGCGCGAGGCCGCACGCGCCGTTCTCATAGGCCATCCGGTTGATCAGCTCGACGCAGGCGGCCTGGTACGCGAGCGGCTCCGCGCCGACCTCCACCGCCTTGTTGTCCCACGCGCTTTGCCCGTACTCGACCCACATGAACGGCTTCCCGCCGGTCGCATAGGGAAGGTAGCGATTGACGAATCCCGCGACATCAGCCGCGTTCGTGGCGATCCGCGGCTTGAAGTCGTAGCCTTCCATGGCGAAGAAGTCCACATGCTTCAGCGTGGAGGTGAGCGTGAAGTCGCACGTCGGCAGATTGCCCTGCCGATAGGTGATCAAATGCCGGGGGTCGAGCGCACGGATCTCACGTACGGCATCGTTCCAATAGCGGTTCATCAGGTCCGCCATGAACCGGCGATACGCGCACACCATCACGCGCCATGTGCCGTCCGACGAAAACTGCGTATAGGAAGGCGACGTGACCGTACCGTCGGTTTTGCGCGGCGCGGGCATGCCCCAATCGCTCTCGGCGTTCGCCAGGCTGCCGTAGCGCTCGTCGATCCACTTCGACCACTGCGCGTCCCACCGCTGGCGGTACGGCGCAGGATCGGTCCAGCCGAACGAGGTGATCTTGCCGCCGAAAACCCAACCGGCCGGCTCCCAAATCAGGTCCCAACACAACAACGCCGGATTCTCCGATATGCGCGTGGCCTTCATGAAGACCCGGACGGCGTCGGCCTGATAGTGGAACGGCGTCATGATGCCCTGGAAATAGTGCGGATCATCGGTGATGACATGCGACTGCAGGAAGACCATCGCCACGATGCCGTGATTCCGGCAGCGCCGCAGAAAATCCAGAAGCGTGCGCCGGTCGTTCTCATGGTGCGCGCGGATCGCCACGAACGTAGCCCCCATCTTCTCAAGGAGAGCCAGATCCCCTTCGACTTCCTCCGGATTGTAGAATCCCGGCGTGAGCCAGTGATAAACATAGTCCTCCTGTTCCAGCGCGATCGAGTGGCGCGGCCAGTAGTTGACGCCGACCGGCACCCAGGGTTTGCCCTTCAGCCAAAACCGGTTCCCCTTCACGCTCACGAACTCATCGTCGGCCGCCTTCGCATCATTGAGCACGCCGATTTCGTGCTCGATCCGGTCGATGACGTTGCCCTCGCGCAGCACCTCTGTCACGACGGTGTAGGCCGGGCATTCGAACCGCACTGGCGACCACTCGCCCGCGACTTTCGCCGTCTTTCCAGGCGCAACAGCGACCTTCGACTCCGATTCGTGCGCCACCTGGCCGTTGTCCTTGCGGCACACGCGCTGGCGGACCGACAGCGCCGCCTCGCGGTCGCCGTAGTTCGCGACTTCCGCGCCCAACCCGACCTTCTCGCCCGGCCAGTACGCGAACTCATCCGCCCCGGCATGCGACAGAAAAACACCGTCCGCAATCCGCCGCGCCATGCGTCCAATCAGTCCCGTGCGCGCGATCGCCTGCAACGCCTGATGATCAGAAACCGCACAGACGGCAAACACCGCCCCCTCCGAGCCCAGCGGCACGTCAGCCGCATTGTTGTTGCCGACCAGCCGCCTCACGGCGTCCTCAAACGCGGCCCCCTCGGCCAGCGGCTTCTGGTGGACCAGCATCCAGACCGGCGTGCCCCGCTCGGCGCCGCGCGCGTCACGCGCTTTCGCCACAGGGATCCAGCGCCACTTGTAGCCCTTCGCGGCACCCTTGCCCTCCGGCCGCGCATAGCACGACGCCATGGCCTTCGGCACGGGCAGGCGCACGTCATGTAGGAAACCCGGCCCGTCGCACACGTTCAGCGACGCGATGTCCGACAGCGCAAATTGCTTGTAAGCCGGCGACACGGTCTCGAGCAGCGTCGTGCCGGGAAAACGGGGCGTCCCCAGCACCAACAGGCTGCCCTTGCCGTGCAGGTAGCGTGACAGCGCGTTCGTCGCCGAAGCCGGATATGCGGCCGGATTGGGCAGCGCATAGAGAAAGAACTTGTCCGGCGCCAGCGCCGCCGGATCGCCCGCCTCTGCCGCAGAGAGGAAAACGATTTCGAATTTTTCGCTCCGTAGCGCCTGGGCCACCGCCTCGGCTGTCGCCGCGTCCACGCCAGCGGCCTCGTCTTTCAACACCGCCACCCGGTTGCGGCTGCCCTCCCCGGCCCACACGCCTCCCGCAAACAGGGTGCCAACCAAAAAAGCGGCTCTAACCCAGACCTTCACCGTTTCCTCTCGCATCTTCAGTCCTCCTCAGCTCATTTTCACGCTCAGTCCATCACGCCCCCGAACAAGCCGCCCGCTGCCCCCAGCAGCGCGGCGCGACCGCCCAGTTCCGACGAGACCGCTAGCGGTGAGCCGGCGCGGCGGGCCAGAGCCGCATTCAGCGGCGTTTCGAAGAGCGCAAAGTCGTTCGCGATCCGTCCGCCGAAAATGATCCGCTCGGGGCGGAACCGCTCGCACACCGGAAGCAGCACTGCCGCCAGGTCTTCCCCCAGTTCAGCGAAGATCCTGCCCGCCTCGGCGTCGCCGCGCCTCGCCGCGTCCGCGATGCCTTTGGCACCGTCGCCGACCGGGTATTCCGGCCGGACGAGGCGATAGCGGCTCACCAGCCCCCGCGTGGAGACGGCGTCTTCGACCGTGCCGCCCTTGTATGGGCGGCTCCACACGCTGACCTCGGAAGCCGGGCTGCCCAGCGCGTTAACGCGGAACACGCCGTCGAAGCGGCAGGAGACGCCAATCCCTGTTCCCAGCGTTACCCCGAGGCACCGGCACAGACCGCGTCCCGCGCCCCGCCACATTTCGCCCGCCAGGAACGCGTTGGCGTCGTGCATGAACCGGAAAGGCAACCCCGCGGCTTCGGGTACAGCCGCGCGCAAGCTCTCGCCAAGCGGAAGATCCTTCAGCGCCGAGAACTTGTGCGTCATCAGGCTCACACCGCGTGCGTAATCGAACGGCCCGGGAATCGCCACGCCGATCCCGCAGACCGGCGCCTCCGCCGCGCGGAGGCCCGCCGACAGAACTTCAGCCAGCGCACGAACGATCACCCGCGCGGACGCGGACGAGTCGACGGCCGCAGGGGCCAGTTCCGCGATCCTGCCATCCCAGAACACCAGACCGGACTTGACGGCGCTACCGCCGACGTCCAGCGCCAGCACGCAACCACTTACTTCAGTAACGTTTTGGTCACTTTGCATGGGTCGCACCCCAAATTGATGACGCTGTACTTGCCCAGCGAGGCAGGCACCACAACCATGTCGCAGGGCCTCATCCGGAAACAGCGCTCAGGGTGGTCAAGTGCGGTCACCAGCACCTCCTCGCCTTCGACCAACACCAGCACGTGAAACTTACCGTCCGTATCGTCGCAAACCGCGCGCTCAAACTCCAGCCGCCTCAGGCTGAAATAGATCTTCTCGTGCTCGCCGAGAAGCACCTCACGCCAGCCGGGTCCTTCGCGCAGAACCTTGGGCTGAGGCCGAAGCACGCCGTCAGCCGTGCTCCTCCGGCATGCCGTATTCGTTACGTTCTGACCATGCCTAGAATGGATCGGGCGCGGAACACCGTTCAAGTCCAGCCGCAGATAGTCGTAGAGCTTGAACGTATACGAACCGACCGTGCACGAGCCGATCTCCAGCACCACCTGATTCCTGCCCGAGGCGTGTACGGTGCCGCCGGGAAGCAGGAACTGGTCGCCCTGACGGCTCTCGAACGAATTGACGAACCGGTCGTAGTCGAATGTCTCGCGGCGCGTCTCGGCCGCGCGCACTTTCTCGAAAAACGCTTTCGTGTCGGCGTCGTCATGAAAGCCGAGGTACGTGCGCGAGCCTCCGGTCTTGACCACGTAATAACTCTCGTCCTGCTGGAACGGCTCATTAAAATGCTCGCGCGTGTACTCTGCAGGCGGATGCACCTGGATCGACATGTTGCCGTTGCCCGCATACGTGTCGTCGAAGTTGAACCGGATCGGGAAAAGGCGGCCGAACCGCCGCACGCTCTCAGGTCCCATCAGCTGCTCGGCCTGCGTCCGGAAGAATGTCGGGAAAGGCACCTCCAGCGTATGTTGCCCGACCTTGATCAGCACGCTGACCTCGTTCGGAATCAAATCGAACACCCAGGCGCAGTTCCGCATGTCTTCCGGCAGGCCGCGCAGCTTCTTGATGTACTGCCCGCCCCAGACGCCCTCCAGATAGACCGGTTTGCAGCGGAACGGATAGGCGAGCATTTCCGCAAGGATCCGCGTGAACGCGTCACACGGCAGCAGCTTGAGCGTGTCGGGCCTGTTGGCGTCGATGTAAAAAGTGACAGCCCCGCTCAAAATCAGCCCGTCCCGGTGCTTCATCGCGATCTCGTAGTCGAAATAGTAGAGCCGCCGGAATATGTAACCGAGCGTGCGTTCGCCACGGTCCCCCAGAGGCAAGACGCGCCCGGCCCTGATCCGCAACGTCACCTGCTGGGGTGTCAGATCGCAGTAAAGAATCACGTCATACAGCGGCTGCAACCGCTCGCAAGCTGCGCCGCACCCATAAAAGCAGACCACCTCGCGCACGCCCGCCGGCTTGACCGCCCGCTCCTGCAAGCGTTTTTTCTGCTGCGACAGCCGGTCGGCATCGAAGAGGTCGTCGATATCGCCGTGAAAAATTTTCCCGAACAGCAGCACGGGGTCGATCTCGCGGTCGGTCGGAAGATTGCCGGACAGCATCGTCTCAAGCTCCTCTGACCGCTTGTAACACGCGGCAATGTCGATCACCGTCAGCGCTATTTTCTCGGCCGCAAGCGCGTTCCGCAGCAGCCCGAGAAGATGCGGCCAGTCGGTTCCGACATACCCGTCGAGCGCCACGAACGGACACCCGGCCCCACGCGTGTCGGCACACGCGTTCAGCTTCGCGAGAATCGCCCGCATGACGGCCGCATTGCCGACAGCCATCGCCGAAACCGTCTCGGGCGGCAGAACCGGCCGATTGACCGCGTTCGCGTCGTCGTACGGATAGGGATTGAACATGAAACTCATTATCTTGATTCCTTTGGAGGGGTGAAAACTTCGTGCACGACACCCTTCAGCTGGCATCAGCATACGGCAGACATTGCACTAAAAACAATGTCCGTTTGCGCAAAAATATCAAACGGATTGCGCAACCGCTTGTCGCCTAAAAAAGATCTTGGTAAGGTAACCGCCATGCCCTCGATTCTGAAAAGAACGCCTAGGGTCCTTGTGATTCAAGAGACCTGTGTGCAGCCCGGCAAGGATAAGTTGCAGGGCATTTTCAACTATGTCCATCTGTACGGGCCGTGGCATCTGCACCTGATTCAAAGCCGCGCCGGCGAGCAAACGATCCGCGCCCTGGCCGACTGGAACGAATACGACGGCATCATCGCCGACCAAATGGCGTTCGAAATGGCCGACGTTCTGCGACAGACCCGTAAACCCGTCATCCTGATGGTGCACCCCGACCCCGCCCTGCATGCGCCGTCGCTTTTTTCGCGGCTCTCCTGCGTCCTCGAAGACTCGGCCAGCATCGGGGCGGCCGGCGCCGCCTACTTCCTGGCACGCGGGTACAAACACTTTGCGTATGTCGGCGAAGCGCTCGGCCGCAACTGGTCCATCGTGCGCGGCGTCGCATTCGAGAAGCGCGCCGAAGCGGATGGATGCGCCTGTGACCTTTATGCCGCCCCGGCCGCCAACACCGACTGGAAAACGGAGAGGAAGCACTTGTTGCTTTGGCTGAAGGCGCTCCCCAAACCCGTTGGGCTTCTGGCCGCCATGGACACCCGCGCTCACCAGGTGCTCGACGCGTGCGCCGAAGCGGGGCTACGCGTCCCGCACGACGTGGCGGTGCTGGGCGTTGACAACGACGAACTGATCTGCAACGGTTCCATTCCCACCCTCTCCAGCATTCAGCGCGACACGTTGACCTGCGGATTTCTGGCGGCTCAAGTGCTGGATTCGCTCATGCGTAAGAGTGCGCGAAAAAAACAAATTCTGTCGTACGGCGTCAGCCGGATAGTCTCGCGAGATTCCACGCGAACGGATGCCGCGCCGGCCGACCTCATGGCGATCCGGGCGCGGGAGTTTATCCGGATCAACGTGGGCGAGCGAATCGGCGTTCCGGATGTGGTGCGGCACCTGCATGTCTCGCGGCGGCTGGCAGAACTCCGTTTCCGTGCCGCGTATGGCATATCTCTGTTAGAGGAAATTCGAAACGCCCGGCTGGAACGCGTCCGGCGCCTGCTTTCAGAAACCGACCTGACGCTCGCAGAAATCTGCGACCGCTGCGATTACCAGACCGATATCCACCTGCGCCGCATCTTCAAGCGGCGCTTCGGCTGTTCCATGCGCGAGTACCGGCAGCGATCACCAACCAGAAACCGTGCGACTTAGCCCGCGCACATTCTGTTACCACGGATCACCGCACCCGTAGAGAAAACCGGGCATCTACGTGATGCGGACTCAATGCTCTTTTTTGCGAACTCTCCGTGTGGATGACTTCGTGCGCGGTTCACGGTTTACGGATGGCGCGTGAAGGCCTATACTGGGGCTCTGATGAATGCTGTTAAACGCCAAAGGAAATCCACGCGACAGAAAATCCCTCAAGTCGCGATCCTGTTGGAATCCTCGCACGAAACGTCGCGCGGCATGCTTCGCGGCATCCTCAATTACGTCCGTCTCTACGGCCCCTGGGCGCTGCACATCATCTCCGGCGGGGCCAGCGACCAGAAGATGCCCGACCTGCGCGCCTGGCACGGATCCGGCATCATTGCCCGCATCCCGAACGACAGGGTCGCCGCCGACATCGACGCCGCGCGGCTGCCCACGGTGATCATCGATCCATTAGCCCCTTACTTGGCCCCCACCCATCCGCTGTCACGCTGTTGCCGCGTCCAGTGCGACTCCGAGGCCGTTTCCCGCTGTGCGGCCGATCATTTTTTGGCCAACGCGTTCACCCATTTCTGTTTTGTCGGGGACCCCTCCGGCTTGAACTGGTCACGCTGGCGCCAAGAAGCCTTCATCCGGCGGCTCTCAGAAGCCGGCTACGGATGCGACCTCTATCCCGCACCCACAGCGAAAGAACGCCGCGAGTGGGAAGTCGAATGTAAACGCATGAGCCGCTGGCTGCGGACGCTGCCCAAACCGCTCGCCGTCTTCGCGGCCAACGACACCCGCGGCCGCCAGGTGCTCAATGCCTGCCTCGCCGCCGACATCCCCGTGCCCTATGAAACCGCCGTGCTGGGCGTGAACAACGACACGCTGATCTGCGAAACCAGTCTCCCCCCCCTCTCCAGTGTCGCCGTCGATGTTGAACAGGCCGGCTATGCCGCCGCCGAACTGCTCGACCAGCTCATGCGGCATACGCAGTGTGAACGGAAGTGTGTCACGTACGGGCCATCGGGCGTTGTTCAACGTGCCTCGACCCAGCGGCTTCACGTCACCGACCGGCTCGTGATCCGCGCGTTAGAATACATCCGCATCAACGCCGGTCTGAACATTCGCGTCTCCGATGTCGCGAACCATCTCGGCATTACGCGGCGCTGGGCCGAAAAGCGCTTCGGCCAGACGCTGCAGCGGTCGGTGCTTGACGAGATCCAGCGGGTGCGGATGGACACGATCCGCGCGCTGGTCAGCGGAACGGCGACGCCCTTTACTCAGATCGCCCGACGCTGCGGCTTCACCAGTGCCAACCATCTCGGCATCATCTTCAAAAACCATTTCGGCATGACGATGAGCGATTATCGGAAACAAGTACCGGTGGCGCAACACCCCTTGGACGTTCTTTGAAAACACCGCTTCACACCCTTTTTAATCTGTCCGGCACAGACAGCCCGCTGCTGTTCCTCGCACCGATGGCCGGCTACACCAATGCGCCGATGCGGCGCATCTGCCACCAGCACGGTGCGGCGCTCACCTACACCGAGATGACCAACGATCTCGGGCTGCTCCACGAATCGGACAAGACCTGGCACCTGCTGGAAACCTTTGACGACGAAGGCCCGGTGGTCGCGCACCTCTATGGCACGGATCCCGAGTCGCTGGCCGCGGCCGCCGTCAAAGCCGAGCAAACCGGAAAATTCGCAGGGGTCGACCTGAACGCCGGCTGCCCGGTCCACAAGATCACCTCCAACGGCGCGGGAGCTGCACTCATCAAGGATCCGCAGCGCATCCGCGACATTCTCGCCGCCATGCGGAAGGCCGTGCGGTTACCACTCACGATCAAAACTCGTCTGGGCCCGCATCCCGACAAGGTCGCGATCTTCGAGATCCTCGCAGCGGCAGAAGAGGCCGGCGCGGACGCGCTCGCCCTGCACGGGCGTTTCACGTCTCAGGGACATGGCGGAGACGTCGGCCTGGACCTGATGGCCGATGTCAAGCGCCGCGCGAACATCCCGATCATCGGCAATGGCGGGGTGTGCTCGCCCCACGATGCGTGGCGCATGTTCCACGAGACCGGGGTCGACGCCGTGATGATCGCGCGCGCCGCGATCGGCAACCCGTGGATCTTCGAGGAAATTCAAAGCGCGCTCGCTGCGGGGCAAGAGCCGGCCACGCATTGCCGCACGGGAATGCGCCCGCGGCGTGACCTGAAAGAAATCCGCGAGGCGCTGGAAGCGCACATGGACGCGGAGCAGGCGCTCATCCGGAGGATCCGCGAACGCTACGGCCTGCCCCGCGACGCAGTTGACGCGGACGAGACTTTGGCAACCACGTTCCGCTGCCACCTGTTCCGCTATCTGCACGGGCTCAAGGGCTCATCCTACGTGCGCGGACGCCTGCACGAGCTACACAACCTCGCCGACATCCGCGCGGCGGTCGCAAGTTGCCTTGAGCGCGAAGCCGCTTACCGCGCCGCTGCGCCTAATGCGCTGATGCCACCGACACAGGAGACCACGCTTTGAACAACGCCATCCGCATCTGGTTGCTCATGACATTTTTCTGCGCGCACCGTACATGTGCGCTTGATGCTTGCCGCATCGAGGTCGTCGAAAAGGGCACCGGCTGGCCCGTGCCGCTGGTGGAGCTCAAGACTACGCATAACATCCGGTTCGTCACCGACAATGCCGGCGTAATCGCCTTCGATCTGCCGGAGCTCATGGGGCGCGAAACCTGGTTCGACGTCAGCGGACACGGGTACGAGCGGCCGAAAGACGGGTTCGGCATGCGCGGTGTACGCCTCGTGCCGGAGCCCGGCAAGACGCTCAAGGTGGAGGTGAACCGCACGATCATCGCCAAACGCCTCGGGCGCCTGACCGGCGGCGGACTCTTCGGCGAGAGCCAGAAATTGGGACGCGAAACCGCATGGCAGGAGACGGGATCGTTCGGCTGTGATTCGGTCCAGAACGCCGTGCACGAGGGCCGGCTTTTCTGGGCGTGGGGCGACACCACCCTGGCGCACTACCCGCTCGGCGTATTTGACATGACGAGCGCCGTCACGCCGATCCAGCCTTTTTCCTCGTTTGAGCCCCCGCTGCGGCTAAACTTCGAATACTTCAGGGACGCCAAGGGCCTGCCGCGCGGCGTGGCCAAGATGCCGGGAAGCGGCCCCACGTGGATCAGCGGCTATGTCAGTCTCCCCGACAAAGCGGGCGTCCACCACCTCGTCGCCACCTACGTGAAAATCAAGACGCCTTTGGACGCCTACGAGTGCGGCCTCTGCGTCTGGAACGACCCGTCCGCCAATTTTGAGCGGCTGCGCGTGCTCTGGACAAAATCAGAAGCCGTCCCCAAGCCGCCCCTCGCGCCAGACGGCCATCCGGCCTTCTGGACGGATTCGCAAGGCAAGGCGTGGGTGCTGTTTGGCGACCCGTTGCCCCGTTTCCGCTGCCCCGCCACTTTCGAGGCCTGGCAGGACGTTTCAACGTGGGAGCGTCTCTCTTCGCAAGCACTCCTGACATCCGCTTCAGACGCAAAACCGGTCAAGCCCCATTCGGGATCCATCGCCTACAACCGCTACCGTAAACGCTGGGTCACGGTCTTCATGGAAGCCTTCGGCAAGCCCTCCGCGTTCGGCGAACTCTGGTACGCCGAAGCGGATGCGCCGACCGGCCCTTGGGGCAAAGCCGTCAAGGTCCTGACCCACGACAACTACACGTTCTACAACCCGCGCCTGCATCCCGAATGCACGCCAGACGGGTCGCCCATCGTGCTCTTCGAAGGCTCATACACCGCCGAGTTCGCCGACCGTCCGAACCCCACGCCCCGCTACAACTACACGCAGATCCTCTACCGTCTCGACCTCGACGACCCCGCGCTGAAACCGGCGCAGGAATAGCGCGAATAGCGCATCTGGCATTCATTTCTGTTGTGCTCGCCGATATCAGGCGGTAAAATAGCGGCATCTTTGAGCTCCATTTTGACACATGGCGAACACCCTTTACATCCATGTTCCGTTTTGCGACGGCAAATGCCACTATTGCGGATTCTACTCGGTGGTCGCCGCCCCGGGTATCATTGCGCTCTACAGCGGCTTGCCCGCGTGCGAACTTGACCTGTTGCTGGCGACGGTTCCGGGCCTCACGCGCGACCCCTTACAGACCGTCTATATCGGCGGCGGAACGCCCGCCATGCTGGGTGCCGAAGGGCTGAAACGGATGGCCGAATCCCTGGCAGAACGTCTCGCGTTCGACAGGGTCGCGGAGTGGACGGTCGAACTGAACCCCGCCTCCGTCACCCCCGATCTGCTCAAGACGCTGGCAACGCTGGGCGTGAACCGCATCAGCATCGGCATTCAAAGCTTTGACGACGCGACCCTTTCCCGCATCGGACGCCGCCACGACGCGAAAACGGCGCTCAGGTCGATCCGCATGGCGCAGGATGCCGGCTTTGACAACACCGGCATCGACCTCATCGCCGGGCTGCCGGGGGTCTCGACGGAATTGTGGCTGGCAACGATCGAACGCGCGGCCACGCTGGGCCTGAAGCACCTTTCGGTTTATGCGTTGAGCCTCGAGCCGGGCACGACACTGGCCGCGCAAGTTTCATCAGGGCTCAAACTCCCCGACGACGAGGCGCAGCTCAAGGCGTTGTCTCAGGCGGAATCTCTGCTGGGACAGGCCGGGTTTCTCCGTTACGAGATCTCCAACTACGCGCAGCCCGGATTCGAATGCCAACACAACTTGAGCGTCTGGCGCGGCAACGATTACCTCGGCCTCGGCCCCGCGGCCGCTTCGCGAATCGGGCGTTCGCGCTGGACAAACAGCGAAGACCTGGCCGAATACATCGAGGCGCTCACCCGTAAACAGCCGCTTCACTGCACCCGGGAAATGCTTAGCCAGATGGACGATGCCGTCGAACGCGCGATTTTTGCGCTGCGCCTTTCGGAAGGCATCGCCCCTTATGACGACGCGCAGCGTTTTCCGGCCCTGAAGCATTGCGCCGAGACGTGGGAAAATCGGCTCGCGGGCTTAGCGGATCAGGGCATCACCGAACGCGGGGGGCGCCGCTGGCGGCTCACGGCGCGCGGCCGCGAGGTCTGCGACGCCGTCCTCCGCGAACTCGTCTAAAAGTCGCAGGGCGCCTTCGGGCTTGCAGAGGCCAACCAAACGCGGCATACTGACATTTTTCATGCCTTATCCCGGCCAAAACGTCCCATGATCATTCAGACACAGGCGATCGTCCTCCAGATCCGGCCCTGGTCCCAAACGTCCCACATGGTCACGTGGCTCACGCCGGACCACGGCAAGGTTGTGACTGCGGTCAAAGGTGCCTGCCGTCCCAAAAGCGCATTCCTGGGACAATATGACCTCTTTTACACCTGCGACCTGCTCTTTTACCGGCGCGAACATGACGGCGTGCACGCCATCCGCGAATGCGCCCCCTCCGTGTTGAGGGAGCCGCTGCGCAAGAGATGGCGGCATACCGCTGTCGCCGCCTACCTCGCCGACTTGACGGCGCGAGTTACCGTCATCCATCAAGAGGATGCCGCACTGTTTTCGCTGCTGACCCACGCGCTGGACCGACTGGCCGCCGCGCCGGACTCCGACCCCCGCGAAGTGATGATCCGATACGAGGCCCTCCTGCTCCGCCTGCTCGGGTTCATGCCGGACCTCACGACCTGCCCCATCTGCCACCCCCCGGAACGTCCCTGGCTCCGTTTCTCTTTGCCCTCGGGCCGCTTCCTTTGCCCTCACTTGGCCAAAATTCAGACAGGCGAAGCCGCGCTTTCCCTCCACCGCAGTGTGCGCGACCTTTTCCTGGATGTCGCACGGTCGGAGTTCGGCGCCTTCGCCGACAACGCCGCAGGCCCGTATGCAAGCAATAAAAACACGGCGGAGGCGAATCTTCTCCTTGGCTTATCCCGATTTCTTGGTATGTTTATAACGTTTCATCTCGATGTGCCCTCGGCCGTCCGTCGTGTCACGCTAGAGATGTTAGACACAACCCCCACGCAGAAACCTGCGTTATTGGAGAATAGTCAACCATGAAGTCCGCACCCTTGATCTGTACGGCACTGGCATCCACCCTGATGCTGGCACCTGGCTGCAAAAAAGACGCCGAGACGAAACCTGCTGACACGTCGGCTGCTCCGGCCACCGCCGTGACAGCTCCGGCTGCCCCGAAAGACCCGAACGAGGTCGTCGCCTCCGTGAACGGCGAGAAATACATCCGCAAGGACATGGAAAAGGTCGTCAGCACGCTGCTCAAGGCCCAGAATATCCCGGCCGAACAGCAGGCCGAAGCCCAGAAATACTTCGAGCAACGCGCCGCCTACAGCTTCATCATGAAGGCGCTTCTCCTCGGCGAAGCCAAGAAGCAATCCGTCGCCATCACCGACGACGACCGTAAGACCCAGCTCGCCAAAATGACGGAGGCTCTCAAGCCGCAGAACAAGACGGTCGACCAGTATTTCAAAGAGTCTCCGCTGGGCGAGGAAGCCGCCCGCGCGGAGTTCGAAGACGGGCTGATCATCGACAAGTTGCTCCAGAAAAACGTGCTCGAGGGCATCAAGATTGACGCGGCGGACGTCAAGAAGTCGATCGCCGATGTCGAAAAGCGCAATGCGGAAATCGCCGAGAAGAACAAGAACCTCGACACGCTCAAGGCCGAGCGGAAAGCCAAGATCGAAAGCATCAAGAAGCAGATTGCCGATGGCGCCGACTTCGTCGAGCTCGCCAAAGCGAACTCCGACTGCCCCAGCGGAAAGAATGGCGGCGACTTGGGCCAGTTCGCCCGCGGCCAGATGGTCAAGCCCTTCGAAGATGCGGCTTTTTCTCAGGAAATCGGCAAAGTCGGCGACATCGTCGAAACTCAGTTCGGCTTCCACCTGATCAAGGTGACGGCGAAAACGCCCGCCGTTGAGGCGAAAGGCGATCAGCCGGCCAAGCCCGAATCCGTCACCGCCTCGCACATCCTCGTCAAGACCGAGCAGGCCGAGCAGCCGCAGGTTGTACCGACGGCCGACAAAGTCGAGGCACAGCTGAAGCAGGCGAAGTCGCGCGAAGCCGTTCAGAAGTACATCGAAGGACTGAAGGCATCCGCGAAGATCGAGACGGTCTTCAAAGACATGCAGCTGTAAACCTTCTCCGCATCCAAAACAAAAAGGGCGGGACCGGAAAACGGCCTCGCCCTTTTTTTTGAGGAGAACGTTCCCGCGCCCCGATCAAACCGGCCCGCCGCACACGCGCTCCGTGACCAGCCGCTTCTCCGCCAAATCGGACAGAAAACGGTCGACCTCGGCCACCGCGGCCGCTTCAGTCACCTCGTATTCAGACAGCATCGCCTCAAGCAATTCACGCTTCGTGGCCGGACGTTCCAAATGCTGCCAGAACCAAAGCCCCATGCCGTTGAGGTTGAACATTTTTGACTCGCCCGCATGCAGCACGATCAGGAAGTGCTCCCCCGCAATGCTTCGCAATTCGATCTCCTCCGCCCTGCAATAACACGCCTGCCCCATATCCACCTCTTTCTCATTCAGCCCTGACCTTGTAAAAGCGCTGCCGGGTCCCAACCTCGTACGGCACTTCCAACGATTTAACGGGCCAATCACCTTCAATCGCAGACCACCCCCACTCGGCGTCCGCCGCCGTCCGCCAGGGGACCTCTTGCCACTCCCCGCCCGACAGATCCACCGTCGACAAAACCCGATAGGTCAATCCGGCCAGAGGTTCGAAAACCAACTTGAGCCCCGCCGACCCGCTGCCGGGAACGACGGCCAGGGGGGCCCGTCCCGCGACCGGCATGGGAAGCGACAATTCCCGGACGCGCAGCCCGCCCTGCAAAGGGCTCGTCCCGGCCTGCAGTTCGACCCACGTGACAAACCCGTCCCGGTCTTGATCTTTCAGGTCCGCATACGGATCACCCGTCAAACCCAGGCCTGCCAGTGCCGACGCAGGCGTCCCGCGCGCAGTCCGGTCGACGCGGAGGCACAATGAAGGGTCCCCCAGCAAGACCATGTGCCGCAACTGCGCCGAGGCATCGTCGCCCATCGACGCGAACGCGCCACACCACACATCGCCCAAGCGCAGCGCCCCCTCCGCCACGCGGTCCCGGAAAGCGTGCGAGAAAGCTATGGCCTCGGGCGTCGTCATATATCCCGCGGAACTGACGACCGCGGTAAACCCGGAGAAGCGGTTGCGTACGCCCGCCTCCGCGATCGACTGCTGTTCTTTCATGAGGTCGAGCAAGGTCCAACGCCCCATCCGGCAGCCCATCAGCACCGCCACGGGGGCAAACGGCCAAGTCCCGGCTCTGAACATCGGCGCGTCGAACAGCTTGTTCGCCGACGAGTTGCCCGCCACCGTATCGCTCGAATGGCCGACGTAATAAAAGAAACCGGCGCCCTCCTGCAGCTCGTAATAGATACCGGTGTGGTAATAGGTGTTTTTCCAGAGCGAACCCAAATAACTCTGATCGGACGCGGGGTAAAACTCCTCGAGATACCATCCGAGGGACGGGAACTTCGACGCCGTGGCGGCGGCGATGCCCGCGAAATTCGCGTACATCGCCCCTTCGTTTTCCCAGTCTGCGGAGAAAACCGCCTTTCGCTTCCACGTCTCCGTCAGCTCATAGCGGATTGTTTTATTGACCATGTGGGCCAACTCCACGGCGTTGGTCGCCAGAAACCGTCCCACCGCCACTTCTGGCACAGCGCCGCCCGTCACATCGCCCAGCACCGGATCGTTCGGCAACAAGATCGCCCCCGGCGCCGATGCATCAACCTGCGACACCAGGTAGAGCGGGAAGAGCGACGGGTAAGGCGCGATCTCCCCCAGACGGAAAACCTCCAGCTTGTAATCGCTTCCTCCGTGCCCCGCGAAGAGCAGGTACCGCAATGTCGGCGAAGATCCGTTTGTCACCCCCGCCGCACAGAACCGCCTGAACGCTTCAGGGTGGACAATCCCGTCGTTGAAGGCGTTGTAAAGCGCCTCCGCGTCGACCACCCGCGTCCGCAGCCCTTGGGCATTTCTGAAATCCGCGAGTGGCTGCACCGCCTCGGCAAAACCCGTCACCCAGCGCCGCGGCGGCACCACGATCGCCAGTTCGGGCATCTCGTCCGCATCCTGCCAGGCGATGTCGCGAACACCGCTCACAGACGGCTCAAAGCACCCTTCCGCAGCATCGAACACCGCATACCGCGCCGTATCGTCTCCACACTCGAAAGCCGCCTGCCAGCCCCCCGCGACGTCGTGCGAGACGGAGGCCTCCAGTCTCACGGGCATTCCCGCATCCGCCACATCCCACACGCCGAGTCGGCCCGACCCGAATCCACCGGCCGCGACCACCGGAGCCGCCCCCCCGGCACACAGCAGCAGCCCCTCCTCAGCCTCGTAGCGCCGCGGATACACAAGGATGGCGTCGAGCACCATGAAGTCCGACGGCGTCGTTGTCCCGCCCGCGTTGCGCACGGTCAGCACAAGGGTCTCATGGGTCACCGTCCCGGAAGGCACGGCATAGTCGAACACCACAGCCTGCTCGTTCGACCAGCTTTGCACCCCGCAACTGACCCCGTTGACGAGGATCTCGCAGGCGTGGATGTCGGGCGTCACAAAATCGCGGTAGGAGGCCAGTTCGACCCGCACCGTCACGCCGGTCGCGGCATCGGCGGAAAAGCCCGTCATGCCCAGCGTGCGGCTCTGTGTCCGCGTCATCTCGTCGCCGGACGACGGAACCCACTCGCCGAAATTCAGCACGTTCGTAAGGGTCGCGTGCGTGCTGCGCCGGTCACGGGGTTCAAATGGCGCGAGAAAAGACGACCGGTAATGTTCCGTGCACAGGAACCACGCATTGGTCTGAAAATCCGGTTCCGGGATCGCATCCCGCGCCGCCATCGCCACGCCCGGGCCGAAGCTCAGCCAATAGACATTCTCGGGCGCGAACAGCTCTTCCGTGGCCTGGCCGAAGAAATAAAGCGCTTCGCCATCCGTCGCCCAGGCGACCGCCCCACCCCGGCAGGTGAGCGACAGCCCGCACGCGCCCAACGCGGCGAGCGTCTCGTCCAGGCGCACGCCGGCCGCCCGGGCGATCTCGTCTGCCGTGACCCGGTAAACGCCCTCATCGCGGACGCCCAGCCGGACGCGATCGGCGGACAACCCCGCTTGCCACTCCGTCACGCGCGAGCCCACGCCGACCCAATGCTGACCCGCATGGACTGCGCCCATTCCGAGCAGCCACGCACCCAGCACAAGCCGTCTGTAAAAAAAATCTCGCACATTTCATATTTAATCAAATACGTCCCCCCGGGGGAAACAGAAACGCCATATGCCATATGATCCAGCCGAAGCCTGTCTGTTTCATTTTACATCCCGAAGAATGATCGCTACAATATTTTAAAGTTTAACGTCTTGATTTGTAAGGTGATGCGCGAAAGGAGACGGTTATGGCCCGGACGAGACTTGCTCATTTTGCGGTTTGGGTTGCGTTGCTCGGCGCAAGTCAGGGACAGTGCGGCGCGATCGCTTTCGATCCGTTCCCCATCGGAGCCGGCGCCTACACGAACAATGTCGACCTCAACGTGCAAGGCCCGACGAACACGCCAGTCGCGGGGTTCACCAATGTCTGGATCGGCGCAACGTCGCTCGCCGAATCGAGCACAACCCCCGCCGACGCCCCCTGCGCTCTGGAGTCCGGCGGCAGTTGCCGCTTCGCGGGCAACGCCGACACCATGATGCGCACCGTCTACCGGGACTTTATCCAGCGCCCCTGCGCACACGGCGACACCAACTACTGGAGCGTGATTGTCTCGCTGGACGGACAGGATGCCGACGACACCGCGTATGTGACATGGCGCGACACCGCCGCGGGCGCCACCTATATGGCGCTCAATCTCGGCATTAAAAACGGACGGCTCTTCGCACGGTTGCGGGAGCAAGTTCTGTTGGATCTGGGCTCATATATTCCAGGCAAAGCGTATCACCTCGTGGCCAGGGCGGTCATCAGTGGCGGCGATCCAGCCGATAAAGCCTACGAGGGGACAACGGTCTGGGTGAACCCCACGCGCAGCGACATCCTGCACGACCACCGTGTGGCAGCCCGCTATACGACGATCTCCTTCATCTCTCCCGGATACGATCACGACCGGGCCGAGATTTCGACGCAGAATATCGGCGGCCGTACCGCCTTCTTCGACGAGTTGCTTTACACCGCAGACATCGATGACCTCAAACTGTCACTCCAGAAGATCCAGAGCGCGACCTTCACCCCCATGCCCCGCCCGGACGACAGCGGCATGCACATCCATATGATCACGCATGATTTCGGGCTGGACTCCATCACGCTGGCGGACGGTCGCCACCCCGACATCGAGGGGCCGACAAACGCCTGGGCAACCTGCAGCTATGTGAACAAACCGGCCAACGGCAGAACGGTTTCAGCGGCTGAAGCGCTCTCTGGCCTCGGCGTGAATTTCGCCGGCAACATCGCGACGGCCGAGGTCATCTTTGCCACCGCCGTGACCAACGGTTTTCCAGGCGGCTTCTTTCTGGTTGAAATCAACGGCGATGATTATGACTTCGTGATCACGCCTCTCGACGAGAACCGAGCCCCGATCGGCAACTGGTCGCTGACGATCGCCGGCAACACCCCGTGGGGCACGAATCTGACCGGAGAGGGAAAGTCCGCGCTCGACATTCAATATGATGTCGGACCGGGAAAAATCAACGGCATGGCCTTCACATTGGACGATTTCACCGGCGGCAGCGGCGTGCTGACGGGCGTCAAAGGCCTGCGGTTTGTAGACCCCTCCCCGTCGTTTGACCTTGACGTGGTCGGCATCTACCACAGCCCGACACAAGCGCTCGCCTACGGAACGGCCGCCCTCCCGATGACGGGCGCGACGTTCAGCCGCACACTGGACGACAACCCGATCACAAACGATTTCCAGCTGACCGGGATCTCGACGGCGTTGCGCGCATGGGACACGGTCGAGGGCGCGGTGACCGCCAACATCCATGTCACCAGCGAGACCATCCTCGTCTACCCTCAGAACGGGAACGTGCCGGCCAGCCCGAGCGCCGCACTGAGGGGGCTGGACATGAATGGCGCGCTGAACACCGGCTGCCACATGGAGTTCATGTTTGCGACGCCGATCGCGGACCCGGGCGACTGCATCTTCGTCATCGACGACATCACCTATGACTACAATCCGATCACGGTCCGTCCGTTGGATCAAAACCGGTTCCCGATATCCACCCACTCGCTCCGCATCAAGGCCGGTGACTGGGGCGGCACGCTGACCGCGAATACGATCACGTACCAGAATTGGGGGGGCACGTCAACCGGGCGCAGAGTCGGCGGCGTGGCGTTCCGCCTTTCCGATTTTGCGGGTGGCGCGAGCCCTCTTGAGCGGCTGTGGGGAATCCGCATCGAAGATCCCGAGGGGGGCGTCGATCTGATGATGGTGGGCAGGCGCAAGGCCAGCGGAACCCTTTTCATGCTTTATTAGCCGCGCGCCGTCAACCGTCAGACGCCCGGCCGAGACGTGTTCATCGCCACGCCCGCCGGACGCAACGGGCATCGGCGGAGAACCTCGCCGCGCTTAACGGCACAGTGTTGCACCGCCTCAGCAGGACTATCTCGAACGTATGGTCAGGGTGTTCGCCTTGATGGGCCGATGCCGATAGCCGGGAATCTTAAAGTCAGTCAACGTCTTGTCGGCGGTCTCCCTGCTGAATGTGCCGAAGTAAGGATTGACCTGGACATCGACATCATAAAGAACGCCTTTTCTTATCCTGTAAAAGGCGTCGAATGCCCGGTAACGATGACCCGCATAGGACACCGGTATCGGAATTGTCCGCGTTTGTCCTGGCGTAATTACAACGAACGCATCCGGAGACGGACTCGTGTCCATATCAATCATGATCTGTTCCGCAGGCGCAACGGGTTGTCCGTTCGTAAGAACAGTGAACGTCATGGCCAGAGGTGATTGATTCATCGAAACAATTTCGGCGGAGGTGTTCTTCACATAGAGCAGAGCCCCCTCCTTGCCGTTGCTGACGAGGCGCGCCTCCAAACCGTCTTGGGCCGACACAGCAGGACCATACCCCACGAGCTCAATTGCTCCAGAACAACCCGAGAAAAGCAGGCAGAGCATCGCGCCCGCGATCATATTGTTTTTCGTTTTCATCGCTTTCTCTGGTGCACGCGCAGGTGTCACCGCCACGGTGTTTGACAGTGTAACGTGTTTCAGTTGGCAAGAAAACAACATAAAGCCAGATTATCAGATTATTCAATCCTTTCGACTTCAAGGTGTTATGGTTCCTCCCCCCCTCATTGGCGTGGAGATTCAACAAAGTGCCCCCCCGATGATGTTTGAAAAAAGTTCAGGTCTGGAATCAAACGCAGGGCATAAAGCGATGGTTTATGTTGATCACCTATTATGGATGAGAAAACGCTTCAGACAAGAAGGCGGCGAACGTGGTGTTCACGGAGGATGAGATCATGAAAACGACGGTCTTCGGGTTCCTGTTCGCGGCAGTGGTCGCGGGTGTTTCGTGTCTGTCAACGCAGGCGCAGGCCGAAGTCTACGCGTGGGCCGACGGCGCGGTCGTGGACGTGGGGTGCCAGGGCGCGGGCGACAACAACCTGAACGCCAACGCGCACACGATGCGCTTCCTGGGCTCGGGCACGATCCACGGCACGTATACGCCTGCCGCGAACAATCCCTCCTCCTGGGCGATCTGGCGCAACTATCTCATCACCAACGGCACGGTTGTGGCCGATGCGACGGACGTGAAGAAATTCCCGCCGCTCTTCCAGCGCAGCGTCATCCTCGGCGACACGGGCGCGCTCGTCATCTCGAATGCGACGTCGACGACGCTCGGCTGCACAACCGCCAACCGATATCCCGTCTACGACGTTCCGGACATTTCGTTCGTTACCGCCGCCGGCGCGGCATACACCGGCACGGTGTATCTGAAAAGCTGCACCATCAAGGGATATCCGCAGAGCGGAATCGCGCCCGGCATTGACCGCGACCACACCATCGCGATCGCCGGGCCGGACTTCATGAACGTCTACGGCACCGCGTTCACGAACAAAACCGTCTATATCTTCGACGACGCCTTCATCCCCGCCGGCAAGACGCTTGAGGTCGGCGCGGGCTGCGCCTGTTACCTTGCCGGCTATGCGATCGATCCCGACCTGAGCGATCTCCTCCAGACGGACAAGGACCACGAAACGCGGCCCTGGACCGCGCTCGGCGAATACGCCGCCTCGACCCATCCGATTGCGCTCGGCGGCACGCTGGCCCTCGAATCCACCTGCGGCTGCACCTTCTCCGCCCGGGTTTCGGGAAGCGGCATGACGAGCGCGGTCAATCTCCCGTGCGACCTCACCCACACCTTCGCGGAACTCGGCGGCACGCTCAGGTTCGGCCGGACGTCGGGCACGACGGCGACGGTCGTCGTGAACGCCGTGCGTGATGGCACAAAGCTCTTCAAGGCCGCCGGCGTGACGTTCCAGCTTCCGGCCGGTCGGACGCCGGCCGAAATCCCCGTTCCGGAAGGCACGTGGTACGTTTTCGCGGACGCGGACGGCGCCTACAATTTCAGCGGGCTCGACATCGCGCAGCTGACGGCGTCCGTGACCTTGCCGGCCGACGCGACGTTCAACGAGCCCGCCAAGTTCGGCACCGTCAAAGTCGCCGCCGGCGCGGGCACGACCGTCTCCGCCCGCGTGGACACCGTCAGCACGCCGCAGTTCGTGGGCGGGGCGGGCACGCTGAGGCTCGCCGAAAACGTCTGCAACCGGGCGTTGCTCTGGATCGACCCCTCGGACGATTCGGCGTTCCGCAAGCTTGGCACGGCGATCCCGGATTACATCCGCGCGAAAGCGGCCGGCAATACGGTTCTCACCACAACCGACAACGGCAACGATCTCGTGGAGGCGTTTGCGGACACGCGTTCGCTCCAGACAACGTACTTCCTACGCCACATGCGCCATTACAACGCCGTCATGGCCGGCACCTTGACCGATTTTGAAAACCTGCCGGGCGTCTTCCCGTATCGCGTGAAGAACGGTCTGAACGGCCTTTCCTACTTCTCATGCGGCAACGTGGGATCGTCCCGCCGCCTCCCGACCGGCTGGGGCTCGCTCGACACGGCGAGCATGACGCCCCCCGCCGACAAGACGCTCACCGGCACGAAGTTTGTGACGATGGTGTTCGGATCCCAGAACGGCGGCGGCAAGGCGCTCGTGGGCCTGGGTGACGGCGCGCTGGCGCGTTCCGCGTACACCAAGGATGACCCCATCGCGCAGATCGCAATCGACGCCTGGGTGGACGGCGTGAAGGTGAATCCTACGACGACGGGGCTTTCCGGCGGCTGGCAGATCATCTCGCTCGACATCACGGGACACAACATCAACGCCTTCGGCTGGGCCAGCGACTACAATACGTGCGGCGGACAGAATTACGGCGAAATCCTCGTCTTCACGGAGACGCTCACCGACGCCGAACGCGTGAACGTGGAGACGTCCCTCGCGAAAAAGTGGGGGCTCACGGGGCAATACCAGGGCGTCGCGGCACTCACGGAGCATCCGGCCAAGGCGTTCCTCTACGGCGGCACCGGCAACGTTGAGATCGACGGCCACGTCCGGCTTTCGGGAACGTATTCGGGGGCACTCCAGGTGAATGCGGGCGGCACGCTCGCGGTGACCTCGAAGTACGCGCCCGAGATCCCTGCCGAGGGGCGCATCGGCTGGTTCGACCCCGACGCGGCGAACGCGCTCCACACGGACACGGAAGACGGTGCTTCGACCGTCTACGGTTTCTGGCCGCGCGGCAAGACGGAAAGCACCATGGCAGTCGGCGACCTCTTCTTCTACGGCGTGGGTTCGCGGCGCCCGTTCGCGAAAACACAGGCGCGCGGGTTCGGCAGGACGCGCACGTGGATCGACTTCGAACATCCCGCAGGCCATGTGGCGTCGTCGGGCGACGGCAACACGCTCCGCTTCAAGGCATGGACGGTGAACGGTCTCGCCGATGCCGCGTTCCTGAGCAGCACTTCTGACAGGCAGCTCGACGTCCAGACGGTCGTGTTCGCGACGGACTCCCTCCGCGGCGGCGGTGATCCGCTCCGCAGGGACGTTTCCTCGGGCGGTGATTTCGGCGCGCGTGGCCGGGTGGCCAACACCGCGCCGATTTGGGTCAACGCGGGCACGGCGGTGGCCAAAGGCGCGACGCGGCTCAATGGCAAGGCGGTGGATGGCACCACGTCTGGGTACACGGGCGACGCCGAAGTGCTGTCCCTCGTGGCGACGAACGCGGTGAAACTCGGCAACTTGGGCCGGTACGATAACACGGAGAGGGCTTCGGGGTACGCCGAAAGGATCGGCGAGGCGCTGATGTATTCCACGGCGCTTTCTGCCGCCCAGGTGAAGACGATCGAGGACTACCTGATGTTCAAATGGATCGGCATTGCGCCGGACGGTTTCGGCGATTTCACGGAAGCGACGTTGTCCGGCGCGGGCGACGTGGAGGCGGCCGAGTGGGACGATCTGCCGCAGCTCGCGCCGACGTTCACGGGCAAGGTCCGCCTGACGGACGGCAGTCTCGCGTTCACGATTGACCCCTTGCTCGGATCGCCGGTCACGAATCCGATCGGCGCCGATGACCTTTCGATGGCGCTTCAGGACGCGGTGGCCGTGACGGTCGATTTCGCATCCAAGCCGAACACAGGGTCGTTCAAGCTCGTTCACGGCTTCCTTGTGAATGGAAACACGGCCTTCACGCTTTCCGTGACGGGGATGACCGGCGGCTCGAAGATGAAGCTCCGCGCCGCGGCGGACGGCCTTTGGCTCGACGTCTCTAAGTCCGGCACCCTCATCATTTTTCACTAGAACCGTCCCATGCGGATGTGTAGGAACCGACATGAAAAGACTCTGTGTTTTGGCGGTGGCCTCGCTTGTGTTCGCGGCCAGCGCTGAGGTGACGGTGCGCGTGAAGCCAGGGCCGGCGGGCGCGCCGCAGATCCATGTGGACGGCAAGGCGGTGCCGCCGCGGATGTTCTGGGGCTGGCGCGGACACCAGCCGATCGTCGCGGGAACGGCGTGGCAAAAGTTCGAGCTCGCCTTCACGCCGAAGTCCGCCGATCCGGGGACGATCCATTTCCGTATACCGTCCGGAAAGGACGTCGAAGTGCTCCTCCGCAACGTGCGCGTCATCGACAGGACGACCGGCGCGGACTACCTCGATCCGGCGTCGTTCTCCTCTGACGAGGCGTTCGCGAAGGCGTGGACCGTCTACGACAACGACATAATCGGCCATGCCGGCGTCACGCAGGACGGCTGCCTCAAGATCGAAGGGTGGGCCAAGAACAAGGGTCCAAAGCCCAAGCCCCAATACCACTGCTTCACGAAGCGGACACCGTTCGCCGAAGGCCACCGGTACACGCTGAGTTTCGAGGCCAAAGCATCGCAAGAGGACATTCTCGTCTCGCCCGCCGCCTACACGTGCCAAAACGGCCACTATTCCCAGTGGCCGTTCTCGGGGCAGGATCCGTTCCCCGTGCAGGTGAAAATGGCGGCGGACGCGGGCGTCGACTTCGTCTCGTTCATGGTGCCGAAGACGATCTGGAAGGACGACACCGCGTACGACTGGGCGGAGTTGGATGACATCTGTGACGAGGTCCTCGCCGCCAACCCGAAGGCGCTGCTCATTCCCCGCATAAAACTGGAGACCTCCGGCTGGTGGGCGAAGAAGTATCCGGACGACGTGGTCACGTACGCTGACGGAACGAAGGCGCCGGTGCCGTCCATCGCCTGCCGCCACTACCGCGAGAAAGCCTGCCGGTTCCTCGACGCGATGATGCGCCATCTCTGCGAGAAGTACCCGGACCGTTTCGCCGGCATCCATCCGGCAGCACAGAATTCGAGCGAGTTCTTCTACTGGGACACGTGGACAAAGCCCTATTTCGGCTACGACCCCTCCACGAAGGCGGCGTTCAACGCGTGGCGCCGCCGGCATGGGCGCCCCGAGGCGGACGTGCCGACGCTCGCGGAGCGAAAATTGGATATCTTCAACTCCCCGACGCTCGCCGATCCGGTGAAGGACCGCGTGCTCGTCGACTTCCGCCTCTTTTTGCAGGAGGAGATGGCCGACTTCATCGCGGAGGTCGCCGCCACCTGCCGCAAGGCGTCCGGCGGCAAGAAGCTCGTCCTCGTTTTCTACGGCTACCAGTGGGAATTCGCGGGACACAGCCGCGGCGCAGGCACGGCGGGCCATTACGGCGTGCAGCACCTTCTTGACAAGGCCTCGAATGACCTCGACATTCTCTGCTCGCCCATCTCCTACCAAGACCGCGCCTGGGGGCAGACGGCGCCCGCGATGAACGCCGCCGAGACGGTGATGCGGCATGGCGTCCTGTGGCTCTTCGAGGACGACTCGCGCACGTTCCGCGATCCGGACAAGGCCGCGCGCAAGCAGGAAGGCGTGTGCATGGACCTCGCGCAGACGCGGCAGGTGCTTCTGCGCAACACCGCGCAGGCGGTCATCCGCGGCTTCGGCTGCTGGTGGATGGACCTTCCCGCGTGCGGCTGGTACATGGACCCGCAGCTATGGGAGTTGATGACGCAGCTCGAACCGTTCGACCTCGCGATGTTCGACCGCACGCAGCCGTTCACGCCGGAGGTGGCGGCGATCGTGGACGAGGAGTCCATGATGTACCTGTCGCTCGGACGTCTCTCGCAGCAGTTCGTGGGTGCGCCGCGCGCCGCGTATGGGCGCGCCGGCGCGCCGTACGGGCAATACCTCCTTTCGGATATCCTGGAAAAGCCGCTCGACGCGAAGCTCCAGATTTTCCAGAGCGCGTGGTACATGACGCCGGAGAAGCTCACGGCGATCGAGGCGCAGCGCGCCGCGAAACCAGGTGTCACTCGCGTCTGGTGCTGGGCACCGGGCTATCTCACGCCCGGCGGGAAGGACATCGGCGGCACCGAAAAACTCACCGGTTTCAAGGCCAAGGCGCTCGCGGCCACGACCGGCGGCGCGACGGCGACGGCGCAAGGGCGGATGCGCGGGCTTCCCGAACGCCTCGCGACGGAGGCGACGAAACCGTTCGTCGACCTTTTCGGCGTGGAGGCGTCCGACGCGGAGACGTGGGCGCGCTTCGAGGACGGCACGCCCGCGATCGCCGTGCGGAAAAACGCGTTCGGCGGAAACGAGGTTTTCCTCGGCACCCCGGCGTGTCCGCCGGAACTCGTTCGCGCGCTCGAGGATCTCGCGGGCGTCCACCGTTACGTGAAGGACGGCCACGCGGCGATCTGGGCGGCGGAAGGACGGCTCTCGGCGATGGCGGATGAACAAGGCGGCAAGGTGACGTTCGACACGGGCGCGGCGGGTCCGGTGACGGACTTATTTACGGGCAAGAAAGTCGCGGACGGCCCGGTCTTCACGCTCGACATGGCGCCCGGCGAGACGCGTCTTTTCGCATTCGGGAAGTAAGCCTGCGGGGCGATGGATTCGTCGCGGGCGAACAGTGCGTGACGAGACAGGGATGAGCCTCTTTCAGGATGAGTTTGCTGGGTGTCAGGCTTCCTCGTCGATCCGCGCGGATTTGCAGGTGGGAAGTTGAACCAATGCGGCATCAAAGCGCCCAGTTCTCTTTCACGATCCCGAGCGCGGCGATCTTTATCATCAGTTCGGTCTCACGCCGCCGCGTGAGCGGTGCATAGGGTGCGCGGCACGGGCCACAGTCGATGCCCACGTACTTCATGAACACTTTGAACTCGCTCCAGTTGTCGGCGAAGGCTGCCACGACAATATCCACGAGCCGGTTCACCTCCGCCTGGACGCGGGCGGCGGCGGCGAAATCGTTCGCGGCGGCAAACTTGCAAATCCGCACAAAATGTCCGGGGATGATATTGTAGTTGAGCCCAATCCCTCCCGAAAACGTATCGCCCATCGCGAGCGCCGCCACGAGGAGTTCGTCGCAGCCTGCAAACCACATGGTCTCCTTGTCGAGCATCCGCCTGAGACGCTGGCAGGCGTAGAAGTTCTGCCCCGTGTACTTGATGCCCTTCACGTTCTTCAGGTCGAAAAGCCGCACGTCGCGTTCCGGTACAAGCGTGGAATTGAAAGCGTAGATGAGGAACGGCAAGTCCGTCGCCTCGCTGATTGCTTTGTAATGGCGAAGCGTCGAAGGGAAGTTCTGTCCAAAGTAGACGGGCGCCACAGAACTGATCCAGTCCACGCCCGCATCGGCGGCCGCGCACGCAAGCGTCACCGCGTCGTCCGTACGCACGGCCCCCACCTGCGCGATGAGCTTGCAGCGGCCCCGCGCCGCCTTCACCGCCCGGCGATAAACCTGCACATGTTCCTCGTTCGTGAGGAGCATACCCTCACCCGTCGACCCCGTCAAATAGAACCCAGCGAGCCCTTCGCGGAGGCCATAGTCAATGAGTTGGTCAATGGACTCTTCGTTGATTTTACCATCTTTCGTGAACGGCGTGAACATCGCGGCGAACGCGCCGTTCATCCCCTTGAATTCGCGCCCCGTAAGCACGGGGCCGAGACATTTCTTCATTAAACAAATGTTCCTTTGCTTTATTTCTTCACGCGCCACTTCGTGGCTTTCAGGACGGGACGGACGCCCGGCTTGGGGCACTGGTAATAGACTGTCACAATGTCGCCGTTCGGCAAGACGGTCGAGGCGGGATAGCCGAGATCACCATTAAAGGAGGCCGAAAGCTGGATTTCGTTCGCCACGTCCCACGTCTGGCCGTTGTCGTCCGAGATGGCGGCAAACTCGCCGAAACCGATCGGCTGCGTCACGCGGCGGCCATACACGCAGACAAGTTTACCGTCGGCGAGCCGCACCAGGTGAGGCGGCAAACCCACCATGCCCGTCTTGGTCATCGGCGTCCACGTTTTTCCTCCGTCCTCTGAAACAGTCTGCCGCAGGCAGTTGTCCTTGCCATGGTAGCGCACGAGTCCCACGAGTTTGCCATCCGGCAACTCGATCGCATAGGGCTCGTGGAACATGTGCGGGACAGCGTTCTCGCCATTCGTATCGGCGATCTCCTGACAGAGGCACTGCCACGAAGCGCCCAGATCACGCGACTTCCACACGGAGATGATCGTGTGTCCCTGCTCGGTGGTGCCAAGCCGCGCGTGGGTAAAACTACGGCCGATCTGAAGAAGCGAGCCGTCCTTCAGCAGAATCGGTCCATGCGGCGTGTGGCTCAGACCCGTCATCTTCATCGGTTTCGACCACGTACGGCCGTTGTCTTTCGACAGCACGCGGAAGTAGCCGAGAGCGTCTTTGCGGACCTCGTCCGAAATTTTTTCGTCGTGACGCCGCCACCCGTATTTCGGATTCTCAACCGGCCAGTTCGTCTTGAGGAGCCGCTCATCGCGGTAGGCGAGCGACGTGAAGTAGGTGACGATGATCGTCCCGTCCGGCATCTGGACGATGCCCGCGTCGCGGTCGTCGATCGGGCCGTTGGCAATCGTCTGCGGCTGCGTCCATGTTTCACCGTCATCGGATGAACGGACGAACTGGACCTTCCCCCACGGACAGATGTGCTGTTCGCGGTCGCCCGAGAAGACGGCCAGGAGCTCGCCATTCGCGAGACGCGCGATGGTCGGCCAGCCGATATAGCGGTCCTTCTCCTCGCAGATCGTCCGTTCCCAAATGATGTCGGCCCGTGCCTGATGAACGGGCGCCACCATCCGCATCGGCGCCGGGCCGCCCGGCGGCAACACCACATCGGACAACGGCTCAAGCCGGACGAGCGGCAGACGCCCGCAGAACTTGTACCCACCCATCGAACCGAGTTTGAGCGGATCCGTATTCGATCCAAATGTGAATGTGCCCATATACGGGTAGCTCCCCGTCTCCACGCCGTCCAGAAACAGACGGACAACTTTCGGCGTCACATAGACTTCCAGCGTGTACAGGCGACCGGACTGAATGTCGAGTGGACACAGCTGGTACTGGGGTTCGATTCCCTTGATGTCCACAAGGAGCCATCCGTCCTTCCGCACCATCACACAGTAGCCGTCCAGGAAGTCTCGTCCCTTGCAAAAGAGATTCGCATGGTTCGCGCGCGCATCGATCTTCTCGCGCTCACACGCAAACTGGACCGTCGCCTTGAAGCCGCCCTGAAAGCGCAACGCCGGCTCATCTGGAATGACGCGCTGACACGTCTCACCGTCGGCAAAACGCCACTCGAATGCCGCAGAGCAGGACACCGCGGCCACCAATAGAACACACGTGATGAAGTGTTTCATTTTTCGTTTCTCTTTCCACGACGACGGTCAGGGACAGCCCCCCCCCCTGCCCGATCAACTTACATGAGGACGATGATCGTGCCGGCCATGTCGACATCGACCGACAACGGCGACGAATAGGTTGTGCGCTCACCGTCCGAAACAGCTAGGACGAACACATAGTGTCCAACCTTGTTCGCAGTAACCGCCGTCGAAGCGGAGTGTGGTGTGGTAAAGACCACCTGCGCGGCGTCGCCTTCGGCGACCGACCACGCATAGGACAGTTCGCATTCCACGGGCTTGCCATCGTCGATTCCCGTGCCAATTGCCGCGCCCGCGCGTTTCTTGGCAAGACGGCGGCTGGCGAGCGCCGCTTCAACATACGGTTCACGATTGAAATCAGTCTCTGGATGCTGGGCAAGCCAGCGGATTTCGCCCGGCGAGAGTTCACGCCCGTACACGCGCACATCGTCGACGACACCCGGAAAGATGCGGTAACCCACGACGCCCGTCGTCGTATTGGAAACAATCGAAGATTCTGGGCCGTTGATATCGGCATCGTTCGACCACTTTGGCTGTGAACCGATGTGCATATTTCTGTCACCGATAAAGCGCCCGCCTTGCGCGGTATTCGCGTAATCCCCGTATTTGGACGTGTCATTGGGATAGGTGTCGCCAAACCATGAACTTGCATTCAACTCCTCGCCGTCGAGGTAGAATTTGGAGAGAAGCGTGTTGTGACGGTTCACCACGGCACAGACGTGAAGCCAGCGATCCGTAACCGGATAGGACGGCGCTGGATAGTTTAGATATGTTTCCCGGCCCAAGAGTCCACGCTGTGCAATCGAAAAACCTGGGACAGTCCCTGCAAACTGTCTCATCCCCGGATTGTTGTGCTGTCCGTAGCAGAGCCGCAACGTCAGCTGAACGCTGAACCAGCACGGCGCGTAGACGGGCGTGTCGTCGGAGGTGTCGCGGTAGACCCACGCCGAAACGGTGCGCCACTCGTCGGCTGGCACACCGTTCGCGTTCGCCTCTGGGAATAAAAGGCCCGTATCCACCGCACCGTACGGGGGGTAGGCACGGAACCCATACCCACTCACACCCTGCGCAAGAGCCCTTGTCGTGGAGTCGAAAGTGATAGACGACGTGCCGCTCACCGCCTCCATCGCGATTTTCGCGCGCGAGACACCGGGCTTCGCGGGGTAGTGGACAAGAAGATTGTCCGTGACCGGATGCGCGGTGGTCCCCGCGGTCACGGTGATCATGACCGCATTCGTCGTCTCGTTGGCACCATCGGTGCCGATGCAGGCGAGCTCGTAGCTCCCCGCCGCCGAAAAATCCGCACGCGTCGTTCCGTCCTTTTGCGGCGTAAACCACACGCCGCCGGGCCCCGCCTTCTTCGCCCACGAGAGACGCACCACGTCGCCGTCCGCATCCGTGGCCGAGGCGGTAAGGATCACGCCTGCCGGGAATTGTATGGTTCCCGTATCTGCGCTTGCCGTCACCACGGGCACATGGTTTCCATCCCAAGCGGCGGCTCGCGTCACCTCCACGTCGTCGGACGCCACGATACCCTCAGGCGTCGTTGTAGCAAGGCGGAACACGTAGGCCCCCTCCGCCGGGAGCGTCGCTTCCGTGACGGCATTCGCCGGGCGCGTGAATTCGGCCGTAGCAGGGCCCGACACCTGCGTCCAGCCCACCCGGCCACTGTATCCCACCTGGAAGATTCCCGCTTTCGGCGCCACATATCCTTCGAGGCGTGCCGCTCCGCCCTTCACCGTGAAGTCGGCGCCCGCGCTCACCTCCGCAGCCCCCAGATAGAGACGTTCGATCGCGTTCGATGAAAGTGCGCCCTGGTACAGGCGGAAGTCCGCCATATCGCCTTCAAACACACGTGTCGCAGAACCGCTCGAGGAACCGCTGCCGAGCACAAGCGTGGAATCCTTCGGAATCGAACCCGCCGAATACTTGGCATCACTTGCGCCGGAGAGCTTTCCGTTGATCCAAAGCTCGTAGCGGGCTTTCGCGGAGCCGGTTTCGTCGTAGACGTAACGGTAGACGGCGGCGAGATGCTGCCACACCCCCTTCTCGATGACGCCTGGCTGGCTCAACGTCTCGACGGTCGAACCCGGCACGGTGTATTGAAGGGTTGTGTCGTTGATTCCCCGCGTGAAATAGGACGAAAACGACGTACCGTTCATGACCCAACGCGGGAAGTTGTTACTCTGCCCCGCGATACGCACGATGGAGGCGTTCGTCGGCATGTGGAGCCAACACGTGTAGGTGGCGTCGCGCAACAAATAGGGGCTCGTGGCCAAGGCGCGTGTGGTGGCCGTACCGTCAAAATGAAGCGCCTTCATGCCGTTCACACCGTTCGTCACCCATGTGTGATCCGTACAGGAGAGAACGCTCCCCTTGAGCCGGCCGATCATTGCTTCGTCGGGCGTCGTGAACGAGCCGTCGTCGTTCTTTGTGATGTCCTTCATCGGGAACCACGCCAGAAGGCGGGCGTTGCACACGTTCGCGGCGCCGCGCGCGTATTCTGCTTGGACTTGTTCTTCCGTCAGGGCCGTGTTGAAGACGCGCACTTCGTCAATCGCGCCATGGAACGGGCGCGTACTGTTCTGGATATTACCGATGTTGAAGTTATCGGCTACGCAGAGATTCGTGGTCGTCGCACCGTTTTCCACAAAAATCGGCTGTCCGTTCAAGTACATCTTCGCGTTGAACGTGTAATTCGTACACGAAACTGTTTTGCCGTTGACGACAACATCGAATGGCTCGTCCTCGCCCGTCACGTCGGTGGAAACAAGGATATGGTTCCAGGCGCACGAATTCACAAACAGATTGTTGTAGGCAATATAGTAGGCCTGGAAGCCTTCCGTACTCCAACCCAGCCAACAAAAGAACGTGAACCCCCTATTGCCGAGTTCGGGATGAGACGCATCGTACCAGTCGTTGATGAAACGCATGTTCAAGGCACTCAGCCCGCTGAGAAGCGTCGGCATCGTGTTGACGTTCTGCTCAGGGCTGAAAAGTGGACCGGGATGATTGTCGCGCCAGAACCAGAGGCTCACCGTGCGGCTCTTGAGCCCCGTCATCTTCGTGGAGCTTCGTGCAGAGGCGTTGGCAGAACCGTCATACCAGACGGCATTGCCGAGCGCAGCGAAGTTGGTCACGGAGACGCCGGTGCCGGCGGTCAGGTCATATCCGTTGCCGGACTTGTCGGGAATCTTCCCGTCCACGATCTCGTCCATCGTGTACCACATGAGCGGCGCGGGCGTTTCCGCGAAACAGATGCTGGCCAGAACCGATCCGACCAGCGCGATCAACCGAATGGGCTTGTTTCTGTTCATTGCAACCTCGTCTTTTTTTGGCTACTGCGTCTAATTTTCTATCACAATCCGCCCATCCATAAATATAAAAAACAACATAACTTTTTTTATATGATCGGTTGTCTCTCACGCGTGATTCCGTTCCTTCCGCCACGCGCCTGGCGAGGCGCCCACGATACGCTTGAACGCCATGGAAAAATGCGGTGCCGACGAGAAACCGAGTTGACGCGCCACGCTTTCGATACTTTGAGAGCGCTTGGACAGAAGTTCTTTCGCACGGCGCACGCGGCAATCGAGAAGAAAAGCGTGTGGCGGAAGTCCGGTCACACGCTTGAACAGATTGGAGAACGATACGGCGGCGAGTCCTGCGTCTCGTGCGAGGTCCTCCACCGCATGCTCGGCTTCGGGATGGGCGCAAATACGGGCAATGGCCGCCTGAATGCGTTCGGACGAAATACGCGATACGGGTGTTTCCGCCACCTCCACAAGAGCCAGCAGCAGTTCCAGTGCGCCGGCCTTCATCTTGAGGCGCCGCGAGGCGGAACGGCGACCGAGTTCGTCGTAGAGCGCGAAGAGATGGTCGAACGCGGCACGGATGCGCGGCGTGCCGGTGAAGGAACGTGCGGGAAAATGCGTCAGACGGTCCACAAGCCAGCGCGACTCGGCTGCGGGAAGATCCAGGACTTGTCCCCCACGGCGCGGGATAGCGAACAGGAGCCGATAAAGCTGGAGGCCTTTGGGATTGTTCCGCATCCGATGCGGCTGGCGAGGGGACGACACAAACACGTCGCCGGGCAGAAACGGGAACTCCTGGCCATCCGTGTCAAATGCCAGTGTCCCTTTCAAACAGAGGCAGATTTCCATGCACCCCGGATGAATGTGATAGTCAGTACCACGTCGAACGGTTCGAAAGTTACTCAACCCCAGAAGCGGAATGCAATCCACACCATCAGGACGCAAATCGAGAAAACGCTGTCCCGGCTCGTCGTGATAAACAATGGGGTCAACTGTCGCCGGAACCCTACCGTTCATATGAGAAATTCCTTCATGTTCTTGCCGTAAGCATAGGTCAGCGGACGACCGCGAATGAGACGAATCGGGTGAAGCTCGAAGCCGTCGGAAACGACTTTGTACAAAGCCGAATGACGCCCCCGCTACCCCGTCCCGGCCGCACCGCAACCGTTCTTAACGCAAAATCACCATCGACCCCTTCGTCTCGAACGGCGAACGTTCGACGACGAGCCACGCCTTGCGCGCACCGGCCCGGTAGACGCCGAAGCAGTTGGACGGCTTCACGGCCGATTCCTCAGCGGTGAGTCCGGCGGCCAGCCGTCCCCAGAACTGCATCGGCGACGCGTAGATCGTCGTCTGCTTGGCGCCGGACTTCTCCTGCACCGCCTGGAGGATCGCGTCCACCTGCTCGGCGGGGAGTACGGGTCCTGGGAAATGGACTTCCGTAAGCGCAGGCGCTCCCGTGAAGACGGACGCCGCACCCAACGTGGAACCCAGGGTCAGGCGACGCGTACCCAAGGTCAACGTCTTGAGGGACGTTGTCCCCTTGAAGGCCGCGTCGTCGATTGAAGTGAGCGAAAGGCCGTTCGTGCCCAGCACCAGGCCCGTCACCTTTGTGAGCCGGACAAACGCATTCATGCCAACCGTCATCACGTTCGGCAGGCGAAGCGTACCGGGGATCAGATAATCGGTCGCCCCGTGGAACGCATTGTCCGACACGTTCGTGACCCCGCTGAGGTCCCAATCGTCGAAATTGGAACCGCTCATCCCGGAGCCTGTCCAGGCGAAGCCCCATTGAGCGGTGTTGCCAAATCCCGTGACCTTGGGGGCACGGATGACGAGGCGTTTCAGATAGCAGCAGCCGCCGATCGTGAACTGGCTGATCATTCCCGTAGCCTCGGGGCAGATGACGATGACTTCCTCGATCGGCCAATGCGGATAGTCGGTGACGTTGTCCCAGGAATCGTAGTTCTGGATCTCGCCGGGCCACCACTTCAGAGTCTCCGGCAGGGTCAGACGAGTCGGCATCAGATTGAGATCCCCGCTCGTCTGCAACTCCGGTGTCTTCGGGAAGGTTATACCATCCGCATTCGGCCAGATGGCCATGCCGGCGACCGACGCCAGCGTCCACTTGTTCCCCAGTGAGTCCCAGATGTCACCGTTCAGATTGAGGTCGCCTCCACCCATACGCCGCTCCGGTGCGGGCCACATAGCGCCTTTGCCGATCTGATTGTAGGCCTTCCCCAGCCCGACCCAGCGGTCACCATCCGTACGCTTCCAGCAGCTGAGACGCCAGAAGCCGTTTTCCATCACGCGGTTGGGCTCTGCGTCGTCGCTCATCAGCCAGTCGTGCGCGAAGACCGCCCGCACGGTACCGTCCTTGACGGGCGTGTACGTGAGCGGATTGACGCGTTCGAGTTCGACGGGAACGCCATCCCACCGCAGGAACTTCGCGCGACGCGGATCCGTGGCGGCATCATCCGGTTCCGAACACGTCGCCGCCAACGTGATTTCACCGTAATGGTAGTCGCCTTCGCGGTCATCCGAGGCCGTCATCGTCACCGTTTCGTGGTACCGTGCGGCGAAACGCGGATCCTGAAGCTCCACGGTGACCTTGCGGAACCCGGAATAACGCGCCACCTTCTGGCGGTTCGCCGTACGGAATGTCGTACCGGACACGAAACCGCCGTTCGCTTCGGCCTCGGCGAGAACGGCCGCCCACGACGGCGTATCCCTCACGTAGAACGTGATCTGTCCTTCAGGCGTCGAGCCCGTACCGAACGCGACGGCCGATGCCGCGCCGTCGAAGGTCGGTTTTTCGCCGTCGAAATAGACCGTCTTGATTGCCCCGCAGCGGAAGGCGTTCGTGCAGATCGTCAGCGTCTGCCCCGCCGGCGAGGCGCCGATCACGATGTTCGTCAGTTTGTCGCAGTCCTTGAACGAGTACGTGGCGATCCGCGTGAGGTTACCCGTGAGGCCGAGCTCCACCTCGCCGATATTGCACCCGCGGAAGGCCGCGCCATTGTCGGTCGGTCCGGCCGCGACATGGACGAGCGAGGGCAGGCGCAGGATGCCGGTCATGCCGCTGAAACCGGACGAGAACGGACCCCATGACACCGTTGCCGTGGCGGTGAGATTTCCGATTTTCGTGATGCTGGAGAAGTCCCACTTCCTGCCCACGTCCGCCGTCCATTTGTTTGCCATATGCGAGGCGGGATCGATCAGCGTCGTCGCCTTGGGCACGCGATAGACGAGATTCGTCAGCTGATCACCTAAGCCGTTCAGGCCCCAACTGCCGATGTTTCCCGTGTAATCAGGTTCATCGACAATGAGCTCCCGCACGCGATACGGATTAGGTCCCCCATCGATGTGAAACACGTCCCGCCAGCCGTCCGACGCGAGCGTGCCAGGCGTGTGCAGACCGGTCATGTACGCAGCGGGAACAGTGCTGTTTGTTGCGTTTGGCCCGTCGTTCGGACGGAAACAATAGGAGCTGAGGTGCGAGAATTTCCACAACGCATTCGTGGCGGGGTCGACACGCGGGTCGGGCCCTGTAATCGTGCCGTGCATGTCCAGATAGGCAGGGCCATTCGCCGCAACGACACCTGCACCGAACACGGACTGCCCGGAGATGCCGACCCCGAGTCCGAAACCATTATGCGCCGTGGTGCGGTAGACCCTCAGGACCAGCCCGTTCTGGTCGTTCGTGGCCGTGCCGGCCGTCTGGGTTTCATTCGTCCACGTTACCGTCCAATTCGGCAGCTCCGCATGTGCCACGAAAAGCGTCGTGAAGGCAGCGGCACTCAACAGCATTCTTGAAAGTCTCATATCTTCATCTCCTCACGTTCTTACCCATTTTATGATATCAAAGCCCGTTGAAGAACACGCACGTGCGGTCATCGTCCGCGCCACCTCAAGAGACCCGTGGCATATCTCCAGTCTTAATTATTAAATGATGCTTGGGCACTTGACTCCTACGATGATGGCGGGGTAAGCTGTTGGCCATGGGGACAACCAAGCCAGCTTATCCGAAGACGGTGAGAGAGTTCCGCATGCAGTTTGCGACAGAAGAGGCTTGCGT